>JACCDG010289143.1_pt1 | contig 44808 bp, 51 predicted proteins | sample 7442471 | NCBI WGS metagenome assembly JACCDG01 (sample SAMN15323444, study PRJNA562643) | freshwater metagenome | isolation source: river surface water | place: USA:Blue River Watershed | collected 2017-08-17
GGCGGCTTATTGTCGGCGGGTGTCCGTACCGTGAGTCCCGGTGGGACGTGTCCTACGTCGATGACTATTTGAACTTCGCCGAAACGGAAGTCGATGGGACGACAACCGACGCCCACGCCTTTTCTTACACCCTCACGTCGGAGGAGTCGCAGGCGATCCGCTGGATACGAGGGATTGCAAACGGGTTTGCCGTTGGAACGTTTGAGGGGGAATGGTTGGCGCGTCCGTCCATCAACGAAGAAGCCATGACGCCCACAAACCGAGACGCGAAACAGTCGTCAGCGTATGGGTCTGAGCGTGTCGACGTGGTAAAAGTCGGTTCGGCGATCTTGGCGATCCAGAAACACGGGCGGCGGATTCGTGAAATAACGTATAGCTTTGCCGATAATCGGCTCAATGCGTCGGACATGACGATTTTATCAGAACACATGTCGAAGACGACCAAAGACCCATTCTTTTTCCCATCGGGGTTTATTGAACTGGCCTATCAGCAAGACATTTTCCCGATCTTGTGGGCCCCTCGTAAAGATGGGGTCTTAGCTGGCGCGACCTATAATCAAGATGAAAAGGTGATGGCGTGGCACCGGACGCAACTCGGTGGATACTCGGCAACGGTTACCCCTCCTCTTGGCGCGATTGTGGAGTCGGTGTGCGTGATTCCAGCGGCGGACGGGTCCTACGAGGAAGCGTGGTTTATTGTTCGACGATATGTCAATAACCGGATCGTGCGGTATGTGGAGTATCTGACGAAACCCTGGGAAAAAGGGGATGACGCGGCGATCCCGCAATACCTCGATTCCTCGCTCTTTTATGACGGGGAGCCGATCTCTCAGTTAACCGGGATGTACCACTTACGCGGGGAAACGGTGTCGGTTGTCGTGGATGGAGCCTCGCATCCTGACGTCGTTGTGAGTCCGACAGGAGGGATCCAGCTCGATACCGAAGCATCAAAAGTCGTCGTCGGGTATTCGTACAATAGCGATCTTGAACTGTTCCCGTTTGATGCGGGATCGGCAGACGGAACGGCGCAAGGGAAGATCCAGAGGAAACACCATGTCGCGGTTCGCCTCCACCAATCGCTCAACTTGTGGACGGGGCCCTCATTTGATAAGCTCCGCAAAGTCGTATTTAGAACGGCGATGGACGGGTCGAATGCGCGGACGCCGCTGTTTACCGGGCTGAAATTACTCGACGGGTGGCACGGGGACTACTCGACGGAGGATCGGTTATGCGTGAGGTTCACGGGCGGGTTGCCGGGGACAGTGTTAAGCGTGATAGCCCGGCAGGACACATCGGACACATAGATGTCGTGCCGTTTGAAGCCTGGCACCTTCAGAATTTTTCGCTCCGAGAGGAACAGAAAATTGTGGCGGTTGATCTGACACCCGACTACGCCAAGGCCCTTCAGCATGCCGGGCCGTGTTTTTCAGCGTGGGCGGGGTACGAGGTGATCGCCGTGGCAGGTGTGGTGTCCTTTTGGCCGGGGAGGGCGCAGGTATGGGCGCTCATGTCCGATCAGATTAACGCCTACGGATGGGTTATTCATCGGCACGTCGTTCGGTATTTGTCCGGGTGTTTTGTGCGTCGGCTTGAGTGTGTCATTGACCCCCGGTTTCAAGAGTCAGCCGCGTGGGCGATTCGGTTAGGATTCAAGAAAGAGTGTACAATGCCCCGATACGGGGTTCACGGTCAAGACATGGATATGTACGTTCGTTATGGCTAACATTGTTGCGCCTCTCATGCTGGCCGGTACCGTGGTATCGGCGATCGGTGCGTCTCAGTCGGCGACGGCGGAGAAAAACGCCGCGCTCTATAATGCACGCCTTGAGGAGATGAACGCGACCGTGGCGCGGCAACAGACGGATTCCGACGTCGCCAGGTTTGAGCGGGCTGGGAGAAAAGAACTCGGATCGATGCGGGCGGCGTTCGGGGCTTCCGGCGGGATGGAAGACGCCCTCTCTGTCTTGGCCGATGCAGAATCTAGCATGCAACTCGATAAAGCCACGCTCAAGTACCGTGGCGATCTCCGTGTCTTTGGGCACCAGCAATCTGCCGAACTCAACCGGAGAGCCGCCGCAACCGCTGAGAGAGAAGGCATGTTCAAGACGGCAAGCGCGTTTCTTTCCGGCGCGGGGAATGTGGCGCTATACGGAACGGCGGCGAACGGCGGGTTGAGCCGGTCTCCCGCTGGTGGCGTGTCTAAGAGCTTTTTGGAGTAACGATGCCTAGAATTCCTGAGTATAAGAGCCAAGTTGGAGCGAGCGCGGACATCCCGATACGCGGGGCGCGTGCGTCGGATTTCGGTGGGACAGGTATTTCCGAACTTGGACAGGGCATCCAACAGGCCGGGGTGCGCGTGGGCGAAACCGCGCGCATTCTTCATCAGCGTCAAGTCGCCAACGAAATCACCAGCACCGATGTCCGGCTTCTTCAGACTCACGCGGAACTGTCCAACGAACTTCAGGAGATGGTGAAGAACTGGAAGCCTGAGGACGGAGAGATTATTCCAGCGTTTCAAGAGAAAGTCCGGCAGAGAATGGAGGGGGCCGCGTTTCGGGAAGACGGGACTTCGGTACACGACACCCCCGAAGGACGGCGGCATTTTGAGTCGGCATCGGCTCGTATGTCCTCGTCGTTTCTTATGCAGGCCGCGCAAGCACAGAGTCACGTCATGGGCCAACAGGTTATTGTCGAGCACAATAAAGCGGTCGACGTAGCCGCCAATCTTGCGCAAACAAATCCAGACGCGTTTGATGTCTTTAAAGAACAACTTGAAGCGATGATCGATAACCCCGATGGACGGTACTCGGCGCTTCCGGCGGTGAAACGACAGGAGTTGAAAAACGCGTCGATTGCGGCGGTGGCCCGTGGGGCGGTTGAGGGAAAGATCAGAAGCGAGCCGCGAGTCGCTCTCGATAAACTCGGGGCTGGGTGGATGACAGAATACTTAAAAGACAACGAGTATAGTGCGTTGATAGCGCACGCAAAAACGGCGGTTCATGCGCTTAACGTTGACGAAGACCGGGCCTACCGAGACAGCGAACGGAAGCGCGTGGCAGAGGCGCGGGCCACAACGAATAAGCTCTTGACGATTATGGCAGCGCATGATGCAGATCCAACAAATCCGCCTTTGACAGCGCAGGATATCATCGATTCCGGCTTGGGGGCGCTAGACGACAACGGCATGCAGTCGCTTATCGGGATTGTCCATGCGCGGTCGAAAGAAGGGGCGGAAGGGTTTCACACGGACCCCGGCACGTATCGGGATCTGTTTAATCGGATTCACGCCAAACCGGGCGATCCTAAGCGGTTGACGAGTGAGATAGAAATACAAGACGCGTTCGGGAAGCGGCAGAAGCTCAAACCAGCGGATATGGCGTTTCTGAGGAAAGAGTTTCAAGACCGCAGAACGGAAGAGGGGGCGCGCTTAGGGGACAAGAAAAAGCAGTTTTTTGACAATATCAAGACGCAAATCACCAAGTCTAACATTCTGATGGGCAAGCTTGACACGGATGGGGACTTGCAGATGTTGCGGTATATGCAGGAAGTAGAGTCCAGAATCGAGAAAGCGCGGAAAGCGGGGAAGGACGAACACGAGTTGTTTAACCCGAAAAGCCCGGAGTATGTGGGGGCGCCTGGTGTCTTGCAGGATTTCCAGAAAACGCAGGCTGAATCGTTGCAATCGTTTTCAGAAAAGCTCCGGCGGGAAAAGGAGAAGGCTGGTCCCCTGCCCCCGGAACTCCTGAGAAAAGAGGGCGAGTCCTACGCGGATTGGCTCAAGAGGCGGAACAGTAAATGAGCGCGGAAGGATTAAAAGAAATACAGGACGCCAGAGCCGCCGGGTTTTCCGATCAGGAAATCCAAGACTATATCATCAGTAAAAAGGCGGAAGCTGAGTCCGCCGGGTTTTCTTCCGCCGATGTCGACGCCTACTACGGGTCTCCGCCCTTCGATGACGCGCCCATTAAGGCGCTGTTGCAGGAAAACCATGCGGCTGCAACTCAACCGACAGGAGACGGAAAAACCCCGCCGAAGCCCATTACGAATTTTTCAGAGGCCCTTGAAGCGGGGCTACAGATGTCGGTGTCAGGGCTTGTGGCTCGAGGGCAAGCCTCGGACTTTGCGATAACGGAAGACACGCCCCGCTCCTCACGCATCGCGGCGAATATCATGTCGTTAGCGGGTGATGTTCCGGCCATGGGGGCCGGGTTTCTCCTTGGCGGTGGGCCTGTGACCGGCATGGCTGGGGCGTTTGCACTCCCGACCGCGATACGAAAAATCCTTATGGATAAGTATGAAAAGGGGGAAGTCCGCGATTTCTCTGACTTTTGGGACCGGTTATCGGGGGTAGCCGTCGACACGGCAAAGTCTTGGATTACTGGAGCGGCAACCGGAGCAGTAGGAAAAGCGGTTGGTGCGGCGGCGATCCCGTCAAAGGTCCTCAAGGGGGCCGCTGTCACCTCGTCCGAGCTGGCAACCATGGTGACGGTCGGCAACGCGTTAGAGGGGAAAGTCCCCTCCGCTGACGAGTTTATTGACGGGGCATTGACTCTTGGGTTTATTAAGGGCGCGGCAGCCGGTGCGAAGAAACTCAGAAACATTTACTCAGAAACCGGAGTCAGGCCGGAACAGCTCGCCAGCGATGCCGAAAAAGACCCGACGATTTTACAGGACTTGCACTCGGATAATATTGATGTTCCTCGAAAATATAAAGATCCGTCGACCGTTCCGGCTGTCCAGCCTGGAGGGGGAGCGGTCGGAGAGACGACGGCGCAGACAGCGAAACCTAGCGGTGGGGCGGGGTCAGCTCTTGATCAAATACGAGACTACATTGTTGACGGGGCCAGGGAGAAAGAACCGCTGACCTGGAAGAAGGTCTACACACAGCTATGGGACCAGTTGCACCCGATTAACGTGAAGACGCGGCTTGCTGAATCGTTAGGGGAGAAGCCGGAGCAAGTTCAAGGTGAAATCGTCTTGCCAGGCGAACTGAGAACCGGTCCTCTGTTGCGCATTCCGCACGTCGAAACAGATTTAGTGGTTCGGGGCGAGCATGGCGAAATCCTTGAGGTGAAGCCGGGGAAACGGGAAGAGGCGACGGGTAGGCCTCTGTCCGGTATTGAAGCTCCCTATGAGGCGGTTGGGGATTCAGTCGACCCCTACACGCTGGCACGTCTTTTGCCAGGGAATGCCGGTCGAGCGGCGCATAGTCTCGAGATCGGGACGTACTCACCGGTTACTCGGCAAGTCACTGGTGAAGCCCTTCAGCCCATTTTAAAAAGCCAAAAAGATATCGAGTCGTTTGAAAATTACCTTGTGGCCGCTCGGGCCGTGGAGTGGCATAGCCGGGGGCTCGATCCCGGCATCCCGCTTGATCTCGCGAAACAAGCGCAGAAGGAGGGGCAGGCGAAATTCGGGAAGGATGCGAAACGGATTACCGAGTACAGCAACCGCGTGACATCGATGCTCAGGGAGTCCGGGTATTTGTCGAAGGAACAAGAGCAAGCCATGCTCGACGCGAATAAGCATTATGTGCCGTTCTTTCGGGCGTTTACGTCCGATCCGGCGACGGCGGCAAAATCGAGTATGGGCAGTCCGCTCCACAAGGCGAAGGGGAGTCAATCGCCGATCGTCAACCCCTTAGAGTCGCTCGTGAAAAACACCTACGTTTATACGTCCCTCGCGGAGCGTAACCTTGCGATGCGGTCCTATATCGACATGGCCGACAAGACGGGTAGACCGGATCTGTTCTACAAGAAGCGCCCGCCGGATACGATGGATATCGAGTTGACAGAGCCGGAACTGAAAAAGCTGTTTAAAGAACTCGTGGAGGTGTCCCCGACCAAGACGACATCCACGCGATCGACGACGAAAGAAACGAAGAGGACCGGAGAAACCAAAACGACAACACAGGCAGGAGAGGCAACGGCACCGGGGGAAGAATCGAAGGCCTTTAAACTGGTGAAAGCGAGAGTCTTAGAGGCGTTGAAAGCCAGAGGGTTTTCGGAGGGTGAATCGTCTCAGATGGTGGCGCGTCTTATGGAGGCGGATAAAGCCCCATCGGGGAAGTCTGAGCACACGGTTAAAACAGAGACGGTCGAGCGCGTCATTAAAGAAGTCGAAAAGACGGTCTATGAGCCGACGCTTAATATGCGGGTGTCCAAGGATGTCGCGACGATTACGAGAGCCATTTCGCGCCCGCTGAGAGAGGATGAAATCGCAGTATTTAAGGACGGAAAGCGGACGGTGTACGCGGTCGATAAAGACGTGGCACAAGCCTTTAAGGCGGTCGATGTCGAGTCCGCGAACCTACTGGTGAAATTGCTGGCGATCCCGTCGAAAGCCTTGCGGGCTGGGGTCATTCTGACGCCAGAGTTTACGGCGCGAAATTTGATGACAGACTATCTCTCGGCGTTTGTCAACGCGAAAGGGGCGCTGTTTTCTCCGGTCGACACTCTCAGCGGGTTTATGTCCTATGTGCGGAAAGATGATCATTTCGCCCGGTGGCTTCGATCCGGCGCGGCGAATGCCGCAATGGTGTCCATGGATCGGAACTACTTGAAACAACACCTGTTAAAACTCCACGCGGAAACCGGGTTGATGGAAAAAACCTGGAACGTCGTGAAGTCGCCGATCGATGTCTTGCGCACCCTATCGGAACTCGTTGAAAATTCTACACGTCTTGGCCGGTTTAAGCAGGTAACGACGCCCGAATCCACAGGAGCGGAAGTCGCTCGCGGTGGGCTGGTATCCCGTGAATCGACGATCGACTTTTCTAGAATCGGCGCCAGTATGCGGGCAGTCAACATGATTTCGGCGTTTGCCAATGTGGGGCTTCAGGGGCCAGACAGGATGGTGCGGGCGTTTAAGGAACAGCCTGTTGGTACTCCGCTCAAAATACTCGCGGGTATCACCATGCCGTCCTTGATGCTCTGGTGGGTCAATAAAGATGATCCGAGGTGGCCGGGCATCTCGACGTGGGAGAAATTCGTTTTCTGGCATGTGATGACGCCAGACCACATTTATAGAATTCGTAAGCCCTTTGAAATGGGGGTAATTTTTGGCTCGGGGCCAGAACGGCTCCTTGAAAAGTATTTTGAGGACAACCCTGACGCGTTTAAAGGGTTTGATAAAGCGATGGTGGAGGCGTTTACCCCGAATCTTATTCCACAGTTCCCGGCCCCCATGATCGAACAGCTTGGAAACATTAGCCTTTTTACGAACGCCCCGCTCATTCCGAGTAGTGCGGAGAAGCTGTTGCCCGAGTACCAGTACAAACCGCACACCACGGAACTCGCGAAAGCGATCGGGGCGATGATCGGGGCGTTCCCTGGGATGCGGGAAAAGTCATTAGAGCAAGACACGGTTGGAAGCGGGGTCGCCCGTGCGCTCACGTCTCCGATCTTGATGGAGAATTATGTGCGCGGATGGACCGGAGGACTCGGAACGTATATCTTGCAACTTGCGGATAAGGCGCTTCGCGTGGCCGGGAAGGTGCCTGATCCGGTTGGCCCGGAGATGAAGCTGGAAGATCTGCCGGTTATTCGGGCGTTTATGACCAGATACCCCTCGGCGCAAGCGCAACAGATTACCGATTTCTACAGGAACTTTTCGGTCAGTGAGCGGTACATCGCGACGTTTAATTTTCTTGCGCAGAAGGGCGATCCGAAGGCGAAAGACCTCTTTGAGCAATACGCCGATAAAATGGTGTCGTTGAGCGACATGCGCGACGCGCTGACGAAACACGGGCACGCGATTATGCTCATACAGAAAAACCCTGATTTTACTCCACAGGAACAGGGGCAGCTCATAGACACGCTCTACTTCGGCATGATACAAATAGCCGATAACGGAAATAAGGCGATGCGTCAGATTCAGGAGGCAGCCCAAGCCGCACAGGAGAAGCCATGATCCCAGTATATGTAGACCGCGTGGTGTATGTCGGCGACGGGTCGACCACCGGGTTTCCGTTTCCCGCGACGGTCCTCCATCAAGCCGATATCGTGGTCGTGGAGGAAACGATCGCGACCGGTGCGACGAGTATTAAATCGCTGGGCTCTGACTATACCATCGAGGGTGCGACCGATGACGCCGGACGATACGTCAATGGGGTGACGGTTCGGGCAAGCGTCGCGCCGTCGTCGTCCGTGCGGTGGGCGATTTATCAAGACCCCGCTATTACGCAATCCGTTGATCTCGTGGATAACGGGTTGTTGCCGGTCGAGACGCAAATAGAACTTCCCCTAGATCGGCTGACCGTGATTGCGCAACGGACACGCTCACTCGTGAATCGGACGTTAGGCCAACCCGACTCGGATGTCTCGAACATCAGCCGACTTCCGGCGGCGTCCGCACGAGCGAGTAAGTTTTTGGCTTTTGATTCAGACGGGGACCCCATTGCGGCGGCTGGGACATCGGCAGACTTAACCCCTGTCTCAGGCTTTATGAACACGCTGTTAGATGACGGAGACGCGGCGACGGCGCGGGCGACGCTCGGGGTTTCTCGCGATGGGCTGGGTATCGCCTCGCCCATGCCAGCGGTTCGCGGGCTTCGCGGAAGTCGTCACGCCACGACGACAAAATATACGTTGTCGTCCGCGCAGTATGTCGTCTTAACCAATTCAAGCGGGGACTCCCTCCTCCGCACCGCCCCTGGGTCTCTGACGATAGACGCCACGGTATCTGGGCCTATCGCCAACGGGAGGGATCAAGCGGGGGCGTTTTCTAACCAGTGGATCAACCTCTATTACATCTGGAACGGCACAACCCTTGCTCTTATCGGCAGCCTTGCCAATCCTCCGACGGGTCCGGCGCTCCCCTCTGGCTACACCTATTTTGCGTACGCGACCACGATTTATTACACAACGGAGTTCCACCCCGCTTATGCGTTCGGGAATAAAGTTCATGTCGACATTGCCGCGTTGAGCGGGCTTACGTCTACATCAATCGCGTCAATCGGGAATCTCTCTGCGATCATTCCCCCGCTTGCGACGCATGTGTTCGGACGTACGGCGCTGTCAGGAACATCTACAGGCGCAGGGCTCTTGTCAATGAATGTCCAGTTGTACACAAGGAACGCGTCGCCGTATGTTGTGGGGGCGTTTTGCTACGCGTATTTAACAGGAATAGGGTCGCAGCCGCAAATATTCGGGCGGCATTCGTTTGAGATGCCGGTGTTAACAGCTCAAACGATTTATTACGTCATTGCGGTTATCTATGGCACTTCTCCAAGTGCGGAAGTGAAGATTGACGGGTACCGAGTGCCAAACGGAGACACAGCATAGGGGGTTCATGATGCGCGTATACAAAGCAATAGCGGGTCTTGCCTTTATTATAGTGGGGTGGTCGGCTTGCGCGCAGGCGCAGCAAGTCGATCGGTGGTCGACGCCGCCGAAATTCATGGTATCCCGGTCTGATGTGACCGTCACGAGTACGGCAACCCTGGTCTGTCCGTCAAACGACAACCGGGTGAATTGCACCTGTGTCAACACCGGAGCGGATGCGGTGCGATACGGGGACAGCACCATCAGCGCGACCAAGGGGGCCAGAATCGCCTCGGGGACACCTGCTGAAATTCGGGTGCGCGGGAACGTGTATATGATATCGGAGGGAGCTGATACCACGGTAGCCTGTACGGAAGAGGTTTACTAAAGGGGGTCGGTATGCGTCAACGTCTACACACGGGGGCTTTGGTCCTCATCGGGTGCGTCCTCCTCGTCTTAACCATCGGAGAGGCCGCGCGTATCGGAGGCGGGGGTGGCGGCGGCAGTACGATCTCGTGGCCGTCATTTAGCGCGTTGAAAGAAATCGTGTGGGCAAACAGTCGCGCGAATGCCGCATGTATCGGAGGCGGGACAAACCCTCTGTGTATTTACGAAGACCCCACCCACGGGGGGACGATCCGCCCGAAGACGGATACGAATATTCGGTGGAATATTTGGCCGGATTTTACGGGGTGTTTTTATGATTTTGAGGGAACGTCATGCATGCTGACGATCGATCCCGATGCCGCGTCTCCGAACGCGATCTATCAATTTACCGCTCCGTACAAGCCGAAAGTCGCGTTCATGGTGCCGTTGTCCCCTCGTGGAGCGGCGACAGGGGCATATGAGAGCATCGTCAGTAACCAGCCGACCGAGTATTACCTCACCGTCACAGATGCCAATACGGACGCGGCGGACTTTTCATTTTATGTTACGGGTCGAATGGCGGGGGCCTCCACGGCGACGTTTCGCCTCATCGGCGTGAGCAAGAACGCCGCTCCATCCGGCAACATCGACTTAGACTGTGCGGTAACGTCGTTTACCCCTGGGACGGACACCTTTACCGCGCATTCGACAACCGGGGAAGTGACGGCGCTGTTGACCCCGGCAACCCAGAACCGCCCCGTAGGGGTGACGACCTCCGCGCACACCATCAACGGAGGGGCACTGGTAGCGGGGGATGTCGTCTATGGATCGTGTGAAGTTGATGCGACAGCAACCACGTCAGCGCAAATGACGGATTTTCGGCTGAGCGGATGGGTCTTGGTGACGCTTGATGAAAACTCTATTAGCGATTAGTTTATGGCTGTTGGCGTGTGGAACTGCGCAGGCGGCGGTTACCCCTGATGCCACGGGGAGCGGGGAAGGGACAACGTCAGCCTCGTACGCGCACTCCATCGCGTCCGACGCCACCCTTATCCTCGTCTGCTTAGCTGAGCGCGACACAAACGCGAGCGGGTTTACCGCGAGTTCTGCGTCAGTGACCGTGGACGGACAAGCGGCAACGCAGCTTATTGCGGTCCAAGACGGGACGCCTCAATCAAGAATGGTCATGTTTTACAAGGTGGCTCCTAGTACAGGGTCGGTGACGATCTCCTCGACAGCCGATACCGGGACTGAGCGGCTGGTGACAGCTTCCCTGAGTCTTAAAGGGGCCGCGACATCCTCAACCTTTAATACCGCCACAAGTAATTCAAGCCTTGGTTCGACGGACGCAGACGTGAACACGATTGCATCCGCGTCAGGGGAATTCGGCGTGTTGTGCGGGGCCTCGTTGACCGCAGCGTCGTCAGCCAGTGCGGACGCGACGACACCAGTTTCTACGGAACAACTCGATATCGCGCACACGGACGCGACCTCTGTTCGGAATTGGATCTACACGGAAGACGGAGCGGCGTCGAGTATTGATATGCGGGTGGATCTCGCGAGTTCAGTCAGATGGTCCGCCGTTGCCGTGTCAATTCGTGCCGCAGCTTCACCCTCATCAACACGTCACAGAGGAGTCGTATTGCTACCATGATTATTCTGATCGCTCTGTTATTGCTGATCACTTCGCCGGTATTCGCGACCATTCGGTACGTGGACATCACCCTCGCGAGCGATTGTACGTCAGGGAACTACAGTACCTCTACAAGAACGTGCACGGGGTCAGACGGCAACGCCTACAATACCATTGCCAAAGGCGTAACGCCCACGGTTGCCGGGGACACCCTCTATCTTCGTGGCGGGGCATACCCAACCAATCAGCGCATTGATCTTCAGTTGGAGGCGAAAACCGGGACAGCCGGAAACTACATCACCATTGGCGGTTTCCCTGGAGACAGCGCACCCGTCCTTCAATACAGCGAAGGTGGCGGGCTCTACGGCAACATTAAAGCCAGGGGGAATCGGGGGTGGTTTATTTTTCAAGATCTCGTGCTTGACGGGGCGAACCTCGGCAACGGCACGTATTGGGCGATTCGAGACGGCAACCATGACATCATCGTACGCCGCGTGGAAGTCAAGAATGTCTTTGGGAACGGGATCTACTTCGACAACGTGAACAATATAACCGTTGAAGATAGCTATTTTCACGATAGCCGGTCTGATTGTGTCGTTGGCAATCGCTGGCACGGGTTCTACATTCATCACGGCACCAATGTGACCATCCAGAGAAACAAGGTCGAGGCCTACCACGGCATAGGATTTCAACTGTTCCCCGGCCCCTGGGACGGCGTCAACATTAAAAACAATGTCTTCTATAACAACAACCATTGCGTCACCGTCAACAATGGCGGCGCGGTCATCTTCGCGAATAGTGGGAACATTTCAAACGTAAACATCAGCGGGAACACGATCTCACACAACGGATTCGCGTACGGCGGGCAGCCAGGAGGGGCGGGCGGTGGACTGCGTATTCTAGTCGGCAATGGGTTTAATTATTCGGGCGTCGCGGTTCACAATAACGTCATTACCGACAACACGTATAATCTCAATGCCTGCACGAACACCGTGACGTGCGTTGACCATGAACGCGGCAACGCGATCAGTATTTTATCCGGCGTAACCGGCGTGGAGATTCGTAACAACATCCTCACCGGCAACACCGACGCCTCAGTCGTCAACTATGGCACTGTCACGTTGTCGCATAACGCATGCCTGAGCGGGGAGTCATGCGGGGCAACGGGGAAAGTCTCTGTCACCAGTGTGACCGATTGCCTCGTATCGACGAGTGATTTACGTCTTAAACAAGGAACGAATGTGTGCCGAAACGCTGGGACTGCCGTTAGCACCCGACCGGCCCCGGTTGGAGCGGTCGATATCGGTGCCTACGAACAGGGGGCAATCTCGGCTGCTGTCGTCAACGATGGTATCGATGTCACGATGAACTGGATGACCGCCCCGACCGTTCCGACTACAGGCATTACCGGATTCACGGCGGCGTGCGTGGGGTGTTCCGGGTCGCCGACTATCTCGTCGGTATCTGTTCCAGCTGGAAGCAGTAACCTCGTACACTTAGTGGTGTCGGGTATTACCGTTGCCGGAACCTGCACCATTTCACTCGGCCCCACAAACATGACCGACAGCTTATTTGTCGGCGGAACACTGGCCGGAACCGCACAAGGACCGAACAGCGCATCGGCCCAAACGGTCACAGGGACATGTGCCAACAGCGGGAGCGCTCCACCCCCGAGTGGCGTAACCGCCTATTACAAACTAAACGAAGGGTCTGGCTCTTCAGCGAACGATGAAACCGTCAACAACAACGACGGAACCGTCAGTAGCGGAATAACCTGGGAAACCTCGTATCAGGGGACCGGCCTTCGTATCCCGACAGACGCCACCTACCGACACCTCGACATTCCGCTTGGCGCGTCAACCAACATGGCCACCGCCGCTGGAGGGACCTGTGCCATTGTGACGCTTGACTCGTTGGCGTCCAATAAAGTCGTCTTTTCGTCAGGGAGTAACGGCTCCTCTCAGCGGCTCTATTACGGAGTCGCATTAGTGGGGGGCCAACTCCAATGGGGGATCGGGATACAAGGCTCAGGGTTTACCACGGGAAGCGAGTTCGTCGCGACCACAGGGCAAACGAGCGTGTGCCTCCAGTGGGGGAGCGGGACCGCGACGCTCTACGTTAACGGTGTGAAAGGGACGGGGACGGGAACCTCTGTCAAAACGTATACGTCCTATACGACGACCGCGACAAACTTTCGTTATGGCAATGACGGGGTCAATACCGTCAACAATGGAGGGTTCTTAGTTGACGAGGTTGTGGTGTGGACGAGCGCGGTCTCTGATGCCGATGTCCAGGCCTACCACACCGATCGGTTCGGGGCGACCTCGGCGGCAGCGTGTTATAGCCAAGCTAACAGCCGGGCCCAACTTATCTATATCTACGGAGGGAGCCCCGTTAACTACGGTCCATTGGGGGCGATCGTTGAGGTGCAAGCGGGCGGATCTGTGGCGATCGCGTTTCAGATTGATTGTACCGGGAGCGCAGGGGCGTCCGTCGCTGTGGCTCCGTACTACTCGACAACCATAGGGGGCGCGTTTGCTCTCCTCACCCCGACATCGCTCGGGTCCGATGGGGTCTCCATGTATGGTGCGTCAAATGATGGGGCGTTCAATGCTGGGACGACGAACAGCAACCTCAGTGGTGGGTTGACGAATGTTGCCGGAACAACCGTGCATCTGTTTAATGTGAGCCCAGAAGTCCTGTTAGCGCAAGACCGTTCCCAGGTATTGAGATACATCTTCACCTTTGGCGATATTCCCGACCAGTATCGGTGTTTTAAGCTCAAGCAAGACAACGGGCAAGAATTGGCGGGAGGGTATACTCCGTCCGGTGGGGCATGTGTGCATATCGTGCAAAAAGCATCAGGAGGTCAATAGGATGCGTCTCGATCTGTTACGTGTCGGGCAGTCGAACCGTGGGACGTTTGGCGTCATTCGACACGATCAAGTTCCCTTCGTCCTTACCCTTGAGCGCCCGTGGGAAGGCAACGAAACCGATATCTCCTGTATCCCCGCTGGCCGGTATAAGTGTCGTCGAGTCCGATCCATGCGGTTCGGCAACACCTATGAAGTATGCGACGTGCCCGGACGCACGAACGTCTTGTTTCATAAAGGAAATTTTATCTACGAGACCAAAGGCTGCATCCTTATCGGGGAAGAGTTTAGTGGAACATGGGACCGGCCTTTTGTCGCATCAAGTGAGCGCGGGTTTTTAGAGTTTACAAAACTCCTTGCCGATATCCCGGAGTTTGACTTAGTTATTCATGACCCGCCGGATATCAGAGATGAATCAACGGAGGTGTAGTTTGACCGGGCATATCAGAAAGGATACAACCGTGAGATGGAGGAACATGAAGCTGGCGTTGAACTCACCTATAAGTCCCTTGTCCTTGGCGCGTGGCGCGTTGTCATCGGTGTGTGCGTTGTGTTTGGGGGTTGTATTGGGTGGTGGATTACACACTTTGTTTCTGCCGTCGAAACTTACCAAGCCGGGGCCCGAGAAAATTTTGCCAAGTTGGAAACAAGGGTATCTAAGCTCGAATGGGAGCGCGATCACGGGGTACGAAAACCAGAGCCGCCAAAGGACAGCCACCAGTGACGCTCAATAGTTGGTGCCCGTGGTGCCAGCAGGATAATGGAGGAGTCGATAGGGTATGCGAACAGTGCCTCACACGTTTGATCAAGGAGGGCCGGAACGATGACATGTCGGACAAGCAGCCTCGGATGGTGCGTTGTAATTATTGCGGTGCTCGCCAGCGCGAGTCCAAGCTTTGCCGCAACGGCAACATGGGACGCGGTGCCTGACGCCGAAGGCTATAAGCTCTATCGTGCGCTCGGCCCCTGTTCGAACCCTGGTGCATTCGCCACGGTCAATACGTATGGCCTGGTGACGACTGGAGCGATTACCAATCCACCCGCGAACGGGACCTATTGCCATAAGCTGACAGCCTTCAATGCGGCAGGGGAATCACCGTTTTCCAATACCGTGGAGTTTAAATATACCGTTCTCCCCCCTACCGCTGCCCCTCAAAACTTTGGTGTGAAACCCTGAGGGGCGAAGACCGGACGCGCTGCACGCAATGTAAGATTTTCTGGAAATGATCGATGGCTAATCGGTACGTCAACACAGCAAGTACAGCAGGCGGTGACGGCACGACGAATGCCACCACCGGCGCCAATCGTGCTTGGGCTGATCTCGCCGAAGCCGCGAACGCGCTCGGGTCCTCGCTCTCCACACCCATAGACATCTACTGCGAAGGATCGGCGGCGGATACCAGCAACGTCGATCAAACCGTCTGGGACTTTACCACAACGGCCACGAACAAGCTGCGTGTCATCGGCGAGCAGAGCCCCCTCCATCCCAATTTCTCTACAGCGAAATCAGGCAAGTACGACACGTCGCTCTACCACATCACGGCCACCAATCGAAACGGACTCTACAACAACATCCCTGAGCATATTGAGTGCCACGGTATCCAAGTCCATGTCACGGTGACGAACGGCGGTAGTTATATTGGAATGAAGTTGGCGAACGGCAACCAGGACGCCACGGATATTTCGTGTGTGATCGCGCACTGCATCATTAAGGCCACGGAAACAAGCGGAGACGTAACAGGCGTCGACAGTCGGCCTCCTGCAACAGGTGGGCGTGGGACCAGCCTGATCTATAATTGCCTCTCTATCGATTGTAACCAAGGCTACACGAACGATTTTGGATTATCGGGAGATGTAGGAAAGTTCTATAACTGCACGGCGGCTGGCGGGGTGTACGGGTTTGTCGAGGCCGCGACTATGAAGGTGGTGAACTGCCTCGCGACTGGTTGCTCTACCAGCGGATTTGTCGGCACTTTCGCGAGCGGGTCGGATTACAACGCTGAAGACGATGGGGGCGGAGCGCCTGGTGCTCATTCACGATCAAGCCAAACGTTCACCTTTATTGATGCCGCGAGTGATGATTTTCACCTTGCCTCAACGGATGCCGGGGCTAAGGGGTACGGTACAGCTGATCCTAGCTCCGGTGTGTATGATGATGACATAGACGGAGAAACGCGCGGAGCGACCTGGGACATCGGGTTTGATCAGTACATCGAACCGCCCATTGAGCAAGAAGGCTTTAGATGGGGCGTCGATGATGGAAGCGAATCGGCGCATACCTGGGAAGCGACACAAGATACCGATATCACCATTGCCGATAACCAAACGCGGCTCTTGCGCGTCCTCATCAACGCAGTGGGCAGCGATCCGGCGGCAACGGCCTATACCTTGCGCGCTCAGAAAAACGGGAGCGGAGGGTATACCGCCGTCCCTATAGGATCTGGAACATCACCCACACTCTCGTATGGCGCAACTGGCACCATTGCCTACTCATCAAGCGGGGGCTCCAGCGTCGCCCCGACCTATCCCACCGGGATTACGGCGAACTCCGCACTGGTGTTAGTCGTCGGGCAAAAGCCGAGTAGTGCCAACGGTGGCACCGTCACGACGCCGAGCGGCTGGACGCTCCAAGCGCAGAACACCGGAGCCACAGACGGTGATACCGGAGGGTATACCACGACGCTGGGAGCCGATACGGGCAACTGCAACATTTACGTCTATACCAAGGATACGGTGAGCGGATCGGAATCCGGCACGCTGTCGGTCACGGTGGGGACGAACGGAGTCTGTTGGGCGAACATCTACCGCGTCGAGGCCAGCGCGGCGGGGACGTGGAGCTATGCTGGGTCGGTTGGGAAAGACACGTCGGCAGGGAACGTCTCGATTGCCACGGGGTCAATGGCGATTGCGTCTGGAGACTACGTCCTGGCAGGGATGGTGATCCCGACAGATGTGACGACGCCCTCACAGTTTTCCGCGGAGGCGCTGGCGCAGTCTGGGACCACATTCGGCACGGTCACAGAAATTCAGGAGCCGGATAGTACGACCGGAAACGATATCGGGGGATTTCTGGTGCACGCGCCAGTGAGTGCGGGGTCTGGGTCTGGCGCGGTGACCCTAACGGCGACAGCGGGAGGGACCACCACCAATGTCCGGGGGCCTGGATTTGTCCTCCGGCTCCGTATCGCGGGCCTCTCCTACGAGTGTTATGTCGGCACCTCCGCCAACATCACAGCAGGCGGCGAAGCCACGACGGCACGGCTGACCGCTCCAAGTGGAAAGAGCACCAGTGATTTTGTGACGGGTCGCCGATGGGATGACGAAAACGGGACTGACACGATCAATATTACAAGCGACGACTATACAGAGGTGGAGTGGTTGGTCGCACTGTCCTCCGCGCCGGTCGATACTGACTATTTCGAGTTTAGGGTGTATGCTGGAGCAACCGCCCTGTACGCCTATACCCTAACTCCGAAATGGACGGTAGGAACAGGAGGCGGCGGGGCAGCGTCGAGACAAAGTCTCATGATGATGGGCATGGGGAGATAAACATGCTATTACTAATACCTGGCGTCGGCATGGGCGCAAGCGGATCTGGCACCGTGGAGACCTCGGTTGCCCGACTCATGATGATGGGTGTAGGGCGTATCTGGTGGGCCCCTCTTTTAATATTGGCGGGAGGATAAACAATGGCTGACAACGTAGTGTTAGACCCCGGCGCAGGCGGGGCCACAATCGCAACAGATGACGACGGCGTTGCACAACACCAGTACGTCAAGGTCGAATTCGGGGGAGACGGGACGTTTACGAAAGTCACGACCGCAGCCGGTCTTCCTACCGACCCGCTCGACAGAGCCGCCCGTGACTTGGGAAAAGTCGATATCGCCATGGGGCAAGTCGCTCATGATGCCGCAGCCGCCGCAATTGATCCGGTGCTGATGGGCGGGTATGCCAGTGCCGCCGCTCCCACCAATGTCTCAGCAGATGGGGACGCGGTTCAACAATGGCATTTACGTAATGGCGCGCAGTGCGTCAACGTGACGGCAGCCGGTGCCTTGATCGGAGGGGACGCGCCAAATGGGCTTGATGTCGATGTCACACGACTACCGGCCCTTGCCGCCGGAACAAATAATATCGGTGACGTGGATGTGTTGACGCTCCCGGCTGTCACGAACGCGGGGACGTTCGCGGTCCAAGAAAGCGGCGCCGCACTCACGGCCCTTCAATTAATAGATGATACCGTCGCCACGCTGGGCACGACGACCTACACCGAAGCCACGACAAAAGGCCAGATTATCGGAGCCGTTCGCCGGGACGCCGATACCACGCTTGTTGACACCACAAACGAAGTTGGTCCTCTTCAGATGGATGCCAACGGGCGTCTCAAGGTTGAGGTCTTCTCGGGGGAAACCCTTCCGATTTCAGTCGCCTCTATCCCGTCCCATGCGGTGACAAACGCGGGGACCTTTGCCGTTCAAGAAAGTGGTGCCGCCCTTACCGCGTTGCAAGTCATTGATAACCCTGTCCTTGTCGACGACGCCGCATTTACCCCGGCTACGTCGAGCGTCATGATGGCAGGATTTGAAGCCGACGAAGGCTCAACCGACAGTGTCGACGAAGGGGACGCGGGAGCCGCCCGCATGACCCTCGACCGAAAACAAATTGTCACCCCGCAGCCGCACACAACCGGCGGGCTCTCCATCTTCCGCAGCCTCGACTTGGACGAGACGGAAGAGGATGTAAAAACCGCAGCCGGTCAAGTCTATGGCGTGTGGGTCTCGAACCTGGCCACCGCAACCCGGTTCGTTAAATTCTATAACGCCACCGCCGCGAACGTCACCGTCGGCACCACCACCCCGGTCCTCACCCTTCCGATCCCTGGTAATTCATCGGATGACGTGACCGGGTTATTTAGCTCCACCATGGGGATTACCTTTGACACCGCTATTAGTGTCGCCGCGACAACCGGAGTAGCGGACAACGATACCGGCGCACCGGCTGCAAATGATGTAGTTATCAACGTGTTTTATAAGTAAGAGGAGCCTATGAAGACGCCCCCACCCGTCACGAATATTTATCCGAATCTTAAAAATCGTTCCCTTTGGGAACGGCTCAAGGTCTGTTGGAGAATTATTTTCCACAAGCAATTCTTCCCGGCCCCGTACGAGTGGTATGAAAAACTCTACCCCCTCGTGAGCGGGGAGTATTCCCACTTCGCCTCTCTCGCGGTAGACAAGTCAGAAAAAGAATTCGACCGCACACCCGGCACGCAATACGCCCGCAAGCAAGAAGCGGTCCAATGGATGCGCCACTATGCGGAAGCCGCCGGGAAGAGTACAGATATTCCTGCCTGGCAATCGAGTTTTCTGGTAGAATGGTGGGTGTTACGGAGAAAAGGAATACTCTAATGCTACTCTGGATTGCGGGCCTCGGGATGGGCGGGTCTGCCGCTAGCGGTGGGCCTATCACTGTGGGCCGTGTCTCGACTCGGTTGTTCATCGGGATTAGGATCGGGCTATGAGCAAACATTGGGGCGCGAGAGACGAAACAATTTCAGCGAGTTATGCATCGGCAGTGACGCCAAGTGACGTGACCGTATTTGACTCGTCAACTCGCGGCCTGTATATTGGCGTGGCTGGGGATGTCGCGCTCACCATGGAGGGTGGAGGATCCATTACCTTTGTGGGCGTACTCGCTGGTTCAGTACTCCCGGTCAGGTGTACACAAGTCTTGAGTACCGGGACAACCGCAGCGTCACTTGTGGCTTTATTTTAGGAGGCACTATGTCGTTCTTAGGCTCAAGTCCGGTTACATCGATCCTTGGGTATATCACGATTCTTATCACCATCGGTCAGCAAGTGGTGACCGAGCAAGGCATGCCGTCGGATACCGCCGGATGGATCAAGTTGGTCGGCGGGATTATCATGGGCGTCGGGCTCCGATTCGCCAAGGATTCAAACGTCAGCAACGCCCCTGTTCCGGCGGACGCGCAGAAAGTCAATTAAACCATGGGCGACGTTGGAGCGGTTGCGACCCTCCTCAATACCATCGCCTCGTGGGTCCTCTCACCTGACGGGCTCGCTGACTATACACGTCGGCGGGCCTTAGCGGCGAAAAAGAAAGAAGCACTCAATGCTCTTAAGAACCGTGACATGGCTAAGTATGCTCAGTGTATTGACGAGTTGCGCGCTTTGGGATCCAAAACCTAAGCCGTGCGAGTGCTCCGCCATTGAGGCTGAGCTGTACAAACACGCCGCCGACTACGCCACCTGCCTTGAAGACCTAGGAAACGCGCGTAACAACCGTACTGTCAAATAGCTTGGCGTCAAACGTCAAATACTCCTCCGGTAAAACATCACTCGCTCGCTTGGGACTGCCGGTAAACCTCCCAAAGCGCAAGATCTTTTCCTCCGGGCCTACCGCGCCAAGCGCATTATTACATCGCATGCAGGCGAAGGCGACGTTGCAGATGTCATTGATTTGATGCGTCTGCATGTAGATAATTCTACTGACGGGTTGCAGGTGTTCAATGGTCCAGCGCACTGTGTCATGTTTCTTTTTCTGCCTGCCACAGTAGACACACTGCCACCGATCAAGACTGCCGACGATCTCCCGTAAATTCGTTTCACGCAAGTGACGCATGACGGCACGCTTCGCGGTCTTGTACGATCGATAGTTGATCCTCATTCTTTCCCCCATTCTATAGTGTGGCCGATAAACGCGGACCATTCCGCCCGATGATGTGCGAGACTTTTTAGTGCGTAGACATAGGGCCTTTCTCCGTCGACACCCGATCCACTCCGACGTCGATCGACAGACGGAGCCGCCTTTTTCAACTGGACGCCAAAGGTTCTGGCATCAGGCAAACGCGACGAGACGTTACGTTGTCTTGTGTACACTTGGAGGGCGAAGCGGGCTTGATCGCACGAAATCTCACTCGGCCATTTCGTTTCGTGCGAGCCTTTCACCGCACCATCCTGAAGGGACTCATACCACCATTGATGTATCAATTCGAGGCTTTGGACTTTCTGGTCATGCAGGGCCAGGGTTGCCGGTGCGACGTTGATATCCGCCGTAATGGGATGGGTCTGTAAGTACGTGAGGAGGTGTTTATACCCCCCTTGCTCCATGCCGATCCGCATTTCTGAGAAGTATTTCGTGTCCTGTTTGCGCCCCTCACCCACGTCAAACACCGCGAAGCGGCGTTCATCGGACGAGCTGGGGACAAGCCACTCTTCGTTCCCGATAATACACACGCGGGCTTTGTTCGCGACGGTATACGCTTCGAGCCCCTTGCGCTCGACAAGGACCCGTGAGCCTGTCACGAGGTCTTTTAACACCCCTTCCGCTTGTTTATCCCCACTCCAAAACGCTTCGTCTAGGACAAAGAGCAACGTCCGTTCCAGGTGGGAATTAAACTGCCCGATTAAATACCGGCGGTTTGAGGCTAAGAGAAAATGCCCGCCAAGGAGCGCGCCGACCCGCTCGACGAGCGCGTTTTTCCCGACCCCTTTTCCTCCTCGAAAGACCAGGGCCACAAGGGGCTTTTCCCATGGCTTTTGAATGAGGTGGGCGAAATAGCTCATGAGCCATTCATAGAGCGCCGTGTTTTTCTGGCACACGTTCTCATAGGCGTGTTCCAAGAACCTCGTCACGGCTGGATGCTGGCCGGTCTCTGCCGGTTCTACGGCAAACCCCCGCCACATGTTGTAAAACCGAGGGTCGGCCTGCTGTTGCGGCGCAAACACCACGCCGTCGTAGGACCGACGCGCGGGGGACGACAGCCAGACTTTTGTGAGCGGGAGCGAATTGCCGCTACCGTCTGAGAACTGCTGAGACGCAAGCTTCCCCTTAAATGTGTCGATCGTCAACCAGTCCGTTTTCGGGAGGCCTTGTTCGTCCGTCGTTTCATAGAGCACCATTTGCCCCCCGCCGGAGACAATGTACGCATACTCTTTGTTGATTTTTTCGATTGGGCTTAATGCCGGTGTGCCGTTGACTGGACTAACGACCGGGGCGAAAACCGCTTCCGGCGCGGCAATGCCGATCGGTGAGTTTCCATACTTGTAGGCGTTGGCGACTTTCACCGCAAGATCGCCCGGCGACCACGGGGGAGAGCACCGATCATTCCACTCGGCCGCCATGAGGAGATGCGTCATGGTTTGTTCGAGCCCAAAGTCTTTACACTTCGCCGCAACCGTGTAGGTGGTGTGATCCCCGGCGTCCCCTTGAGTAGCCAGCGGCGCACAGTTGACAATATAATCTCTCGCTCTTTGGTAGGCCGTCGTTTGATCCGCTTCAATAGGTCCGCCAACGGGAATGGCGAGCGCGTGGCTTTTTTCATGGGCTTTACCGCAGGCTTCGATGAGCCATTGAGGGGCTTGAGCGATTGGGCAGTCATTGCCTTGATAATAGGCGTCACCGATGCGACTACCGGCACCGACGATGTACCCCCCGCTTGATCTAATGTCCAGGTTTCGACCAAGTACACTTGTGCCTTGGCGTAGGGCTTGATGAGTTCGAAATACCAAATGTCTCCCTCCCGTCGGCGTAGTCTGAATATAGGTGTCAGGGAATTCTTTTCCTTCGAGTTCGAGTCTAATGAGTTCTGCATCACCTGCCCCTCCCTCTTTGACATCCACATCGATGACAATAAGGCCTTCGCCGATCCCATAATCCTCGGTACTTATCCCGACGTTCGCGTTGGAGTGGGCGGGCCAGAGTTCGAAGACACCTTCCGGTGTCGTCGTCGCCTTGGTCTGCCAGTCAAGAATCGGCGGAGCCTTTTTACCGGCTGCAATTGGGAACACCCAAAACCCCTTATGGATCAACGCCATAGCGGCTGTTTGGCTTGGTGTCAACATGCCATCACTTTCTGTACCGGTGTCCGGTCCATCCCTCAACGGCGATCGGTAACCCTTGCGCCCATGTCGGAGCCTGTTTCATGAGGGCGCAGTAGGCCGTCAGATCCCCGGCAGTCATTTCGGATACGATTTCATCGTGCACGTGGAGAATAATGTTCCACCCGGCGGCATCAAGCCTCACGATCGCGTCCGCCAGAACATCGCGGGCTACGGCTTGAGTAATGTTTTCAACGAGTTTCCCGCCGTACGTCGTTGAGTTCCCCCATTGGCGGGAATAGGTGTCGACCGATTTATAGTGGATTTCTTTTTTCGGCCCCCATTCGGACTCGTAATCTACGAGCCTGGGATAGGGGTAACACAACGCCCGACCCGACGGCAAGGCGCACCAGAGAAACGACCCGCTGACCCGAAACGCCACTCGAGCGTGGACCGGCCCTACCGTCGTCACGACGCCAGAATGCTCAATCGCTTGTACCGCCGCCCGTTCAACGTCATACCAGTACTGTTTAATGTGTGGGTTGGCGTCTCTCCAGGCGACTTTAATCCCGTCTGCTTCTGCATCGGATATCTTTAATCCGTAGGCCGACGCCATAGACTGAAACGCGCCGCATCCTCCCTGGTATCCCAGGGCGAGCTCGGACACCTTGCCTATCATCCGTTCAGGGGACTTTTTTGTAAACGACTCCACGGGTTTATGGTAGATCCTCGACGCCGCCAAGAGGTACAAGTCATGCCCGGTACCTGCGTCAAAGTCTGCAAAGGCCTTGAGTTTCCACGACTCCCCGGCCAACCACGCCAACACCCGCCCTTCAATGTTGGCGAAGTCCCCTGCAAAGAGCTGATATCTAGGGGCCGCGCACAAGAGCCCCCGCAAACAATCCGCGACCCGCGCCAGTGGGGGTCCGTGGAAGAGACGGATGTACTCACCTGCCGACTCTCCGTATGCCTCAAGGGCATCAAGTATGGAGTCGATCTCCTTCTGTTCGATAACCGGCCTCGGCAAATTGTGGGGCTGCACTCTCCTTCCGGCCCATCTCCCCGTCCCGGATCCGTGATACTGAAGGAGGCCTTTTAGCCGTCCGTTTGCCGATCGGTTCGAGAGCATCCGATCGATCTTTGCTGTGGAGGTTTTCGCGAATACCTGTCTAATTTCAAGGACTTCACGCACCAACGGTGGCATGTCCTCTGTTTGCAGGGTGTCAATAATATCCTGCTTGGCTAGGCTTGGGATGTCGACCCCGTGGGTTTTTACCCACTCTGTGAGCTTCTTGACTTCACTTGGCCCATTAATAGCACCGTTCGTCAGGTGCCAGATCCGAGCATTCTCTCGCGTCTGTTCTCGCTCGACAATTGTACGCGCGGCGGCTCCCGCGACCGCGTCAACGTAGACTCCGCGATCGTTTATTTTTGCATCAAGACACCAGATTTTTTGTTCGCTCTCCGGTAAGGGGCGTAACCGCTTATGGACTTCCCGCTCGACGATGACATCCTGCCTGCAATAGTCGTACAACTTGGCTAACTTCTCTGGCTCATCCCACCATGTCGGAACGCCGTTGGTGATGCTTCGCGGCTTCGACATTTGGACGGCAAGTCGACTTCCGACAAGGTCTTTTTTCTCGGTGATCCCTAACGCGGCGGACATATTATCAAGACTGCCGGGGAGGGACATGGCGTAGCCCGTCGCCATGGTACACACAAACCGTTCGATCGGTAATGCAGGGATTCTATACTGCTTGGCGAGAATGGCGTTCCAGACTTGCCACTCGAACTGAGCGTTGTGCGCCACGATCGGCGCGGTACTCTCGGCAATAGCGCGTAATACCTTGATAAAATCAGGGTCGCCCGGCCATGAGACGGAGACGGAATGATCCGCGTACGTGTACCCGATACACCAGACCCCCGCCCATGGGTGGGACAGGTGCACATCCGCTCCGTACTCGACGAGGTCGGCCCCCGATCGGGTTTCGAAATCAATGTAGATATACATGTGTGAGATACGGGGCCCCGACACAGGAGCCCCGTATGCCTTTTCTTATTTCATCATCCCGCCGAAAATGTCCGCCAAGGCGTTCGGTGCCGGAGTCGCCCCCGACATCGCGCCAAGGACCCCACCCGGCGTCGCCGCCTGTAACGGCTTAAATTCCGTTTCAGCAGACGCCCTATTTCCAAGGGGCTCACCTTCCCGAGTTTTCTGGATGTTCCGCAGTCCGATCCCGATCCCCTCGTTGCCCTTCGTCTTGAAGTAAAAGGCGTTGACGGTGGCGACGGCATAACACCCGGCATAGAACTCTGAGGGCTCGGTGATCCGGCGTGGCTTGCCGTCTGCCGTGGCGTCCGGGCCGACGACACCAGGCTTTTCATTACTCGTGGCCGTAAAGTAATATGCCCCCGGTTCGTACCCCTTCCACTTGTCGGCTTTATCAGCCTGATCCCTGAACGGCAACCGGATTTTCGGCCACTTTGATTTATCCGGCCCAAACTTATCCGCCATATACTTCTCCACCATCTTGACGAGGAGCGACAGATCCGCGCCTTTCGGAAACAACAGGCACACGGAGTACTTCGTCACCTTCTTGCCGTCGTCTCGGACTTGCTCTTGGCCGGTCAACACGTACGGAAATGACACCCGGAATTCCGGTGTCAAGACGATCGAATCGGTAATCTGTTCGCCCTGTGGTTTGTACATACATCCCCCTCTGTATAAAGGCCTATCTCGCCAGGCCGTTGCGCTAGAGCCCCAATGACTCTAGGGTGAGCGCGTGAAACGTTTGTTCCGGCTGTACGGCTACCGCCGGACGTTTATCCGATACCTCGACGACGACAAGGCCGGATGATTCTTTCGTGGTGTGCTCTTTTAACATCGGCTTGACTGCCGGTATCGCTTTCTCCAGCTGGGCCGGGCTCAGGAGTTCCGGCTTAGAACACGTCAGGGTATCCGAATACCCCGCCGCACGCAAGGTGTTGAGCGTCAGCTCTTCGTTGATATACTTCCGCTGGCCCAATTTCTCCACGAGCTTAAACCCTGGCACGTCCACCCCGGATTTCATTTCCGAGTAGGCGAATTCGTCGAGGGCTTTAAGGTACGCCCGTAGCGCCTCCCTCATCGTGAGCGCTTTAGCCAGTTCTCGAACATCATAGGCCTTGTCGCCAGGTTTCAAGATAAAGTCCCGGCTTAACGCCAGATCCCGCTCTTTCTGTTGCTCTGGACACACCGCCTTTGCCGGGCAAAAGACACAGTGATTGCCCATCTTTAACGGCGCGTTCGGCTCATTGGTCTTGGCAATCGCCGCCAACAAACGGGATTTAAATTGCTGCAATTCAAACCAATCCGTCGACCAAAACCGCGTCGTCTCCTTCCCCGTATTGGCCTGGCATCGTGGCTGAACGATCCCAATTTCCGCCGTGGCCACGTCAAATTCAGGGTGGGCCATGGCGATCCCAACAAGGTAGTAAAGACACTGCCGGTTTCGCTCGACTTCGACGAATTTTCCCGCACCATACTTAAAGTCAATGACGACCAGGTGTTTGAGCCACGGCCAATACACCCAATAATCCGCCGTGCCGTACACGCCGGGATGGGTCGCGCTGTGGTCGAAATGGGTCTCAACGCCTTTCACGGCGCCAAGATTGACGTGTTCCGCCGTACAAAAGCGGTTGCATGTCGCCACATACTCGCTCACCGCCTTAAACATGTCATCATTCGGGAACACAGGCGGCAACCCGGTTTCTAACCAGATCGCCGCCAATTCATGCGCTTGGCTTCCCTCTTCCGCCGACGCGCTTGAAGGGGGCTGTGGGAGACGTTCGGACAAGGCGACAGAACCGGGGCACTCCTCCCACCGATCCATCCCGCTCGCCCCGGTTGGCGAATGCGCGCTCACGCCGCCACACACGCCGCAATAATCGACGCCCTATGCGCTTCCTTAATGCCCTTAACATTGGTCAACCCGTGGGCCTGAAGGATCTTCGCGACGCGCTCATACCCCGTGGTCGGCCCAATGTCCCCCGAACGCACCGCCGCGACTTTCATGAGAGCGGCAATCGCTTGTTCGTGGCTCGGGATTTCAACCGGCACCTCCGTCTGTACCGGGGAGGCCGGAAGCTGAGACATGACCGCCGCCATAGGATCGACCGGCGCGGCTGGCTCCGGCTTCGGCTCCAGCTTCGCCTCGTCTTTTCTCGGACGCCCGCGCTTTTTGGGCTCTGTATTGTCTACCGCAAAAGGGATCGATAGCTGTCTGGGATCGGTCATGGGCTGTTCTTCCGTCCCACATGTTGGTGGCGTCGGACTATCGACGCCCTGTTGACCGCTGAGGACAGCGACCCACTCAACGAGGTGGTTGAGCATGTCCTGCCTGGTGTCCGCTTCAATGGTAATCCGTAACATGGCTCTCCTTTATGCCTACTCAAATGGGTTGGGGACGTACGCTTTGCTTTCTTCTCGTGCGGCGGCGAAAATCCGAGTGAGATCGTGGATTTTTTTCCGCAAGATAATGGCAACGCGTTCATCGACCGACCCCGGTAGGACGAATATCCGGGAACGCACGGGTGACTTTTGAGGGTAACGGTGCACCCGCATGACCGCTTGCGCATTATCCGCCGGAACGTAGCTACACTCCACAAACCCGACCTCAGACGCCGCCGTGAGGTCGATCGCCACGCCCGCCGCGAGGATCTGCGCGATACACACCCTCGTGGTTGGTTGTCGTTGAAATCTTAGTAAGTTTTGATCTTTCTGGGTCAGGAGTTGCCCGCCAAACAAGGTGACGACTCCGAAATCCACCAAGTTCACCCGTAAAAACTCAATGACATCCCGATGCCAACAGAAGAGGACGATTTTCTTGTACTGTTTTTCTTTCAACTCACGAATAACCATCGAGGCAATCGTCGGCACCTTCTGAAGCCCGATAAATCTGCGAGACAAGCTCGTGGAATTCTGCAACGCGCTGAGCGCGGCGCTTGCATCGGTATAGTTCTTTTCCCCGATGACGTTGAGGAGCGATTCGGTGACGGACATTTGGGTACTGATGTCCTTGTACAAGTCCTCCTCCGTCTGCAACCCACACCCGACTTTATGATAGTAGTGTTTGAGATCAACCGGCGTCGGTTCAACCGGCACGATCGTATGAGTCAAGGTTGGTAGTTGGTGCATGACGTCTTCTTTCAACCTCCGTAGCATGAATGGTTCAAGGAGTGCTTTGAGTTCATCGACTCGATCGGCTCGCGTGCCGGTAATGTGTGTCCCGTACAGCGTTTCTCTCGTCGTCAGGAAGTGGTTGACGAAATTCCAATAGCCTTTGGTGTACGCCCCGCACGCACGTAAAAACGGCCACAGTTCCCCCATGTGGTTCTTCGCCGGGGTCCCACTCAAACACCAAAGAAACCGGGTCTTGTGCCGCAACACGTCCCAAATAAGCACAGACCGCTTGGCCCCGCTGTTGTTGAGCCGGTGTGCCTCGTCGCAGATGACACAATCCCAAGTCTGTGAGGATAGCCATGTACGTATCTTTGTCGTGATCGCTAGATCGTAGGAACAGACGATGCCATGCGGCGTAGTCCGCTCCGGTACCTCCGTCAGGATAGAAAAGCCTCGCCCTGGCGGCAAGTAACTCTCGGACTGTCTGACCCACACCATACTTGCGGCAGGTGGGCAGAGGACCAGTATTTTCTTGCATTGTGCTATCTCCGTGGCCATGAGGGCCTGATAGGTTTTTCCCACGCCCATCTCGTCCGCCAATAACGCCACCGGGGACTGCGACAAGAAGAGGGCTCCTTCAAGTTGATAGGGTCGGGCTTCATGCGCCACGTGTCACCGCATAATGGGCCAAGAGCGCCGCTTCCGCCTTGCCGTCGTCCGACTGTCTCGCAAAATCCTCGGCATTCGCCGGAAAGAGGGACGCGGCTAATGCTCTCGTCCTGTTTTTATCCGACGAACAGCCCAGGGCGCGCTTCCAGACCGACGGATCGATTCGGATGATCTGTTTAAACGGGGCGGTCGCATGCGCCGCCTCTATCACACCTGTTATCGTTCCACAGGCCACGCCGAAGGAGAAGAGAGAGGTCGCCCCTGCTCCCGGCATGGCGTGAGGGGCTTCGCATATCACCGTCGTCTCACAATGCCCGTAGTCTTGCGTCAACCAGGTAAACAGCGTCCGGGCGTCGACATAATGCCGTTTCTTCTTGTTGACGAGCCGCCAGAGGACCGGCAGGGGCTTGGTGGTGAGGGTCCCGAGGTCCGGGCAGTACCAGGCGATCGCCCCCCGGATGCCGGGATCAATGCCGATGACGAGTCTCATACCCCCCACCAATCCGCCACGTACCCGAGAATGGCGATCGCCGAAATCATGGCCGCATAGGACAAGACGGCGACTAGGTACCAGGGAAGATCAGTCACGCCCCGATACTCCCTCCCGTGGGCTTCTTTGAGGACAGCGACAAGGGCCGCAGACGAGACACAATTAGCGTTTCGCATCGGACGCTCCTTTAATCTTGAGGAGGTGTTCCAGTTTCCGTAGTCCTGCTAAGGCTTTCGCCCCATCCCCGGCCTTGTAGTCGCTCTTGCGGTTACGGACGCTCCAGTTGGTGTTTAATTGTTTCCGCTTCGGCCTTGGGCCGGTCATAGTCGTGTTTCCTCCTGATCTGTTTGAATCGAGCCATCGCCCGTATCCTTGAGGGCCTGCTTGGCTCTTGTGATAATATCTCCAAACATATACTCCCAATCTTCATCCTCACACTTCTCTATTATCTCTTTCAGCGCCTCCCGCAGCCGCGCTTCCCGCTGCGTGGCTTGCGCCAACTTGAGTATTACTTCGTCTTGCGACATGAACCAGGGGATGAGATTGACGACGGCCCACCACCCCACCGCTGTGACTGCCGCCATGACGATCCATCCAACGAGTACCGGGGTATTGATCTGCATGATTAAAATTCCTTTCCAACAAAGCCCGTGACGAGGTCCAGACCGATATTCGGGGCCGTCATTCCGGCGTTTGAGGCGTGCCCCCATTTTGCGCCGACGAGCCAGCCGCTTCGGCGCACCATGACATTGGCGCCGGTCCAGAATTGGGTGGTTTGGGGGAGTTCCGGCGTGGGCCTCGTGGTGTGACTCCCTCCGAAAAAGGGTTGGATGATCAGCGTTGAGCGAAATGGAAGCGGGATCGGGATCCCATACTGAATACCCACCGCCCCAAATCCAGAGGAGAGGACAAAGACATGCGCCCCGAGACCAGTCGTACAGGTTTGCGCTTCCATCGTCACTCCGTCTCGGTCTGAGGTGTGCGCGGTGTTCGGGTGGAGCGTCGCGGCGCCCCCGAGCATGAGTGTCGGTGCCAAACAGAGGGCCATCACGTCCATCAGTGCCATCGGTGCCCCCTTTCGTTAGTCCTTCGGCAGTTTCGGTGTGCCGTACAGGTCGAGGTCTTTGACGACTAATCGGGCATACCCCGCAATATCCTGCCAGTGGTCGGGCTCATGCGGGTTGCCGGTCAAGGCCCGGGACAATTTGACGGCAATCATGAGCGCCGCGTCCTTTTCTACTCGAGTCAAATGCCGCCAGCGTTCAGCGGTTGCGAAGAGGTCACGGATCGCGCAGGCGAGTTCGGCCTGCTGATGATAGTCGCCATGTGTCGCGCCTCGGGTGCGTAACAGGTGCTCCGTGGTGTCTTGGGGCTCGGTTCGTGGGTCTGTGCCTAACGTGGATTCTGACATACGATCGGAGTCGACAGGGTTCATGACGGATCCCTCCATCCTTGATCGTTCCGTGCGGGTGTTGCCTTCACCATGCCATCGGGGTCCAAGGTGACGAGGCCATATTTAATGCCGAAAAACTTCATCGCCGCTTGGACGACATCGGTAAAACTCCGAAAACTCTTATCGAAATTGCCTTTAAACTCGTAGGGCCCTGACCGAATATCGAGTTGATAGGAGAGGCCGGAGCCGTGAATCCTATGAATCCATATCCCCTCGATCGGGATCGGGCCGTCGATGATTTTTGGCCCTCGTGGCGTGCGAATGTGCGGTGCCATTGCCGTGTGCCTCCTCCGTGTTTCAGTGTCGTGTGTCCTGTCGTTACGCTAACTCAGGAAAAAAGTCCTCGAACTTGAGTAGAATGCCTTCATATCTGGCGGCTCTCAGGATGGGTCGCCACATGGGATAGGGAATGGTGCCGTCTGTACCATTGTGTTGTTGCGCTCCTCGTCGGAATGAGGGAATGCGCCAATTGGTAATGGTGTTCCGGTGTCGGATGTATTGCTTGTCCTTGGGGTCCCCTGAATGGAGATGCAGCCGCTTGAGCGCATCGGCCATGCCCCGGACGCCCCCAAACTTGGAAATGACGATCGCCGCCATTTTAGACTCCGTATTGTGCCGGTCCATCACCCACTCCTGTTTCCGCTTCGTGTGCGCCAGGTAGAGGCCTTCCAGCCATTTCATAAACGCCGGTTTATCCTTTCTGTCCGGCATGGGGTGTTCCTTGGTGTACCCCATCCGATCGGCCATCCCCTTGAGCTGGGCTGTCCGCACATTGGCCATGGGGATTTTGTCATGCGTGGCTCGGCTAATCGGTCCTGGCTTGTACACGGACCACAGGTGCGGCGGCACATACTCATTAGGATGGACATTGACGAGAGGCGATGAGGCGGACGCGCCACCAGGGAGCATGGCGGCGGCTCGGGCTGAGCCTTTCTCGGGCCGAATGACCCTCCGCTGGCGCTTTCTCCGCTTAATCATCCCCGGTTGGTAGTCAACGAGCTTGGGCTCTCGTCGTTTCGGCGGTTGTGGGAGCGGTGTGTCCATGGTGCGTTTGTAACGGAAACCAGGGCAGTTTGTCAAGATGTTTTTCGTTAGACAAATGGGTTTGGGGTCGAATCGGTTGACCTACTGGTCTTATCGGTTGTCTCCTGTTTCGCTGAATGGGTTGGCTGTGCGCGCAAGCGAGCCAGGCGGTAACGATAGATCAATCCTATTCATAGCCGCCATCATCTTTAAGGCATGGCGTATGCCCCGGCTTACGTTCCCTTTCCCTAGGATCAACGCCACTCTCCGGCAATCCGAGTCCAAATACACCATGCAGCGTTTCCCATCTGTGAGCTCTTTTGTCCTTCCTACAGGCATAAACACCCCTTTCTGATGTGTATATGTTATTGCACTTTCACCCCTATTATGTACATAAGTTATTGCGCTTTTGCCCCCTATTATGTATATAACTTCGGCATACTAACCACGTAAACCACCACTTTTATATGCATCATTGTACCAATAGTTATAACACTATTACCAGCTAAAATATGGGTTGTCAACCATTTTTACGCAGCAAGTTGTATACCTAAGTGGCGCTAGTCCTCTAGCTGAATAGGACGAAATAACCAATGGGACGGGAACTTGGGACGTTTTTTCGATCTTTAAAATTCTCAGTGTTTACTATATCTTTTTTATTTTTATACTAAGTATAAACAATAATATAGTCCTAAGTGTCCTAAGCAAATAGATAAAATAGTCACAAAAGTTGTATACCTATAAGATATATAATTGTTGTTAAAGCATTTTATCCACCATTCTTTATACAGAAACAGTAAAATCCCCCCGAACGGCGCGCTCTTGGGGTGCGGGTTTTGGCTTGTACTACGTACACATTGGGGCGGTTAATTGTGTTATGGATCAACTGGTTAGACTGCCGGTAACGCCGTCCTGTACTTACATGGGACGGATGGGCGGGGACCGGACGGAAAATATAAACGCTAAGAAAATCAACAACTTAAGAAAAAGGGGCCTCTCCTGTTGGTCAGGACAGGCCCCCGAGGAGGGTTAGGAGAGGAGCCAGGCTTTGAGACCGTGGTAGATGAGGTAGAAGAGGGCGAAAGTCGTTACGGCTCCGGCGATATCGGATATGAGTTGCCAGCGCTGTTGAGGGCTCATGGGTTATTGGCTCCTTTCTTTGGGTGTTAGTGGGTTGTTATTGGGGCGCTTGTCGGGTGTATTCTCTCCGGCGGATTGACTCGGGGGCTTTTCGGTTTCTTTCCGTCACCTCGTCCGTCTGGTAGCTGCAACACGGACAGGTGAGCATGCGTATCTGTTTTGGGGTATCGTCGTCCTGGAGCCAACGTGGAAGCATTAACGAGGTACATCTTGGGCAGTTCATGACTTGGTTTCCTTTCCAATTTGGTAGCCACGGATAAAGGCCCAGAGTCTTTGGTACATTTCCGACTTGGAGCAACGGTTGATGATGACTTCGATGCCGCCGCCTATCGACATCGTGCGTACAAGGGAAGGTTGGTTGTAGTCCCAATTGAGGTGGTAATGACCGACGTTGATGGCGCGCGTGGCTGGATCAGTTCCGTGCCAGTAGGTGAGCGGGGTGTTGAGGTCTCTGTTGATTCGGTCCGTTATCGATTCGAGGCCTTTTTTACTGGGCGTCATGACGTGGTATCCTTTCCGGTTTTAGGCACGATGTAGCTGATGGATTCGATTGACGTATCATCGTTAAACGTATCGAGGATATGATCGGAGAGGGCGTAGCACCAATCTTGCCCCTCTTTGGTCGTTTTGATTTTGGGGACGTTGATTTTGATGGTGAGGTACATGGGTTACTCCTTTCCTTCGGCTAAGTCGAGGGCTTGCCGGGCTGTGCAGGCCGCGCAGGCATCTCCTAATCCCCAATGTTTGCCGAATACTCCCGAGAGGAGGCATGGATTGAGGCGGTCTTGTATGCACTCAGCATGATAGGCAACGACTCGCTCCAGCGCCGCTCGCATGGCCTCATAGGAGTTGACGGCTTTGACAATGAGGGCGGCGTTCGCTTTTGTTTCGTTTGTGGGCGGATTCGTATCTTCGGTTGTCCCATAATCACAATCGGCGATGGTTTGATTGTGTTCGTTTGTGATTCTCCACCCTTCGTTTCCTTCGTGTGTTGTCCATGGTGTCGGTGTGTGCATGGTGTCCTCCTTGTGATGTGTGTTGGTTAGTAAATCTCAAACCACCTGATCCCCCAATCTAACTGCTACCTACTCCTGTTTCTTCAATCTTCGTGCCCTCAGTAGCTGATGTGTCTCCCCTTGATGGATGCCATACCATTTCTTTCCGTCCGGCCCGGTGAAGTGCACATGCCATCTTTCACTACAATTGAATCCAGGGGTGAATACGCGATTCGCAAAACAGGACACCTTAAAAGTCCCGTCAAAGTTACTCACTCGATAGTTGCTATAGCGTCTCGTGCTTCGCCCCTGCCAACGTGGATTGATTGGGGAGTAGGGCGGATCCACCTTAAGGTCATAGCTGAAATAGAACGTGCCCTTACCTCTCTCCACAATCGCTTTCAGCTCTGCGTCAGCTAGGATCTTGTTGTGTGCCTTCACTTGCTCCTCTGTTAGCTCCAAGTCGCCGACTTTGATCTTGCCTGTTGGATCATAGGCCCCATGCCCTGCAAAGTTGAAAATATACCCTGCGCACTGTCCTGACTCTGGCCCTACAATCAAACCACCTTCGATGGTGTAGCTCATGATGTCCCCCTTGTTGGTTGTCGTTGCATTACTTGAACTCATACTGAAATGCTTCATCCCATGTTTCGTTAATTCACAAAGAAGTTTTCACAGGCTGTCCGAGGTTCGCATGCATCCAGGTAGATTGCGTCATATATGCATTGCTGTGTGAGCAAAGCAAAGCCTGTACCAACCAAAAAACTCAATGAAATCAACGCTCGGCTAGGATTGATTTAGCCAACGTGAGGCGATATAGTAAGCAAAAACGCCCCACATGTGGCGGTTTTGTACAAAATGAGCGTCAAAAAAGAAATACTAGTAGCCAATCGGACATTTACAGAGCATGAATTGGATGCCGCGTTGGAGTTGGCTTCGTCCGGGGCAAACACAGCAACGGTTGCAGGGAGCCTGGGTTTAAATACGTACGGTTTTCTGAAATATTGCGAAAAGCACCCTAATTTTGCACGATTATTCCAGCAGCATCGCGAAGTAGGATTTCTCTCAAGAGCCGAATCCCTTCCAGACGCTATTAAGTTCGGAGTTTTTAACGATTCCAACCACTTGCGCGTATTTGTCGATACGGAGAAATGGTTGCTCTCCAAACTGCATCAAAAGGTCTTTGGCGATAAACAGACCGTTGTGCATGAGTATCCCGACGTACAATCGGCGCTCAACGATGCCAGAGCCAGATCTAAGACCATCGACGTAACACCACAAGTCAAGCCAATTAGTGGCTCGCACGATACTTCAGCAGACTCGGAATAGCCCATTACTGGTATGGTTACTCGTAAAACACACCACAATGCCTGTATTGTCAATCACTTACGAGTTGACATAATGCATGTTATCAGAACCTGAGTGTCGGAGAGTAAGTAGAATCAATGAGTAGGGTGTTTGTTGTGAAAGCAAAAAGTGTGCCGACTGCAAACGAATTGAAATTGGATGGGGGGTGTACCCTACCCCGGACCCCAAACTTCCCGACGAGGCCATGTATTAACGGTACCTTTACTCGCACTCTATTCACTTTTTTATTTTTAAAATTTTTTTAAAATTTTTTTTAAATTATGCCCACAAAATACTCAGCCAAAGACGAACAAGCGCTCATGTCGGAATTATGGGATCCGCAAATAGCCGACGACTTAGAAAGATTTGTCCTCTTCGCCTACCCATGGGGGCGCGAGAATACGCCGCTTCACGACCAGAAAGGCCCCCGCTCGTGGCAGCGGGATAAGCTGCAAGCGATCTCAGAGCATGTCAAAGCGCAGAAACTCAACCAGCAAATAGGATTCGACCCGGAAATGTTTCGCGATGCGACGGTCTCAGGCCGTGGGCCGGGTAAGTCCGCCTTGGTCGCATGGCTCAAAGACTGGATGCTATCAACCCGTATTGGCTCGTCGACGGTGATTACTGCGAATACCGAGCCGCAGTTGAAAACGAAAACATTTGCGGAGTGTAACAAGTGGACGACGCTCTTGATTAATGCCCACTGGTTTAAACGGGGCGTGCTCACGATCGAGCCGGACGACTGGTTCAAGGAAGCCCTCGCCAAACAACTCCAGATCGACAGCACGTATTACTATTGCAAGGGTCTGCTGTGGTCGGAGGAGAACCCTGACGCCTTCGCCGGTACGCATAACATGTATGGCTTTCTCTTGATTTTCGACGAGGCGAGCGGGATCCCCAACAAGATTTATGACGTGTCCGAGGGATTCTTCACGGACTTGACCCTGGATCGGTACTGGTTTCAATTCAGCAACGGACGCCGGAATGTCGGTGGCTTTTTTGACAGCTTCCACCGGAACAAGGAATTTTGGCGGACGACGCATATTGACTCCCGCACGGTGGAGGGCATCGATCAGCGCCGGTTTAATTCGATCGTCAAGCAGTACGGCATCGATTCGGATACGGCGCGAATAGAAGTCCTTGGTCAGTTTCCAAAGCAAGGCAGCAATCAGTTTATTTCCAACAATCTCGTCCATGACGCCCAGAGGCGTCTCCTTCCCACGCCAGAGGATTTAGGGGCCCCGATGATTCTCGGGGTGGACGTGGCGCGATTCGGGGACGACTCAACGGTGTGCCGGTTTCGGTGTGGCCGAAACGCCAGGTCCATCCCGGTCCAGCGGTTTAAGTCGATGGATAATATGACGATCGCAAACCATGTCGCCCACCTCATGGACACGTATAAGCCGGATGCGGTCTGTATTGACGCGGGCCAGGGGTCCGGGGTTATCGATCGATTACGGGAAATGGGGTACAAGGGGGTCCATGAGGTTTGGTTCGGGAGTGTCGCGGATGATATCCAGTGGGCGAACAAGCGGACGGAGATGTACGCCCGGCTTCGAGAATGGCTCCGGGGTGGGTGTATCGACGAGGATATGAATTTGTTTACGGATCTGACGGTCCACGAGTATTTCTTTTTCGGCAAGGCCAAGGATAAGATGACGCTGAAGTCGAAGGACGAGATTAAGGATCTCATTGGCCGGTCACCGGATGACGGGGACGCGCTGGCGCTGACGTTCGCGGTCCAAGTCGCGCGGAAGGATCGGCGAAATATGCGCGGAGGAAAGTTTGACAAATCCGGTCACGGCCATGATAGACTAGGGGCTGATACGAATTACGACGTGTATTCCTAGGAGGCGGGTATATGGCGAAGGACTATAAGCGGACGCTCGGGCTTGAGGAGGCACCGGACATTATTCAGCCGACGGCGAACAACCCACAAGAGCCCGTTCCTCTCGTGGAAGTGAAGGTCGACGGGCTGTATTGGGTGAACTGGAATCGGACACCAGCCGTGTACGAAATCGCGTTGATTGCGCTCGGGCAGGTGCATGAGCTGTCAGGGTCCCGTCGGTGTATTCCGGTCAATCGAGTACCGGGGACGGCGATCGGGCCGATTGCGATCCAGCCGAAGTAAGGAGTCCCTCGCATGTCGTTCGGTGGTGTACACCCGATGGAATGGATTCTTCCCCCATTGGCGCTTAATCACGCCTTGGTCAACACCATCACGCCGCTGAATACGCCTGGATCTCCTGCCGCGAAAAGGGAAGCGGCGGCGAAAGCGGCGGAGGCGAAGCAAGCGGAGCAACAGAAACTCTCGGAACAGAAGGCGCAAGAAACAGCAGCCGCCGCGCAACCCCTGTCGCCAGATGATCAGCTCGCGAGCCGACAACGGTTGGCGTCGGCGTCTGATTTTCTCACCGGGCAAAAGCGAGCGGCTCGAACGCTTGGAGCTGCATGAGTCAGATTTTTGGCTTTGGGCAACCGACTCCACAACCGTCCATCCCGCCGCCGAGTCCGGTCAAGTCGGACACGGCGATTCAAAAGGCGTCGGATGCCACGTTGCAAAATAAAGCCAGGCAGGGGTATGCAAGTCAATTTTTGACGACGGCGGCGTATAATCAGCGGGAGGCCTCCCCGTTTCAACAACGATTAGGACCGGCGTAAATGGCGGCGTATAAAGAAGAATTCGCCCGCAGTCTTGTCAAGGAATACGACCAGCTTGATACGATGTCCGGGCATTGGAATAAAACCTACGAGCAAATCGCCGCCCGTATTTGGCCGGAATATGCGGGGTTTGCGCAACTCCATGGGACGACACGCTCCCCCGGAGTCCAGAAGACGACGGAGATGATTGACGCGTCTGGAGCCGTTGCGCTCCATCGGTTCGCAGCCGTCGTCAATTCACTCTTGACGCCCGAAAGCCAACGGTGGCATCTCCTTGGGCCGTCCGATAAAACGCTCAAACGGCATCGGTCAGTTCGGGAGTATTTCGAGACCTGGACGGATATTCTCTTTGAGTATCGATACGCCGCGATTGCAAACTTTACCGGGCAAAAAGCTATCGGGTATATGGCGCTTGGGGCCTTTGGGACCGACATTCTCTACACCGATCGCCTCGATTTTTTCGGGCAGCGTGGGATTCGGTACAAAACTATTCCGGTCTTCCACACGGTCATGAAGGAAAACCATCAGGGGATCGTCGACACGGTCTACCGGAAATTCTTTTTTACGGCCCGGCAGGCCATTCAGAAGTTCGGGCAGGAGGCGCTCCCGGAGAAGATTGTGAAGGATTCGGAGGACAAGAAGAAGTCTGAGAATCCCCATTGGTTTATTCACTGTGTTGGACCACGGGAAGATTACGAGGAAGGCCGGTTAGACACGAAAGGAATGCGCTATGCCGAAACCTACACCACGGTCGAAGAGCCGCGTGTCGTCCAAGAAGCCGGATACCACGTCTTTCCCTATGCGGTCGGGCGCTATATTCAAGCTCCGGGGGAAGGTCGCGGGCGTAGTCCGGCCATGTTGGCCCTCCCGTCTCTCAAAACCCTAAACGAGCAAAAGAAGACGATGTTAAAGCAGGGTCACAAAGCGGTGGACCCGGTGATGTTGATCGCGGATGACGGGGTGATGGACATTGCCAGTATCAGACCCGGCGCGTATATTTCCGGCGGCATGACGACGGACGGGCGCCCGCTTGTCGGGACGCTCCCCGTTGGTCAAATCTCCGTTGGTCATGAAATGATGACGATGGAGAAAGAGATTATCAACGATGCCTTTCTTGTGTCGCTCTTTCAGATCCTCGTTGAAACGCCGCAAATGACGGCGACTGAGGTAGTCGAGCGCACGCGTGAAAAAGGAATTCTCCTGGCGCCGACGATTGGCCAGCAGAACGTCACGCTCGGCCAGCAAATCGAGCGAGAAATCGATGTGTTGGCCGCGCAGGGCATCGGTCCCGACATGCCCTCGATCCTCCGTGAAGCGGCGGGGGAGTACAAGATTGAATTTGATTCGCCACTGACGCGCATGGCGAAGGCCGGGGAAGCGTCAGGGTTTATGCAAACGGTTGATTGGGCGTCAGAAAAAGCGGCGGCGATCGGAAGACCGGATATCCTCGACCCGGTCAACTGGGAGACGGCGATACCGGAACTTCTTGAAAACCGAAACGTGCCGTTACGCTGGATCAATAGCCCGGATAAAATCGCGGCCATTGCGCAGCAACGAGCGCAACAGGCGCAGCAGCAGCAGATGGTGGAGGCGGCTCCCGCAGCGAGCGCGGTGTTGAAAACCGCAATGACCTCGAAATAAATCATGACGTCGCAGGAACAGCAAGAGGCGTATGCCCGTGCACTCGAGCAAGCCCGGAACTTTGTGGCTCATCGAAAGGCGGCCTACGCACGAGTCTTCAATATCCACGGTAAAGACGGGGAAGCGGTGCTCGCGGACTTGGCCGAATTTTGTCGCGCGCATACTTCGACGTATGATCCAGAAGCCCGCCTTGCCGATCGACTCGACGGACGGCGGGAAGTGTGGCTCAGGATCCAACAGCATTTACAGCTCACGAACGAACAACTCTGGAAACTGTATCGCGTGCCTAACAAATAGGGGGTGTCTATGTTTGTGCATAAGCGGCTCGGATTATTCTTTAACCAGGATGGAGGCGGCAATGCCGGAGGAACAGGCGGGGGTGAAGGAGCGGCTAACAGCGGAAACGCCGGAGGAGCGGGCGCAGCGGGAGGCGCTAGTCCGGGCGCGGGAGCGGCGGGAAGCGCGGGAGCGTTCGATTGGAAATCTCTTAACCTTGATCCTGCCGCGCAAAACGTCATAGAAGCCCATCAGTGGAAAGGCCCGGCGGATTTACTCGGGTCGTACACCAATCTCCAAAAAGCGATGGGGATTCGGAGCGGAGACCCGAACAGGGTCCTTATTCTCCCGAAAGACGGGGATGCGCCGGAAGCCTGGAATGATGTCTTTACGAAACTCGGGCGTCCGGCCACACCAGACGAGTACGGCCTTCCGGTTCCTGAAGGGCAGCCAAAGGAATTCGCGGCGGAAGTGTCGAAGTGGTTTCACGAGCTTGGGATCCCGAAAGGCGCGGCGGTCAAGTTAGCTGAACGGTGGAACGCCAAGACGACGGAAGCTATGACAGCGGCGCAAGCTCAAGCCACAACCGAGCAAACGGCACAGATCGAAGCCCTTAAGAATGAGTGGGGGACGAGCTACAATCAGAACGCGCAACTCGTTGATAAAGCAGCGGAAGCGTTTGGTATGGGGCAGAAAGAACTCACGGCGTTGAAATCGGCCATGGGGCCGGGAAACGCGATGAAATTCCTTCACGCGATCGGGTCAAAGCTCGGGGTTGAAGGGAAGTTTATCGAGGGCGCTGGCGCAGGTGGAACGTTGTCGTTGAGCCCGGCACAAGCGCAGGCCGAATTGTCGAGGCTAAAATCAGATAAAACATTTATCGATATGTGGAATTCCAAGACGGATTTAAAATCGAGGCAAGAGGCTCGGCAGAAGATGTATCAATTGCAGCAACTCGCATACCCCGGCTCTCAGACATTTGGCACCTAGTTGACATTATTCCTACCCGCTGGTATACAGACTATATTGGCGGGTAGGGACAACGCAAATAGCGCCCCGCGATATCTGCCGCACACGTGGCCCCGAATAGGGACAACCGCGAAATACGAAGGGTTGGTTGGTTGCAGTTAACCTTTATTTCGTGAGGAAGTCCCATGTCCATCAATTTACCAGACCATTACACCATATCGTTTTCGACGAACATTTCCCTCAAGCTCCAGCAAATGGGCTCGATGTTGCGCGGAACTGTGACGGAAGGTTCCTACGAAGGAAAGTCCGCGTCACCCGTTAACCAGTATGCGCCAATCGCGATGAATCGCGTATCGAGTCGGTTTGCCCCGATGCAGCGCGTTGACGCGGTGCCTGATCGTCGGTGGGTGGCTCCTGCCGATTTCGATCTGCCGCAGTTGGTCGACACGTTCGATAAGCTCAAGACCCTTCTTGATCCTGAGTCAAGTTACGTGACGAACGCCGTCCTGGCGGCTGGGCGAGAAATCGACATCGTCATTTTGCAAGCCACGATCGCCGCAGCGGCGACAGGCGAACAGGGCGCCGGATCGACGGCATTTAACGCGAGCAACACGGTGACGGTGAGCGTCGGAGAAACAAACAGTCGGCTCAACGTCCCGAAACTGTTGCAATTGAAAGAGAAGATGGGCGCGAATTTTGTGGACCTCGACCGGGAAGAGGTCTATATGCCGTTGACGGCGAAAGACGAAAGCAGCATGCTGGCTCAGATCCAGGTTGTCAGCAAGGACTTTAACGGATCAGATAAACCGGTCTTGCAAGACGGCAGGCTGCACCGATTCCTCGGCATCAATTTTGTTCGGTGCGAACAGGCCGAGGTGACCATGGTGTCAGCCGGGAACAACCGGATCGATATTCCGGTGTGGGTCAAGTCGGGTATGCACCTGGGGATCTGGAACGACATTACCACGGACATCAGCCGCCGCAATGATTTGCAGGGGTTGCCGTGGCAAGCGTATGTATACCTCTCATGCGGGGCCACCAGGCTTGAAGAAAACAAGGTATACACGGTCCAGTCATACAGATAACCCTCGGTTTAACAACATACAGATAACCCTCGGTTTAACAAGGAGACACGACCATGGCTGTAGTGAATCTTAAAGGAACGGCGGTGACAAACGCCGACAATAAAGTTCTCAACAATTCCCGCGTGTTTCGGACGCTGTTGGAAGAGGCGGTTGGTACTGTCGAACTTGCAAACGGCGATTCAATCGGGTCGACCTATCGCTTGTGCCGCCTTCCGTCTAACGCCCGGATCTCTCGGGTGTTGCTGTCCTGTGATGCCATTACATCAGGGGCCGGGGATGTCGGCGTCTACAAGACATCTCGAGACGGGGGTACCGTTGTCGATGTCGATTTCTTTGCTTCGGCGCAGTCGATCGCTACGGCTCTTGTCCATTCGGACGTGAGCCACGAGGCAGATCCGGCTGATGCAGGAGCCGGATGGGGTCATGCCGATGTCGAAAAGCCACTCTGGCAGGCTCTCGGGTTGACGGCGGATCCGTACCTTGAGTACGACATCACCTTGACCCTGACGGCAGCCACTACGGCAGCTGGAACGGTGTCCATGAAAGTCCAGTTCGGCATTTAATAGGAGGGCCGGTTCAAAGTCCAGTTCGGCATTTAATAGGAGGGCCGGTTCATGGCCGATCATTTCTACGGAGTTGAAATCGGACGGTCGCTTGATCCGTCGGTCATTACGGTGGGCACGTCGTCAACGGCAGCTCGTGAGGTCGAGTTGCGGACGCTTGACGGGGCCGGGCTCACTCAGATGGATGTCTTGATGGCGATCAAGCAACTGGAAACCTACTTTCAGAACCACGCACCGACACCCTAACGGGAACGTACTGGAGTAGGTTGAGCGGGCTCTGGCTCTTTAAGGGGCCAGAGCCTTTTTTCTAGGAGCCCTCCCCATGGCGACAAAGCTACAAATCATCAATCTTGCTCTCCAGAATGTCGGGGCGGCGCGGGTCGGGTCAGTTGAAGACTCGGAGTTATCGGTAGAAGCGAATGCGTCGTATGAGATTATTCGAGACGTTGAACTCCGATCGAACGCGTGGGGGTTTGCATCGAAGCGTACGAATATTGCCGCTCATGCCGAAGCCCCGGCTTTTGAGTTTGAGCGGGCCTTTCCGATTCCAGCAGACGCCCTCCGCATTATCCATCCGGTTCGGCAGGACCTAGACTGGCGCATTGAGTCGCATGTCGGCGTGACATGTATTTTGACGAACCAGGATGCGAGCCCGTTACGATTACGTTACATCTTTAGGGCGTCTGAAGGGGCGTTTGATCCTATTTTCGCGCTCATGTTGGGGTGCGCCTTGGGGTGGCAGATTGCGGAGCGCGTCACCCAATCCAATTCAAAGCGCGATGCAATCCGGCAGCGGTATATTGACTTGCGGAAAGAGGCGCGGCGGTTGAATGCGTTTGAGCGCGTCCCAGATAAATACCCAATAGATTCATGGGTTTCCGGTATGTCAGTCGGCCAGTTTGCTGCGATCGATTGGGGTGAGCAGTGAGGTCAACGAGTATCCAGTCGAGTTTCAACACCGGAGAAGTGTCCGGGTTGATGCACGGGCGGCTGTCTGATTTCGATAAAATGAAATCGGCGGTCGTGTCCTGTGTTAACGGCATCCCTCTTGTCGAGGGGGGATGGACTCGTCGACCGGGGACGGCCTTTTGTGACGAAACGCGGTACTCGCTCAAACAGTCTCGGATTGTTCGGTTTAAATACTCTACCACGCAATCCTACGCCATTGAGTTCGGCGACCAGTATGTCAGGTTTAAAAAGAATCGCGTGCCGGTGTACGATCTTGCGTTGACTATTACAGGGGTCTCCAATGCGCTTCCCGGTGTTCTCACCTATTCTGGTACGGACCCCTCGAACGGTGACGATGTCGACATTAGCGGCGTCGTGGGGATGACGGAATTAAATGGGCGTCGGTTTATCGTTCAAAACGTCAATACGGGGGCGAACACGTTTGAACTTCACGAGCTAGACAATATAGGAGCCCCTACCCCGGTCGATACGAATTTCTTTTCAACCTATGTCAGTGGTGGCGTGGCGCAGCGGGTTTACACCCTGGCAACTCCGTATCTTGAAGCCGATTTGTTTCAATTAAAATTTGCGCGGCAAGCCGATAAGCTCTATATCTTCCACTCAGATTACCCGGAAGCCACGCTTAACCGGTTCGCTGACGCAAGCTGGACGCACACGCCGGTTGTGTTTGCGGATGGCCCATACTTGCCAGTCAATAAAACGGCCACGACGCTTGCCGCAAGTGTCGCGACGCCAGGCGCCGGGCGCACAATTACCGCGTCGTCGACGACCGGCATTAATGACGGGTCCGGGTTTCTTTCATCCGACGTGGGGCGGCTTATCCGGCTAAAAGGCGGGGCCTCTTCTGTGTGGGGATACGCGATCATCACCGGGTACACAAGCACCACGCAAGTGACGGTCACTATCATTAATTCTGTTGGGACGACGACGGCGGCGACGACATGGCGGATGGGGCTTCTTTCAGACACAACCGGGTATTCTGATGCAGGAACATTTGTAGGCGGGCGGCTTATTGTCGGCGGGTGTCCGTACCGTGAGTCCCGGTGGGACGTGTCCTACGTCGATGACTATTTGAACTTCGCCGAAACGGAAGTCGATGGGACGACAACAGACGCCCACGCCTTTTCTTACACCCTCACATCGGAGGAGTCGCAGGCGATACGCTGGATACGAGGGATTGCAAACGGGTTTGCCGTTGGGACGTTTGAGGGGGAGTGGTTGGCGCGTCCGTCTATCAACGAAGAAGCCATGACCCCCACGAACAGAGACGCGAAACAGTCGTCGGCGTATGGGTCTGAGCGTGTCGACGTGGTAAAAGTCGGTTCGGCGATCTTGGCGATCCAGAAACACGGGCGGCGGATTCGTGAAATAACGTATAGCTTTGCCGATAA
>JACCDG011332284.1_pt1 | contig 44779 bp, 38 predicted proteins | sample 7442471 | NCBI WGS metagenome assembly JACCDG01 (sample SAMN15323444, study PRJNA562643) | freshwater metagenome | isolation source: river surface water | place: USA:Blue River Watershed | collected 2017-08-17
CGGTACCAGCCTGCGCTGAAATATTAAACGAAGATTTATCATTTACTGGTAGAGTTAAACTGGTATCACTATATAAAAGCGTTCCATAATTATCGAATTGATAACCCCATAGCCGTAAGTTATAGTTATTGCTAAGACCGCTATAGTTAGCACCAAGCGCAACAGTTCCATTTGACGCTGCGTAACCATTATTATTTGCTATACCGTTATTGGTGATACTGTAATTGGTATTGCCTGTAAAGCCATTTAATGCACCGTATTGTGCAGCATTAAAAGCTAATGCGGTAATTAACCACCCATTACCGGGATAGAGGTTTATTAGCGCCCCTTGGTAAGTTGCTGGTATGGATACTAAATTATTTTCATAATTTCCATTGATCCACGGACTATTATTGATTCCAATGTAACCAATATCTGCCTGAACCATATTGCTATATTGATACTCGACAAATGCTTCAGACATTGCTGCTTGTGTATATGTTGGTGTATATATATTGTAATCGCGCGTTCCTTGCTGAGTGGCTAAACCATTCATTGGTTCAGCAAAGAATGGATTCATTACGGTGATTACGCCTCCTATGGAAAATCCTGCTGCTTGCCCAGTTTGAGCAAATATATTTGCGCCATAGGAGTATGGTTGCATATCGCGATTGTATGGTCCTGGATTGTTGAATGTTTTACTATCTGCTCCGGCATTAATCGTTGTACCTGCATAAATGTTATACGTCCCATCTTCAAACCATTTTTGCCAGAAATTTTGATTGACAGTCTGACTTTCATTCACGATTAAAGTACCACCACCTGTTGTCGGGTAATTTTCCGAATTATACGGGTTTTGAAGATAGGCTGCGCGAGCAATAAATGTCGCATTGCTGTTCGTCGGAGATGTTGCTACACTGGATTCACTATCTGCAAATACAGTCTGATGAGCTAAAAGAGTTAAGATTATTGTAGAAAATTTTTTCATGGGCATTTTCTTCATAAAAGTTTCTAATTGGGAAAATCTAATCAGTTATGTACGAATATTACACAGTATTTGGTTTTATCTAAAAGTGGTATTTTGGGATAATTCACTATCCATAAATAAGTATACCAATTTTGATGTAGTAATTTTTCTTGATTAAATGTGATAGTTTTGAGTTGTATTTTATCAAATGGATAAAGCGTGACTCCTTTTTAGTGGGAATGGTATAATACTTTTTTACTCTATTAGGTAGTTCGCTATGATAAAAGCAGATTATCCAGTGGCGATAATTACTGGAGCAAGCCGTGGTATAGGTGCGGCTATTGCACTATTATTGGCACGTCGTAAATATAAAATATGTATAAACTACAATAAAAATCAATTAGCGGCTCAAGACATTGTTCAACAAATTGAAAAAATTGGTGGTGCGGCAATAGCAGTACAGGCAGATGTTGCTGATGAAGAGCAAATTGTCAGAATGTTTAGTGTTGTTGACCAAAAATTGGGACAGATAAATGCCTTGGTAAATAATGCAGGAATCCTTTTTCCACAAACTTCTGTTGAACATTTAACTGCAGCACGAGTAAATCAAATATTGCAAACTAATGTAACTGGTACTATTATTTGTTGCCGTGAAGCAATAAAACGCATGGCTTATAAAAATGGTGGAATAGGTGGTTCAATAGTGAATATTTCTTCTCGTGCGGCGGTGCTTGGGTCTCCACATGAGTACGTAGATTATGCAGCTTCAAAAGGCGCAATTGATACGATTACTACAGGATTGGCACTGGAATTAGCTGATCAAGGTATTCGAGTTAATGCAGTACGCCCTGGAATCATCTATACTGAGATGCATGCTTCTGGTGGTGAAGCTAACCGAGTTGAGCGTTTGAAGTCAAAAATTCCAATGCAACGTGGTGGCTATCCTAATGAAGTAGCCGAGGCAGTTTATTGGTTATTATCTGAGAAAGCATCTTTTACTACGGGCACGTTTATTGATGTTGCTGGTGGAAGATAGCAGCTTTTTCATAAATAAGGTTTTTATAAAGGTAAGTATATGAAAAAATTAATTTTATTGGCATTAGTGGGTATAAATTGTTATGCATTAAGCAGTAGTGAATCCAAAGAAGTTACTCAGGGTGTAACGAGCGCAATGGATCAATCCGTAAAATGCTGGAATGCAGGTGATCTTGAGTGTTTTATGAAAGGTTATGTTAATAGTCCTAAAACCTTGTTTATTTCTGGTGATAAATTTATTTATGGCTGGCAAAGCTCATATGATCATTATAAGCACAAATATGGTAATGATAAAAAAGGGATGGGGCAACTTCAGATTAAGATTGATGGCATTGAAGCTCTTGATGAGCAACATGCTTTTTTATATGGGCACTGGAAGCTACAAGCCGAGAGCAAAGAGTACGCTGGAGTAACCTCGTTATTATTTAAGAAAAATGATAATAAATGGCAAATAATGGTTGATCACTCAAATTAAAACATTGTTAATAGTGCGGTGTATCTAATTGAAAATCAAGCGGTATTTGCTTGATATTTGTTATAATGCCCGATTAATATTTTTCTTTTTAGGGATGTGGATATGATTAATACTGAGGATAAAAAACAAGGCGTTAAGTTACGCAATGAAGATAAATTATCCAGAATTCCAATTAAAGTAGTACCTTTAGCTGAACCGTTGAAAAAACCAGAGTGGATTAAAGTCAAATTACCCACTGGTGAAAATTTCAATCGAGTAAAAAATTTACTTCGTGAGCATAAATTACATACGGTGTGTGAAGAAGCTAGTTGCCCAAATATTGGCGAGTGTTTTGACAAAGGTACTGCAACCTTTATGATTATGGGTGATATATGTACCCGTCGTTGTCCATTCTGTGATGTTGGGCATGGAAAACCTAATCCATTGGATGCCAACGAACCAAAAGAAGTTGCTCGCTCGGTTGATATTCTCAAGCTTAAATATGTAGTAATTACTAGCGTTGATCGTGATGATTTGCGTGATGGTGGTGCGGAGCATTTTGTTCATTGCATTCAAGAGATTCGCGCAATTCGCCCACAGACTAAAATTGAGATTTTAGTTCCTGATTTTCGTGGTCGTTTGGATAAAGCTTTGGAAATTTTGGCGGCTTGTCCACCTGATGTGTTGAATCATAACTTAGAAACAGTACCACGTTTATATAAAGCTCAACGCCCAGGTGCGGATCTACAAAACTCATTGGATTTGTTAAAACGCTTCAAGCAAATGCGTCCAGATATTCCAACTAAGTCAGGTATTATGGTTGGGATTGGCGAAACAAATGAAGAAATTAAAGAGTTGATGTTATTAATGCGTGAGCATGATATTGAAATGATTACTATTGGACAATATTTGCAACCATCGAAACATCATTCGCCAGTATTGCGTTATGTTACGCCAGCTGAATTTAAAGAGCTAGAGGATTTTGCTTATCAAATCGGATTTAAACATGCTGCAGTCGGTGCGTTAGTGCGCTCTAGTTATCATGCTGATCAGCAAGCGCATAACGCTGGTGTTGAGTACTAAAAGGTTTGGCATGAGAGGTATGGATAGTTTTCGTGTACTGACATTGATCGGTGGTGCTTTATTTGCTGCAAATAGTTTTGCGGCTAAAGCACCGCAAAGTTGTACTCTAGTTAGTGGAACTTTAGTGCAATTACCAAGTAAACAGGTCTTTAAGTTTAATAAAGCGCGTAGCTACAATAATACTGGCTATCCGATGACTCATACTCAGTTTTATATCAAGGATGCGCAGGGCGAGATCTATAAAGTTGTGATGGATAATTTATTTTATACTAATCTAACTGTTGCACAATCCAGTATGAATAGTGATGCTGGAATTATTGATGATTTTACCCGCCGTTATCCTGTAGGTAGCAGTGTTGAAGCTTGTGGCAAAATTTATCATCGTGGTGCAGATACTGGAATTCACTTTGTTCATCCTAGCGGCTGTGAAAAAACTAAATTTAACGGATTTTTGCATATTAATGGCTTGGATGTGAGTAATAATTCGCGCTATTGTAATGCTTGTTCTTGTAAAGTTAGTTATAACTAAGAGGCTTTGATGAATCGTCGTGACTTTCTGAAGTTTGGTGTTGGAGTGGGTGTTGGTTTTGTTGGCGGCAGATCAATTGCCTCTAATAATAGTTCTAGGTTATTGGATACAATAATTGCTGAATCTTATGCTGGCTATTCAAGTAATACTTATTATTCTGAAAGTCAAAACACGCATATTGAGTTACCCTCTTTAACAGAAGACCTTAGTTGCGATGTCTGTGTGGTTGGTGGTGGTTTAACCGGAATCTCAACTGCGTTGAAATTAGCTGAACGTGGTTATAAAGTGGTGCTACTTGAAGCACAAAATATTGCTGGGCAAGCTAGTGGCATGAATGGTGGTCAGGTTTTGACTGCCTATGAGTGTGGAATGGAATATTTTGAAGATAAATTTGGGGATAAAATAGCCAAGCAGTTATGGAGCCTTTCTTTACAGGCAATAGATATTGTCAAAAGTAATATCAAAAACTATAACATCAACTGCAGCTGGCAATCTGGAACAGGTATCGCAGCTTATAAAAAGAAGCATTTTGCAGATTTACAGGAAGAGTACGAGATTATGACCGAAAAATATGGTTATACGCAAGTAGAACTATATGACAAGCAACAAACACGTACTTTGATTGGGTCAGACAAATATTATGGACTACTTTATGATCGTTTTGCAGGTCACATTCATCCCCTAAATTATGCTTTAGGTTTAAGCCAAATCTGTAAGCAAAAAGCGCAAATGTTTACCAATAGTCGGGTTACTGAGATTAAATTTAACCAAGCTGGTGGCTTGCATCATTTAACTGTTAATGGCAAACATCAGGTAAAAGCTAAATTTGTGGTACTGGCTTGCAATTATCAAAATAGTTTATTTGCGCCCGAATTAGCTTATAAAGTGGTTAAATTTGATACTTATGTTATGGCAACTGAATCACTATCGCCAAGTCTTGCTCATGAGATTTTGCCAAATCGAATGGCGATTTTTGATACTCGCAATGTTATGAATTACTATCGTTTGACAGAACAGAATAATTTGATTTTTGGTGGTGGAGATACTTTTGGTAAACCGGATGTGCCACAAGTACAAAAATCGCTCTATAATGATTTAATTAATACGTTCCCGCAATTGGCAGGCGTTAAAGTTAAGAATTTCTGGTATGGTGCTGATAGTATGACTTTAAATCTGGCACCGAACTTTGGGCGTTTATATGATACTGTTTATTATGCGCAAGGCTACTCCGGACAAGGTTTGGCTTTGAGTAATTTAGCTGGACAAATTATTGCTGATGCCATCATCGGTCAGTCTGAAAAATTTGATATTTTCGCCGCAATCAAACCACTTGAAATCACCAATATTGGTATAGTTCAACAAGCCTTTGTGAAGATGGGTTCTTATTATTTTCGCATGAAAGATTATATTGAATGAGGTATTCTCGCCTGTAAACCCAGTGCTTGCTATACTCAATCAGATTCATCATCCTAGGTTGTTAATTTATTCCTCACCTACTATGTGTAGGCTCAATATAAATCGCCTACTAGTATTTCGAATCAGTTTGAATATATGTCTCCATTAGTCTGTATATTTTCTTCATAATTGATTTTCTGAATATCTCGCGCTTTATTTGAGTTCTAATAGTTAAAATCTATTAAGTATATAAATAGTATAAATTTGATTAATGTGCAGTATAAAGGTATAATTTCCGTACTTGATAAATAATCTTTTAGAGGAAAAAACCATGATACTAAGCACAATTACTCCTTTCTTGCCATCTAGCTTGCTTTATCTAAAAGTAAGTATCTTAAATCAAGGTAATAAATCATGCAGCCTTGAGAAAAGTAATTTCTGTCTAATCTCACAAAAGTAAAAAATCAGGTTCCTGTATTGATTTTATGCATCTAATTCTTTTTTACTCGGCGTAGTATTCTTTTATTCTGTACAACACATGAGGATTTAAGCGATGAGACGGGTCTAAGTTTGGGTGAATAAAATCACCACTAACATCACGTGTCATACCAATTTTTTCCATCACGCGTTGCGATTTAAGATTGATCGCAGCAGTAAAACTAACTATTTCGGCTAATTTATGTTGATTAAATGCTAACTCTAAACATTTTAGCGCGGCTTCTGGCGCATAACCGTTACCCCAATATTTACGGGCAATCCGCCACATTATTTCTACGCATGGGCTAAAGCAAAATTTATCTGGGTTAGATTGCAAACCAACCATCCCGACAAAATTATTTTGCTTGTCAGTAATAGCAAAGACTCCATAGCCATGTTGCGTGAAATGCTTCTGCATGGTTTCGATTGCTTGTTGTGATTCTTCGATAGTGCGTAAGCGCGGGAAAAATTCCATGACTTCAGGATCTGCATTCATGGTAGCAAACGCGGCTAAATCTGAATCTAGCCATTCGCGTAAAATTAAGCGTGATGTTTCATAGTGGATCATTATTTTGACAGACATTATATACTCTTCGTCTTTGAATCTTGGACTTTGTCGGATTTCAAAAAAGATTCTTTATGTAGTTCTGACTACACTGCGTCGTTTTGTTTATGAACCAAGCGATTGCTTATCTGTATAGTCACTAATTTTGAAGCATCTTAAACATTCAGCGCTAGACTAGATCTATGCTAGCGCTGGTTTTTTTGTTCTAATCAATAATTTCAAAGCTAAAGCTAATATCAGCGGTTTTACCGAGCATTATCGAAACTGAGCAATATTTTTCTGCAGAAAGATCAATTGCTTTTTGAACTTGCTCACGCGTCAAATTACCTTCCAGCGTGAATTTAAACTCAATTTTGGTAAAAACTCTTGGTGCTTCAGGAGCTTGTTCCGCGATTAATTGAGCACTGCATTCTCTGATGTCATGGCGTGATTTACGCAAAATATTGACAATATCATAGCTCATACAACCTGCAGCCCCCAGCAAAACAACTTCCATCGGAGATGGTCCGAGATTATTGCCACCTGATGCAACTGGTGCATCCATTAGCAACGCATGACCTGAAGCACTTTTAGCTAAAAAGCCATATTCCTTAATCCATTTTATACTTGCTTCCATTTTAATTCCTTAAAACACGTTGATAAAAACTCCACGCAATCCCAAACCCTAGCCATACTAGCGCAATTAGCTGCGAAAAGCCTGAGGATAAAATAATTATAGTGGCGATACTCAGGCAACCTAAAACTGGCACGAATAGATGTAAGATGAACCGTGTAGATTTATGCTGAATAATATAAACCTTAATCACTGCCAAATGGAGCATAAAGAATGCCGATAGCGCACCAATATTGACTAATGAAACTAAGATATCCAAACCATTGGCTACTCTTGCGGCACTGACTGCAATGATTAAAGTCAGGCTGGAAGAACTTAGTACTGCTAAAACAGGTGTGCCAGAATTTTGATTGGTCTGGCTTAATTTGTCGCTGAATACCCCATCGCTGGCGATTCCATAAACCAGACGGCTGGATGCCGCAACTGCTACCATGGCAGCACAAGATGCGCCAAAAGCTTTAACTAATGCCAGCGCTGATGAAAGTAAAGGTGACATACCTTGATTGATGATGCTATAGTAAGCTTTGCCTTGTAATTCTGGATGAGTGCGAAAATATTCTGGTGAATTCAAAGCTAAAACTCCGCCAATAAAACTTTGTAAGATGAACAAGAATCCTGCGATGACTAAACACACCAATATTGCGCGCCCCAAAGTATTTTTGGCACCATTATGCTCTTCGGCAAAAGTTGCGATTCCATCAAAACCTAGAAAAGATAATACTGCGACCGAAACTGCTCCAATTAAGGATTGGAGTGAAAATGAACCGACCCCAGTAAACGGTGACAGGATAGTACGTGGTGTATCATGCGTAACAATTAAATAGACACCAAGTATTAAAATTAGCGATAGCACGACTAAACCAGCAATCAAAATAATCCTATTAAAAATAGCCACGCGCTTAATTCCGCGGATATTCAAGCCTAAAGTGACTATTACTGCGCATAGAGTAAAAATCCATGCTGGAATCTGTGGAATTAATGCATTAAACGCAATCCCACTAAATAAATAGGCGACCGCTGGGATTAAAATATAATCTAAAAGCATCATCCAGCCACTTAAAAAGCCAATTTTGGCACCAAAAGCAGTTTTGGCATAGGCATAAATTGAGCCTGATTTGGGTACGGCAAGTGCCATTTGCACGTATGACATCGCGGTTAAACTCATCACGGCAGTGGCTAAAAGATAAACCGATGCTACTGCGCCATTACTTTTAGCATCTAAGACACCAAAAATACCGATTGCTGATGCAGGTCCGATAAATATTAGTCCGTTAGTGACCAAGTCCCAAAAAGTTAATTCTTTCTTGAGTTTTCCACGAATGCTCATGGGTGATTCTTTCATTGTTAAGTGAGAATTATTTTCACATGATTATAGCAGCTTGTGATTTGTACAGCAAAGGTAAATTAGCAGTGTGCACTGTAATTTGTAAAGTTGTAATTCAGTAATTATTTATCGAATAACAATAAAAAATAATTGCAATATAATCAATATTGATGCTAACATTATGCCTTGAGATCTCAAAGCTATATATTCAAGCAGATTTATTTTTCCATTAATACATTTCAAATCTGATTGAGCATGGTACTTAAAAATAATATTTTATAAAGGACTCTCACATGGATAATAAACTAACTACTCTTTGTCGGCGAATGCTGTTGTTATTTCGCTTTTTGTTAATTGCATTACCGCTAATTACGACTATCAGCTGGCTGTTCCCTGTTAATGATTTTAGTATGACAGCGTATTTTGGACCAACCATTGGTCACTCAATTAATGGTGATTTAAAAGATGCTTTACAAAAATTCCAGTGGAATAATAAAGCATTTGGTATCGGTGGCGCTCTGATAAGTCTTTTACCTTTACTAGTAGGATTAAATAAAATAATTCAATTGTTTAAAAACTATATTCAAGGTAATATTTTTAGTGCGGCTAATGCTAAAATTTATGGAGTTTTAGGGTATTGGTGCTTGTTTAGTGCATTACTTTTTCAACCATTAAGCGATGCGTTATATTCATTGGCGATTTCAATTAATTATCCAGCAGGTCATCGTTATATTGCTTTTGGTTTTGGTAATACTAACCTTACCGCAATAATCTGTGGTGCTTTTTTGATTATAGTTGCTCATGTAATGCGGATTGGGCATAAGATTAATGAAGAGCAAGAACTTACGATTTAAGGATGTAAATCATGGCAATAATAATTGAACTCGATGTAATGTTAGCACGGCGCAAAATGAAGTTGCAAGATTTGGCGGAGCAAGTTGGAATTACGATACAAAACCTTTCAATTTTGAAAACTGGCAAAGCTAAAGCGATTCGTTTTGAAACCCTTAATGCGATATGTAAAGCTCTGGAATGTGAGGCTGGTGATATCATAAAATATATATCAGATTAGATGCATACTATAAAATCATTGGAGCATTGCTCAAATTTGAACTATAGCTATCATTCAATTATGATAGCTATTGATATTCTGTAGTGGTAATTAATATTACTTAGTTTTAGCCTCAGAGTTCTTTTATTAAACACCGCTCTAAAAAGTCACTGAATAATTTAATTTTTAAATCTCTTGCATGCGGATGAAATATTAAATAGAACTTCATTTCTAGGACGTAATAGTCTGGTAAAACCGTTACTATATCCTCAGCTTTGAGGTCTGGGTTCATCTCTTCTGAGCCAGGACAGATGAATTCATTTGATTTGATAAGTGGGAGGATATGAATTTGATTATTAATTGTAAGATGTTTAGGCATTTTATAAAGAATACTTTCACCTGTGTGAGTATTAGTCATTTGAAAATGTGCCACTGGTCGTCCGTCGAGATTCATTATTCCAACTATCTTATGATTAGCTATTAATTCTGCTGGTGTAGCTGGTAAACCATATTTATCGGCATATCCTTTGCTACAAAATAATTTCCATTTGGTGTTAAATACATTTTTGATTTTTAGATCTTGCTGTGATGGTATAAAATTACCTAAAGCCATATCGTAGCCTTCACGTATTAAATCAACAGGTGCATTTATAAAGCGAATATTAAGATCAATTTTAGGGTATTTAATAGAAAACTGATGCAGATATGGGGTAATTAAATGAAGCGGAAGCATTGCGTTCATTACAATTCTAATTGTACCCTGAGGCTCATGCTTATCTTTTACAAACTCTTCGGTATTGCGTAACATCTTATCAACACAACCTGATGATTCTTGCAAGATGCCATACAACAGCTGTCCTGCTTCGGTTAGTTTAAATTCTCTAGTAGTTGCATGGATTAAAACGACACCCATTCTGCTTTCCATGTTTCTTATACGATTGGCAACTGCTTGAGAGGTAACTTTTAATGCCTTTGCTGTATTTGAGAAGCTACCAATCTCGACAACTTTTGTGAATAATACTAAATCATCAAGTCCATACATTTTTAATACTTCTCCTAAAATAAATTAAAAATCTCCAGAAGTAAATTTTATCATAACTGGATACTATTATTATCTAATTTACTTATTTGTCTTAATAAACTAAAATAGTGTCAGAAGATAAAAACAATCTTCAGAAGTTGGTAAATTTGTAAATTAAGCTTAACGGCGAAATACTTTCTAGGGGAAATAAATTATGCAGCATAGCAACAAAAGAAAAATTTTAGTTACATTATTGATATATAGTGGCTTACTCACGGCCTGTAATCAGGCAGGCAATAGCGCTGCTTCAACAAACTCACCCCAACATGCTGTAGTAAATAATGCCGCAGAAACTCAAAAATTTCTTCGCGTAGTTAATCATATTGGCAGTACTATTGATCATATTAATATTATTTCAGAATCTGGTCAAGTAGTCTTTAAATCAACTACAGGACTAAACTGTACAAACAATCAAAATTGTAATGTCGACATTAATAGCTTAGTTACAGCAAAAAATATGTTAGCTAAGTTCTATAATAATAAAAACCAAATGATTTCGATGGCAATGCTACAAAATAACAGCCAAAAATTGATGTACTCTACGGTATATACTAATAATACTATTTTTGGCGCACAGTTATTTAAGAAATTAGTAAATGTAAGTAAAACTAATAATCAAATATTACTGCAACAATTAACTAAGTTTTTTAAAAATAATGATCAACAAGTCAATGTATTAACCGAGTTAGGAGCATACTATTCACAGCAACTAGCTAAAGGCGTAATCCATAATGAAAATGATTTTTATAAAATATTATTAAGTAATCTGTCTGCTGGCAAAACTATTGTTGGTAAGTCATTCCTTTTAGCTGCTCCACAAAAATTACAAACTGGGCTATTGGGATGTGATAATGAACTTGGGAATAAAATCTTTGAGACCGTTACCCCTTTTGCTAAGCTAATACCTGCACTTGGAGAAGCTTTTGAAGGTTTAACTACCGAAGGTCAGGCGATATTTAATTGGGCATGTGCTGCAGACACAGTAGATTTTGCGGCTGAATTTGATCAAATAAACGAAAAACTTGATACAATTCAAGCATCGCTTGATGCTCTTACCGATAATGTCCAAGAACTGAGAGATATGGTAAATAATCAGGCTTTGGGTGCCGAACAAGTAGCCTTAAATAATTTATATAACCAAGAAGATGTTTTTAATAATGTTTATGTCAATTATATGGCACAAATTAATGCTAAGCAAAGTGATAGTGACAGATTCAAAAGCGTGCACCAATATGTTAACTCCAGAGGTGGTTTGGATAAAATTAGTCAGACTTCAAAACCGTTATTTGCCGAAGCAGATGGTATTATTGGCGGTTTGAGTAATCAGTATGAGACTATGCAAAAATTAAATAATCAACTACCATATTTGACTACGTTACTGAATGCTCAGTGTTCTGATGTCAACAAAATACCTGGAGATATTATTGCCAAAAGAAATTATTGCAATGCAATTACGATGCAAGTCGGAATGAAGATCGCTGCTTATGCCCATATGTCACGACTCAGAATGTCTGATGCAATTTATACAGTTGATACTAGTGCCTATCCAGAAGATTATCTCAATCCTTTTGGTAATGGTAAAGGAATAACTTGGGCAGAATCCTTGAAAAAAGTTAAGCAAGATTTTAAAATCGAGATGGAGTCAGTTAATACTTTCTACACGAAAACATTAATAATGCCAACGGCTGGACTTCCTGTACAGTTAGTAACTACTTTAAATGCTAAAGGTAACCCATTACACTGTGAAGAATCAACGCCTAGTGGTGTAAATGGTATCATGGAGTGGTATGGAAATAGCAATTTAGGTGATAAAAATCAATATATTATAACTAAATGTATTCAAGATGAAGCGATTTCCAGATCCATAACTAGTCGTTACTATTATGTGAGTGATAAAAATAATGTAAGTAATGTATTAGGAACGTTGGTTGGACAAGGTTTTGTAAAACCTGTAGCACATGTTACTAATAATTATAAGACTTATGATAGTAATAACGATATTATCTCTGGTAAAGAAGGAATTGGTGTTGTAGACTTAACTGGGTATAAAATCAGTGCCAAGCCATATATAATTAATGGAAAGGAGGCCGCAAATGGATATTTCCCTGAAAATGATACCTTTGAATATAGTAACAATAAGGCAATTGCTGTGCGCCAAGATTTATGGACAACTAATACTAATAATTCTATTAATTGGATAAAATGGAATGGCAGTAATGAGCCTGATACCAGAAAAGCAGGGAGTCGCTCATACTATTTATTACGACCAAGTGGAGATCGTACAAGATTGCATTATAATTTATGGGTCCCTTATGCTTGGTCTAGTTCTGGAGAGTTTTATACTAAGACAACGAATCCTATTGCTTTAGAGTTAAAACTAAGTAACGGTGAGCGTCAATGGATTACTTTTGGATTCTCTCATGGTTATGGTCTTTATTCTAATTATTATGAATATGCTGGAATACAGTGCTTGACTTCCCATAATTGTGAAGCTTGGCATGATGGAGAAAATGATACATCTGTAATAAAAATGAAACTTCAGAATGGACAGTACATTGATATCTGGTTTAAATGGCATAACCAAGATCCATATATCTATAAAAATATCTATTCACAATAACGAGTTAATGACTTATTGTAATGAAAGACATCTGCTCACAAATCAACTTTGTTGGGCAGGTGTATTGTTGTCAGTTGGTTTTTTCCAGGTGGCAAATTTTTTGATTGTTTTTGTGTAACATACTAATGTGAATGCTATTTTTAAATTTCAAGGTCAGCTATAGCTATATATTAGGCTTTTTTTGAAACTCGACAAAGCCTAAGATTTAAAGATGATAAGTATAGATAAATTTGACATCGTAAGAATAATCTCGGTATAATGCGGGAGATTAATTTTTTAGTCTTTTTATTTAAAATTTCTTTTGTGAGTATTAAAATGCAAAAAAATCTCATGCAGTTTATTCATGGCAGTACCATGATGCAATTAACGTTTAATTCAAATAAAAACTCTACTTCTATCGCCGCTCACATTTCTTGTTGTTGTTGCTAATCGCACAAATCATCTGATTACTCTTTAGTAATCGACTCTCTATTTTACAATAAATTTAAAATCAACCAGATACTGGTTTTATATTCATAGTTTTTGCATCTTGGCTAATGCTACGATCTACAAAAAATTTGTAATTTTATTTACAATCGTATGTTTTTGTTATTCGCCCATACCTCTAAGGATTAAAAACCTTGAATCTATACTTGTAGTATTTGATTTTTGAAATCCGACAAAGTCCAAGATTCAAAGACAAATGAGTATATTTTGTATTTGACAAAATACAAGTAACCAGTAGCTGCTATTGTGTATTCAAAGGTGGGCAATATGTCACAACAAACTGAAATGTTTAAGTTAAATCCAATATTTAATTGGTTTAATATCAAAAAATCTGCAATTCATGGTTTAGGTCTTTTTACGAGCAAACTGATACAAGCGGATGAGCCGCTAGGCATTGCATTATTAAAAAAAGCTCAGAGTGCGAATTATCTTGAGCATTTGATTGAAGGCTTTGGTTATCAAACTGAGGATGATGACTGGTTAAGAGTTATTGGTGTGCGTTTCATTAATCATAGCCCAGTTTCTAATATCCGCCTAGAGTATTACAATGATCGGGTTTTGGCTTTTGCTAAACAAGAACTTGCGCCAGAAACGGAAATTATTGCTAATTATGCTGAGATTTATCGGGAAATCAATTTACCCATTCCTGATTTCTGTATTTAAACTTTAACTATAACAAACAAATAATCAATAATTTACACAAGAAAGAATATACAATGAAAATCGAATCTTTACTAATTCATGGCGGCGTTGATGGTGATCAAGAAACTGGTGCCGTGAGTGTGCCACTATATTTGACTTCTACTTATAAACAAGACGGGATTGGTAACAATCGTGGTTATGAATACTCACGAACTGGTAATCCGACGCGATTTGCTGCTGAAAAATTAATCAGTGATCTTGAAGGCGGACATGCTGGTTTTGGCTTTGCTTCCGGAATGGCAGCAATTACTGCGATATTGATGTTATTTAAAGCGGGTGATAAAATTTTATTATCTGCTAATGTTTACGGTGGAACTTTCCGAGTTTTAGATAAGATATTTTTAAATTTCAAGTTGGAATATGAATTAGTTGATACTAGTGATCTTAGTCAGGTTCAAGCTAAAATTGATCCTACTGTACGAGCAATTTTGATCGAAAGTCCAACCAATCCGCTGATGCAAGTGACCGATATTCAGGGTATTGCAAAATTGGCACAAGATAATAATATTCTGACTATTGTCGATAATACTTTTATGACGCCATATTTACAGCGCCCAATCAGTTTAGGAGCGGATATCGTCATTCATAGCGCGACTAAATATTTGGGCGGACACAGTGATCTAATTGCTGGTTTGGTGGTGGTAAATTCTAGCGAACTAGCCGAGCGGATTCATTTTATTCAAAATGCAACTGGTGGTGTGCTTAGTCCTTTTGATTCTTGGCTCTTGATTCGCGGAATCAAAACTTTGGGGATTCGCATGGATCGTCATTTGGAAAACACAATTAAAATTAATCAATTCTTACTTAAAAATCCAGCGATTGATAAGATTTATTATCCAGGACAATCAGATCATCAACAAGCTGACATTCAGGAAAAACAGGCAAATGGTGCTGGAGCAATTGTTTCGTTTGAGTTAAATGCATCATATAATGTAAATAAATTTCTGACTAGTCTCAAGTTGATTACCTTGGCAGAAAGTTTGGGTGGTGTTGAGTCCCTGATTTCTCATCCTGCAAGCATGACCCATGCGGCAATTCCGCTGGCAATTCGCCAACAGCTTGGAATTAAAGATAATTTAATTCGACTCTCAGTTGGGATTGAAAATGTTGATGATTTAATCAGTGATTTAGAGCAAGCTTTAACTGCTGCTCAAGGAGTAATTTAAATGAGTTATATCAATGATATTCGTGAATTAATCGGCAATACTCCATTATTAAAAATCAATAACTTTCAGCTACCTAAAGATGTAAATCTTTTTGCCAAGCTCGAATACTTAAATCCCGGTGGGAGTGTTAAAGATCGGATTGGTATGGCAATGATTGCAGAAGCAGAAAAAAGTGGCTTGTTGCAACCTAGTTCTACGATAATTGAAGCAACTGCGGGAAATACTGGCTTAGGCGTTGCAATGGCTGCGCTTAATTCTGGCTATCGGGTAATTTTTGCAGTTCCAGAGAAATTCTCAATTGAAAAAATCACTCTAATGAAAGCACTAGGTGCGGAGATAGTTATTACGCCACGTGAAACTGGTATGCTTGGTGCGCAGGAAAAAGCTCAGCAACTCTTGCAGGAAATTGACAACTCGATTTCACTAAAGCAGTTTGAAAATGCGGCAAATCCTGATATTCATTATCGCACGACTGGTCCAGAAATTTTTGCAGCACTAAATGGCAAGGTTGATTATTTTCTGGCGGGTGCAGGTAGCGGCGGAACTTTTAGCGGAGTTGCGCGTTATTTGCGCGAACAGAATCCTGAACTTATTACTATTCTGGCTGATCCACATGGCTCGACTATGGGTGGTGGTGAGGCAGCTTGTTATAATATGGAAGGAATTGGTAATGACTTTATTCCGAAAACAATGGATATTAGCTTAGTTGATGAGGTGGTAAAAATTAATGATGCAGAGGCATTTGAATATGCCCGACTATTAGCACAAAAAGAAGGTGTATTGGTTGGTTCATCTTCTGGTGCAGCAATGGCTGCAGCTTTAAAATTTATTGCTACTCTAAAAACTGGTGGCAATATTGTGACACTATTTCCAGATCGCGGGGACCGTTATTTTAGTAAAGGTTTATATCTTTAGTCAAGTCAGATACAGTCATAGCCAGCAGTGCTTATGACTGTATCTGTTTGTTAATTATGTTCACGACTTTCATCGAAATAGCGATAGCCACCACCCAAATCCTGATACAGTGAGATAATCGCTTGCATTTGTGCTAATCTTATTTGATTAATACTTTGCTGAACTTGATTTAGATTTTGTTTAGCATTGAGCGTATCATCAAACGATTTTAAACCAGCTTGGTAAGCTGAATAAGTATCCTTATACTTGCTTGCTGCGCTATTGCCAGCCTGTTTTAGCAACTGATAACGCTCGTTGGTAATCTGGTTAGTTGCCAGATCATTATTGATGTCACGTAAGGCTTTATGTACTGTATCAATGTAATTCACATAGGCTGCTTTTGCTTGTCCTTTGTAGGAACTTGCTTGCCCAAATACCGCTGGATTTAATGACCAATTGATGAAGTTCATTTGAATAGTGCTGCTGAAGCTTGATGGCATATTTGCTATTCCACCATTGGTTCCGCCCGCTGGACCAAGCCCAAGCATAAATGAGGGTAGAAGTTGAGTATAAGTAGCGGTTACGTCTTGGGCATAAATTTTATACTCTAATGCAGCAACTGCTACGTCTGGGCGATTGCCAATAACTTTAGCTGGTAAGCTAGAAATGTTAGTATAACTTGTCTCAATTTTGGCAAAGTCAGCGGTAGGATATTCCGTTCCTGGCATATCACCTAACAAATAATTCAATGCGTTTTGACATTTAATAATATTATTTTGGATTGCTTTAACTTGGCTTAATGTTTGGTAATAAGATTGGGTGGCATTGGTCGTTGCATCTGTTGCTGTAAGACCTGCTCTTCTGTTATTCTGTTTTATCTGCATTGATTTAGTTAAATCATTTAGGTTTTCCTGATTCAGGCGTAATTCTTCTTTTTGCGCAATCAAAGTATAGTATGCACTAGCAGTTTGCGCAATTACATCCAGTTTACTACCTTGATACTGCATTTTAGCCGCTTCAACACCCAATTCAGCCGCCTTCTGTTGTGCAATTATATTAAATATGTTCAATGAATTGTAACCTGCATACATGCCATATATCAACTGTGGTTGTGGCATTAATGGTTGCAGATTAAAGAACCCTGTTAGTGCACTCAGGCTAGGAATCCAACTCATTTCTACACTTAGTAAACTTGCTCGTGCATGCTCAATATTAGCTTTGGACGCTTCTAGGCTATCATTGTTTTTTAACGCGCTTTCAATAATTTGGTTCAAATTAGGATCGTTGAATTTTTGCCACCAAGCAATGTAGGGTAAATTACTCTCCGCAGGATTACTTTGGTAATTCCATGAAGAAGGTAATTTTACGCTGGGGTCTGGGCGGTTTGGCGCCACTAATGAGCACGATGTTATTAAACCAGTCAAAATAATAAGTGGGCTAATTTTATAAAACATGATTTTCAACTTAATTTAGTAGAAATTTGCGAGAGTTCATTCTCGATTTCAAGGGTTAATTTTTGTATAGAGGATAGATTAGTTTTACTCGAAGTTAGGTAATTTAAGCTAATAATTTTATCGGCAACTTGCTGAATAGCTATATTTAAACTTTGGATTTCAAGATGTTCAACCTGCGCATTTTTTTCAGCTTTAAGATCTACAATTGAATTATTTAGTTTTAAAATATCTTTAAGTAAGGTGTTAGTTAATTTAAACATCTTATTGCTTCTAACGCCAAATTTAGCAAGATTAAATAATTGTTCCATATTTTTGAGAATAGTATTTTTAGTTTGTAATGCGTTTAAATAAGTTAAATTTTGCCGTCCAAACCAGAAATATTCAGCCGTAATACATAAAGCAAACCCGATGAGAGTGCAAATTAAACGATCATTAACATAGTACATCAAATTAAAATTACTCGAATTACTCCATTCGGTTGTAATATCAGAAAAAGAAGTTGATAGAATTACGAAATATTGGTACGGAATCTGACTGAAGAAAACCATAGCAGGAACTAAAAGCGTAGTTATAATAATCAAAAGGCGAAAATCCCAGTGGACTAAATGCCAAATGATAGCAACCATAGCTACTCCAAGGATAGTTCCATATATACGACGATTAGCACGTTTGATTACATCGGTTGCATGAAACCCCGAATAAACTGATGTGATAGTTATCAATATCCATACGCTGTGTGGCAAATGAGAAAATAGATAGATTGATTGAGCAATTATAACAATTATCACGATCTGTATATAGCGCTTGGTATATAAATCTAGACTTTTGAACATGTTCTATTCCAAACAATTATTAGTTGTTGCAAAGCATATTTAATTCCATCTGGCAAATCTGTAGCCTGTAAATCATTTGATTGTAACATTTCACGATTAGTTATTTTTTGGCAGAGAAGATCACATAGATCTGCACTTTGTAATAGTGCTTGAGGATTAATTGGTATTAGTTTAGTTCTTAAAGTGGTCATATATGTATAAATGCGAAGTAAAGAAATATTAACTCTGCGTGCGCCAAAAGTAAATTCTTTTTGGGTTAGACCAGAAGTTATTCGATAAATTCCGATTAAGTGTTTAGAGTTTGTAAAATTAGTTTCGCCATGCGCTAAAGTGCGTTGAATATTGGCTAATTCATTTAAGCTCAAATAAAATGCTCTTACCCAAATTCTGTTGTAATAGAATTTAGGGAAAAGATTGATAAATGCGAGGGTTATTAACAGATAGACACCACACATAACAATCAAATTATAGTATACATAAAAACTACCGCTTATTTTTAATGGTGGTAGGATTATTCCTAATAAGAAACAGATAAGAGCAATTGCAGCAAAAAGCGGAGTTTTTCTTCCCAGCCAATACATGAGACTTAGCAAAAAACCATTTACGATCACTGTAGCCAAATTATGATTGGCTACTAAATTAACACAAATATACCAAATAATTGCAAGAGCTGTAAATATTGCTACAATTTGTTGTCGGCGCAGATAGCTTGGCGAACTTCCTCCCGCGATAATCCCAATTAGAAAAACTGGTAATAGTTGGTTGATATATGGCGGAGCAAATATAAAATTTACCAAAAATATACAGATGGTTAGATACAGCGTTTGGAAGGTATTTATCCGTACGACTCCATATGGATCATAACGGTTCAATGCCTCACTTAGTCTGGATATAAACATATGCACTTACACCGGGATTAAGAGGAAATTGCGGATCAGGATCACTGATTTCAATCAACAATGGTACTCGCTGTGGCAGATTAAGCCATTCATTATTCGTAGAAATAGTTTGTTGCTGTGAGCGGTTGGTAGTGCTTTGCCGATCTGTTACCCATAGGTTATTGACGATTACACCATGAAAAACCCGATCTAAGCCATACATTCTTAACCAGATGAGTGCTTTATCTCCTGGGCGAACTTTACGTAAATCAGTTTCATTCATATTTGCTTGCACAAACCATGTAGAAGTATTCACGAAAGAAAACAATGCTTGATGCTGTGAAACTGGCGTTCCGACCGAGAGGAACATATTATCTACTACGCCATCACTACCTGCGCGAACCGTTGTTTCATCCAGATTAATCTTATCAATATTCATGCTGGCTTTTGCTTGTTCTAATGATTGCTGCTTTTGCACTAAACGACTTTGGTCAATTTTTAATTGAGTAAGATCCGATCTAACTTGTTGCTCAAATGATTGCATTGAATATTTGGTATTTTTCAGCTCTAATTCAGATACTGAATTACCAGCAAGAGGATTATTTTTAATCCGATACTCAGTTTTAGCTTTATCGAGATTTATTTGCGAGCTTTTTAACGCAGCATTATCTTTGGCAATTTGTTGTTTTTGCTCTTCTAAGCTACTTAGAGCTTGCTGATAGGCTGCCGTGCTTTTTGCTAGGGCTAGTTTGTATGGTTCATCATAAACTTGAAATAATGGCTGTCCTTTTTGAACTTTTTGCCCATTTTTTATATAGATTTTAGAAACATATCCAGAAACTTCGGCAGCAACAGTTTGGTTGTTGGTAACTACAAAAGCATTATCAGTAAAAGGAATTAGATAAGAAAACAAACTGATTGTACCGATTATCACGGCAATTAAGATTATAAAAATTGGAAAATTTATTTTATCTCTATATATGTCAATAATTCTATTCATATTTCCCCTTATTTATTATTTTAATTACAACTAGTTTAATAGAATATTATCATATTTTATTGCATGTATGAATTAAAAGGTAACTAATTATCAAAGAAAAAGAATTGTTAATAATAAGTTGTGATTATTCCACTATTAGTTAACAGCTTTGTTAAGTGGATATTACCAGTAGTATTATCCAGTATGAATTTTAGAATTAATATTTCTGTTGTAAAAAATCAAAGCCTCTAATCTAGCTGTAAAGCCTTTGATTTATCGTTAAATATTTAAATTACCCCTCGGAGGATTACTAGCTTAGTTTACCTCTTAGCTGAGTTAAAATAATATTTTAGCTGCTAAGCGGATGGCTTAAAGTATAATAAACGATTAAATAGGTTAGTATAGCAAACATCACAATAGTGAACATTTTGTTGAGGAGAAAACACATGTATAAGCTTAATATGATGATAAAACTACTGATCTCTATTTCTCTCTCGTTGGTTTTATATGCTTGTGGTAGCGGTAGTTGTTTAAGTAATCAAACAAATACAAAAACATCTGGTCAATTACAATTTAGTCAATTGGAGTCGGAAGTTGCGGTTGGGGAATCAGCCCAAGTTAGTGTGGCTTTGATAAATAGTAACGGAGTAGAGAGTTTAGTAGTAAATTTCAGCACTTCAAATAATAATCTAGCGCTTTTACAGTCTAGCTGTGTGGTGTCTACACATCGACCAAGTTGCTCTATTAGTGTGCAGGGTACTGCAGCTGGATCCTCAACATTAAGTCTTACTGCGGCAGGGTATTCTGTTGTGAACTCTGGACCTATTGCTGTTACCTCCCAGCCATCTGGTTCTGTGGTAATTGGAAATTATCAAGGGTTGGTATTTAAAAATAATTCATTAGTTGCTGGAGGTGAAAGTATTGCGTTTCTTGATGGGAGCGCAATTTTTGTGGATGCTAATTATCAGGATCGATTATTTGCTGGTACTGCCAATGCTAATGTATTTGAATATGATAAATTAACAAAGCTATGGCGAAAGCTATCCTTGACTCCAGTCACTACAGAAGCCGATGACTCGGTTAGGTCTATTGCAATTAGTAATAGTGGTGTAATCTATACCGGAACGTCTAGCGGCTGGGTAATGCAATATTCTGCTGCAAGTGAAAGCTGGATTCCAGTTGGAAATAGTAAAGTAGATGGTTCTCAAGTCATGAGTTTAGCTATAAATAGTAATAATCAACTATACGCCGGAACATTATCAGGCTCAGTCTATCATTATGTTGCTCCAGACTGGATTAGAGTTACTGGTAACGGGGCTACAGGAACTCTTGATAATAGCTCAATAAATGTATTGGCATTAGATCAATTGCAAAATCTTTATGCTGGCACTACTGACGGTGGAATCTACCGCTTACCTGTCTCAGGCTCTACATGGTCGCAAATAGGTAGCAACTTGCCTTCAGGAATAAGTGGAATCATTGCAACCAGCTCAACGTCTTTATACACAAGTCTTTATAATGGAGCAGTTTATCAGAACCTTAATTCAGGCTCGTGGAATTACCTTTCAAGTCCTGATGGGTTTCGAGTTTTTAGCTTTGTCTATGGGGTAAATGGAATATTTTATTTGTCAACTTCTACTGGCCACGTATATAAATCGACGGATAATTGTATAACTTGGCAATCTTCAAACATTCAGTTTAACTTTATAGCCTACGTACTGTCGATTAATAATAGTGGCGATTTATTTGCAGGCACTGGTGATGGTAGTATGTTTGAGCTACCTAATAATCAGAATCAATGGGGTGTATTAGGACAGGGCAGTCCGAATCATGAAAAAATTACAGCATTAATTTTGGATCCGCAGAAAAATATTTATATTGCCTCGCTTGGAAAGGTTTGGGGGTATATTAGTAATACTTGGGTTGCTAAGACTATCTTGCCTCTAAATAATGGTGCGCCAATTGGTGTTATGACTACAGATTCAAGAGGAAGTTTATATGTAGCAAGTGGTGACTATACTCATGAAATAAACTGTAACGCATATAAACTTGCTCCCGATAGTGCTAGTTGGGAACTGATTGGTAATGGCAGTTTTTGTTCTTATGGTACTGCTTATGGTTTGGTTGTTGATAGTGCGGGAAATGTCTATGTAATGAGTCAATTTGGAGGGGTTTATAAAAACGATCCAAATGTTGCGGGGTGGACAAGTTATGGACAATTAGTACCACAATCAAGAGGGCTTATAATTGATAACCAAGGCACACTGCTTGCTGGTGGTGGTGATGGCTATGTATATCAGTACTCACTGGATGCTGGTGAGTGGACAAAAGTTGGTAACAATGCTATTGGTACTGCAGTGTATAGTATTGCTTATGATAGTCAGAATAATTTGTATGCTGGCTCAAAAGAAGGAATGGTTTACAAAAAAGCCTATAATAGTGCTAGCTGGATTCTTTTAGGAACTGCTTCTCTTGATGGTTCAGGAATTGTGAGCCTTGGGGTGGACAGTTCTGGTAATTTATATGCTGGAACTTATTACGGTAATGTATGGCGCTATACTGCTGGAGTTTGGGGGTATGTTACTATTGGTACTGGTGCTCCGATCGGGGGAATGGCTGTCATGCCATAAGACATAAGATTATTTAATTTCCCCACGGAGTTGCTATTTTTTGGTAGGTTGGAACATGCTTGAAAATTAGGACATGTAAAAGTGTAAGGAGTTAATGCTAAAATTAGGCATTAATTCCCGAATAAAACCTAGGGTTGAGAAAGATGGAACAAAACCAAATTAAAACAAAATATACCGATGAATTTAAATAGGTTTGCGATATTACCTATATTTGGACTGATGAAGGCTGATGTTATCTGGCAACTGTGGTTGACTTATTTTCTCGTAAGGTTGTCGGGTATTTATCATATGAACTTGCGAATGACTGTTGATTTAGTGATAAATGCGTTAAGTAAAGCATTGAAAAATCAGAATCATCCCGCTGGAATAATTGTATACGATGACCAGGGAAGCCAATATACAGCAAATGAATATCGACAGTTAAGCACTGTTATTTAAAATATCTTCTCTAAAAAACTATTACCAATTATTATTACTTTTGAAATTGAATACACTTATACATTTAGGACTTGAAATGCTATTGGTTATAACTTCACAAGTTTTAAGATCGACAGAACATTTTAGAATATTGTGTCCGCTACCTGATTTTTGGTTTGAGATAAACATTCTATTGTTATTAAAACTAAGGCTTAGCGGATAAACGAACTGTTCATTGTGCAAATTTGTACAGAACTCAGCATCTACTGTTGCACATTTTTCGACATAAGCTGAACCGAAAGAATGCGGACGATAATAATATCCATTATAAGCTTTGGAAATATAATACATGCTTAGTGTTTCACTATCAGGATTGCAATTTATGAAATTTCCTCGATTGTCAACGTTGCACTGGATTGCTGATTTTGGAACTTTTTTACTATCTCCAGAATAAACAAAATCGCTGATGTGAACATTGGGTGGATTATAGTAGAACCAGGCTGGATTTATGATATTAAGCGCTGTTTGACCACAACTATCGATAAAGCCATAGTTATTGATTCTGCATCGTGTATAACTACCAGCCTGATTTTGTTGATGTGAGTTTATAATATAAATATAGTTATTGATAACTAAGATATCTTGTGGATTATTTAAATTACTTACTGCAGTATGACAAGTATATTTTCCTTTAAATTCAATGCAACTCATTAAGCTATTTTCAACATCATCTGAGACGAAAACGGTCTCTACTTCAGTAGACGATTCAAAACCTGGGTTATTTTGCATGAATTGTCTCATATAATCGATATCATTGATGATTGGGTGAGATTCATTGCCATAAGACTCATTGGCATGCCCACCAGCAATAAGCAAGTCATTGAAATTAATATCAAAGTTATTTGAGTTTAAATTTTTTCCCACGCCGAAATCAGGTGAGGCACTCAGTGATTCTTTATTATAAATTTCTTGATGATTATTAATATCTTCTTTAAAGAATCCATTTATTGGCTTTTGTGGATCTAAGAAATTTACTAAAAAAATTGAACTTCTATCTAGCTCTTTTTTGTTTGATTGATTGCTATGTTTGCTGCCATTGTGTTTTTGATCACTGTTTTTCTGACTAGTGTTAATTGCTACACTTAGTCCGATTAAACAAAAAGCAATAACAATGACTATAGCAAACATGCGTTTTTTGTTTATTTGCATATTGTTTGATTTAGTTGATATCTAAAATGTGTTAAATATACGATAATCTAGTATATGACGAAGATCACAATGTGTGTAACTTTGCCGTTATTTGTCAGATTAAAGCTAAATTGAAGAAGAGGGTTTTAGCACATTCGTAATTTAATCGGTACAACAGTACTGATTAAACTAATATCTAATGGTTGGAGATTATAATGTGAAATAAAGCGTGATTTCATGATGAGTTTCCTGTCCCGAGGTTTTTAATTCTGTAATTCAAGTAACCCGACTATAACGGTTGCGGACCAGTGAGGGAATAACTAAAACATTTGCTTAGTGCACCCTGCTTCCCTTAAATTAATCGAAGCTGCAAAATAGTTACAACTGATCCGATTGTAGCATGTTTTTCTGTTGTATATTGATTAAATTCTAATTCAACGCCTAAACGTTCCTGCTTTTGCGGTATTTAATTTGTGGCCAAAGTGATTGATAAACATAATCTCTGACTATAGATAGAATACCCTTGCAAATTATCCTTACTTCTGTGACGTTAGATCAAATTCAGATACGCAGACTATCTCCAAACTTGGTAAAATAGTGGGTTAAATCAATACTTCACATAGGATAATTCATGCAAGTTAATCAAATTCGCCGTAAATTCTTAGAGTTCTTTCAAAACAAAGGACATGAAATAGTTAAATCAAGTTCGCTGATTCCACATGATGATCCAACTTTATTATTCACTAATGCTGGAATGAATCAATTTAAAGATACTTTCTTGGGTTTGGAAAAACGTGATTATACTCGCGCAACGACTTCGCAAAAATGCGTGCGTGCCGGTGGTAAACATAATGATTTGGAAAACGTTGGTTACACTGCCCGTCATCATACTTTCTTTGAAATGTTGGGTAATTTTAGCTTTGGTGATTATTTTAAAACGGATGCGATTAAATATGCGTGGGAATTTTTGACTTCGCCCGAATGGTTAAATCTGCCAAAAGATAAACTCTATGTAACAGTTTATCATACCGATGATGAAGCTTTTGAAATTTGGAACAAAGAAATCGGACTTGCCGCTGAGCGGATTATACGGATTGGTGATAAAGCCTCTGGTGGCTCAGATAATTTCTGGCAAATGGGTGATACTGGCCCGTGCGGTCCATGTACTGAGATTTTTTATGATCACGGTGCGGATATTTGGGGCGGTTTACCGGGAACCCCTGAAGAAGATGGCGATCGCTTTATTGAAATCTGGAATAACGTATTTATGCAGTTTAACCGTGATGAAAGCGGTAAATTACACCCATTGCCAAAACCATCGGTGGATACTGGGATGGGTATTGAACGTATTTCTGCAGTATTGCAGCACGTTCACAGTAATTATGAGATTGATTTATTTGTAAAATTAATTGATAAAGCGGCGCAAATCACTAATACCCAAGATAAAACCAATGCTTCGCTAAAAGTGTTAGCGGATCATGTTCGCTCAGTGTCATTCTTGGTTGCTGATGGTGCGTTGCCATCAAATGAAGGGCGTGGCTATGTGGTGCGTCGGATTATTCGTCGTGCAATTCGTCATGGTTATAAATTAGGTCGTCGCGAACCATTCTTTAATCAGTTAGTAGCGGCATTAGTGAGTGAGATGGGTGATGCTTACCCTGAACTTATTCTTAATCAGGAGTTAATTGAAAAAACTATTTATCAAGAAGAAGAACGTTTCTTCCAAACGATTGATAATGGTATGACTTTGATTCAAGCTGAGCTGGCTAAAAAAATTAATATTCTATCGGGTGATGTTGCGTTTAAACTATATGATACCTATGGTTTCCCACTGGATTTAACTCAGGATGTTTGCCGTGAACACGATGTAGCGGTTGATATTGAAGGGTTTGATAAAGGCATGGCGCATCAACGTGAGATGGCTAAAGCGGCAGGTAAATTTAAAATGACAGGTGCTTTGGATTATAACGGTAATGAAACAAACTTTGCTGGTTATGATGAAGTATCGTGTGAAGGGCAAGTTACTGCACTCTACAAAGACGGGCAACCAGTTACACAATTATTGGCTGGTGATGATGGCGTGGTAGTTCTGGATAACAGCGTGTTTTATGCCGAGTCTGGTGGGCAAATCGGTGATGTCGGTACGCTGTCTATTAACGGTGGTGTGAGCTGTTTATTTGCAGTTGAAGATACGCAAAAAGTTCGTGCAGCGGTACATGGACATAGTGGTAAATTAACCCATGGTTCACTCAAAGTTGGTGATAGCGTGGTAGCAACGATAGATTTACATCAACGGATGGCAACTGCACGCAATCATTCGGTAACGCATTTATTGCATAAGGCTCTACACGAAGTAATTGGTAGCCATGCAACGCAAAAAGGTTCATTAGTTACGGCTGAATCAACGCGTTTTGACTTTGCGAATGATAAAGCTTTGACTGCCGCGCAGATTGAAGAGATTGAACGAATTGTCAATCATGTGATTATGCAAAATTACAAAGTAGCTATTGATGAAATGAGCTATGATGATGCAATTAAAGCTGGTGCGATGGCGTTATTTGGTGAGAAATATACCGATGAAGTACGGGTAGTTAAAATGGGTGAGTTTTCTACTGAACTTTGTGGCGGAACGCATGTTATTCAAACAGGTGACATTGGCTTTTTCTCAATTGTCAGCGAGGGTGGTATTGCCAATGGTGTGCGTCGGATTGAAGCAATTACTGGTGAAGCTGCACTGAAACGCATGCAAAAGAATATGGCAATCTTAGATGTTGCTCGTGATCAACTAAAGGCGCAGAGTAATGATATTCTAATAGAGAAGATTAATGCAATTTTGGCGGATAATAAAGCTCAAGCTAAAGAAATTTCTGATCTTAAAGCTAAACTAGCTGCTTATCAAGCTGAGGAATTACTTGATCAGGCAATTACTTTGGCAAATGGCGCTAAATTGTTGATCTTACGCATGGATAATAGCGAAAGCAAAGCGATGGTTGAATTAACCGAGAAAATCAAAGATAAACTGGGTAGTGGAATCGTGGTTATCGGCGCAGCTAATGGTGAACGAGTTAATCTGGTGGTTGGGGTTACCAAAGATTTAACCAGCCAATATAAAGCTGGGGATTTAGTTGGTAAGCTATCGGCGATTGTCGGTGGTAAAGGTGGTGGTCGTCCAGATTTGGCTCAGGCTGGTGGTAGTGACATTGCTAAACTTGGTGAAGCATTATCTGCAGCTAAAACACTAATCAGTTAAGTTATTAAAACTATTTGATAATAAATGCCTCACATATTTTGTGAGGCATTTATTATATATGCTCAAATTATGAAATTGTGAAGGTAGCTACTCCATAAATCATGCTGCTTTCAATAATGGTTGCATTATTTAGAGACATTCGTGCATTTATTGAAGTTTGTTGCATGCGTAGAAACTCCATTAATACTAAGGCGCTTGGATTTATTTCTGGGACATCTAAAAAGATGTGAGCTTGCGGATCTGCTTTTTGTATTAGATTAACAAAAAGTTTATGGGCAATCTCGCGGTTTTCTGCAAGCAGAGGTCCAACTTGGTAACCGTCGTGACATTGGCGAATAGTTCCATAGCCACGAACATAGTTATGATCATAATAAACCAACGTATGATGATGTTGTAGCCATTTATGCATGAAATCCCGACGCTCAGTAGTAATAACTTTGCTATCGAAATCTAATAATTGAGCAAAGTCAATTTGATCAAGAGGTTTAATTGCAGGATCTTCGATTAGTTCAAAGTCGTTGCGGCGTAATCTATAACGAATATTGCGATGGGCTAATTTAAAACCAAATTGTTTAAACCATTCCAATTGTTCCATTTTACAATCTAGTGTGCACGCTGAATCACCTACGTATTTCATGACTGCATCCCATAGCTGATGCCCATATCCTAAATGGCGGAACTCCTTATCAACATAATAAAGCCCGACAAAGCACTTTTTAGCCAGAGGGCGAATCACCGCCGCCATACAAATAGGAGTACCATCAAGACATCCAACCAAAAAGCCATCTGGAAATCTTTTTAAAATCATGCTTACATCGTCCAGGCCTAGATTTTGGCTATCATCTTTAGCTCTTTGTAGTAGTGGTGTGAGTAATTCTAGCGATGCTGCTTGAACAGTGAATGCCATTATTTATGTCTCCTCATGTATGACTTTATTGCAAGAATACAATATTATACTAGAACTACAGCTATTTCCTCTGCTGTCTTGTATTTAGTCATTGTTAAAAAATCTGCTACATGTAATCATGTTAGTTTTTATAGTTTGTATCAGTATGTTGCATCTAAAAAATAAGTGTAATTAGTAGACACACTCTATATAGAACAATAATATTGCTTAGTTTAGGTGCGCTGCATATAGGTATTTTACACAAAGTTAGGGTATAATCTGCCTATCACATATTTTAACATTACCAAGGAGGTACAATGAATAAACAATATAGTCAACACGTTAGTGGACAACTTCAGGAAATTATTGATAATAAGCTCAATAAAAGTGAACGAATTATTATCAATCCACAAAACCCTAGAGTGGTATTGAAAGATGGTAGTGAGTTAATTAATTTCTGTGCTAACAATTACCTTGGCTTGGCTGATGATGCTGATGTGATCGAAAGCGCCAAAAAAGCATTAGATAAATATGGTTATGGTATGGCATCGGTGCGTTTCATTTGCGGAACCAACCAGATTCACAAGGATCTTGAACAAGCAATTAGTCAGTTCCTAGGTTACGAAGATACAATTTTATTTAGCTCATGTTATGATGCCAATGGTGGAGTATTTGAAACTTTACTCGGTGAACAAGATGCGATTATTTCTGATGAATTAAACCATGCTTCTATTATTGATGGTGTTCGCTTGTGTAAAGCTAAGCGATTCCGTTATAAAAATAATAATATGCAGGATTTGGAAGAACAGTTGAAAGCTGCTGATGCTGCTGGAGCAAGGTTTAAAATGATTGCAACTGATGGCGTGTTTTCGATGGATGGGATTATTGCTAACCTTAAAGGCATTTGTGATTTAGCTGATAAATATAATGCACTGGTTATGGTTGATGATTCTCATGCTACAGGGTTCACTGGTAAACATGGACGTGGTACACCAGAATATTGTGGCGTTGAGGGGCGAATTGATGTAATGACCAGTACACTCGGTAAAGCTCTTGGTGGTGCGTCTGGTGGATATATTTCTGCCAATAAAAATATTATTGATTTACTACGTAATCGTGCGCGGACTTATTTATTCTCTAACGCGTTAGCTCCGGTGATTACTGCAGCTACATTGACGGTATTGAAAAAAGTTACTGAAGCAGATAGCTTACGCGAGCAATTAGAGCGCAACAAAAAACAATTCCGCGATGGTATGGCGGCAGCTGGATTTGATTTGGTTCCCGGTGAACACCCGATTATTCCGGTAATGTTGTATGATGAGAAATTAGCTGTTGAATTTGCACAAAAACTATTGGCGCATGGCATTTATGTGATTCCATTCTCATTCCCTGTAGTACCAAAAGGTAAAGCGCGGATTCGTACGCAAATGTCTGCTAAACACACGCCAGAACAGATTGATAAGGCTATTGCTGCTTTTATCGCTGTTGGTAAAGAATTAAACGTTATTAAGTAGAAAAGAGATACTATGACTAAAATGAAAGCATTAATTAAAGAGCGTGCTGAACCCGGAATTTGGATGGGGGAAGTTGATAAGCCAACGATTAAAGATGATGAAGTTCTAATTAAAATTAAAAAAACTGCAATTTGTGGAACTGATTTACATATTTATAAATGGGATGCTTGGGCACAAGCGACTATCCCTGTTCCAATGCATGTTGGACATGAGTTCGTCGGAGAAGTGGTTGAAGTCGGTAAGAATGTAAAACAAAAGAATCTGGCGATTGGTGATCGGGTTTCCGGTGAAGGTCATATTGTTTGTGGAACTTGCCGTAACTGTCGTGCGGGTCATTTTCATCTTTGTCCGAATACCATTGGCGTTGGTGTAAATCGTCCTGGATGTTTTGCTGAATATCTAGCGATTCCTGCGTTCAATGTATTCAAGCTGCCGGAATACGTGTCAGATGATATTGCAAGTATGCTTGATCCATTTGGTAATGCTGCACATACTGCATTATCATTTGATTTGATCGGTGAAGATGTATTGATCACTGGTGCGGGTCCGATTGGCTGTATGGCGGTCGCGATTTGTAAAAAAGTTGGCGCTAAAAATGTCATTATCACTGATGTCAACGACTATCGTTTGAGCCTTGCCAAACAAATGGGTGCTGATGCTGCGGTTAATGTAAGCGACTGCAAAAATGCAGAGCAAATTGATGCCAAGCTGCGTCAGGTGATGGCTGAATTGGATATGGAAGAAGGTTTTGATGTTGGGCTTGAAATGTCTGGGATTGAAGATGCAATTCATTCCATGATTGATCTAATGATTAATGGTGGTAAGATTGCTATGTTGGGTATTTCTGCCAGACCAGTAGCACTTGATTGGAATAAAGTAGTCTTTAAGAGCCTGTATCTTAAAGGTGTCTATGGTCGTGAAATGTTCGAAACATGGTATAAAATGGTATCATTAGTTAAATCAGGTTTGGATGTTAATCCAATTATTACCCATGTATTACCAGTACAAAATTATCTTGAAGGATTTGAATTAATGAAAGCAGGTAGCTGCGGTAAAGTAATTCTCGACTGGACTACATTACACGGGTAGTTGGTTTATATTCTCTGCAGATAAATCTGCAGAGAATACTTTATAGGACGAAAATTATGGATTTGTTAGAAACAGCAAAGCAAAAATTGGAATACGCATTATCCACGCTTGAGAAATCTGACGATTATACTCAGAATATTAAATTGGTTTTGGCAGCGTTAGATGATGGGCTTCAATTTACCAAAAAGCACTATAGTGAATTAAATTCTTTAACTATGGCTAAGACGAATAGCTTAAAAGGTTCGGATATATATTTCTTTTTTATGCGTTTTACGCACCAATTCTTTAATGTGATGAATATTATACAAACACTACCTAATGCAGGTTACTATGAAAAATTTCTTTTTTTACTTGAAGCAAGACAAGAGAGGTTTGACGAGTTACGTTTGGATGCAATTAGCAAAGCTAAGGAAATTATTTCAAAATAGTTTAACTAATCTTGATATTCAATAAAATTCAAAAATACAACGTAGTGGAAAATATGAACCACTACGTTTTTTATTATAATAAGATACTTAAAAAGATAGCAATATCAGAAATTTTGACACTGTTTATATTATGGAGTAAATGTTACCAATCAGATAAATTAAATCTTTTGAGTATTCAGTAAGTATTTGGCAATGATTATTGAGATTAATGCCTTGGTTTATGGTTAAATTTTCCTGGTAGTAACAAGTCAGTGCACCAGCAGCAATTCCAGTTGCACTATCTTCTAGCTCAGGATCTAAATGATTAAAATTTCTGCCAGTGATGTTCGTTTTTTCTTTATAATAAGCGTAAATACCATTTATTCCTTGTTCTTTTCCCCATGAAATAATTTGTGCCAAATTTGGCGTACATCCTAATATCTGCTCAACTTTGGCTAATCTTACTAGTAACTTGATACTACCAACTGAAGATATTGCTATGTCTTGGATAAACTGAGGGGATAGACCTAACATTTCACTAACTTCGTGCAATGAAGGAAGTGATTTATTGACTGTTTCTGGTGTTACACAGAGTCGTATCTGTTCTTCATTAATTTGTTTGGCGCTAATTTGTGTGCCCGCAGCCGTTTTTATTTGAGCAGTAGTAACCTGAAAGGTTTTAAAATATACTTTAGCTGCAGCTAATGAACCATGTAAACACATTGGGCTTTGGCGGTGTGGATAATAAAAATCAACAGTGAAACTATCTGCCGAATAGTCATCAATAAAGACGCAGACTGGTAAATTTTGTTCTTTGGCAAAATCTTGTTTTTGTTGTGCATTTAATTGATGTTTAGCTATTACTAGTGCTTTGTTACCCGAGTTTTGATTGACTCCAAAGCCTTGTAAAAGTGATAGTTGCATCAAATATACTCAGATTTTAAAATTGCCATAATATACTGTGAAGCATAGGTACCATTACGTAGATATGATTCACGAAGCTTGCCTTCTTCAACAAAACCAACTTTTTTATAAAGTTGATATGCCATCTGATTATCGGTAAAGACATCCAGCCACAGGCGATGAGCATCTAATTGAGTAAACGCAATTTGTTGGATTGCTTTTAGTGCTTTTGCTCCGATTCCCAAACCTTTTTTAGTTACAACTAATCTGCGTAGATTAATTGAATGACTAGTATTTTGTACCTCATCTAAAATTACATAACCAACCATCTCGCCAGAATCGGCAAGTTTGATAATATAATGCGCCTGACCTGGGTTGCTCAGAGCTTGTAGGTGCTCTGCATGTGACCATTGATAAACATAGTTACAGTTGTCAGGGTGGCGCTCAGCATTGATAACAAAATCCAGCTCATTACTTTGGGTTTTAGAAAGAGTAATTTGTAAAGACATATTTAATTACCTTGAAATATATTGTTTAGAAAACATACAGGAAATAATTTTACCAGCAAACTATGTTGTCTATATTTGATTGTATATTAGCTCTAGTTAGCGTTTATGGTTACATACTATTGCCCAAATCTAAGATTATTTTATCTGCAGAATCAACACGAATTAGTCCTGTTCTTGGAAACTCCATATCAATAATTAGAGTAATCAATACCGAGATAGTAAAGGCATAGGTAATCATATATAAAATATTACGCTTTTTTGAGACTGGTAAAGTGTATCCGACTAATAGCGCACCAAATAAGCTAATTATTACTAACATAATGTAGACTTCTATTGGCGGATGATTTAATAGTGCTGCCTGACGTAATGTTGCGACGCTAAAGACTTCTCCTAATGCGGGAAGTACAAGCATGTCACAAGTTCTGGAGTTTAATTTAGCGCAATCTGTGACAGCTAGTTCCCAGATTTGTTTTTGTAATTGATCACTAGCATGTGCCAGTTCATTTTCTGTCGAAAGGCTTTCTTGTCCTTGATAAATTTCGGCGCGTATAAGAGTATATTCCTTGAGCATGCTACGCATTTGAGGTTGGCTATTTGTACTTAATAAATCAATTCTGGCGTAGGCTGTGCTTATGGAATTAGCGGCGCTAGTAATTAATTCCCGCCGATATTCAAGACGTGATTCTGCACCAGTAAAAGTAAACGCAATCAGAAGACCAAGCAATCCAAAAACAATAGTTTCCACGGGACCTGACCCTGAAGAATCTGTTTTTATTCCAGTTCGAATTGCTTTTGCACTGATTAATCTACCAACTTCCAAGAAGAGTAGCATTAATATAATCAGCCCAATAAAAGATAATACCTCAATTGATTCCATACTCATCCTATTTCTCATTCCTGACTACATCGGTTAAAAATATTTTCTTGAGAGAATTATATCATTACAAACTAATTAAGTTTTCATTTTATGAGTCGCAAGATATATCAAATTGGCATTATTAATGTTAGTAGTTAAAAAATTTATGCTAGAATAGGCAGGTGGAGTTTACAACAAATTAGCTAACTGAAATAATATTGAAAGCAAATATCATGATAATACTTTTAGATTTAATTATCTTCACCATTGTATTTCTAACTGGAGTTGTTCTGGTTTTTAAATTCTGTATTTATAACCGAAAAGCTGATTATGCGCACTACCAACAATTAACCAATTATCAGACATCTGGAAATAATATTGGGCGATTTGAGCAAAATGAAACCCTAACTATTTTAAATCTATGTGGCTCTTATAGTGAGATGGGGAAACAATATGGAGCACTGGTTCACAATCAATTACATGAAATCTATCAGAAAATAGTACCGGAGTATTTTGAAGGTATAAGTGCTCGCTCCTTACTTTCTTATATTCTTAGATTATATTATCAGTTTAAAATTGATGACAGAGAGCGTGAGCTTTTGCAGGGCATGGTTAAAACATCTGGTTTATCTTACCAACAACTATTGTCTATTGAGATGTTACCAATGTTAATTACGTTGTATAGTGGATTTAATGGCGATAAATTAACTGATGATGGCGGTACTGGACATTGTTCTTTTTTGTCGGTTTGGGGCAATTTATCCAAAATTGGCTCAATGTTGATTGCCAGAAACCTAGATCTTTCGACTGCGGTTACTAAGCTTGACCCATGCTATAGTCTTGTAATTTACAAGCCTTCTGGAAATGACAATAGCGTAGCCAGTTTTGGATTTCTTGGATTTATCCCAGGGTTTACTTGGATAAATGACAAAGGTTTATTTTCTGAATATAATGATGGCAGGCGTTCAGTGCCAGGATTTAATTTTTCTGGCTATATTGGATTAAATACTGCATTTTATGCTATGTTGGGAGCAAAAAATTCAGCGGAGTTTATACAATACGTTAATAATCATCCAGCTTTTGTTTCTAATTTTAATGCTATTGTTGATATTAATGATTCATTTACAATTGAGCATGCCGTGAAAACAAAACCGGTAATCTTGAAAGGTCAGCAACCTGAAGCTAATTTCTTTACTAACTTATACCGAACTAATTTTGAGCATGCAAAATTAACCATGAATAATTGTGTTGATCGTAGCAAAGACACTCCCAGCTACGCAAGTGTGAGATATCATCACATTGAATCTTATCTTACTACAATAGATAAGATTGGAGTATCGGAGTTAAAACAGTTATTTTCAACGCCGCTTGATGATGGGGGAGTATATCAAACTGGCAATTCGAGTAATTACCCTGTAGCGGAAGTTACGAACTATACGCTAATTGGAGAATTGGCAACTGGTAAATTTATTTATAGTAATCATAGAAATAAAGATATTTGGCTAGAGATAAATATCAACGACTATTTTAAAAATAAGCACTGACGTCTGTTGTGAAAGTAGCTATTCTGTGTAATAAATTTATCTGCAGTATAGTCTTATTCTTGGTGGGTTTGATAATGTTGTATTTTGATGGTGTATTTATCTTGAGCGCATTGATGGTTGACCATGATGTCTAACGATGTTATAATTGACACCTAGTAACGGAGTTAGCGACGCATTTATATGGTGTTATAAAATTTGACTAAAATGCTTTGCTCCTCTTTCTGTGAGCATTTCAGCACTTACATTAAATAATTTATTTTGAAAGGATACTGACTGGTTTATCTGTATTAAACAGTATGATGCAGATAATTTTCTAATAATCCGAAAGGAACTATCATGTTAAATAATATTCCCCATGTACCAAGTACATATCTTGAAATCAATAATCCTAATTCTACTTACCTAGAATTATCTAACATTATATTTTATTCAGAAATTTACTTAACAATCTGATTTGTTTATGATAAATTTAATTTTCTATAAGTGATTTGAATTTATCGCTTATGGCTAAGGATGTTACACAAATCAAGTAAATGCTTTATTTACGGATATTTTTATATATCGGTAGCATCACTGCTTAATTAGCTGTTATTTATCGGTAAATAACAATTATATTTACGAAAGCGTGGGTTTCAATGAATAAATTTAAATTAGATAAAGTCTCACAGGATTTTATAAAGACGTCGTTTGGTAATGTATTAGAGTGGTATGATTTTACAATTTATGGCTTATTTGCTTTGCAGATATCACGTACATTTTTTCCTAAAAATATTCCTTTTATCAGTCTGTTACTCGTATTTGCTACCTTTGGGGTGGGTTTTTTAGCGCGTCCACTGGGGTCGTTTATTTTTGGGGTGATTGGGGATCGGCGGGGTAAATTGTATGCGGTTAATCTCTCCATTTGGTTGATGGCAATCCCAACTACATTAATAGGATTTTTACCTAGCTATGAGGTACTGGGAGTTTTATCTCCAATACTCTTGGTTTTTTTGCGTATTTGTCAAGGAATCTCAGCGGGTGGGCAATTCTCGGGATTAATTGCAGTGGCAGTCGATAGTGATGCTCCCAATAAACCTTTTTTAACCAGTTTGATTTATACGATTTCAGTTCTAGGTTGTTTCCTTGCATCTGTAGTCGGTAGTATCGCCATTGCGCTCTTTAGTAATTCTATGCACAGTGGGTTTCCCTCATTAGTTTGGCGAATTCCATTTATTCTAAGTATGGTTTTGTTTTTAATTTATAGTCGCATGGTACCGGAATTTCCTAAACATAGTATCGAAATTGAGCACAAATTTACGCTGGCAGACATTTTTGCCAAACAACCAAAAGTGCTGATTTATATGTCTCTTCTGAGCTTCACCACTGGAACAATTTATTACATATTATTCACTTATCTGGTGACTTATATGCAGGCGCATTTACATCTAGGTAAACAACTAGCCTTTTTGGAAATGAATGGAATTTTGATTGTTTCAATTTTTTTATATCCTCTTTTTGGTTATTTTGCCAATCGTCATGCATGTAGGGTAAGTTATGCTAAACGCTATATTTTACTGATGCTCTTTGGTGCATTAATCTTTACGCTGAGTGTGGTAAATGTCTGGCTGGGAATCATTGGCCTTTTGGTAATGGTTACTGGATTTTGTGCCGTTACGTCATTTGTAACCAGTCTATTTGCCGAGATATTTGACGAAGCTTATCGAATGACAGCCTGTTCGTTGAGTTTTAATTTAGGCATAACTTTAGCGGGCTTTGCGCCATTAGTGGCAGAACTTGTTAGCCGAGCTTCGGCATATGGACTAACTATTTTGTTAATTGTGATAATGCTCTTTATGTATTGGATTATGGGCAAAATAACTCAAACCAAAGGTTACAAAAAGTTGCTAATTGCTTAAGTCTGATGGGAGATAAGTAAATAAAAACTAGAGGGCTAGGTGCACCTCTAGTTTTTTAAAAGACAGAAAAATTATAGTCCGCTAGCAAAGGCACTCAAGTATTGCAGCGCTGAAGTTTGCATCGGCACTCCGTTCACTGAGCTACTACAGGTTGTAGTTGCATATGCATTGATACATGAAGCATCGCGATCGAACGACCAGTAATGTAATCCAGCAAGTCCATTAGCCTTGCTCCAACTAGCAATACTAGTGGCATTAGCCAAGCTTACAAGATTAGTCACGGTATCATTCACTCCAATCATTGGGGTCAATTCAATATTACTTAACGGAATATTGTAGTATTTGCTGAGATTTTTTGCAGCTTGTTGTGCAGATAAATTCATATCGCAATTAGTTCCTGCTGTGTTCATTACACATACAGCCGAAGAATTACCATAATCCATTACCATTAGGTTCACGTAGAAATTAATTCCAGCAGCTTTTGCTTTGGTAATAACACTATCCCCCAGTGAATTTAAGCTTGTACCAGTTGGATTAGCATTAGCTAGGGTTGCTAGTGTAAAGCTGATCCTTAAAGTTGGATATTTCTGCTGTGCGTAAGCAATCATATTGATTAGGTTTTGTAAATCAGCACCACTTGGCCCGGCTTCAATATCGAAATCAAGACCAACAAAGCCTTTGGACATATAGCGATTCAAGAAAGTATCCATTCCAGCTTGAGTTGAACAAGTAAATGCACCTGAAGCACCACCTGTTGAAACAATATATTTCAAACCTGCGTTGTTAAAGTCAGTGATATTTTGAGTCGCAAATTGTGTGGCATTCATTCCTGCCCAATTTTCTTGTCCACACTCACCTGTTGCAAATGCCCAGCTGATTGTGTTCATTGACGTACTTGGTAGTACCGTTACCAATGCACTTGGGAAAGACGCTGCATTATTTTGAACTTTAGTTGATATTTGCAAATTATTCCAATTTGCATTTATGCCAACGTCTTTATACGCGCTATATATCAGACCAGTAACTGGTGTAGGGGGCGTTGGCGTAGGGCTCGGAGTCGGTGATGGAGTAGGCGTCGGTGTCGGAGCTGGTGTAGGACTTGGGCTTGGAGTTGGACTTGGCGATGGAGTAGGTGTTGGCGATACTACTAATTGCCATGCTTGATTCCATGCACTGCCAGTTCCTGGAGCATATGCCCATGCAGCAGTACTATTACACCATGGAGCTACTATATTTGATAAACATTGGTATAAGTTACCGTCTGTCCCTCTTACAATTGTACCACCAGTATAATTATTTTGACCTGATGTGTTATATAATGGATAATCATCCGGTGCTGGGGTTGGAGCAGGGCTCGGACTTGGGGTAGGTGTTGGAATTGGCGTAGGAGTCGGTGTTGGTGTCGGGCTTGGTGATGGACTAGGGGTCGGACTAGGCGTTGGAGTACCACATACTGCTTGCTTTGTCCATGGTTGACCGCTACCAGCTCCACCATTGCTGGTAGTTGGATTATTACCTTGTGTCCACCAGTTATTTACATATTTAACACCATTTTGAACAACTAATGTACCAGCGGTTGCATAGGCTGTTGTACTATTCCATGCAGGCACACCACTACATGGGTCTGATGAAGCTCCTGTTAATGCTAAGCCTCCAAATGCGCGACTCGGGCTATTTGACTGTGTTGCTGACTGCGAAGTACCACTGCCACATGCACTGAGTGTCCCGGCAAGAATTAGTAGCAATACTTTGTGATTTTGGATATTCATGATGGCTAGCCCTTAGAAATAGAACATTATTAGTGTTATATAAGCAGATTCGCTTTTTAACCTATTTTGAATTATAGGACAGAGTTTAGGAAAAAGCAATAATATTTTTGAAAAATCTCAGTTTTTTAACAGTGAAAGGATTCTAACAACTATGAGTAGTTTATAAAAGTAGTATATAATTCGGCAATAACCATCTAGCAACATTTAATATTACGAGCAGCACATGAAATTTATTTTTGTTTCTGATCTACATCTCTCTCCACAAACTATTGAGAAAAATCAACTTTTTTACCAGTTGTTACAAGATTGGCGTGCTAATATCGATGGCCTCTATATCTTGGGCGACTTTTTTGATTATTGGTTAGGAGACGATGACGATAATGAATTCATTCGTGAAATGCGTCATAATTTGCAACAGTTTAGTTCTGTAACAAAGCTCTATTTTCGTGGTGGTAATCATGATTTTGGCGTCGGTAAGGTTTTTGCAGCAGAATGCGGCATGCAACTAATTAATGATATGCATATTGTTGAAATAGCCGAGAAAAGAATCCTACTCAGTCACGGCGATACTTTTTGCACTTTGGATCTCGGTTATCAAAAAATGAAAAAGATCTTGCAGCATCCGATTACGATGTTTATCCTGCGTAAGATTCCACTATTCTTACGTTACAAATTAAAGGAAAAGCTTGAGAAAAAATCTCATGCACAAACTGGCAGTAAACCTGATTATATCTATCAAGTTGTCGATGATTCAATTGTCGAGTATATTCTTAAATATCAGGCAGATGCGGTTATTCACGGTCATACCCATCGCCCAGGATATTACAGTGTGCAACTAGCTGACGGTAAAATTATTCCACGCTACGAGATTCCCGACTGGGAAGATAATCTACCCGGTGGCTATATTCTTGCCGAGGATAGCCAAATAATAATCCATCAAGTTTAATTACTCAGACTATTTCGTACTAACCTTGTTGTAACGCTTTGTATTACATTTATGTGGGAGTATATTTTTAATTAAAACAGTTGGTTTACCTAGTTTGCAAAAATGGGAATGAACTATGCAAACATGGGAAACCACTGCTAATTTCTGAATGATATCATAGCGCCTATAGATGAGATGAGCTCTCATTAACAACACTCTTTTTGTAGGGGCGCATGATGAAAACCAAAAAAATTATTAACCTATTAGCCGTAGCTGGTCTTTCTTCCAGCTTACTGGTAGCGTGTAATAGTGGCGGTGGTAATCCTAATAATCCGAATACTAATCAAAATACCGCTAACAATTCAAATGCTGCCCCAATAGCAGATACTTCGGCAACGATTTCGGCAACTGGCGGAGTGATGACATTTCTTAATCCTGTAGTCGGTGAATTGGCTGATTTAGCTGGTGAAAATGCAGGGGAAGTAGCTGGTGAACTAAGTACCGATTTAGCCGTGAATCTTTTAAACTCAATGGGAATCACAATTTTTAATTCTCCATCTGATGCACAAAATATGCAAATCGAAAGCCAGTTGAACGGGATTGAAAATCAATTAACTTCAATTAACCAAACTCTGACAACTTTTGTCGATGATTATTATGAAAATACTGCAGTAAAATCAACCCAAACTTTTTATGCGATTAACAGCTATATTTATGGCGACTATACCAATTTTGCACAAGATGTTTATGCTGGGTATCCACAAGCCAATTATGTTAGCGAATGGGAAAGTGGTATTATACCTGCAATTCCGCCAGAGTCAGCAGTAATGATTCCACTTGCTAAGCAACGGGTATATGCTGCTTATGCCAATTTTCCGGCTGACTTAAACACGCAAATTACTCAACTCTCTGATGATAGCGATAATTCATACCTTGGCAGTAATGGCAATTTATTGATTAGTGAAAATAGTGATGGTAGCTGGAATTCAACTCGGGTAAATAATATTGCTCCTGGAACTGGTTGGTTTGCTACTAATTTAGCCAATGCATTTAATAATTACACAGCACAACATCCGTACTACGGGCAAAATAATTTTAGTACTAATGAAAATCTATTTTTGAATGCGGCTCAGTGGACACAAATTGTCAAAACCGCCTTATTTTATAATGATGTTGGTTTACAGCAATCTTATCAAATTATCGATAGTTTATTGAGAATCAAATATCTTTCTGGAGATCCTGAGCTTGCTAGTATTGATTTACCATCTTTCATGGGTGCTCCATCCAATTATCAAAACTATCAGCAAGCGCATCAAGCATTATTCCAGATTTTTAAATATAAACAATATATTATTTATACTGAGGCACAACAGGCAATTAATCAATATCTAACAGGTCCTAGTGGTAGCCAATTGAGTAATTATACTTTCCCGAGTAATTGTGATAATTTGAACAATATTAGCTATGCATGGTTAGAAAGTAATCCTAGTAATAGCTATAACTGGAATGGTAAAAATGTTACCACTCAATGCGTGAACACTAATACTGGTGTCAAAGCCTATACTGCGCAAGATATTGGTGATATGTGTAGTCCGGGTAACTTATCTAATGTTGGTGGTAATTTGTACTGCGGAACTTATACTGGAAATACCTACTATAGCGGGCAAGGTGGTGAATTATACAATGTGGTTAACTCTGATATGGCGATTGATTATGATGCAGGTTTATTTGAAGATGATGACACTATTGATATTCGTGGCTTTAACCTCAATACACAATATTTTGGTGGACAAAGTCAGTATTATAGTCTTAGTCAGGAAAATGGCGCTTATCATGTTCATGATGGTTGGCAAGCTTCAAACTTCATGCGCTTAACTGATCAATATCATGTGTATGATGTTGGCTATGGCCCGAATCCTAATCGTTCTGATGACGGTGTTGATATGTATGTTTACATTAGCTGTGTGCGTTATGATTTGACTTGCCATGCGGTAAATAATAGTGGTGACAGCAGCGGTCCAACAGGATTTAGCGGCATTGCATTAGACTATAGTAACGGTATTACAACTAGTCAACCAGCAATAAATGAACCGAATATTACCCTCAATGGTGGTGCTAGCGACGAATATAAATATAATTCATACCACATCTATTACTACAACTGGTAGAGTAAATGCGAGCTTCAGCAAACGCTGCCGAAGCTCATCTTTAGAAGGTCACGACATTATGAAACTCTTAAAAATATTAACGCTTATCAGTATGATACCAATTGCTTATGCTGCCGATAATCAGTGTGTAACCCCGCAATTGATGGTGACTTGTGCCAATAAGTTAAATCAGGTATATCTTGAATTGAATAATTATAAATATAGCGCTGAGTCATTACCGCATCATTTGCGCTATTTGGATGATTATAAAATTATTGCCAGCAGTCAGTTTAATGAGTCACAATTTGTTAACGCAATTCACAATAAACCGAAAGTAATTGATGTTGATTTACGTGCTGAATACCATGGATTTAATAATGGAGTACCTTTTTCATTTATTGCGCTGCCTAACGATGATATCAATGCGGATAAGCTCCAGTCTGTGATTATTCCGCAAGAGGAGTATATTTTGCATAAGGTTTTGAATGGTTATAAGTCAATCCAGTTTTATCGCTATAACCTTAAAAGCATACCAGATGAGAATACTCCAACGATTTGTCTTAATACTAGCATTCAGAGCGAATCACAACTAATGGCAAAATATAATCAAAGTTATTATCGGATCACTGTAACTGACCATTTGGCAATGAGTCCGGAAAATATTGATCAATTATTAAATTTATACGATACTTATTTGAAAAGCAATCCTCAGCAGTGGGTCTATTTGCATTGTCAGGGTGGGGATGGACGTACTACCACCGCGACGATCATGCTGATGATGTTGAAGCAAAAAGATGCTGGTAAATTAGAGCCGCTACCTGCTTTAATCGACAAAGTTCAGAAAGCGAGCAGTTATCAACTTATGCCAAATTGCTCAGAGTCAGACTTATCTTACCGCTGTCAGGGTAAATGGCAGCGCTATAAGACTATCGCGAAATTTTATCAATTTGTGCAGCAAAGAAAGGGGTTGCAGAAATATAGCGACTGGCAAAGTTCAGTAAAGTAATTTGACTATTGGTAATATATTGATATAATTGTGAATTTGTTTAATGCAAAAATGGGAATGAACTATCCATAAATGGGATATTGGGGAAAAACCTATTGTGTTATTATTCCTAACTGAAAGCAATTGATGGTGCAAAATTTTTGATTAAGGGGAATATCATGAACTAATTTAACTACCAAAATGAAGAAAACCTGAGCCCCTCTTCCTGCTCAGGTTTTTTCATCTTTATATAATTTTAAACATCTGCACATTGATTTATTTTATGCCAACTTATTGTAAAATATAAATTAATTATTAGGTTATTCAATACGCTAAGACTAATAATAGATAATTATAAACTGATATCAAATACTGCGCCAGTTATTTAATTCTATATTGGTAGGTTTCATTAAAGATATTGATAGATTATTAATGTATAATTATGGTTAACTGTCAATGCGTAATTCTATGATAATTAAAAAAATTATGAATAGGTTCTAAGTAATATCCAAATCATAAAAAACTAACTTATTGCGTTAATTAAGCGTAATAAGTTGTGGATAATCATTTATTATAAGAGGAAATAATTATGTCACATCCTTATTATGCGGTAATATTTACATCCGTAAGAACTAGCAATGATGACGGCTATGCTTTAGTTGCTAAGCAAATGCTTGATTTGGCGGCACAACAGGTTGGATTTATAGGGGTAGAATCCGCACGCGAACAAATAGGTATTACCGTTTCATATTGGCAAACTCTTGCAGATATTGCGCAATGGAAACAACAGATTGATCATCAACTAGCTCAGAAAAAAGGGCGTGAAATGTGGTACGCTAATTACACAGTGCGAATTTGCAAGGTTGAAAGAGAATATGGTTTTAAGGCATGAGGATCCAGTAATAACTTTGCCGTATGGTTTTATAGATCGCTTGTTTTCTACGATTAGCAATTCTAACAGCTGATATGATCAGCTTATTATCCTTCTATTTTATAAATAATTCGATAATCACCAACTCTATTAAATAGACCGTTAAAAAGAGACCTATTTAATATCTGAAATCATAGAGTTTCGGTTAAATATTTTATTATGTAGTTAATAGCAAATCTTATATTTTTACTTAAAAAGTAGTAAAGTTGATTTCATAATCATAAAAAAATCTGTTATAATACTAACTGATGTTACGCACGGAGATGTGCAAATTGTGTAAAATAGTGATGTTCATTTATCGGAGATAGCCATGAACAACATCTTTGATCTTTACACCGATTATTTACAAATATCACTTGGTTTAGCAAC
>JACCDG011819296.1_pt1 | contig 44764 bp, 56 predicted proteins | sample 7442471 | NCBI WGS metagenome assembly JACCDG01 (sample SAMN15323444, study PRJNA562643) | freshwater metagenome | isolation source: river surface water | place: USA:Blue River Watershed | collected 2017-08-17
CAGCCCGGAATACAACCCAGGAAAAGCATCTGCTTACTTCGAGAAGAAACTCGGAGACAAACCTCTCTTCTAACGCAGCACCCAAACACAGGAGTTCGTCATGCCTTTGGTAGCCCAATCCGGAATCGTCTTGGACCAGGAGAAGTACCTGGCCTCCAAGCTCATCGAAAACACCCTCCTCAAGCTCGTCTCCACCTCAATCTGTGACCCCGTTGAGTTGGACAAGGGCAAGGGACTCACGGCCAACTTCGTGCGCTACCGTCGCATGAACGTTCCCGTGGCAACACTGTCGGAAGGTGTCGACCCCGCGTCGAGCACCTTCGTTCTGGACACCGTTACGGTGGTCCCGGACCAGTGGGGCGACATCTTGGAAGTCACGGACGTGGCCGAACTGACGGCCGCGCACCCGCTGGTGACCCAGATGTTGGACCTGTTGTCCGACAACGCGCAGCGCGTCATCGATCGCGAAGTCCAGATTGTCTGGCTCGCGGGTACCAACGTGCAATTCGGCGACGCGTCGGTTGCGACTCGCCGACTGGTCACCACGGCGATGACGCTGAACGTGGCGAATCTGCTGCGAGCGCGCGTCAACCTCGTTGACGGCGGTGCTCCTCCGCGCACCGGCCCCGGTTCGATGGGGGCGACCAACAACGCCCGGGTGGCGAAGGCGGACGCTCCGTCGATGTTCACGCAAGGCGGCGCGTACGTGGCCATCTGCGGCCCACAAGTCACTGCCTCGCTCTTCCAAGAGTCGGCGGTCGGCGGGTGGACCGACGTGCACAAGTACAACCATGCGGTCGCCCTCTACAACTACGAGGTCGGTCAGTGGTTGGGCTTCCGTTTCGTGGAGTCGAACTTCGTCCCGAAGTTCACCTTCTACGGGAACAACACGGCGGCGGTTGCGACGGGCAACAACTTCGGTACCAACACCCCGGTCGTGTCGTCTGTCGCGGGCGGTTCGTTGGCGGCGGTCGGTCACTTCTTCAAGGTCACGCGGAAGGACCTCACGCGCGGCTTCGAGGAAGTCATCTCGCTGGAGCACACCATCACCCCGACCGCGACGCACAAGCTGCGCTTCGACTTCTCGGCCGTGACCGGGAACTTCGTGCACAACGTGTACTTGGGCACCGCGAGCGGTGACGCCAACATGCGGTTGGGCCTCACCAACATCGCGTCGGGCGCGGGTTCGACCACGGCTGAAATCCTGACGGTTCCGCTGACCGGCGCAACCGCTCCGGACAACATCCTGTTCGCGAACACCGGCGCAACGCACCCCGTCTTCATCCACGGCGCGGGTTCGACCGCGATGGTGAAGCTGCAGAATCTCCGCACCTACATCACGCGGCCCGATTCTGTGTACGGCAACATCCTTCAGCTGAAGAAGGCGGTTGGCTACAAGTTCATGATGAAGTCGATGATCAAGAACCAAGAGCGAGTTCTGCGTCTCGAAGTCTGCAGCGCGCAGGGCTAATCCCCTGGAGGGGGCGGCGCTCGTACAGGCCGCCTCTTCCTTTTTCTCTCACCCCAGAAAGAACCTATGGCTCCCCCTCCGATTCCTTTGAAGACCGAAGAAAAGAAGGCCCCGTCGATGCAGGACGAGGGTATGAAAGAGTTCCTCACGCAGCTCGTGACCAGCGTCGTGATGGCGCTCAAGCAGGCCGAGACTGCTGCACGTACGGATACCCTCGAAGCCCTGCAGGAGCGCGAGGCTGCCGTGCTACGGGCGCGGGAGATGTGTCCTGTGTGTCAGCAAGTGCGCGCTGGTTGCGGCAACGTGCGGATGAAACAGACCGACGCGAATGGTGAAGTGACGTACGTCGAGCAGGAGCCCGGCGCGCATCACGTACTCCGCGTCGTGTACCCCGCCGACCCCGAGAAGGGGAAGTGGTTCATGGGGTGCCGCATCAACGGCAAGGTGTACCTCTCGGGCGCCCCTAGCCATCGCATCTGGATTCCGAAAGTCGCCGAAGGCACCATTGCTCGCATGGTGTACGACTTCGAAGACCAAGAGTCGTTTCTGTCGCGGCGCCGCAGCGGCGGTCAGAAGCTGGGCGTCATCGGCCCGGACTTCGCCCAGACGCGCGGTCCTCAGACGGCCAACGAATTCGGCTGGTCGTAAGGAGACGTCACGATGGGCGCACTGACCTTCGCAGAGATTCTCACTGAAGGCGGGCTGTTGGGGGGCAATGACACCCTGACGACCCGTGCGCCCATCGCGCTGAAGAACTGGCTGCGCCGGCAGGCTGCGGTGTGGCCCTGGCCGCAAGTCATTCGCACGGTCTCGGGCCTCTCCCTGGCGGCGCAGTCTTCGGCCACCGTGGGAGCGGGCTCGGGCGGTGTGACGGACATCATTCACCAAATCAAGAAGCCCATCACGCTGTACACGTCCGACTTCCGCTCCATCCTGCGGCCCGACATCGTGGCGTACGACGAGTCGAACCTCGGGCTGAGCATCGCGGTCCAGGCCGGCCAGACGTCGTACGGCGCCCCTTCGAAGGCCAAGGTCGGCAAGACCTTCGGTGTGCGTGGCAGCTGGCAAATCGACTTCTTCCCGCGTCCCGACCGTGCGTACCTGATGGAGCTGATTCTGCACGTCATCCCGGTCGACCCCGCTTCTGGTGACATCCCGTGGTACCCCGAAGACGAGACGATGATTGAGTTCGTCTCCACGTTCGTGAAGCGGTACGACAACGACGAGGACCGGTTCGACGCGATGGAGGTTGTGGCGGCGAAGGTCGTGGACGACCGCGCGGTGCACGGTGGTGTCCCGGGCTTCAACGAAGATTCGAGCCTCGACCCGTCGGTCTTCAAGTAGGAGCGGTCCATGCCCAAGGTGACCATCAACGTGCCGCTCCTGGGCGGCATCGACTTGCTCCACGACCCGGCGGCCATCTCCGACGAGAAGGTGGTCGAGACGGCGAACATGTTCCCGACCATCTCCGGGCAGCTGGAGAAGCGTGCGGCGATGACCATCTGGCGGCCCAACCGCCCTGGCTTCCCCAACATTCAGAGCTACCTGTCCAACGACCCACTGCAGGCGGTGTCGGGGTTGCATTGCACGGGTGCGAAGATTCCCTTCGACTTCGTGTTCACGGTCAATCTCATCGCCGTCCCCGGTACCGTACGTACGCGGCCAGACGGGCCCGCGAACGTCAACATCGGCATCACGAACAACGCGCGGCCACGGTTCATCGAGTTCAACAATTCGGTCATCATCCTGCCGAACAACGACAACCAGAGCGGCATCGTGGTGCTGCGCTTCAACACGCTGACCAACCTCTGGGAGCTGACCCCGTACAACTTCACCACGGTGTCGCCGGCGGTTCCGGTCATCACCAACAATCTGTACCCGAAGTGCGCGGCGCCGTACCTGAACAGTGTGGTGTGGGGCAACCTGGGCGCCGGGTATGAGCTGTCTTTGCTCTTCGGCGACGACGCGCTGCAGGCTGACTTCAACGCTGGCGGCCAGTACATCCCGCGTTTCGGCATCGTGCCTGACCAGGCAATCGCGAATCAGCGGTACATCGATTTGGTCGGTGGTGAAGGCTCCAACATCACGGCGATGACGGAAATTCAAATCGCCAACGTTGGCCAGCTGCTTCAGGCGGGTCTTCTGGTGCTGACTGAGTTCGACGCTTTCGTGGTGACGGGCCGCCCCGAGAACTCGTACAGCATCGCCGAGAACAAGCTGGGCACTTTCAACGCCACGCGCTTCCAGTACCGCATCGGCTGCGTTGCACAGGAGACGGTGCAGCGCACGCCGTTCGGCCTCATCTGGGCCTCGCACGAGGACGTGTGGTTGATGCAGGGCCTCAGTCCTCCGGTAGCCATCGGGACGTTCCTTCGCCCGTTCTTGCTCAACCTGCCGCCCGAGCTGCGGTGGGCATGGCACGCGGTGTACGAGTCGACCGGTGTGTACCGTTTGGTGTTGCCGACTCAGAGCACCCTCACGACGTTCAGCGCAGGGAACGAGGCCAACGACCTGACGTACGTGGAGTTCTGGCTGGACCTGCGAGACGGCATTCAGCAGGCGCGGTGGTTTGGCCCGATGGAGTACAAGCCGTGGGCCGGTGGCGGCGGCGTTTTCGCCGTTCAGGGCCCACGCGCATCGTGGAAGAAGCCAGGGCAGGCCGGCCAAACGCTGTGTCCCGTGCGCACCCAGGATGTGTACGACGTTGCCAACGTCTACGGCGGGTTCCGGTCGGTGGTGGCCGACGTGTCGTCGGTGCGGCAGGTGACGGTGCCTCCGTACGACGCAGCCACGTCGACATTCGCGTCGTCTGTTTGGCAGGCGTCGTCCGTGTACAACCAGGGCGACGTGGTGCGTCCGCGCATCTTCAACGGCAACTACTTCGTGTGCACCACCGCCGGCACGACGGCGAGTTCCGAGCCGGCTTTCCCGACAGGTTCCGGGTCCTCAATCGGCGACGGTTCGGTGGTGTGGACGGAGTGGCGCGGTGGCGGAACCCAGTACGGGTATCGCATCACGGACTTCGGTGCCGACCACGCGGTCTTGATGGACCTCAAGACGAAGAACTACAGCATGGGCGACACTCATGTGGACAAGACGTTCGTCAAAGCAGAGGTCGAGGCGTTCGCAAGCAAGCCGGCGTACCTGAAGCTGGACGTGATTCAGGAAGACGGCGCGGTGACGGAGCAGGCCAACGCGCAAATGAGCCAGGCGGACGGCATGGTCGCCGGCGGTGTATTCGGGACGCTCCAGGAAATGTTCCAGAATCGCAGCATGCGACCAACCGACACGTTGCGCATCGTCTCGAAGCGACAGCAGTACGAGCTGTTCGACGGCACGGAGTACGTGGTCGACGCATCAAACAACACGCTGTACCTGGGCTTCTACACGAACGGAAACAAGTCTCTCCCGGCGGCTGACATTCTTCCCGTCGTCATCACGCCGGGCCTGTACGCAGACGCGACGGCGCTTCGGGCGGCGCTTCAGGCAGCTCTACGTGCCATTGTCGACTCGAGCCCGACGTTGGCCGGCTCGACTGCTGGAGCACTGTGGCCGGGTACGTCGTGGCTTGACTGGTCTGTGGGAGTGGATGCCCAGGCCGGCAACGCACAGATGCTCCACACTTCAGTTGTGATGCCTGTCAATCCGTTGGTGTGGACGTGCGACGACGCCCTGCTGACGGCAGCGCAGGCTCAAGTCGGGGCGGCCTGCATGGGGCTGTTCGGCATGGAGGAATGGCCGGCGATTGACTACGGCGCCGACACCCGCTGGTGGTCGACCAGCTTCGAGTACGTGTACCTGACGGCGCAGCAGGGCATGTTCAGCAGCAACATCGTCAACTGGAAGCTCACTGACCTTGCGCCCACGGTAGACTTCCACGGCAAGCGACCCTTCACCAAAGGACAGGCGAAATGAAGCGCATCGACGGGTTGACGAAGACGGCGGTCATGGTGGGCGTGCTGCTCACGGGGTTGGCGTTCGCGGGCGTCATAAAGACGTGGACGGCTGGCGACGTGCTCACCCCGAGCGACCTCACGTCGAACTTCAACCACATCCACAACCTGATGGTTGGCGGACACGGTGCGCGGCTGGTTGATGCTGACGTGTCGGCCACGGCGGCCATCCAGACGTCCAAGCTGGCGGCGGCTTCGTTAATTCCGCGTGCGTGGGCACAGATGGATTCCACGTGTACATCTCCGGGTGTGTGCCCGCTGGGCGACAGCGCTGGGGTTACGAGCGTCGTGCGCGGAGGGTCTACCGGTAACTACACGGTCAATCTGTCGTCCAGTCGAACGACTCCGTTTCTGTGTCTAGTCGTTGGCGGGTTGACGGGTACGGTGTGCAACTGCGTATGGGCTTCGGCGACGACGGCTACGGGCTTCTGCTTCTCGTCAAACACTGCAGGTACAGCAGCGGACAGCCGCTTCAGTTTCATCATCATGGACAACTAAGGAGACGCGCACATGGCCTACAACGCGAACCAGGAAGCGCTGCGTAACTCCTTGCGCGGGTTTGTCGACAGCAACCTCGCTGGGCTGTTCCCGGATGATGTGGTCAACGTTAACGGACGGCAGTCGACGCGCCCGAGCACGTTGTTGCGCACGCTGCAGTCGTACATGAGCAACGGCGGTGCGGGGGACGTGCTCGGCGAAGGGCGAAAAGCGTACGAGGAAGCCCGTCGTCGACTAGGCCCCAAAGCTGACCAGGTACTGGGAGCGCTGCGTGGTATGTATGACGACCAGGCCCTCGCGGACTTCGCGAAGATGTACCGGTTGGACCCCACGGGGATGTCGCCCGAGCAGTTCAACGCGGTGCTTCAGGAGCGGGGCTTTACTGGTGCGGATGCGCGAGCGGCCGAGAAAGACTTCGCTGCGGCTGGATGGAACAGCAAGGCTGACCAGGAAGCGGCCGATGCTGCGGCGGCCGACAAAGCCGAACGGACGGCGCAGTCGGGCTTCATGGCCGACGTGCAGAAGCGGCTGCAGGCATTCGCCACGCGCATGATGACGTACGACCCGAATGACCCGACGGCGAAGGCCATCGCGAACGTGGCGACGGGGCAGGCGCAGATGCAGGCGTACGGCGCGAACACCGGCACTGACCGGGGCCTGGGCGCGTACAACAACGCATCGTTGATGAACGACGCGGCGACCCGGTATCAGATGCAGCGTGAGTCGGCCGGGGTAGGGGCGCTGAACAATCTGGGTTCGCTGGCTGGTCAGAACATGGCGAGCGCTCAGCAGCGGGATCAGTTCAACCAAGGGCTCGACTTCCAGATTCAGCAGTACAACGACCAGGGTGCCCAGGCGGCGTACAACGCGCAGCAGGGTCAGCGTCAGGGTACGGGCGCCCTCATCGGCGGGCTCGGGGGTGCCGTACTTGGGGGTGTTGCTGGAGGGTTTCTGGGCGGGCCAATGGGTGCCGCCACTGGCGCCGGTCTCGGAGGCCAGGTCGGTTCCGGTCTTGGCGCGGGTATCGGCGGGATGGGTCAGCGGCCCTACGCTCGGCCGTCGTACTCGCGCACCGGTGGTGGTGGTCGTCGGTTCAACAACTTCTAAGGAGTCACCATGCCGTCGAACACCGACTACATCATGCAGGGGTTCCAGGGGCTCGGCGCGCTTCCGGGTGCTGTGTCTCAGGTCAAGCAGTACGACGCCACGTACGGCCAGGCATCGCCCGAAGAGAATCAAATCTTCGAGATGCGGAAGCGGTTCGTCATGCAGGGCGGCGACGGCAACGTGTTCGACCGCATTCTGCGCGGTGAAGACCCGTCTGCTCTGGCGGACGAGCACCACGCGAGCCGTCGTCCTCCCGGTGGCCAGGCTCCTCAGGCGCCTGTGCAGCAAACGATGCCGATGCAGGGTGCTCCGTCTCCCGCTCCACAGGGCCCGCCGATGATGTCTGCGCAGAACGCGCCACCGCAGCCGTTCTACGGCGGCGGCGGGTTGGGGGCGCCCGCACAGCCGATGCAGCAGGCGGCTCCTCCACCACCGTCGAATGAACCGCTGCCGTACGAACCGTCGGGAATGGTCGACCTCGCGCGAGGCAATCGAATGGGCGGCGGTATGGGCGACATGCGGCCTACCGTGTCACAGTCGGCACCCCCGCCCGAGCCCCGGACTCGGGACTCCATGGCGCGGATGAACGGGATGCTGAACGACGTGGAGAACTCGCGGCTCCGGCAGTCGATGGCGATTCGAAACACCACACCCAGGCCGAGCAAGCTGGACCCGAACGACCCGGAAGTCCTTCGCATGAAGGCCGACCTCAAGATGGAGACTGACCAGGCGAAAGAGAACGCCTACGTGAGCGGTCGGTTGGCTGCGTCGCTTGAGTCAAAAGAGAAGCTCGCGGCAGTGGCCAAAGAACTGGCCGACCGAAAGCTGGGTCTCGATGAGAAGCAGTGGACGGAGAAGTTGGAGTATTGGAAGTCGTTGCTCAAGATGCGCGACGGTTGGGAGCGCATCAAGCAGGAGAGCGGTGGTGACGACCGCGCGCTGCGTCTCGTTCTTGGGCTCATCAACGCCGAGGCTCGGGCTGTTACGGCACCGCCGTTCGACGACCCAGGCGTGCAGGCAATCAAGGACCGCGTGCCGGGGAACGTTGGTGCCATCGGGCGTGATGCAGCAAAAACGTTGAAGGGTCAGCTCGGGGGTTCTCCGACGAAGCCCGCCTCGACAGAGACGACTCGCAGCTCATCGTCAGTGTCGGGTCCACAGCCGTCCCCGAAACCCACACCGAAGACGCCGAAGAAAGTCCTCGATGCGGCTGACGAGATGGGGCTCTAAATGGCGCCCCGAATTTCTGCCGGGTTCGAGGCTGCTGCTGCACGACGGGCCGCAGAGCTTGCCGCTCAGATGCGGCCCCTGAGTCATGCGGCAGACCTGGCGAACGTGCCGCATGAAACGCAGATGATGATGGATGAGGTACTCCAGAGCGGAGGTTCTGTTAATGAGAACGTTCCGTCCGCGTCCCCTTCTGCCGTGATGACCAACGCGGACGGGTCTCCATTGTTTACAGACCCCGTCGTTCGGTTTGTCACTGACCCCGCCACCACCCCCGAAATCCGCCAACGGTTCCTCGACGAACAGGAGCGAATGAGCTTTGGCCGCTCATTGTCGTCCGAAGGGGACCTTGGTGGGTCTGGTCGTTCGTACATGAGCGAAAACATCCCCGGCGCAGTAGCTACGGTGGGGGCTGCCGGTGCACTGCTCGCGGGCAAAGAGGCGATGGCGTCTGAGCAGGATCCTGCTGTTGAGAAATTCAAGAAGTTCGCCGCCCTCCCGAAAGAGGACGCTCTCGATCGGCTGTCGAAGCTGACCCCCGAGAAGATGAACGCATTCAAAGAGGCGTTCAACACATGGCGAATGCGGGACCCCCAGGCGTTCGAAACGGCGAAGGCATCCCGTCCCGGCTCCCAACCTATTGAACAGGGCCCGCTCGCGTCTTTTCAGCCCCCACCTGTTGAGCAGCCTCCTGTTCAACCTGTGTCGTCGTCCCCGTTGTCTTCTCCGGCGCCCGTAGCTCCTCCCGTACCGATTGGTGGGCAGTCTTCTGCTGAAGGGATGGCAGTCGACTACCTCAAGAAGAACATCATCGACCCCGTACTGGAGGCCGGTCAGAAGTACGTGACCCGGCCGGGGTTCGAGTACGCGATGGAGAACCCCAAGACGGCTGCGGCGGCTGCTGCACTGCGTGTCCCGTTCGTCATCCCAATCATGGGTGCGCTGACGAAGGGGCCCATCGACAAGACAGTCTCTCCGTCAGCCAAGGGAATGGGTGCCGGGGAGATTCTGGCGCGGCAAGCGATGAAGCCGTTCGTCGGCGCCGGAGCGATGCCGGGCGGCGTGAACTTCGCGAACCCCGCCGATGCCGACAAACCTGAAGCGGCCGAGATGGTTCAGACGCTGGAGGGTGTGCCGGTGCTCGGGTCGTACGCCCCCGCGATGATGTTCATTGCTGACCAGGCGGGGCAGCTCCCGTTCTGGGTGTTGGGCAACGGCACTGCGCAGGCTGTCGAGAAGTCTGTCGTAGCGGCGGGTGGTGCTCTGGCGTCCGCGAAGCTGCTGCCGACCATCGTGCGTTCGGCGATGGGCGCCGGGGCTGAAGGAGCAATTGGCGGCGGTGCTCAAGAGGCGCTGACCGTCGGAGGCGACCCCATCAAGGGCGCGGGCTTCGGTGCCGCGTTCGGTGGCGTCCTCGGCGGTGCGGCTCCTGTCGTTGGTGCTGCCGTGCGCGGCATGAAGACCAAGGTCTTGGCGATGTGGGGTGCCGAGGCGAAGGGAACGGTCGACGACGCCGTTCGCACGTTCGTCGCGGAACCTGATGCAGTACCGCCTCCTCCTGATGCCGACCTGACTCCGGCGCCGCTGCTTGAAAACGCGCCCATACCAGTGAAGCAGGAAGCACCGGCCGCGCCGATGCCGAAGAACGTCGAGCCGATGCACATCAAGGTCGAGTCGGTGCTGGACCCCGCCCGGCGTGACAAGCCGATGCGCGTCACGGTCACCGAGATTCACGTCTCGGGTGGTGAGATGAAGAAGGTGCAGCACACGACGGACATGTCGTGGCTGGAGTCACAGAAGTTCGCCGAGAAGCACCCGAATGCAGTGGTCGACATGGACCCCGTAGACAGCGTGCTGGGCGCGCAGTTCGAGCGCATGCCCAAGCAGCAGGTCGACATGCCAGCGGATGTGCCGGAAGCCCTCGTTGTGAAGACCGGCGAAGACGGCGTGGAGAAGCTGGTCAAGCAGCCGATGGAGGCTGTGGACATTCGCGCTCCGAATGAGCGCCGGGCGGGTGACGTCGTTCGTATGGGCGACGTCACGGGCATCATCGAAGGCCCGACCTTGAAGCACGACAAGATTCGCGTGCGCGTCAACGGCAAGATTGAGCTGTGGCCCTCGAGTGAGGTTGTTCGTGTGGCCGACAATGCACGGATGGCCCAGACTGAGTTGGCGAAGGCCGTTCCTGTTCCTGAGCCCGTGCCCACGGACAAGACGCCCATCGCCGCCCCGAAGCCGCTGACGGCAGACAAGACGGTTCCAGGGAAACGCCGACCAGCAGGACTGGAGCCCGTCGAACTGCTGCCCTCGTCGGCGGCGCAAACACAGGCAAAGGTCGCGAAGGGTCAGCGGTTTGGCCCCGTTGTTGGTGGCGAACGGAAGCTCGAACTGAAGCACGTCATTGACGCGGCGAAGGTATGGCAGGTCGTCACCCCGAAGCGGCTCATCACGTCGAAGATTGCGCAGGACATGCCGGAGGCACTCAGCATCATCAACCTGCTGGAGAGCACGGGTGTCGTGTACCGCGCGAAACCGGGTCGGGGCGCGACGTACCTCTACAATGCCGAGCACCCTCGTCGTCTGTACGAGACGGCCGAAGAGCACTTCGGGGGTGATACCGTCATCAAGAGCCGCATCGACGACATCAAGGCGATGATTGCGCAGAAGGCTGAGAAGGCGACGCCGGCTGATGCGCTTCCGCCCCACGTGCAGCCTCCTCCGACGAAACAAGAGAAGGCGCTCGTGGTGGAGGAGATGCTGAAGAAAGACAACACGGGCTATCTCGTCACGTACCGCACCGACGAGATGCGTGCTCAGGGTTTGCCTCCGCGCAACGGCGTCATCAAAGGCACCGACGTGAACGGCAACCTCGTGGTGGTCGATGCCCGCTCGACCGTCGACGTTCAACGTGATGCCGCCGGTGCTGTCATCAATCGTACGCGTTTCAACGCGGAGGTGCGCGTGAAGCTCGGCAAAGAAGCCAACATGCTTCTGCCGGCCACGCTGCCCCAAGCCACGCTGAAGGACGTGCTGAAGACAGACATCCCTGGGGTGACTACGCCGCTCGACATCGAGCAATTCCTGAAGATGCCGACCGACTTCCGCAAGATTCAGCAGAACGTGAGAGAGATGATGCGGCGGGAAGCAGCGCTGCGAAACCAGGTCATCCCGTCCAAAATCAAGACGCTGTGGCGCCGCACGTTCGGTGGTGGTCATGACTACGTACCCGTGCCCGTGCGTGCCGTTGCACAGCGCTTGGCTGGCGCTGACACCGGCCGAGACATGGCGACGACCAGCTACCGGAACATCACAGGTGAGGGGCTGCGACCGTTCTCTAAAGAAGCCACTGACTTGCGACAGGTTGTCGAAGGCGCCGTCTCGAAGATGCCGTCGGGAATGAAGGCGTGGGCAGCGGCGAACCCCAAGGTCACCGAGCGGGTCGTGGCGCAGGTCCAGACGATGATCGACTACATCCAGGACCTTCAGGGGCGACTCGCTGAGGTAGGGGTCACGGCCGTTCAAATCAAGAACCTGAACGCTGATGAGCTGGCCACCATGTACCTGAAGGCTGGGTACGAGACATTCTTGATGGGTCCTGAAAAGCGTCTCGCTCACATCGAACGACAGCTCGCGGCGGGTACGAGTCCACAGCTCGATGCAGCTGTGGAGTTCTTCTCGCGCAAAGGGAAGACGCCGGCTGAGGTGCGTGCCGACATCGCCGCCGTACTGCGAGAGCCTGACGTCGGCATCGCCCTGGAGAAGCGGGGGTACCTGCCGAAGGGCGTGGGGGGCACGCTCGCCGAGCGAACCGTGTGGGACACCCCCGCGTTGAAGGCCGTGAAGGAGCTGCTCGGGCCCATCGAAGACCCGCTCATGCGGCTCACGATGTCGCTCCAGGCAGCAGAGGCTGCGTACGCGACGGCGAAGGCCGGCGACCTGTTGGTGAACACGCCGTACTTCAGCCGCGTTCCTCGGGAAGACCTCACGTACCGTGTGCCGAACGACGCTCGGTATGGTCGTGCACAGGGCGGGTACACGACGCCGGAGCTGGCCCCATTCCTGGACCCAACGCTGATGGCAAAGGAGGCCGCCGAGTACGCGGAGCTGTACGTCAAAATCATTCGGGGCTGGAAGATGACCAACACGGCGCTGGGCAGCTCGACCGTGTTCTTGAACAACATCATGCAGAACGTGCCGTCTCTGTATGCTTCAGGAGGCATCGCGGGTTTCGTCGACGGCTCGGTCGTCGATGTGCTGAGCGGCTGGCACCACTACAGCAAGAACCCCACGGGCATCGGACCGCAGAACGTCATTCGGGAAGCGATGCAGCTGGGCGTGGCCGGCAACACGCTGTCTCACATGGAGACGGACTTCCAGAACAAGAGCATGCAGCAAGAGCTGTGGGCGCACATCATTCAGAAGACGGGCGGGGGTGGCTCCTTCCCTCAGATGATGATGGCTGTGCAATCCTTCATCACGCAGAAAGGTATTCGTAGTGTTGATGCTGTTCTGGCTGTGCACGACAGCATCGATCAACTTGCGAAGACGACGACTTACGTCTCGGTGAAGAAGAGCTATCTCAAGAAGGGCCTGAGCAACGACGAGGCTGCGACGATGGCTGCCTCACGGGTGCTCCGGTACTTCCCCGACTGGCGTTTCGTTCCTCCCTGGGTTGCGAAGACGCGCAGTCTTCAGGGCGTACTCCTCGCGCCGTTTCTGTCGTCAGTCACGAACGGCATGCGCATCACGGCGAACATCGCGGCTGACACTATGAAGTCTGCGGCTGGAATGCTGCCAGACAACCCGTACCTCGCAATGCGTATGGCGGCGGGTGTTGGTGTCGGGGCTGCGATGTACAAGGGTGTGCAGGGCATCGCACGTAGTCGAGGGCTGACAGAGGCCGACGAGATTGAGTGCGAAGGCTGGATGACGCTGGAGCAGAAGAACCGTGCGCCGATGCGTGTGTGGATCGGCAAGCAGCGCAACGCGAATGGTGAGATGGGCTGCGAGTTCGTCGACATCTCGACATGGAACGACATCACTCGTGCACTCAAGGGCGTGAATCAGGGTGACCCACTCACGGACCAGTTCGCGCAGTTTGGTCTACAAGTGGGTGTTGACTTGCTGTCACCGCAAGCAACCCTTGCTGCGAAGAGTGTGATTGGCATGGTGGACATTCCGGGGAAGAACGTTGTGCAACGTATGCCCACCATGGAGAACCGTGCAGGCAGTCTCGGAACGGCAGTGGTGGACACATTCACTCCAGGCGCCGTCAAGCAAGCACAGCGGCTCGACAGTCAGATGCAGGATGAACAAGCATTGACCCGTTCGCAAATAACCCCGACCGTCGCCATGCTACAGATGCTTGGATTGAATGCAGGGTTCGTGACCCAGAAGACGGCTCGGGGCAGGATTCAGGAAATTCAGGGGCCCGCGCAGAACCTGTCGAAGGACGTGTTCAAAATCAACAGCGGGTATGATCAAGCGTGGAAGCAGAAGACGCCTGAAGAACGCAAGGCAGCCACCAGAGAGAGTGTCGACGTGATGAAGAACGAAATCAAACGAGTCAAGGAACGAAGGAACGCGCCATGAAAATCACCTGGAAAGAACTGCTGGTCGGTCTGCTGTTGCTGGCCGTGGTCGTTCGTGCAGGTCCACAAGGGCCGGACCGCATTCAGGCTGGCAACGACCTCGTTCGCGTGCTGAACGGCAAGGACGTCTTCCTCGCCACCATCTCGGACACGGCCGGCGGTACGCCGACTGCGGTGACGGTGGAGGCCGGCGCGAACATCGCCGTCATCTGCTCGAACGCGGGGTTCGTCATCGTGCTGCCCTCGACGGACCCCAACGCCGTGACGTCGAAGATGATCGACTGCTCGGCCGGCGAGAAGATTGCCTTGGGCTTCTTGGGTCCCAGTGACACCCAGGTCAGTTACGAATCTGCTTCGGGCGCCGGCACCGCGAAGGTCTTCCAGAGGTTCTAAATGCGAGCCCTTCTCCTCATCTTCATCTCGCTGACCGCCGAAGCCCAGACGTGGCGGGCTCGTGGTGTGAACGGCGGGGGGTTCTTCGGTCCGGCGCAGGGCGGCCGGGCGATGGTCTCGGGTCGCGTCCGGCAGCCGCAGGGAAGCCGTGGCGCCTTCTTCGAATTCGCCCCCACCAGCGGCGCCGGCATGGGCACGGCGTGCGCGGGGACGATTCCGACGTCAGCAGGCGGCCTCGCTGGCAGCTTCACCCGCGCCTCGACGGCGTGGTGCAGCCGACAGGGTTTGGTGTCGACGGGCATCGCCAACGGCGATTTGGTGTCACTGACGACAGACCAGCCGCGAATCGAGCCCAGCGGCGGTGTGCTGGGGTTCCGCAGCGAACAGACGCGGACGAACACGGTTTTGCGGTCACAGGAATTCGACAACGCAGGTTGGAGTAAGCTGTTTTCTGGCGTCGCCGCACCGACAGTAACCGCCGACCAGGCGACAGCGCCCGACGGCACGCTGACGGCTGACCGCGTGCAGATTGCCGCTTGCCCCGCGGTAGGCAATGCCTCGGTAGTGCTACAGACGTTCACGGGCACGACCGCGGCGTGGTCTGGGTCGCTGTTCATCAAAGGCAACGCGTCGAGCGGAAGCATCACCTTGTACCACTACAATTCCACTGCTCTGGCGGGTCTCGGCATCACCTGCACATACAACCCCGACACGTGGACTTGGTGCGGCGGCCCAGCGGCGCCGCTGGTCTACACCTACGCCCACACCACGGCGCGCTTGGGCTTCGGCTGCCAAAATGACGCGTCGGTGAGTGGCGGCTCTAATACTGGTGCTGCAGACATCTTTGCTTGGCAGGCCGATGCGCAGGCTGGCGCATTCCCGACGTCACCCATCACCACCACCAGCGCGACGGCGACAAGGGCCGCAGACACCGGCATCTCGTACACCGTGCCTGCGATTGGTCCCGACTTCTGCTACTCGGCGTCAGTTGCATTTCTCGGCTCCGGCGTAGGCACCGTCAACATCTCGTCGCTCGCACCAAACGGCACGAGCGAGGTGTCTCTCTACCGAAGCAGTGACACTGCGGCGGGCTACGACATCGGAACGACACTGACGTCACCTGCCGTCTCGGCAATGGGCACGTCGGTACATCGAACGTTGCTTCGAGACACGGCAGGCACGCGCGCCGCATTCTGGAACGCCAACAGTGTTTCGGCTCCCGCTGATTCGATGCTGGTGCAGTCAACCACGGCGCGCATTGGTGCTGGCCCGAACTCCGGCGTACCGAACAACACCAACGGCATCGTCACGCTGGTGCAGGTTGACAACGACCCGACGAGGTGCACGCCATGACCGAACGACTCAAAGCGATGGTTGCCGCTGTAGGTATTTTCATCGTCGGCGGTGTGTCCTACGTCGTCTCGATTCGTCAGCCGACGGGGCGCCCCATCGCCGACCTCCGAGACGCCGGCCTCGTCAGCGACCGCACTGACAGGTGGGTGTTGGCATGCCCCGAGAAAATCACCGTCGCGACGGCGCGGTACCTGGCGCGCAACGGCTACGGGACATACAAGGCCGGTTCGATTCGACGCATGGCGCGCGTGGTGTACCAGCACGGCGCGGGCGACATCATCAACCCGTCGCTCGACGCCATCGCCAACGAGGCCGACGGCGGCGACGAAGACGACGAGACGGACGACTCGAACCAGTTTCGCACTGACGACTGCTACCGCCTGGAGTGCGACGCCCTGCCCAGCGAACTGCGGCTGCTGGGCGACGGCGGTTTCAGGCACCAACGCAACGACGGTGGTGAAGCGCCGTGGTGCAACTCGGCCGTGCGTCGCGGGCTGCTGACGCCGCCGTGCGTGATTCCCGACTGCTGGGAGTCGGACGGTGGATGGAGCGACAACCACGCGCCGGTGGATTGCTTGGCCACGGGCTTCATGAGCCCGAACGACCCGGCGCCGGGGTGGCGTGGCTGCAACGTCATGGAGGCCGTCTACTCGGTCGGCACTGCATGCATTCCTGTTGAGTGCAGCGTGGTGGCGGGCGACAACGCCATTGACGTGCTGCAATGAGCAACGCCCCGTACACGGTGGTTCCAGTGGCCCCCACGCCGACCGAGCTATTTACCATCGATGCGCTCTCGATGCGGGCGACTGCCGTTCAGGTCACCAACCTCGATGCGGTGCAGACAGTGTCGTGTACGGTCTTCTCTCGTCTCGATGGACGGATGCCGTGGGCGCCGTCAAGTCTCCCGGACCTCATCAGCATTCCGCCCCTGGAGAGTCGTCTCGTTCAAATCGACCTCACACGGCTCACCGAACTGCAGGTCACAGCAGTAGCATCTGGGGCGGGGTGCGATGTCGCGGTCTTGACGGTGGGGGTCTGATGCTTTCTCTTCTTGTTGTGTTGGCGATGAGTCAGCCGTTCAAGTTCAACCTGAACCAGAACCCCATCATGGTGCAGGACGAGGGCGTGGCCATCAGCACGGTCCGCGCAGTCACCATCAACTGCACCGGGACGGGCGTGACGTGTACGCAGACAGGCACCACAATGACGCTCAACGCTTCTGGCGGCGGCGGTGGTGCGTACAACCTCATCGAAGACGAAGGCACGCCAATGACTGCGCGCACCACTCTGGACTTCACCGGCGCAGGCGTCTCGTGTGCTGACACCGGCTCAAAGACACAGTGCACGATTGCCGGTGCAGCGGGCGGCGGCACGTCGCCCCTCATTCTCTCCTTCGGTGGTTTCTGATGCTCACACTTCTCGCCCAACTCGCACTGGCCAACATCGTCACCCTCGACGCAACGACCGAGACGCTTGAGGTCACCACCAGTGCTGCCGTCAACACCGACTACACCGTGTCGTGGCTGGACAACGCGACTGGCACCATGACGCCGGGCAGCAGTCACGGGCAGATTTCAACGGCCACCACCACAGCCATTCTCGCGGCTCCGGGTGCGTCGACCCAGCGCGCCGTCACGGCCGTGTCGCTGTGCAACGTCGGCACGGCATCACAGTCAGTCATCGTCAAGCACGACACCAGCGCTACGGAGCGCGTCGTCGCGCGCGCATCGCTTGCGGCGTCGGAGTGTCTCCGCGCAGACAACAGCGGGGCATGGCAGGTGTTTCAGGCCAACGGCACGCCGCGAGTCACCAGCGACACGCCGGGTTTCTCCGGGCGCTCGTACGAGTGGAGCAAAGGCGCGACGGCCATCGACACCGTGGGCTACTCGTACCTCGGCAACAAAGACAACGGCCGCCCTGGCGCGTGGAGCGTGGGCACCCCAGGCGTCAACGGCGTGGCCACCGCCTGCGACGTGGTGGGCACGGCAGGCACCGGCGGTGCGCTGTCGCTGGGCTCTCCGCTGTTGCCCGACCCTGCCTCGGGTGCATGGTACCTCACGCGATTCGGGCTCAACGCAGCCGTTGCCAACTCGTACCAGTTGCTCGACTTGGTTTGGTACAACACCGGCCTCGCGGTGGCGGCCGGCGCACAGGCCATCGTCACTCCGGCATTCCCGGCGCGTGACTCAAACGGCAGTGCCGACGGAGAAGGCTACGCAATTGCCGTCTACGCACTGACGGCACTGGGTAACGCGGCGGCTGTCGCCACCAGCACCGTCACCTACGTCAACAGCGCCGGGGTTGCCGGACGTACGGCGACGTTCTCGGCACTCGTCGGGCGGCAGTCGCCTACAACTCCAGTCATCGGTACCTTCATGCCCTTCGAACTACAGGCCGGAGACACAGGTGTGCGCAGCATCTCCAGCTTCAACACCGGCACCACGTACACCTCGGGCACGATGATGCTCATTGTCTACCGTCCGATTGCGCTCGAAGGCGTGCCCGTCGCCAACTTTCCTAGCGGCTCTCTGGTGATGCGTAGCGCGCTCAATCCAGGCGTTCGAATCTACAACGACACGTGTTTTGGCGTGGCCGTGTTGGGCGGCATTGCCACGACGGCGCCCACCATCACCAGCGGAATCATCGAACTCATGGAGAGATGAAATGGAAAACGCACTCGACATCGCGCAGCTGGTGCTGACGGCCCTCGTCGGCGTCGTCGCCTTTCTCAAACTCGGTCCAGGTCGTCGCAGCCGTCGACGCGAGGAAATCGCGCGCATGGCCGTTGACTACGCCGAGCAGATGGGCGGCGACGGGAAGAGGAAGCTGACCCACGCCCTCGCCGCCTTCGTGCAGATCGACGCGGCCGACAACGGCAAGCGCGACTACAACGACATCGAAGCACGCGTCGCAATCGAAGCTGTCCTTGGGTCTCGCAAATGAGTGACCCGACCGACCCGCTGGCGTCTGACTTGGCAAAGGTCGCCAGCGGAGGCGGCGCGACGTTGCTCGGTGCTGTTCTGGTGTGGCTCAAAGGCGAGCGCAGCCGTAGCGATGAGCGCCGGGAGATTCACAACAAGCTGACAGCCATCGAGACGATGCTGACCAAGTTCGTCACTGACATGGCGCTCCTGAACCACTCGTACACGGCGAACGAGATTCGGGCGGAGCGGCTGGAGCGCAGGGTGGATGAGCTTGCGGGCGACGTGGCCGAGCTGAAGCTCGAACTCGCCCGGGCACGAGGGTTCGACTCCGGGGTACGAAAGGCAACATGACACTCCTCGCACTTGTTCTCGCAATTCTTCCCCCGGGCTCCGTCGAGTGGCGACAGAACGGCTCGCGTCTGGGGCAGTACGAGAAGGTGAACTGCAAAGGGCGCGTGAGATGCACCCAGCAGGACCTGCGCACCGTGACGTTCGACGTGGACGCCGGTGGCCTTATTCCGATTCAGACGTGCGCAGCGGGGCAGGCCGTGACGTGCGACGGTGGGGCCTGTTCCTGTGCCCCGTTCGTTCAATCGGGCGGCCCCTGCACTGCGGCACAGGCGCTCTCGTGTACGGCCGGCGTGTGCAGCTGCGTCGCCATCACAGGCATCTTGCCGTACGCGAACGGTGGCTTCGGTACGACGCTCAGCTGCGCATCCAACGAACGCGTCACGTGCAACGGCTCGGCGTGCAGCTGCTCGGCCATCGTGGAGTACAACCGCGCGGTCGGCACCATCGCGACCTTCAGCACGGGTGAAACCAACTGGTCGCGTGGCGGCTTCGAGGTTGCGGCGACGAGCAGTGCGGTCAGCCTCGTGTGCACGGCAGACACTGCTGGGGCGACGGGCGCAGAAGACATGGAGCTTCAGATTCGCAACGTCACGGACAGTACGAACGTCTGCACAGCGACCATGAAGTGCAACGCTTTGAGTGCAACCCCTGTGAAGTACACCTGCACAGGGACGCTCAGCACGGGCAAGATTTACACGTTCCGCACCGGCTCCATTCCGTGCACCACGGACCCGATTGGGGTTCAATGCACACTGCTGATGAGCACCCCGTAGGAGGACACCATGGACAAGATTCTGGCAGTCATCGGTCTGAACAACCCGGCAGCACTCAAGCGGTTCCTCGTCATGGCGCTCGGCGCGGTTGCCGTCGTGGTGAGCCCCCACCTGGAGAAGTACGGCATTTCTGCCCCGACAGATGTGCAGCTCGAAGCCTTCGCGGCCATCGTCTCGCTGTACGTCCTGCAGTCTGGGTACAAGTCGGTCGTCGAGGCCAAGGCCGCTGGAGCCAAGGCGGCGGCCGAAGTGGACAACGTGGCCAAGGCTGACGACATCTTGAAGGTCGCCGCGAAGCCTGAGGAGAAGCCGTGAGAGCCCTGTTCCTGGCTGCCCTGGTTGCCCTTCCCTGCGTCGCTGACGAGCCGGTGAAGGACGTGGAGGGGTTCGCTCCCGCGTTCTGTCTGGAGCCCGAAGAGCGCATCACCCTGGCGAGGAAGCTCACGTCGCTGGAGGCCGAGAACGCTCACCTGCGCAACACCGTGACGATGACGGTGCCCATCTGGGTGCCGATTGTGGTGGGTGTCGTCGCGCTGGGTGCCGGTGTTGGCGTTGGCTACGGCATCAGCGCAGCACGAAAGTAGAACTAAGGCGCTTGTCGAGCTGGCGGATCGTCAGCTCACGTGCCTCAACGGTTCGGCGCAGGTACTCCACTGTCTGCGCCAACTCGCTGTTCTCTGCCATGGAATTCCGGGCCGTCTCGAACCAGCTCACCATCGCGAGAACCTCGGCGGAGGTGAGTGTCACCGGCCCGTCGACACCGCGCAGTTTTTCGATGAGTGCTTCGAGTGTCATGCGCCCCCGGGTGGATTCGAACCTACCGGCCTTCCCTGAAACGCTCTCAGGGGTGCTGACCGCTCAGCTTCAGGGGCATCTGCCGTCCGGCACTACCTCACCGGACGGCCCTGCTTCAACTACGCCTGCTCTTCTTTCGCGGGTCGCGCCACCGTACGGGTCAGCCCGGCGCTGACGTACAGGTCGTTCCCGGCCGAGTACGCGTTCAGACCGTACCGCTTCTTCAGGTTCTGACCGGTCGAGCTGGCCGCCCTGGGGGAGGCGTAGGTGAGTTTGAAGGCCTTGTCCGGTTGAGCACGCGCTGCTTCGGCGAGCTTCCGCAGGGGGCTGTTGGTGCGGACGGTGGCAGGGATTTCGTCCACAGTCTCGTACTCGTGTTGAATGCCGTTCGCACGGTCGGTGCGGATGCGGTGTTCCTTGGGTGCTGGTTTCTTTGCGGCCATGTTGGTGTTCCTTTGGTGGGGGTGGGGGAGGTACTACAAAAGAGTTCTACCGACTTATTTCAGGTCCATCAACTGTGAAAGCCGGCGCTCACCTACACGGTCGTTGCGGAGACCGCGCCCCACGCGAACCTTCGCGTTGATGCGACGAGCTTCTTCCCACGTCTTGGTGGTAGAGCCGCCGCCTGCCGCTTCGAGAACCATGAGCAGGTTCAGAACGACGGCGATGTGGGTGATGTTCTCCCTGTCCTTCCCGTAGAAGGCCAGCCACCAGTCCCACGGGCGTTCATCTCCGGTAGGCGTTCCGGTCTGCGAGAAGATGGTCTGAGCGTTGTGCGTTGCGCGCAGGTCGGGACCGCCTGCCATCTTGAGCGCCCACTTCACCAGCCCCACGCAGTCGAACCCGAGGGGGTACCGGGGCGGGTCGAACTGTTCGTTCGGGCCCAGCTCGGCGCTGATGGGCTGAAGCCCCCTCTCTGGGCTGACCCACACCAGGTCTCCGTTGCCGCCCCATATGTACGGCCGACCGACGGCCATGCACGCGTAGTCCATGAACTTCACACCGATTGCTGCCTTGTCCATCGTTGTCCCCTCACGAGTCATCCGAGTTCACTCCAGTACCTACCTACTTTGATGTCGACCGGGAACACGCGCGTCTGGCCGTTGATGGTCCACGGTCCGCACATGCTGTCCGTGATGATGCGCTTCGCTTTCTCCACGTCTTGCTCGTGGACCTCGCTGTAGAAGGCGTCGTGCAGGTTGCCGATGAGCGCCGCTCGAATGCGCGACTTCCGGTAGCCCTCTCGAATCGCCAGCATCGCGAGGCTGCCCATCTCGCCGGCTGTCCGCTGCACCGGGAAGTTCACCGCCATGTTCGGCGACGGCGGCGCGGGGTAGTACCGGCGACCCTGGAGCAGGCGGCCCTCGCTGTACCCACAGGAATTCACCGCTGCGAACTCGCTCTCCCAGTACGCCTGGATGCCTGTGAAGGTCTTCAGGAAGCCCTTGTCGTACAGCACGCGCACCTTGTTGTACGACGCGGTGCGGTCCTGCATCAGGTACTGGCGGTACACGGTGCCGAGCGACGCCCAATACTGCGCGGCGAGGTAGATGATTTTGGTGGTCTGCCGGGCCTGCGGGTTCTCCTTCTTCACGTTGCAGTCGGCAGGCAGGCCGAACCAGGTGCGTGCGATGTCCGAGTAGAAGTCGCCGGAGTCGAGCGCCTTCTTCAGAGCGGCGTCGCCAGAGATGCACTCCATGATTCGAATCTCTTGCTGCGACCAGTCCGCCCCGACGATGAGGTAGCCAGGTTTGGCAGTATAAATTTGTCTGATGTTTGGGAGAGCACCGATGAGCGAGCTGTCCTCCTTCTTCTCCTGGCTCAGGTTCATGATGTTCGGGGCCGAGCACGACCACCGCATCGTCTCCGTGCCGCAGCTGTTCCAACCCGGTCGCATGCGGTTGTCGGCACCCAGCGCCTTCTGCACCTTGTCGGACTCCAGGTACGTCTGCCGCGCTTTTCGCGGTGCGGCGAAGTGCCAGTACAGGTCAATGATGTGCTTCAGCTCTTCGGGCGTCGTCGGGTCGATGACCAACTGCAGCAGCGAGCCCTTGTTCACGGCGCACGTGTCGAGGCTGATGTCCGTGTACATCTTCGGGTCTTCGGGGTCGGCGAGGTTGAACGAGCGCTTCCCGGGTTCTGCGTGGCGCCGGTAGATGAGGGCGCGCATGTCCTCTGGGGTGCCGGTCCAGCCTGCTTGGTCGACGGCCTTGTAGAGCGCCTCCCGTCGTGACTCGTGGAGGGAGAGCAGCTCGGCCGACAACGCCGTCATCCGTTGCCGGTCGATCTGCCACCCCGTACTGTGCATCTCGGCGGCGAGCTGCGAGGTCTCCTTGTGGATGCCGTACAGCCGCTGCACCCGCTTCGTTCTCCACTCCGGCTCCTTCTTGTGGGCCTCACGGAGCAGCGCGGTGACAACACAGTCCGTCGCGTTGTACGCGCGTAGCTTCACCATGTCCTCGGTGTGGACGACGCCCTTCTCGTCGTCTTCTTCGTCTTCCTTCCACGGCTTCATGTCCAGGTAGAGCGACGCCTGGTACGAGAGGGACAACGCCGAGGTGGGGTCGAGGGCACGACGTGAATCACGGATGTCTTCGACGTTCTCGAAGTGCATGCCGTGCCGGTTCAGCACCCGGATGTCGAACCAGTACCCGTTCATCAGGACCTTGGTCACCGTCGGGTCGCACATCAGGTCAGCGAGTCGGCCTTGGTCTTCGCCACTCAGCTTCTCCCACTCGTACGACACCCCGCCCGATGTCCACCCGAGACCAACCGTCTTCAAACGCACGGCGTCGATGGTGTCGAACGTGGTCTCGATGTCGACGGCTACGTACCCATTCACACGAGCCATTCGAACGGCGTCGCGCACCGACATCTCGTGGATGAAGGGCCGCAGAAGGGTGCGCGTCCCGACGGCGAGACCCCACCACCGGGCGACGTCGGCAAGCAGTTCGCCCTTCCGCCAGTGGTCGACGTGCAGGGCGTGTCGGGGGCCCCACGTGTGGATGAAGTAGTTGCCGCTGAGCGAGGTGCGGATGAAGCCGCGCTCCTTTTTGGTCTTCGCGGCGTGTGTTGTGAACGCCTGTCCTGCGTACTTCCCCATCAGCAGCACAGGCTGTCGAGCGCTGCGCACCTTCGCCTGCCGTGCCAAGTACATCTCATGGCGAAACTTCGGGCGGCACGCCTTCACCGCCTGGGTCATCTGTGTGGGCGTCGCACCGTACGGGGCTGGGCAGGCCGTGGCGGTGAGGCAGGCCACCTCCTTCATCCGAACCCCGAGCCGCTCCGCCTCCTCTCGCAGGGCCCAGCCTGCGCCGCTGGAGAGGGGGAAGCCGGCGACCGCATCTCGGTCTGCCGGGAACTCGGTGACGAGAACGGCCAGCGACACCTCTGGGATGAGCGCCTTGACGGGGGTGCAGGCAGGCTTTCCGTCGACAGCGAAGGGGCACTTCTCACAGAGGGGCTGGCCGTCGTTCATGTCAGGGCTCGTCGTCTTCGCGCATCTCTTCGAGGTCTTCAGTCGAACGCACCTGCTGCCCTTGGCGCATCCACGACTCGTACTTCCCTGACCAGTTGGCCTTGAACGTCACCTTGCGGCTGTTCTCACCGTCCGAGCTGAAGGCGCGGAAGACCATCTTCTTGTGGTCGATGGTCTCGATGACGAGATGGTAGATGCCGTCGACGCGCGTCGGGTCTTCGACGATGGCGACGATGGTCCCCTTACGCAGGGGAATGAGGCCGCCCTTCGTTTGGATGGCGAGGTGTGAGTACGGGGGTTGAATCCCCTCGTCTTTGTCCTCACTCACCGGCCGTCTCCATCTCCAGCAGCTTCGCGATGCCTGTGGTGGTGGCGAGCTGGGTCACGAGCGGTCGCAGTGCGTGCGAGGTGGGGCTGTCGTCCTTCATCAGCTTCTTCAGCGACTCGAAGAAGACCTCGAAGTGAGCGCCGCCTTCGTCCAGTTCAGCCTTGGCCTGGTTGAAGAGCTTCTTGCCCTTGAATTTCTTCAGGGTCGCCAGGCGCTTCTCGTACGTGCGGCCAACCTCGACGAGCCGCGCTGCCTCGGCCTTCTCTTTCTCCTCCTGCACCACCTGCGCCTCGACGGCGGCGGCGCGCTTCTTCTTCATCTCGATGACCTTCACGTTGATTTCCTGGCCGTACATCTGCAGGACTTCTTTGTGCAGCTCGGAGATTTCGCCGGAGTAGAGAATCGTCACCTCGTCGCTGCCGGGGATGACCTCGTAGATGGTGGCGCTGGGGTTCTCGTTCGCCCAACGGTTGAGCACGTCGCCCAGGGACATGTTGCTCGACGCCTTCAGGGTGAGCGCCGCGCACCCACTCGCTGTCACACCATCACGCCGTGCCAGCTTGAGACGACCGGTCATGCTGAGAATTGCTTCGGCCACCGGGTCTTTTGATGTTTCTTCAGTCATTGTGTTCCTCACTTCGAGAGTTGGTACTTCAGTTCGTATCGGCACGACTCTTGTTCACCTTCGTTCAGCACCCCCTCCAGGCGGGTATCGTTCACGACGTACGTCAGCTTCTTGTCCATGTACAAGTTCACATCGAGGTTCTTCGCACGCAGCAGCCCCTCAACCTTCTTCGGGTCCAGCGTCGTACGGGTCGGCCGCACCTTCACGCCGTTCCACTCGAACGTGCCCTTCGTCTCAGGCACAGTCTCGCCGACCGCCAGCACGTGGGTGATGAGCCGGTCCTGTGCAGACTCGATGCTGTAGTCGAGCACCTTCACGACCTCCTTCACGGAGGCCAGCGTCTCGGCCAGCTTCTCGGGGGGCGCGGTGTCGAGGATGCCGGCGATGTCTTTGAGCAGCGTCTTCATGCGCTGCTCCGGGGTGATGGCGTTGAGGGGCTTCACGGCCGCGAGCTTCGTCTTCATGGTGTGTTCCTTGGGTAAGTGCGTGGACCGCACGTTGACTACACCGGCAATCTATACACGAAACATCACACGTCAACCACAAAAAGAAACGGCGCACCGGGAAGGGGAGACCCAGTGCGCCGTTCCACCTGTCAGCACGCCGCCAAGAACTCAACACGCACAGGTCAGCGCGTGGGCGGGTCCACCGTGCTGCTACGTCTCTTGGTTGTTTGGATCGAGAGAGATGCCCTTGATTGCAAACATGCTCGCCTGTTCGAGGTACGTCTTCGTGAGAGAGAAGTACCGACCGTCCAAAACTGACAGGCTGAGCTGGGCGAGAAGGTCGTCGAAAGCCAGGCGTGTTTGCTGAACCTTCGCCATACCCGCCGCGTTCAGCTTGTATGACTCAAACGCCGGGTTCATGGCTCAGCGACCTTTCTTGGCGGCAGGCTTCGGCGCAGGCTTCTTCACCGGGGCAGGGGCTGCCTTCTTCTTCGGGGGCGGGGCCAGCTCCTCTTCCTCTTCAACGTACTCGGTGACTTCCTCTTCCTGCACCTCTTCGGTCTCCTCAACGGCTTCCTCGGCGACCTCTTCCGTCGACTCTTCGCTGCTCTCTTCGGCCGTCTCGCCGTTGATGTTCGCGAACGAGATGACGCGATTGCGAGCGGCGTACTGCCCCTTCGCCGGCTCGATGTCGACTTCGACGGTGACTTCCTGCCCGTCCACGCCCTTCAGCCATTTCTGAATCGCGATGGCGCTCAGCTGCTGGAAGGTACCGCCGCCGACGTCTTTCATCTCGACGAGGGGGATGTTGGGCAGCTCCTCGCCCAGCGCGACGGCCAGACCGAGGATGCCGTCGGCCCGCTCCGGCATCACGCTGCCGTCTTTGCCCTTCTTCAGGCCGAGGTGGAACTCGTGGAAGCACGAGAGCGGGCGGCCCTGCTCGTCGGTCTGGTCGCTGGAGCTGAGGCGGATGTTGATGCGCGCCGCCTTGCCCGGCTCGTCCTTCTTGCGGATCTCTGCGCCGGCCGTCTTGAGCACCATGGCGTAGATGCCGCGCGGGATGGGCTCGAACTTCTGGGGGGCGACGACTGACTTGCCTGCGAATGAATAGGTACCGACGGTCATGATTATTCCTCAGTGTATGCTGCTGGTTTGACGGCTTGTTTAACGACTGGTCTCTGCACCAACTTCTTGACAGGTGCTGTGACAGGCACCTGCACTGCACCTGAAGCGATGGCCCGGTAGCCACCGGTCTTCAGGCCCAACTTTCGGAACACGTGGGCCATGTCCGGCTCTTGTGTGTCCAGAAACTCTGTGAAGCCACGGCCGCCCGCGATGAACTCCAGGTTCGGCTTGGGTTCGAGGACGACTTGCTCCAACTTCGACGTGCCGTACCGCTGCCCGAACTTCCTGCGGAACCGGTACACGTGCTCGACGTTGTACGGCCAGTTCACGCCTTCGCGGCCCATGATGGCCAGGCTCTCTTTCTCGGCTGCGTTGCCGGCGTCGTCCTTGCCGCCGCTCTTCATCACGAGGTGGGCTTCCCAGATGGTGTGCCAGTTGTCCTGCTGCGCCGTGTTCCGCAGCTCGTTCAGCTGGATGGCGTAGAGACCCCACTTGTTCTGGTCCATCACCGACTTGCTGTGCTCACGGACCGGACCGGAGACACCCCGAAGAACCCCAGATGCAGCACCGGTCAGCGACGAGAAGAGAACGACGGGCGCCTTCTGACCGGCCGCTCGTTGGGCAATCTTCTGCAGGGTGAGGATGATGGTGTTGTAGAAGCTGCCGTCGTAGTCCGACTGCGACATGTGAATCTTCGAGTAGTCACCCTGCATGTTGTAGACGTTGAACTTCAGCGCCTCAGGTCGAGCACCGCATGTCTGGGTGAGGAACTTGGACGCGTGGCCGAGTGCATTGCTGTCGAACGTGATGACGTGCAGCTCAGCCGGTGATGCGACGATGCCTCCGTCCTTCTGCCACGGGAACGCACCCAACGCCCATGCTAAAGATGCAGCCGTCTTTCCGCTCTTCGCCTCTGCCACAATCATCTCTTTGCCGAACGTAGATGACTGGTACGTCGCACCGGTTTGTTCCTGCATATCATCCTTTGTTTGAAGTGCGGCTTGGACTACCGCACGAGGTGTACATATACAACAGCTCTTCAGGTTGTCAACAACCACTCATGCACCAACGATATGACGCGCGCCTCTTGCCCTTTTCGCTGCTGACTGATGCGCCACAGCTTGGGGTGGGCACGCTGTACCCACTGAACGAAGCGCAGGCGGCAGCCGGCTTCGCAGAGTGACGTGTGGTCAGCTATGGGCATCATCCATCCAACACGACAACTGCGACAGATACGGTAGGCCTCTCCACTCATGATCAGAACCCTCACTCCCACGGCGGCGTCGGTTCGTCGGCCGTCGGCTGCCACTGCGAGGCGAGCCGTCCGTTCTTGTCGACGTACTTCCCAGCCGCAACCCGTCCGTGCTTGCACAGGTCGCGGAACTCGCACGGCACCTTGAACTCCCGAGCGCCTTCGCCGTAGCTCTTGGCGCAGGCCGTCACGTTGCGCGGCACCGGGGTCGCCCAGTCGGTGGCGACGATGGCCTTGAGGTACCCACGCATCGACACCGCGAACCACTCCAACTGCCGCTCCGTGAAGGGGATGAACTCGCGGGCGAACGACGGCTTCTTCTTCGCGCTGCCCTTCACGATGATGTCGAGCATGGTGCCGACGACGGGACCGTGCTTCGCCGCGCCCTCTTTGGCCACGCGCCACAGGTGCTGCTGCATCATGGTCTGGCCGTGCAGCGTGTACTCCTCCACCACCGACTTCACGCTCTGGCTCGTGGTTTTCAGCTCGCCGATGCACAGTTGGTAGTTCGACTCCGCGTACCGCCCCACGTCGTCGAGCTTGGCGGTACGCATCAGGTAGAACGGGTCGTTGGGTGCGAAGGGCGCGGGGCCGATTTCGTACTCAACGGCCACCGTCTTCGGTAGAGCACGGGCGCTCCAGTAGTTGATGTATTCGTCAATCATGAAGAGCGACGACCGCTCTGCCTGCAGCGACATGGGCAGCTTGGCATCTCGTACTTCCTTCTCGACGGCTGCCTTCACCACAGCCCGGGTCGCCTTGTCGGTGCGGCAGTGATGGGCGAGCCACGTACCCCGGCCGGCGTGCACGAGGATGCCCGTCGCGAAGGGGTTGAACATCTGGTGGACCGGTCGACGCAGGCCACGCACGTACCGCAGCTGACCCATCTTGTGACATGCGAGGAAGTCCGCGACCGAGTGCCAGCCTGCTGCTGACGGGCCGCTTGCTCCAACTTCGATGGGCGGCATCTGTGGAATGGCGAGCGTTCGCGTCTGCGGCTTCTTGCTGTTTTGGAGGAACGCGGCGGCTTCTTCCTTGGTGTCGAACGGGTACTTGATGTTGCCGACCTTCACGACGAACTTCTTCATGGGGCTCTCCGGTATTTCGTGAGGAGGCGACGGTCAGCCTCTTCCAGTTCAAAGTCGATCTGCTGAATCAACACCGCGTCTTCGTCACACTTGCATCCTGCCACCACGAACTGCCGAGCCTGTGCCAGCAGGGACGTCATCTTGTCTCGGTGTGCTGCGATAAATGCCTTCCGCTCCGCCTTGGTCGTGTCTCGCATCACTTGTCTCCGGGTAGTGGGCCGTACTTGTTCTTGTACTTGATGAGCATGGCGAGCTGTTCGTCGAGCAGGACCGTCTCTCGTTCCAGCGCCTGCTCCAGCTCCACGACGCGCCGCTGTGACGAATGAAGAGCATCCACCCAGCCCTGGTTCTCCGTCTTCAGCCGGGTGATTTCTTCGCTGGCCCACTGGTCGAGGGGAATGGCGCTCACGGCGACACCCCTCGGTCATCGTTGGACAGCGCCTTGGTACCGACGGCACGCAGCGTCAGAGCCTGGAGCATCAGCGCACAGCATGCGGCGTGGGCAAGGTGTCGCAGGCCGCTCTCAGGGTCGCGCTCTTCACCACCCATCCACGCGAACAGGTGACGGAGCAGTGCGCCCGACAGACGGCCCCACGCCATGCCCTTCTCCCAGTTGCGGGCCGCGTACTTCTTGGCGCCGTAGTCCAGCACCGCAGCCACTTCGAGCAAGGCGTCGGCTGGAAGTAGATCTGCGCGCGGCTTTCCGGCATCGAGCTTCACCCCTTCGACGACAGAATTCTCAAGCACCTCAGTGAAGACGGCGCGTCGGACACCGTCCTTCACGTATTCGTTGAAGATGACGTCGCCTTGCTTGGGGTCACTCATCGAGACCACCGCCCATCTACATCCAACGGTACGTATGTCATCATCGGAACACCTGCTGTATCAGTAAAAGCATACATGCCGCCATACCTGTATCGTGTACCACCGTCATCCGCACGCATGATCAGTGCATCATGCAGTGCTTGGTCGATGTTCTGACTATCTTTGATTTCAATGTGTTCGGTCGTGTACCACTTCCCAGTTGGCTTGAAGAAGTGAACATCATGTACGTTACTCATCGAGCTTCACTCCCTTGGTGTCGTTGTAAATGGCCGCCAGCACGTCATCGTCACTGGCGGTGATGGCTTGATTCAGCGTCTGCCGCAGCTGTGCGGACCCGTCCGTCGAAGTACCGGGCACAGTCGCCTGCACGGTGTCGAGCCGCTTCACCACACGGTCGGCCACCCAAATGTCCGCGCTCTCGGCCATGAGGATGTAGGTCCACGTGACAGGCAGCTTCTGGCCCATGCGATGGATGCGCGCCTCGGCCTGCATCAGCTTCGAGGGCTGCCAGTCCAGCGCGTGCATCACCCCGTTGCTCGTGATGCCCTGCATGTTGAGGCCTTCCTTGCACGCGTCGATGGTCGCGACGACTGACTGCTTCGCGGCCTCGGCCCCTTCGAGCAGCTTCCCCCGACGGTCGGGCGGGATGTCGCCGGTGATGACGATGAGATTGACGCCCTGCTTCTGGAGGTCTTCGGCCATCTTGTACGCGTGCTCTTTGCGGTACGTGAGCAGCAAGAAGTTCGGCAGCTGGAGACACGTGGCGACGGCCTCCTTCATCTTCCCTTCGTGCGTGGCCAGGAGAGCGGTGGCTAGGGCGTCGGACCGGTGAATCTCGGTGGACTCGTACCGTTGGAACAGGGCGCGGGCTTTGGCGTCGGGCTCGACCGTACGGAACACCCGAGTGATGGCCGGCAGCTCAAGCGCGACGTCGGCCTTGGTGCGCCGAATCACGTACTTCGAGAGCCGGCGCTTCAGTTCAGCCTGGTTCGTTGCGCCCTTCGCCTCGAAGCCCCAGCCGTTGTGCTGTCCGTTGCAGTACCGCACGTCGAAGTCGAACGGCTTGCCGAAGCGCCACGGCCACAGGATGTGCAGCTGCTGCCACAGGTTCGCGGGGCGGCTGGGTTCTGGTGTACCTGTCAGCCCGATGCGGAAGGTGGACAGCACGGCCAGCTCACGAACGGCGCCCGACCGGACTGTGCCCTTCGCTGTGCCGTACTTCTTCTCGCGCCCCATCAGGTTGTGCAGCTCGTCGATGATGAGCACGTCCGGCGACCGGGACAGCTTCTCGGTCAGGGCTGCTGTCAGCTCGAATGACGTGATGAGCGTGGTGTGCATGGGGGTCAGCCTCTCCAGTCGCTTCGAGCTGTCGACCACGAGGCACGTCTCATCACTCCATGCTCGCAGCAGCTGCAGCTCCTTCTTCCATTGACGACGGACCGAGGCAGGGCAGGCGACGACCCACACCCCACCCGGTGACAGCGTGTGAGCTGCTGCGATGGCGCTTCGTGTCTTGCCCAAGCCCATGTCGTCGGCGAGCAGCGCGGCCTGTGTGTCCCTGCAGAGCTGCACCACGCGTTCGATGCCCCGTTGCTGGTACGGGCGTGTCACCACCACGACGTCAGGTGGCAAACGGATCGGCTTGATCTCGGGCTCCGAGCGAAGCGGCGGAACAGCGGCCACTCGAACGACCTCTTCAAGCGCGTCGCGGTACCCTGTCACCGTACCCGTGCCGCTGTAGAACGGCCCGGGGATACCTTTCACGAGGTCGAGCCTGTCCTCGGGCACTCGAATGGTGAGCTTCGGCTTCATGGGGCACACACGCAGTGGGGGCCGGTAGACATCGACCGATGGGGGGCACAGAACTCTCGGCACTTCCGGGCCTGACAGTCGGATAGCGACAGCAAGGTATGGAACACCGCGAGGATGACGATCGCTTTGACGATTGTTGCTGCTGACTCTTGTTCCATCAGTTCACCGAGTCGTCGGGGCCAGGGGTGAGGCTGTTCAAGTGCACCACGTTGTCCTCGTTGTGCGACGGGGCGTCACGAAGGGACATCAGCGCCTGTGCCAGTTGCTTCATCGCGGAGGTGATGACGAGCTGAATGGCTTCGTCGGATGCCGCAGCCCGCCGCATGTACTCCGGGCTGCCGAACTCCACGCCGTCGAGCACCACTTGAGCCATGCCCGAGGTGGCCGCCTTGCCGATGGGCGCGACCTTCGTGTCGATGACGCTGCGGTCATCCCTGAACACAACATCGACTTTGTACGACGCCGAACCGTACATCGATACGGTCAGCACCAGCGACTCATGGTTGTTCATCTCCACGTCATTCATCTCGGTCTCCACTTCTCTTGGTTCATCTGTTGTTGACGCATGAACTTCAACCCTGCAGGCGTCACATGGAAGTACGTGCGAACCTTGCCTCTCTTCATCTCGACCAACCCGTTGCGGACTAACGGGCCGAGTATCTCGTGGACTCCTGCCTTATCTACAGCGCCCAGAGCCATAGTCAACTGCTCGCCTGAGATACCACGCACAAGATGGTCGAGCGCCTGCGTCGATGCGCTGTCCATTATCTCCATGCCAGGCTTCGGCCAGTCGAACGCACCCAACTGGAACTGTCGGGTCCACGCCGCCGCTCGCTTGTACACAGCGTCGATGGTGATGCGGCCCTTCAGCTTGGCGTCGGGGCTGATGGTCAGAACTCCATCCGCCTTGCCAAAAATCGCGGAAGAACCGCGCATGTTCATCGCCGTGTACCGCATCTGCCCTTCCTGCGGCTTCGACACGTGGTGAACCATGACGAAGGCGGCATTCCTCTTCACCGCCCATTCCGCGCACGGGCGTAGAATTTTCACCATGGCCCGCGAGTCGTTCTCGTCCTGAGAATGGAGGTCGCGGAACGGGTCCATGACAACCAGCGCCGGCTCCACTTCATCGAGGTACTCAAAGAGCTTGGCCACGCCGTCTTCATCGTCGAGCTGCCATGCCCACGGGTCGGTGCACACGCTGATGCCCGTCAGCCCGTTGAACTTCACCCCGAGGTCGACGGTCAGCATGGACTTCAGAGCCGACGCGGGCGCCTCGATGCTCCACCACGCGACGGGCCCTGAGGTCTTCACGGTGCGATACCCCCGGGGCAGGGCTTCGCACAGATGGCCCGAGACCATGGCCGCCAGTGCACCCGTCACGGTGCTCTTGAAGGACTTCGGCGGCCCCCCGACGAACGTGAGACCCACCGGGAGAATACCCTCGACCACCCACTGGGTCGGCTCTGGTCGAACGTCCTTCAGGTCGACGAAGTAGGTGCGGAGATGCTCACTCACAAGGGCCCCAGCTCTTTCCTGCCTGCGTCGGTGAGGGTGTACGTGTAGCTCAGCGGCTCGATGGTGAGGGTTTCGAGCACCCACCCCAGACGCCGCGCCCGGACCAGCTCGCGGGCGGCGTAGTTCATCCCGTGCCCGACGTATTCGGCCACGTCGCGAATCGTCGCCGTGCCCAAGTGAGCCAGTGCACGGAGCACCTTGGTCCCTCGACGCTCGGTCGTTCTCGCCGTCGTGTGATGCACGTACGGCGCGCTTCGTTCAATCTTGGGCAGCCGGCTCTCTTCGCGCATCTGAACGATGCGCATCTCTATGGCGTGCAGCTCTTTGGGCTTCATCTTCGGAGCGCTCCGCCCGTCACGGAGTTACACGCCGAGCACGCCGGCCTGATGTTGTTGCGGCGGTACGTTCCGCCTTTGCAGCCCGGGATGATGCGGTCGACGGTCACTGTGTGAACCGTGAGCAGCGTTCCACAGCGATAGCAACGGCATGCCGGAGAGATGATGCCCCAGATGTGGGGGCGGTCGGCAGCGAACACCCGTACCAACCACTCCCGCCGCCGCCGTCTCGCGTCTGAGCCGCCGCGTGCGTTCCGGTTTGTTGTTCCCCGGCTCACTCGTCGACCTCGGGGTACTCCCCTTCACCGCGCACCTCCGGCCCGAAACCACTGTCGTCGGGCGCCCCGTCTTCTTCGTGGCGCGCGCTGAACTCTCGCTCCAGTGCGTCTTCGGGGGTGGCAGCCGCAACGATGTACGACTTCATCGACACAGGTACATCGCGAGCCGGAGCAACAGCCCCAGCGCCACGCGAAGCAGTAACGACAGCGCCAACAGAGAGAGCAGCACGTTTGGCCTCGGTTGCAGACGGGAATTTGATGCGCATTTCAGCTGAGCCTTTCTTGATGAGCACGGCGTTGATTTCGGTTGAGACGTCGGCGCCGTGCCACACGCGTTCGGACAACACGCGCTCCACCACTTCAAGCCTCGTTCTGTACCGCCTGAGGAACAGCACGGGCTCGATGTAGGTGACGACGGGTTCACGTCGGGGCTTCTTCTTGGTCTTCACTTTCGCCTCTTCTCTTGGTGCAGCCGAATCGACAGCCACACAAGGGCCGCCATCTGAACGAGGTTCTCGACGAGCGACATGACGTGGCCGAAGCCGTGCCATTGTGCGTCAGTCATCGCGACCTCAACTCCGCCACCAACTCGCGCAGGTGAAGCGTCAGCACCGGCCGCGGGTCCTCTTTCGTCGGCGTGCGGTCGAGCAGCAGATAGCCGCTGGGGCCGACGGTGCCGTGACGCACGAAGTCGCCAACCGAGTCGCCGTGCAACCGCCGCCGCAACTCCTCCACCGGCAGCGCCGCGTGGTCGGGAACGGGCGCGGTCAATGGACGGCCTTGCCGAGTTCTTCACAGACCACATGGAGCACGTCGTCACTGGGGTAGCCGGCCCGCGTTACTTCGACACCAGCGTCAATGGCGCGGGCCACCTTGGTTTTGTAGTCCTCGATCGTGGCCCGCGCCGCGTCTCGTTCCCGCTGCGCCGCCGCCGCCGCCGCCGCGTTGAGGCCGGCGACCTCGGCCGGACCCACATAGCCTTTAGTGTGCGCGTAATCGCCAAAGCGCTCATCGATGTCGGCCAACTGCGCCCTGAGTCGCTTCTCGCTCGCCTCCAACGCCTCAAGCTCCGTGCACCTGGCGGCATGCTCCCGGCGTGCGATGTCACGCTCCCGACGCGCCTCGTCGCGCTCGCGCACCGCGACATGGTGATGCTCCTGCCACTCGTCGCACTCGCGACGCGCATCAACGAGGGCTGAAATCGTTCGAGACAGTAGGTCGTTCACGGCGTCATCGACGGGCGCCGGCAGTGGGATGGCGCGGATGGCGTCACGAATCACCTCGGCAGTGGTCGTCGCGCTGCCCGGGTGGCCAACCCAGCGGCGCGGGTCTGCCAGGTCGAGACACCGCTCACGCAGCTCTTCGAGCGTCATCGTGACATCTCCTTTCTTCCCCATGTTCGTTAGCTGCCATTCACGAATCGCTACTTCAGTGCGCTCCGAGATTGCGATGCTTCGGTAGGTCTGCCCTGGCCTGTCAGGCCATGTTTCGCGAACCATCAACACGCCGTCGCTGCGCACGTACCAAACGACGGGTCCTTCACTGCGCTCGCCCTTCTCATTGAAGGTCGGTGTTGCGACGGGTAGGAATCTCACGGAGTCACCTTTCGTGCTTTGTTGATGTATCTCAGCTCTTCATCGGTGAACGGCATCACAGGTTCGTTCAGCTTTCGGTACCATATGAAGTACACACGGGTGAAGCATACGCCGTCATGCTGCGCGCATCGCACATTGCGCCTGTTCCGCCTCTGTCCTCTGCCTTTGAATGTCCTCATACGCTTCTCTCCATGTCGTCGAACTTCGGTGGAATACCAGCCAACGCACTGTCAACCTGCTTATCTGTCCAATAGTCGGGGGTGATGTCCCAACCGCTGGCCATGTATGCATCAAAGATGGTCAGAAGCTGTTCGGCGCTTAGGCGGTCGAACCTATCCATGCGCGTGTTGCGGAATAGGTTTCGCGCCTTCTCAAGCCGTTCGAAACCCGTCACGACCGTGCCGCCTTTCGCACTGCTCTGAGAAATGCCGCTAGCTGCTTACGACTACCGCTTACGCGTGGGTAGTCTTCAATGATTTCGACGTTAAGGTGACGATACATCGCAGCGTCAATGGCGTCGTCGGGCATGCCATCGAGAATGTCCATCGTGCTGTTCGTCAGCTCAAGCTCGCGGCTGTCCTTCAAGACCTGTATGGCGCTGACACCATTCCACGCCATTTCCTGTTCGCGTTCTGACCAGTCCAACTCGTCAAGCACAGCGTACGACTCCAAAGCGCATGCGAGTTCGGCCGCGACCTTGTGACACTCGCTACCAGGGCGTACCAACACAATCTCATACCAGCCCGGGCCCCAGTGACCGAAGCGGTGCACCTCAAAGTCCCCTTCATCGCCTACCGCTACTTCTTTGAGCGCCTTTAGTTGTGCACCCCAGTTACTAAGCGCCAAACTGTCACTGTCGCGGGTGATGCTACATGGCGCGATGAACCACTGTTCTTGGTGCTCACAACCGTCGGGCAATCGTAGGTGCGAGTCAAAGGCCGTCGGGGTGTGGTCGCTGTAGCGCTTGAGGTCAGCCGCTTCGATGGCCGTGCTCACGGCTTCACCTCTGGCAGGGTGCCACCGTCGCGCTTGATTTCAGCCAAAACGCCGCGGGGAAAGGCTTCGCTGTAGGCCTTGATTCGTGCGCCGCGTGAGTTCGTGGGCCTGATGTAGCGTGTGTGTATGGCTTGCATGTGTGGGTGCTCCGTTTGAGTGACTGCATGTGTGTGATGCGTTGGGGTGATGCGGTGGACTGTTCTATGTGTATAGCGGCTAGACGTAGGTGTCAAGTGATGTTCGTGGCTTCACTCGCATGCATGCACAATCTCCGGCCCGTGTGCACGCCGACATATAGAGCACTCTGAAGGTTCGTTCGGGTAGGCCACTTCAATCGGCCCGTTGCAATTCACGCATTGCGGTTCGTTGCCCGGTTCGCATTCCCACATGACGTCAAACGCCATAGGGGCCCATACGCCATCGTTGGTCATCGCGGCGAGCCGAATGCGTGCGTGTTCTTCCACACAACAGGCGAAACACATGCGTTCACCGTCCCTCATGATCAGATGTCGTGGGTATCCGCCGGGCCACGTGTACGGCCCTTGCCTAAGGTCTCGACTGAACACGTGACCTTGAAGCGCCGCCGGCTTCATGACCGCACCCGCTTGATTGACACGGGCGACCCGTAGGCCATTGCGTACTCTACGGCCATCGCTTCGGCCTCTGCGCGTGTCTCGAAGGTGTCGACCACTTCGCCTCGCCAAACGATTGCCCACATCATCGCGACACCTTGCCCACTGAAGCGCCATTCACCACGAGCCACGATTCACCGAAAACCACAATGTGACCGCTTGGGTAGGAGTGAATGACGGCGCGCTCTTCTCTCGTGACCTCGGCATACGTGACGCGGCCCACATCAGCGGCGAGTCTGTAGGTGATGCTGGTGGCCGTGGATTCGTGCGCCCTCCATGCGTCTGACGTCATGGCGGCGCACAGTTCGGCGACGGTGGGAATGGTTCGCGGGTTGAGTTCGATGGGCTTCCATTGCTCAATTCGACGGGGGTTCGTGCTCATGTTCAAGGCGCTCCGTATGGGGTGACTGCGATGTGTCCTACGTGTGATGTGGGGCCGGACTTGCGCCACATGCAACGAAGCACTTCAAACACCGCGCCAAAGAAAAAAATCCGTCATTGCGGCCATTTGTAATGTGCGTTTTTATTCTTTGTGGGGGACTCACTCCCACACATTGTGGTGTTGGAACCACACGAATGAGAGCGATGTTGTTGACCTCGATGTCGACGTAAATGTCAACGTCGATGTTGGGGCTTATGTGAAGCGTTCTCCCGTGTCATTCGTGATGCCGCTCCACGTGCCTCGAACCCCACCTTGAATGGGTACGATTGTGAAGGCCGAAGTATGTGCTTTGACCGTCGCTATTCACGGCCCGTGTGATGAACGGCTCGGGTCAACGCTGTGGGTGACGCTTCGACCCGGCACCCCGTCGCCACCCCCCGGGGGGTCATAGAAAAATACGGGGGGACTCCGATTCCATGTGACGCGTTTTCAACTTGTCACTTTCGAGGGCGAAGAAGTGGCCGTAATTGATATGCGCGCTTTGTATGTCTCCGTGGAACACTCCGTGGAACACCGCTTTCCATAGGGAAAATGTGTTTGAAGGGGTTTTGTTTTTAAGGGGGTTGACTTCGTGAAGTGACAGGTCTACAAACGTCTGGTCCCAGGCCCCCGCCACCCCCTCTCAGGGGGTTATGGGAGAGGGACCTACTGTAAAGGTGCCAAGAAAGGTGATGGAAAATGGAGACGAAAGACCTGACCGACATGCTGCTCGCCATGCAGCGCTACGTCGTCGCACTGGAGGCCGAGGTGGAGGCGCTCCAGGCGGGCGGTGCGAAGGCGGTACCCCCGGGCGCGCGCGGAGCCACGGCGGGGTACGGCGGTTCGCAGCTCACCGTCGTTCTTCCGGCCGACGTCGTTCGCAGCATCTACATGGACGCCCTCACACGGGAGCGGCACCGTGACGTGGACGAGGCCCTGAAGCGCAAGGTCGTGGAGCACTTCCTCCACAAGCAGTTCTGGAACATCGCGCCCCACATCTCCCTCGAACGAGAGCCCTCCACGACGGACCCGCTCGGGGGCTTCGACATCACGGCTCGGCTCGTCGTGGGTACCCCGAAATGAGCGCCCTCGTGGAGTACGACCCGACGAATCCCAGCCATCAGCGCCCCCTTCCGTACCCAGGGAAAGGTACTCGGGTGAAGTACCGGGCCGCCGAATGGGAACTCACCGGTCGCGTATGGGAACGCCCGGCAATCGAGTGGCTCCGGGACTCAGAACCCTGCGTGTGGTGGGAGCTGCGGGGCATCGACGGCACGGCAAAGGACATCACGACGTCGGTCTACAGCCTGATCGACGGTGCTGTGGCGTACCCGGAGGACTGCACATGAGCGCCCAGTCCGCCCTCCGCTTCATGGTGAACAACCCGGCCCTGGTCGAGAAGGCGAAGAAGTTCATCGACGACCACCCGGGCGCATCGTGGGAGCCGCTGCACGAACACCTATGCAAGTTCTTCGACCTGAAGGCATCGACCACGCGGCTCATCGTGATGGGCCTCAAGGTCACCGGGTACATCAAGCCGGTGGGTCGGGAGCCCGGCCGTCGCGTGAAGAAGTGGGCGGCCTCCCACGCGGCCGTGACCATCGACATCGAAGAGGCCACGCAGAACGTCATCCTCTCGTGTCTCGCACCCCGGCAGTGGCTCTCGAAGCTGCTGAAGGAGGTGCAGGAGTCGCTGCCCATGGGGACGAACCGCGACACCCTGAACCTTCTCCAACGCATGGTGAAGGAGAAGAAAGTCTTCCCTGTGGGCACGAAGTTCGACGAGGGGAAGCTCTACCCTGACGTGTGGCTCTCGAAGTACCCGGCCGGCAGCGAGGAGCAGACACCGCTCGCTCCCGTACCGCTCCCCGCCGACACCAAGACCTTGTCGTTCGAGAACATGGGCGAGCTGTCGACCCGTCGCCTGGCCGGCATCGTGGACTTCCTGAAGGCGTGCAAACGCCGAGGCATCACAACGATGACGAAGTCGGAGCTGCGCGACGGCCTCGGGTGGCCACGCAGCACGGCGGGGTACTACCTTGCCATCTTGAAGCGGAACAAGGTGGTCACGGTACAGGTCGGCAAGGGGCGCGGCCACGAGACGAAGGTGCTCCTGTGAGTAACACACAATGGAATGCCGACCAGAACGAGGCGGCGGTACGTGAAGCCCTCGCAAAGGTCGAACCGGAAATCACGAAGCGAGAGATGATCGCTGTCAAAGCCCTCGCAGAAGCAGTCGCCTCAATGTTCGAGACCGACCCCCACCAGTTCAGTTCTCGTCCCTGTCAGACGTGCCGCGTGGTGTCTGGAATACTCGGCCGTTCTTTTGGGTGTTCGTCCTTGAGGGCACAGCGATGAAGAACCCCCGGAAGATTCGCCCCAAGCTGCCCAACAAGTTCGTCACCGTGACGTCCATCCCCGACGCCCCGCCACGGAAGAAGCCGCGCCCGTACCGGAAGGCGCACCGGCCGAAGATGGAGGACATCAACCTGGAGTTCGCGGCCGAGGAGATTCCACTCATCCAGGATGAAGACTTCGCGACGGAGCGGCGGCGGAAGTATGGGGGCCGTATCGACGGACCGAAGCCGGGCGAGAAGGCCGATGCGTACGTGGAGCGGAAGTTGGAGGAGCTTGTCGTGCCGGCCGTTCAGGAGCTGGAGTTCGCGGTGAAGTTCGGTGATGACAAGACACGGCTCGAAACGGCGAAGGACGTGCTCGAACGACGCGGCTTCGCGCGCAACGACCAGCGCGTGAAGAACGGGCTACCCCAGGCGCCGCTCACTGTGGTGTTCAACGCCACGGACCTGAGCAAGTTGGGCTTCGTCAGCGGAACGTCCATCTCGGCGAAGGAGCTGCCGACCGTGAACGTGAAGGCTGACGACGACGTAGAGACGATGCCCTTCTCAAGTCCCGTTGTTCCTCCGCCTGAAGACCCGTAGTGTCATCGAATGCTTGCACGCAAAACTGCTCGGGCGTTGTTCCAAGAGGCGTCGGCCAGCAAGGAGCCGCCCAAGCAGATTACGGGCATAGACGGGTTGCTGAAGCTGATGCTCGGGGGTCGGCCGCTCCCAACGCAGTACCGCTTCATCATGTCGAACGAGCGGTGGCGCGCGTACAAGGGGGCCGTCGGCGTCGCGAAGACATCGACGTTGGCGTGCGCCGGTCTGCTGCGCTGTCTTTTGAACCCAGGGTATCGGCTGGTGGTCTGCCGGTACGACTACAACGACCTCATGGGCACGACGGCCGAGCGCATGATGGAGATGTTGATGCGTCTCCCGCCCGGCACGTTGGTCGACCGTACGCAGGCAGTACCCGAGCGCTGGTACATCCGCCCTATCGTCGGTGACACCACGAAGCTCTCCGTCGTGCAGTTCGCCGGCCTTAAGGAGTACCTGGGCTCGTACGAGTTCCATGGGGCGCTCGTGGACGAAGCCGACGAAGTGGACATGAAGATTGTCCAGGGGCTGCGTTCCCGACTCCGCAAGCCGGGTCACGACATCTACGAGATGATGCTGGCCTTCAACCCGCCTGACAAAACGCACTGGCTCTACAAAGCATGCACGGGCTTGGACTTCCGCGACAAGCCGGCTGCGACCCCGTGGCTCAAGTTGTTCGAGCCCAAGATTGGCGAGAACCGCGACAACCTGCCGGCCGACTACTGGGAGGTCATCTCGAAGGGCATGCCGCCCGATATGATTGACCGGCTCATCAAGGGCCTCTGGGGAGTGGTCTTCGAAGGTGAGGCTGTGTACCGCGAGTTCTCCCGCGAGCTGCACGTCACGCAGGAGAGGCTGTGGTCTCCCGGCCGCGACCTTCTGCGGTTCTGGGACTTCGGGTTCCGTCGTCCCGCGTGCATCTGGGGCTCGTTCGACCCCGACACCGGTCAGCTGCAGATGCATCACTCGGTACTCGGCGACGCAGAAGAGGTCGGGCCCTTCGCGTCTCGCGTCAACAGCATCACGGCGATGATGTTCAAAGGGCACGGCGAAATTCACGACTTCGGCGACCCGGCCGTGAAGCAGAAGAAGGATACCGGCAGCACCCTGGCAATCCTCAAGGACATGGGCATCACGATGATGTTCCGCACGTCGGGTATCGAAGACGGCCTCCGTGTCGGCCGCATGCTCCTCTCGCGCATCACCAACGCGAAGGTCGCGGTGGTGTTCGAGGAAGAAGGCTGCGCGCTTCTCATCCGTGCGTTGGGCGGCGGATACCATCTCGACAAGTCCGGCCAAAAGCCCGTCAAAGACGGCTTCTACGACCATCTCGCCGACGCCTGGCGGTACGGTGTCATCAACGTCTTCAACCCCGATGGTTCACCGATGCCGTCTTCTGTGTCAGTAGGAAACCGCACCAGCCTGTACGACACGTCGGATGTGTCGCTTGAGTACGACCCCCGCTTCGACCACATCGACCGCACCCCTATGGAGATGGACCAATGAGAGCACCACTGACGTACGTCGCTGATGTGAACCCGGAGCAGACGACCGCGATGGTGAATGAGTTGCCTGAGGACCGGAACTTCGCCGACGACGCAGATGTGGTGGCGTACATCACGAATCACATCCTTCCCATCATCGACTACACGGTCCAGAACCGGAGCGCCCTGTCGGAGAAGTGGGCAGCGAACCGCCGCATGGACCTCCAAATCTTCGACGACAACCGCAAGTACGTCGGCCGCTCGGCCACGTACGTGCCGGCGTGGGCGCGTGCGAACACGACGCTCATCGCCAACATGAGCGCGGGGTTGTTCCCGTCGGACGAGTACCTCGACGTCATCGCGCGCTCGACGGACGCCGGAGACGAAGAGTCGAAGATGATGAAGTCGTACCTGCTGCACCAGTTCGGAACGGTCGGCAAGGTGCCCAACAAGATTAAGCCGTTCCTCCGGGAGTTCGGGAACACCGGCAACGCGGTGCTGAAGTTCAGCTGGAACCAAGAGCGCAAGAACATGCGCAAGCGGTCGGCGCTCAACCCCAACATGATGGCCACCGACGGTCGTCAATCGCCGGCCTACCACGAGGGGCTCAGCGTCTCGGTGCGTTCCATACACAACGTCTTCTTCTTCCCGATGACGGCCGAATCGCTGCAGGACATTCAGCTCATCACCGAAGTCGTGCAGGTCAGCAACGGGTACGTGCGCGAGATGATGCGCAAGAAGGCCTGGGTGAACGGTGAGATGGCCATCAGCAACCGCACCGAGATGGACAAGCTGCTCCAGGAGGCGCGCCTCATCGAAGAGAAGGACAAGGCCTCCGACGAGAGTGCGAACATGGCGTCCACCGGCGACCTCGGGCAGACGTACCTGCTCGAAACGTACACGTACATGAAGCTGCCAAAGCCTGCGTACAACGCCGACGAGGACACCGACGCTCCGGTCCCGGTCCAAATCATCAGCTGCGGCGGAATCTTCCTCAACGTGCGCCGGAATCCGTTCTTCCATCAGGCGCCGCCGTACCTCATGGCGCGCGCGAACGTGCACGCCGGCTCGTTCTACGGTCGTGGTATGGCCGAGGCGGTGGCGGGTCTTCAGCACCTCGCCAACGACTTCGCGAACCAGGGCAACGACGCGGCCATCTACGCGCTCAACCCTCAGGTCGCCGTGAATACGTCGTACCTCAAGGGGCCGCCCCCGAAGATGCGGCCTGGCGTGGTGTGGCGCATGACGGACATCGACAAGGGCATGAAGTTCTTCCACCCGCCTTTGGAGTTGTTGCAGGGCGGACAGCAGATGCTGCAGTTCTACCTGGGCGCGGTGAGCGACTACGGCGGCGCCCCGCCGGTGCTTCAGGGACAGTCGGCAGGCAAGGGCGCGAAGACCGCAACTGGCGCTCAGATTCTGCAGAGAAACGCGCTGCAACCCCTGCAGGACGTCATCGAAGACATCGAGACCGACGTGCTGACGCCGCTCATGTACCACACGCAGTGTCTCGCTCGGCAGTTCCAGGACCGCATGGAAGGGCTCATGGTCATGGGCAAACCGAAGGAGCTGGACCCGAATATTTTCGAGAAGGAGTTCGAGTTCCGCTTCCTCGCATCCAGCCAGATGGTGAATCAGCAGATGCGTGCCCAGTCGGTGCAGCAGTACCTCGGGGCCGTCACGCCGCTCATCCCGTACCTCATGCAGATTGGGTACAAGTTCGACCCGGCGCCGCTGCTGCGGAACATGTACTACGACGGCTTCGGCTTCCGGGGTTTCGAGGACATCCTGCAGCGTGTCGCCCCGCCGAACATCATGGGCCCTCAGGCTCCAGGCGCAGAAGGTGGACAAGGCGCTTCTCCCGGTGGTCCTCCGGCACCGCCCAACGTCTCGGGCTTCCCGGGCGGCGAGCAGATGATGAACCCCGTGCCCGGCGAGGGCGATGAACTCGGCGCGGTGCAGGACCCGGCACAGCAGCTCGCGGCGCTGTTCGGTGCGACGGGCGGTGCACCGTGAAGAAGCTGAGCATGGAGGAACAGTCTCAGCTCGTAGAACTGCAGACGGAGCTGAACGAGCTGCTCCAGTTCAAAGAACAGCCGTACTACAAGAGGCTTGATGCTTGGATGCAGGTTCAGAGAGACGAGCTGCATCATGCTGTGGAGCTGAGTTCTGACCCACATGCATTGCTGAAGGCGAGTGGCGGACTACGCGTGTTGTCGGTGCTCACCAGCCTGCTCAACCAAGAGCAGATGATTCGCGAGCAGCTGACGGCGTTGCTGAACGAGGAGACGGACGAGTAAGAGTCCGACGCACTTAAACTACTGCGCTTGAACCTGTCAAAGAGCTGTGACGACATCATCGCGCCCGGACCGTCGAACGGGCAGATGATGTTCCTCTCGACGCAGGAGCGCAGACCATGGACCCCGCTCAGTCCGCCACCGAAGCACCAGTACCTTCACCCGCAGCCGACGCTCTCGAAGCAATCATCGCCGCTGATGGTTTCCCTGAAGAGAGTGCCGTAGCAGAACCAGTCGCAGCACAGCCCGTTGTCGAAGCTGAAACCCCCGAGCCCGTTGTCGCTTCACCGGGTCGTGGTGTTCAAAGTCGAATCGACGAGCTGACTGCCGCACGACGCGAAGCAGAGCGCAAGGCGAACGAGCTGCAATCGCAGATGATTGCGATGCAGACTCAGGCGCTCCAAGCGATGCAGCGCGCGATGCCCGCCCCCGCGCCGTCTCCTCAGGACCTTGAGCTTCAAGAGGCCCTGGCTGAGATGGACCCCCGTCAGCGCCGCGTGTTCGAGCATCTGCTCGACCAGCGGATGGGGCCTCTCCAAAGCACCGTGTCTGCGTTTCGCGAGCAGGCGGCGCTGGCCGAGATGCAGGCGGAGCGGAACAAGTATTCGACCGAGACGCAGCAGCTCGCCGACCGGTTGATGCAGAACTGGAAGGCCAACGGCAACACCGGCTGGCTGCCCAAGGACGCGCTTGTTCACGCAGCAGGCATGGTTCTGTCGAACGGCGGAGACCCCCGAGCCAGTACGCAGCAGTCGAAACCGCGTAGTGCGGTGGCTGCGGTTCTGCCGGGGGCGTCGGCTCCGAGTGCGGGTATTGGTGCATCTCCCCGGGGTGACCCTGCCTACACGGACATGGAC
>JACCDG011115083.1_pt1 | contig 44761 bp, 50 predicted proteins | sample 7442471 | NCBI WGS metagenome assembly JACCDG01 (sample SAMN15323444, study PRJNA562643) | freshwater metagenome | isolation source: river surface water | place: USA:Blue River Watershed | collected 2017-08-17
AGTTCAGGACGAGTCGCATACAGCCATGTCGGTTTCCGCTACTACTGCTATGAGTGCGGCGAGACCTTCGACTGAACTGTGTACAACACCTGCCGAAAGCCACCGCGCGTTCGGTGGTTTTCTTTTTTACAACCTAACCATCCCTCATGCTATAATTCATTCTAATATGATTGACCCAGAATTAAAAAAACACCTTGAAACAATTGAAGAAGAGCTAATAGTTCTTCGCAAAACTTCAACAGGATTCTCTTCTACATTTATGCGGGGACTTGTCTACGGAGGAGGATATGTCGTTGGTGCTGTATTTGTGGTGATTATTGTTGGTTGGATTTTAAATATTATTGGAGTTATCCCTGCGCTGAGCAACTATGCTACAGAATTCCGTACAGCACTAGAGCGAATAGGCGGACCAGTCAAATAACTAGAGATTTTTATACTTCAGTTTTCTTTCTTTGGTGTACATATACCAAGGTTTTGCTGGTGCGCCATTCATAAAATGAATAACAGCAATGTAGGTATCTAAGACACATGGATCCTGCCTCATGCCAGTAATCTTGGAGAGTTTTGTATACAATGTAAAAGCATTTTTATCTTTCAATTGTAGAGGCTTTGTAATACCAAGCATAGCAAAATCACGAATCATGGCAGGACCAACATTAGGTATATCTGCTAACTTTTTTACCTGATCCACTCGAGAGGCTTTCATACTAAAAGTATACCGTGAACAGCTACCGTCGAAAAATGTTATACTATGCATATAAATATCCTTATATGAACAAAGCCGACAAAAAATGTATCGTCTGTAGAATTGACCTCAATACTCAAAAAAGTTTTAAGGAGCGAGAAGACTGGGAAACAGTAAAGTTCTGTAGTAGTAAATGTAGAAAAGCTGGCGCAGAAAAACGTGGAAAAAGAAGATAGCTACAAGTCCTTGGTAGACTAACTATATTGAAGTATATTTATATTGTACTGCTACAGACTACTAACTATTAGCTAAAGGCCAGACATTATTCCACTATTGGTTTAATTTCTTCACCAAATACTTTTGATATCCCTTCTGCATACTGTGCAATATGTTCCTTAAAAAGTGCAGGGTGTGCTTTTTGGATTTTGCCAACTATATAATAAGCAATTGCTATCATCGCTCCGTAACCAGCATCTTCTGGAAGAGGAATATTCATTCTATTCTCTTCGCTCCCCCATGTTGTATTATCGTATCCAAAACTAAGAAAGAGTTCATGTGAAGGCACAACTGTGGTTGCATGTTTTACATATTCAGATGTTTCTACATCACGAGCAATAGCACGTCCAAAAAGTTCAATGAATTTGATCTGGATCATGCGAACAACTCCTGAGAACTGTGTTGGAACAATAACATAGTACTTGTCATATGACGCTAACTTTGAGAAATCAATCGTATCAATTTTTTCTGTAATGAAATGTGAGATAGCTTGAGGATTTTCATGTGTCGCACCAAGAATCATTCCAAGATATGTTGATGTGTTGTAGGTATATGGTTCACGATTTTTTGGAAAAATATATTCACTGTCACCTTGAGCAATATCAAGTAGACGAGATGCTTCACTATCTTGCGTATTAGTAATGAGCACCACAGATTTTCCGAGCTCTTTTGCACGTCGTGCGATGATCGGAGCATGCTTTGCACCAGAAGCTGAGATGAGAACTACTCCATCAATTGCAGGAATATTCTGTAGTTTACTTTCATATGTACTCTCAGAAGCAAATACTGCGTCTGTTTTTTCAAAGAGAATTTTTCCTGTTGCTTCAGCATTTCCTGAACCAACAACGAGTGGTCGCTTGAACTTAGTAAGATCAACCTGTGGAAGTGTCTGCTTTTCAAAAAGTTCAAGTGCCCCAAGCACAACAGTATCGAGGTCAGGAATATTTTCAAGAGTAAATGTGTCCAATTTTTCAAGAGATGAAGGGTTCATATGGTTATCAGTATAGCAATGATACAGAGAAAAGAAAAAGACGCCCTAGAGGGGGCGTCTTCGTGAGGAAGATAAGGCTTCCTTTCATGCCAAACCATTCACTGCATAGAAACGGCAGCTGACTGGTCACTGTTGTTCAACTGATCACGAGGACCAGAATGCTCAGGACGCGGAACACCATCTTGTGCTTGCATCCGGTGAAGGAAGGCATCAATGCCGGTATCGGCCGCCCCGCGAGCAAGCTTCTTGCACTTGTCCTTGTGCTGGCAGACCTGCCGATCGAGCTTGTCCATCAGTTGATCGATGGCCGCGTAGAGGCCCTTGTGGGACACTTCGCAGAAGATCCGTTTGCCTTTGCTGCGCAACGTCACTTGTGCGGTCTGCCGGCGTTCCTTCTCTTTCTTCTTCTCCACCGTCAGCAAGACAGTGACAGTAACCACCTCGTCGAAATGACGAAGCGGACGGCTCAACTTGTTGGTGACGTACTCCCGAAGAGCCGGAGTCACCTCCAAATGATGTCCCTCAATTGTCAGGTTCATGCTTTTGCTCCTGTTTTCAACTTCTACTTGGGAAAGGGCAACAACTTGCTTGACCGCACAGTGTAAACCAAGCCGACTAACAAGTTGATAGAATACTACCACAAACAAACAGTAACGTCTACATGAAAGGTGGATAAGTACAGGATGCTGTAGCTCAAGAAGCTTGGCTTCGTAGACATCCGAAGCTAGCAAGCGTAGGATGCTGTAGCTTGTAGCTGAAATTCTACGGGGTGTAAATTAAACACAAATGCGTGACGCCTACGGCGTCACGCATTGTATTGTATGTAAGCTAAAGACTACAAGCTAACAACTAAAAACTTCTTTACCTCTTCAGCCACTCATCCTCTTGCCTTACAAGAACCGCTCGTGGGTTATGGTTCTTCGCAAGAATCATAGTAATCGCACGCTCCATACGCATACTCTGAGAACCTTTTACATACACAACATCTCCTGGCTCAAGCATTTTCACAAGTTCTTTACCTGCATCGATCGACGTATCACACATCATAATGTTCTCGTCGAGCATTTTTTCATCAAGCGCACCTTCTGCCGTAACTCTAGAACGTATACCAACAGTGAATAATTTATGACATGACGACGCCGCAATCTTGCCAATTTTATAATGCTCATCATGTGTATACTCACCGAGTTCAAGCATGTCTCCTAATACTGCAATCTTGCGACCAGTTGTATCAATTTCAGCAAGTGTCTTAAGCCCATGCTCTGTTGCTTTTGGCGAAGCATTATACGAATCGTCAATAATCACTGTTTGATTCATCCCCTGAAGAAGACGCATACGACCTTTTGGTTTTATTTCATCACGTAAAGATGCACAGGCGATAGGAAGTGGTATCGCAAGAAACTGAGCAACAAGCAGTGCAGGAAGAGCACAATATACAGGAGACTTACCAGCAACTTCAGGAAGCACGAGATGCTCTGTTGCTCCACGAGAAACAATAGTTGCTTCGGTTCCTTCAAGAGGACGACCGTATAATTTAATTGCAGTTGCTTGCATGTCTGCATATTCATGAATACCAAAACTTACCTTTTGCGCTTTTGTTTTTTCTAGAAGCTTCTTAGAGTCGTGATCATCACTATTATAAATAAATAATCCGTTCTCCTGTAGAGCACTTACCAAATAACCTTTTTCTTCGATCACTGCATCACGGTCTGCAAAAAATTCTATATGCACCGGAACTTGTCCAAACTGTGTCACTACTGTGATATTTGGTTTTATCCATGTTGTAATAGACTTAATATCTCCTGGTCGATCTGCCCCTATTTCAAGTACAAGGTGTGTTGGGTATTCTTTAGAAAAAGCAACAAAAAAACCTCGAATGATAATCATTATCCATTTGAACGGATTATTCCATCCTGATTTTTCTCCAAGAATTGTAAGTGGTACCCCAAATTCGCTATTCATACTCTTCTCACTACGACGCACATGCACATGATCCTTCATGACAGCGTAGATTGCATCCTTTGTTGAAGTCTTGCCAAGATTTCCTGTAACACCGATGATGAATGGTTTATGTCGAGCAAGAACTGCTTTTGCTTCCCATGTAATTGCGAGTAATGTGATGCGTTTAATAAAGTCTTTCATGAAATAAGTTTAAACTAGTTAATGATACTCTCCAGTTTACCACAAGGAAAGGTCGTGCTAGAATGAAAACCACCAAGGGCACTTGCAGTATTTGTAGAGCGACACTGATCTAAGTTCTGCAATAAAGGTTCCTGTGGTCAATGATCAGCCTAAGGTCAAGGGTTCCAGTAAGTCGTAGTCGGCAGGAACTTGTACACACTACCTTGACTGGCTTGGTAAGCCTCCTTAGGAATAGGAAGTGAAAGCAACCAGGGCACGACTCTTGCGAGTCGTGCCCTTTTTTATTTCTGCGATCTCAAGAGAATTTAATTTCTTAAATACTTGTATTCTTCACAATCACACTTCTTTACTTTCTTCCCCCTCCCACATGGGCATGGATCATTACGTCCATACTTTTCACTCCCATGATCTTGAGTAGGTAATGCGGCGGCAGCACCTCCAGCGTCTGGAATTACTTGTACAAAATTATTTTGCGCTTGTTGTTGTGCCTGCTGCGCAGCAAAGAAACCATCTAAGTTTTCAACAAATGAAATCAAATCGTTACGAAGAGAATTCTCAAGTCCTTTAAACATACGAAGACCTTCCTTCTTGTACTCAACAAGTGGATCACGCTGACCGTACGCACGAAGATTAACACTTGAACGAAGATGTTCCATTGCATCAAGATGTTCCATCCAAAGCGTATCAATAATCTGAAGCATCATAATACGGAAAATATGATGCACTGCATCACGTCCATACTTTTCTTCTTTTTCTTTAAGCACAGCATCAAACCCTTCTTTTTGTACTGCGAGCTCCGCAAGCACTTCGTCAACAAGAGCATCATCTTCAAATAAAATTCGACGACGCTTTGTATAAATACTTGTACGTTGTTGATTGAGCACATCATCATACTGAAGGGTATGTTTACGAGTATCAAAATGGAATCCTTCAATCTTCTCCTGAGCCCCTTCAAGTGCACGAGAAACAAGACGTGACTCAATCGGCTCATCTTCTGGAATACCGAAGCGCCCCATCATGTTCTTGATATTCTGTGATCCAAAGACACGCATAAGATCATCTTCAAGTGACACAAAGAACTGTGTCTCACCAACATCACCTTGTCGCCCTGATCGACCTCGTAGCTGATTATCAATACGACGTGCCTCATGACGCTCTGTACCAATCACAAAGAGTCCTCCGAGAGCGAGCACATCTTCTCTTTCTGAGTCAGTTGCACTTGGCCCACCGAGTTTAATATCCACTCCACGACCTGCCATGTTTGTGGCAATGGTTACCGTCCCTTTCTTGCCAGCTGCTGCAACAATTTCCCCTTCTTTCTCATGATTCTTTGCGTTAAGAACAGCGTGAGGAATATGCTCTCGTTCGAGGTACTTAGAAATAGCCTCATTCTTCTCAATAGAAATAGTACCGATGAGCACTGGCTGCCCTTTTTCATGAAGTTCTTTTACTTTCTTTGAGAGCGCTTGCCACTTTCCTTTTTCTGTTTGGAAAATAAAGTCATTATGATCTGTACGGTGGATTGGATTATGTGTAGGAACAGGAGTAACTACAAGACCGTACACTTTATAGAACTCTTCTTTTGAAGTCTCTGCAGTTCCTGTCATGCCGGCTAACTTCTCATAAAAACGGAAGTAGTTTTGGAACGTAATAGAAGCGAGTGTTCTTGACTCTTGCTCAATCTTCACTCCTTCCTTTGCTTCTACTGCTTGATGAATACCATCTGACCAACGACGTCCTGGCTGCATACGACCAGTGAATTCATCAACAATAATCACTTCACCATCTCGCACTACGTATTCTCGTTCACGAAGGAAGAGTGCCCTTGCTTTAACAGCAGTTTCGAGATGATGCACATACTTCATTCCTTCTATTGAATAGATATTAGAAATATTAAGCGTGTTTTCTGCTTTTGTAATACCGTCTTCTGTAAGTGAAATCGCTCGTTGTTTCTCATCAACAGTATAATCCTCTCCTTCAACAAGAGATTCTGCAAGTTGAGCAAACTTCATATACATATCACTTGATTCCTGTGCCGGTGCAGAAATAATAAGCGGTGTACGTGCTTCGTCTATTAAGATAGAGTCGATTTCGTCAACAATTGCATAGTGATGAGTATGTTGAGCAATGGCTTCTTTATTGTAACCAATATTATCCCTGAGATAATCAAAACCAAACTCATTATTAGTCCCATACGTAATATCTGCTCTATATGCCTCCTGACGACCGCATGGTTTAAGATATTCATGAACAACTTTGTATGACCCAACTTCATCACGTACAGTATCATTCTCCTTATTTTCTTCTGGAGTGATGTGTGTACTATCATACATAAATGAAGACTGGTGGTTGATTACTGAAATAGTAAGACCTAATGCATCATAGACCTGCCCCATCCATACTGAGTCACGACGAGAAAGGTAGTCGTTTACCGTCACAATATGTACGCCACGTCCAGTAAGTGCGTTTAAGTATGCAGGAAGTGTAGCAACGAGAGTCTTTCCTTCTCCTGTTCGCATTTCAGCGATATGACCCATATGAAGAAGAATTCCTCCTATAACCTGCACACGGTAGTGCATCATATGAAGTGTTCTTCGTGAAGCTTCACGTACAAGCGCAAATGCTTCAGGCAAAACCTCTTCAAGGACCTTCTTTTCTTTCTGAATAAGCGCTTCGCCTTGCAGACCTTCAAGCTGCTCCATAACATGGGCTTTTAAGGTAAGACTGCGAGCTTTGAGCTCTTCTGTATCAAGATCTTTGAGAGCATCTTCATACGAAAAAACCTTATCAACCAAAGGAGTAAGCTTCTTAATAGTTTTTTTGGATTCGTCTGGGAAAATCGCATTAATCCCCTTGGTAATAAAAGACATAGTTAGGGAATTATAGCACAAAAGACACTTTGGAGGTAGTTACACTACTCCTGCGAATCACTGCTTGTAAAAAACATAATGAAGGCTTCTTGAATCACTGGACGTAGATGAATAGGTGTAACAACTCCATACCCACTTGATCTCCACTCTCCCCAAGAATCATCATCAACAGGAACATGAACATCGTGAGGGAGAACTCCTGCACCAATTACCATAATGGCATATTTTTCTTCTTCATCTTTAAAATAAGCTTCCATAAGGTCCTTGTGGTACATACACTTACCGAAGAGGAGTGTTTCATTCTCAAGAAACACAAATTTAACCTTAGATTCTTCTGTGTCACAAATATCAGGTAGTGGAATAATTATAGGCTTCTTCATACTACACAGTATATACCTTAACGGATTACAGTAAAATAACAAGACTTCACATATCAAAAGACTTTGCTTATTTTGTGTCATATAAAAAACAAAACAGACATCAGTGGGAGCTGATGTCTGTTTCTTGAAGCTATCAAAGCGATTATGCACGCTTTGCTGTCTTCTTTGCAACCTTCTTCTTTGCAACTTTCTTAACTGCTTTCTTAGCTACTTTCTTAGCAACTTTTTTAACAGCTTTCTTTGCAACTTTTTTTACTGCCATAGAATTTTTTTATTATACAAATCTGAGAGCGCTTGTAATTATTTTGATCACGACCATTGATCTCTACTCTCTATACATAAGTATGACACTCATCTACATACATACAATAGTATGTGCTACAAAATGTGTGGATAACTTTTTATTTTCATTTTTTGTATTTATGCAAATGCGAATATTTTGCATAAAAGCTTTTAGCTGTTAGCTTGTAGCTATTAGCATAAATGAAAAACAATACTTATTTTTTATTTTTTCTGCTATCCCTCTGCTAAGAAAAAAAATTATTTCCATGTAAAAGTAATCCGAGATAATTTGTTATATTTTTCCCATTCACTCTTCTTAATATTCTTTTCTCTGTTACTGTTCATACCACTTTATGATATGGAAAATGTATCCACCCAAGAAAATCAATACCTCGTGTATATGTTTGTATATAACATTTATCAGGCAGAATGACCTACTGGGATAATGCCCTGGCATTCTATACCAAGTGTCTTCATTTTTGAATCAGCAGACGAATTAGCAAGTTCGCTTTTTGAAAGCACGTCTTGGACGTAAATAAATCTGCACACACACCACTCTACCTTAAACCATGACCTAAGATACTCTCGGTGTATGGCTACTAATTTCGGTAACGAGTAACCGTAATCGCTCACGTATTCACCTACTCTCACTCATAATTGTAGATTACGAAAATATAAAAATGAAAAAGTCCCGCACGGAGTACCGTGCGGGACAAGGACTAAGGTCAAAGGGTCCAAGTGCTAATTGAGACCAAAGTAACCGAGGTCTAAGTTCTAACCCAGTAGGCGATTGTGCTCAATCGCTTGCGAGAACAGCAAACGCGAACCCAGCGGCATCGTCCCACCTGCAGACAGGGCTGCCGTGGAACGCGTTCAGCCAGCGACCCTTGTCACCACAATCCGCATAGAGCAAGTTCGGGTCGCCATCGGAGTCCTTGATGGGCTCGTGCATCGTGACGATACCCCAGAGACCCATGTCTTTGATCTCCTTGTCGGTGAACATGACACGGATGAGACAGGCGACTTCGGGGTTGGGAGCGACGTACTTCCGCTTGGTGGCTTCCGCACGGATGTTTCGTGTGATGCGTTCGTCATTCGAGAAGAGCGAGCCCTTCATGACGACGATCTCGGTTACGACGCCCTTGGTCGGCTTGAAGTCGGGAGACAGGAGGACTTGCTTGGCATAGTCGCCAACGTTGTAGCCGGCCTGTTCCAGGCGCTCGATCCAGCCGGAACCTGTGGTGCCGTCGGACGTGACCGTGAAGCGGATGATGACATTTTCTTCGCGCCAGGAACGGACGACTTCAGAAAGCGTCAGTTCGTCACGCAGAAAGCGACGAGCACCTTCCACTCCGCCGAGCTTGTTGAAAATCGCCTCGACACTCACATCTTCGACATAGAGGTTGTACTTGGCCATAAAATGCTCCTTCCGGCTGATAGCCGATTGATTCATGTCTGCTAGACATGAAATCCTCTAATCCGAGGAGGAACCATAACCGTATGGTCATAGCGAGAAATGTCCTAGAAATAGGCTACTTTTCGCTATGACTATACGCAAGTCAAAAATATCAAAGAACTACTGATGTAATATCACATTTCACTATAAAAGTCAAGGAAATTAGCTTGGTCCGCAAGGGTTTTGTGACTATAACTCATAGTACACATCTGGTAAAAATGAAAAGCGGGGCGACTGAAGGTCGCCCCGCTTTTCATTTTATCTGTTCATCTATTAACGAAGTCTTATAGTATCCCCTGTCCACTCGTCCACGTCTTACTGCTAGCTATTAGCTGCCACCTTTGCTTTATAACTGTGTTCTTTTGCGATGCATCGACACCCATGCGGAGCAATATATTCATTCACAAATTCTTCTCCATAATCATAGACAATTTCTTCACCATTCTTGATATCTTTAATTGCCTTGATAAAAACACGCCCTTTTTTGATTTCACTTTCTGCATTCCCTGCTTCTTCACACGCATGATTACAATATCGCGCAATATTCCATCTCACTGACCCATCAATAGTCTTATTGCGGTTTACTTCAAAGAGATACTGATTAGTGTTAATCTTTTCTGCTTCTTCTTTATTCAAAATATTTCCAATATATTCGATAATAAGTTCTCCTTTTTTGATATCCTCTCCAGCAAAGAGTCCAAGTCCTGCGAGACCACGCTTTACTTTTACATTCTTAAAATGATGATCAGGAAGCTTGGCTTGCTCCTTATGGTTTGTTGCAACTGTCCCTGCAATCTTCTTGGTAACTTTTTTGATTGCTTCGTTAGTTATCTTGCCACCTTTCTTTAAAATAATTGACTGCTTTTTCTTCATAGTATAAGAAGCATACTATAAAGTACTTGTATTACAAAAAAGAAAAGCCTTCTACATGAGGGCTTTCCTACAAAACACTGGAAACAGCTAGTCCTATGTAAGTCTAGCAAAAAGAACATGTGGAAAAGTTGGTTCCCAGGCTTTCATCAAATGTCGAACTTGAGGATTTTGTATTTCAGCAAGCAAAATCCCTTGCTGAGTATTTGCTCGTATGCAATATATCCCCAATAGTGTCGGCAGATCAAATGCTTGCCATTTAAAATGCTGATCGTAAAAACTCATATCCGGAAGTTTGACACATCTGACCTTAGAGCCCAAGATCGCAGTACCCACTGTCAGGTCACCTACTCCTCTAAATCTCAATGCCATGATGATTCTCCTTCTGATCGTGACCAAAAGAAAACACACAGGTTCCACCTATTATAGTACTATAAAAATACTATGTGCACTATATTTCTTCATACACTTCTTTTCCTTGGTATGATAGTATAAAAAGATATGAAATCAGTTCCAGAAAATCTTACAAAACCTTTTAATGCAGAAGCTGTGGAAGCAGAGCTATACAGCACATGGGAGAAGAGTGGTTATTTTAATCCAGATAATTTACCAGGTGAAAGAAAAGAAGCATATACAGTAGTACTCCCTCCACCTAATGTAACAGGCACACTTCACACTGGGCACGCTATCATGCTTGCAATTCAAGACACTCTCATTCGTTTTAAACGTATGCGGGGGTATAAAGCTCTCTGGATACCAGGAACTGACCATGCGGCCATTGCAACTCAGTCAGTTGTTGAAAAAAAAATTCAAAAAGAAGAAGGAAAGAACCGGCACGATATAGGAAGAGAAGAAATGATGCGCCGTATTAATGAGTTTGCTCTTGAAAGTCAAAACACAATTCTCACACAAACACGTTCAATGGGAGCATCACTTGATTGGTCACGTCTTGCTTTTACTTTAGATGATACACGCAACCTTGCTGTACGGACGATGTTCAAAAAAATGTATGATGACGGGATTATTTACCAAGGTCACCGTATTGTGAACTGGGACCCAAAGGGGCAAACCACTATCTCAGATGATGAGCTTGTTTATGTAGAAGAAAAAACAAAATTTTACTACTTCAAGTATGGCCCTTTTGTAATTGGAACTGCTCGTCCAGAAACAAAATTTGGTGATAAATATGTTGTTATGCATCCAGATGATGAACGATATAAAGAATACACTCATGGACAGAAGCTAACTGTTGAATGGATTAACGGACCGATTGAAGCAACTATTATCAAAGATGAATCTGTTGATCCTGCTTTTGGTACAGGAGTAATGACTATCACCCCATGGCACTCCGTAGTTGATTTTGAACTTGCACAAAAATACAAGCTTGATTATGAGCAAATTATCGACAAATATGGAAAACTACTTCCTGTTTGTGGAGAGGAGTTCGTTGGAATGAAAATAAAAGACGCTCGTGAAAAAATAATTGTAAAACTTGAAAGCAAAAGTCTTGTTTCAAAGATTGAAGACTACACACACAATATTTCAACAGCAGAAAGAACTGGTGGGATCATTGAACCTCAAATCATGAAGCAATGGTTCGTGGCAGTAAATAAGCCGTTTAAACACTTTGGCACAGAAACAACACTTAAAGAACTCATGCGTAAGGCGGTGGAAAGTAAAGAAACAACAATCGTACCTGATCGATTTGAAAAAGTATATTTCCACTGGATAGAAAATCTTCGTGACTGGTGTATTTCACGTCAGATTTGGTACGGTCACCGCGTTCCTGTTTGGTATAAAGGTGATGAAATCTTTTGCGGAACTGAAGCACCTTCAGGTGAAGGTTGGGTTCAAGACGAAGACACTCTAGATACATGGTTCTCATCCGGTATGTGGACTTTCTCTACACTTGGGTGGCCCGAAAAAACAAAAGACATGGAGACATACCATCCAACAGCACTCTTGGAGACAGGTCATGACATTCTTTTCTTCTGGGTCGCGCGCATGGTGCTCTTCTCTATGTATGCCTTAAATGAAGTACCATTCAAACATGTCTATCTTCATGGACTTGTTCGTGATGCACAAGGACGTAAAATGAGTAAGTCCCTAGGTAATGCACTCGACCCCCGAGACCTTTCTTCAAAATATGGAACAGACGCACTTCGTATGGCACTCATGGTTGGTAATGGTGCGGGAAATGATCTCAAGCTTGGCGAAGACAAAGTAAAAGCATACAAACTCTTTTCTAATAAAATATGGAATGCGACGCGCTTTGTACTTGAAAAAACAATAGACCTAGAAAAAGAAAGTAATCTTACAGATGAAGATCAAGCTGTATATGACGCATGGAGAGAGAAGCATAAGGACATTACTCTAGATATCGAAAACTACCGCCTTCACCTCGCATCAGAGAAGATGTATGATTACTTCTGGAAGGTTTTTTGTGATGATATTATTGAAACGCGAAAGGTAAGGATTCTTGAAAACAAAGACAAAACAAGTGCACAAACACTTCTCCTTATACTTCTTCGTGAACAAATGATTGTAGCTCATCCTTTCATGCCGTTTATTACTGAAGAAATTTGGAAATACATTAAGAAAGATACTGACAACATGTTAATGGTAACGGCATGGTAACGAAACTCAGACAACAAGAGTACTTACAGGTACGAGAACTACTCAACATGAGCGAAGTCTAAAGACTTCGCTCATGTTGTTTATAATCTAAAGCCTACCCACTACTTTCAATGTTCTAACAACTGTGGATAGTAGAACGAATATATTGACTCATATGGTTGTATACTGTATTCATACACAACTAACCGTTTATTAATTATGCTTAAAGAAAAAAAATCATTTTTCGAGCGTCTTGCTGGCTCGATTAGCGTTGAGGATGAAGATGAGTCAGTGGATTTCGTTGCACCTCAAGTACAAGATGATGAACCTGAAGAGGAAGAAGTTCCTGTTAAGCATGTAGGAAATAAATCTGCTCTTGCTACTCAAATGGCACGACCTAAACATCATGTTGTAGAAGAAGATCATGACGACGAGGTTGATGTCGAAGAAGGCGAGCTCTCAGTAGATGTCTACCAGACAGCTTCTGAAATTATTATAGAAGCCATGGTTGCCGGAGTTAAACCTGAAGACCTTCACCTTTCAATTACACGAGACATGGTTACCATCAAAGGTAGACGAGACGGAAATACCCAAGTAAATCATGATGACTATTTTTATAAAGAACTATACTGGGGAACTTTTACCCGTACGATTCTTCTCCCTCATGAAGTAGAAATAGAAGAAGCAGAAGCAGTAGAAAAGCACGGGCTTCTCATTGTAAGACTTCCAAAGGTAGACAAGGCTCGTCAAACAAAACTAAAAGTTAAGTCAATCTAATAAAAAACACTGCACGGGTCGTGCAGTGTTTTTTATTTAGATTAAATGTAAAAAGTTATTAAAAATCTCTCTTCCACATGTTTGTTCTACAAACATTTCAGGATGAAACTGTACACCGTATACAGGAAGACTCTTATGTTTTATAACCTCAACACCATCTTGTGAGCGAGCAAGCGATACCATCTCATCACCAAGAGAAGCAACTACCCATCTATGGCTTTCAAAAACAGAGAAATTTGTAATTGTTAAAAATAAATCATCTGGCTCTATAACCTCTATCTTAATAAGTCCTTTTTCTTTTTCTTTCATTTCCTGTAACTTTGCCCCAAAAACATGAGCAATGAGCTCAAAACCAAAACAAATACCAAGTATTGGTTTATTACAGTTTCTAATAAATTCTATTTCATTTTCAAGAAGAGACTCATTACCAACTACAGGAAAGCTGTGCCCTCCTGATAAAATAAAGAGATCAAAATCTTTCTCTTTTTCTATTGAAAGATCTGCAAACGAAATCACTTCAAATTTTTTTTCTGCAAGTAATTGTTTGAGGCTTTCAATATAGCTTGTACCGTTGTCAACTACGAGAATTTTCATATGTAATTTTAAGTATACTTTACAACATAAATAAAAAACACTGCACAGGTCGTGCAGTGTTTTTTATTCCTCTTTTTAAGCTAAGGAATAACAGCTACTGTTGTACTAGAGTACCCTGAATATCCCGCAATATTTAGTGCACGCAAACGGTAAGAATATGTTCCTGTAGCAAGTCCTATATCAAAATAAGAAGTTGCGTTAGGTGTAGTACTCGCTATAAGTGAAAAGTTGATCCCATCTGTACTTTTTTCAATAAAATATCCGAACTCATCTGAGTTAGTGTCATTCCATTGTACAAGTACATTAGTAGAACTAGAGACGGTATTTCGAACATTAATTGGGGTATTAGGAATTGATGAATACGTAATTATTGTAGCAAGTCGGCTAACACGTGCACCTGCTGTTCCAGAAACCCTAACTACACCTGTTTCTAATGTAGTAGAAGCATTCTTAGTCACAAAAAGACCTGAGTATGTAGTAGTAGCTAGCGTAACAGGAGTTTTACCAGAAAGTGCGTATGTTGCACTGTTAGCACTATCTGTTCCATTTAAACGATAAAAAACGGAGAGATTTGCTGTTCCACTGTTAACATCTTTTGATGCACAAGGGATAATTGAAATACCTGTAATCACAGATCCGTTAGGAACACTTGCTACTGAGACTGCAAATGAGTCGCGTCCACCTATAAGTGATGTAGAGACATAATCGGTTGTACCATTACATGAAGTCTCATCAACAAGCGTGTAATGTGTCGTTCCTGTTGATGGAGTCCATGCAGAATATGAACCAACTCCAGAAGGAAGAAGGGTAGATGTTACCGATGCCGATACAAGCAAAACAGAACCGAGTGCGAGCAAGCCTAAATATTTTTTATTCATTAACGTTATTGTTTATTTTAATAATACTTATTAAGTATAGCTTCTTAAAATAAGATTAAGAGCTAAGATGTACACATTTCTTACAGGAATCATGAGTACACTTTCGGTCACAAGACTTCTGACTAACCCTATAAAAAATAAGATAACCAACCCTATTTGAATATTTATTTTCTTTTCATATACAGTATTCTTGAATCAGCCCGAATACGTTTTACTTCCATGGTTGAAAAATCAACTCTCAAGCAAAAGTGACACAGTCACAACTCTCACAATTTTAAATTTTTCTTTGTTAGCAACACTCTACTGATTAATGAATTTAAAACTCTCAAGAATAGTTTTTGCAGTGACATCTTCTTCCGGTAACCAAACCATGAATTTGAGACCGTTATTTTCCATAAAAAGATAACGATACTTTTTTGATAATGAATATGAAGCATTTTCAGTATGAAACTCGCCAGTCAAGGTAAACTGATACACTACTTTACCACCTATAGTCGTTTGGGAAATTTGTCCGACTTCTTTATTTACTCCATTTGGGTTTATATATTCTTTATTTTCTCTCCAAATTTCCTGCACAAATTCTTTGAGGGGCAATTTCGTCACCTTAATTGCAGCAGGGTCACCCGAATAACCTTGTACCTCAACATTAAAATTAGTTTTATTTCCTGACCAATAAACACTAAAAGCTTCATTCTCGTCAGTTGTAAATTCATTGCTTTCCACAAAACTAATTTGTGGGTGATTAAAACTGTAACCATACTTCTTATTCGTGAATGTAAGCCATCCCTCTGTGGCCTCGCTAGTATTTGAAGATGCTTGCTGCGCAGTAGAAGTGGTGGCTACCTGGGCAGTTGTCGAATTAGAAATCTGCACTTCAGAAAGTTCTTGTGGAATACTTTGCTTGCTTTCTGAACTAAAAGTAGATGATTGATGATCACTATAATACGCAACTAGAACTGCTACAGAAATAAAAACAAAAGCAGCAAGAGCGATTAGTGATTGTTTCTTATGATTTACTAATTGAATAGGTTGAGTAGCAGAAACTGAAGGTGTTTGATTGTTTATTTCCATAATACTAATTTAGTAAGTATACCTAATAAGGTGATACATATATATTGTTATCAACAAGAATAGATTATTAATAAGACAGAGGTAATCGGTCACCTCGTCTTACTTCTCTCGAAACAGGAGACTCCGTGGCCCCTATCTGATTCCTAACAGAGATCAAATAGTTTTATTCATCCCATAAACTAATACACGTTATGCTCTCGACAGGAAACGTGAGTAAACTTTCGGTCACAGAATCAGTTTTAGATTACTAAAATAAAAGATTCTGCGACCCCTATCCGATTCCTGACGAAAAGCACGCAGGTGCTTTTCTCCGAGAGCACAGAATACAAAAAGTGACATCACTTGATGTCACTTTTTGTATTCTGTGCTCTCGGCAGGAATCGGACCCACATTAATCCCTTAGGACGGGACTGTTCTATCCATTGAACTACGAGAGCGTCACGCTTGATTCTAACATATTGTGCTTTTGGTGACACTTTAAAATAGGATATACTGGTCACCATGAATACTAAGAATATGACTAACGAAGAAAAGCTTGATGCAATATATGAGATGACTCTTCAAAACCATGAGGTCCTTAAAACAATTCGTAGGCAACACTATTTTTCAAGTATACTCCGTATTCTCTACTGGTTATTAGTTTTTGGTTTTATTGGAGGAGCGTATTATTTTCTTGGACCTATTATCAATACGTTTACAGGAGGATCATCTTCTGTAGGCAACACACTACTACAACTTGATCAACTAAAAAACCAACTCCCTGAAGCAAAAATGCTTAACCAAGTAATTGATGGCCTACAAAAATCAAGCGTGAGTAATCAATAACCTTACTACACCACCGCGTTGAAGGCTATTCCTTTTTATGCTAGAATTGAGAAATCAACAAAAAAGTTGAAGTTGTAGAATATACTGGGATAGCTCGAGAAGCTTGGCTTCGAAGATGTCTGGAACCAGCAGGTGGAAGACACAAGTTGGTAGATTGTTCAGGTGAAAATAAACAAAGTGGGTAAAAAAATAGAATATGCTGGGATAGCTCAGTTGGTAGAGCATTTGCCTGAAGAGCAAAGGGTCCCCAGTTCGAGCCTGGGTCCCAGCACAGTAAAAAGAAAAATCACAATATATGTTGTGATTTTTCTTTTTACTGTGCTGGGACAGAAAGCCAACTGCTTGGCTTTCGTCCAGGCTCGAATAGGGGTCGCGGAACATGTTCGAGGAGCTTGCGACGAGGAGTTCCGTGACCGAGCCTGATTTTTAAAGTAACCTTCGTCACTTTTGTCCAGGCTCGAATAGGGGTCGGAAAATTATCTCTGACGAACGCAGTGTGGAAGTGATTTTGTGACCGAGTTAGAGTCAAAGCATCCTAAATAAGAAAACACCTTTTAAAAGGTGTTTTCTTTACTACTAACAATGACTGTATTATAGATTATTCCGCAATCTCGAGTATCTTCGCCATCTGTGCTGGATTAAATCCAACCATAACATCATCTCCAATTTTGATAACTGGCACACCAAGTTGTCCTGTCATCTCAACCATTTCTTTTCGCTTCTCCATATCCTCCCCAACATTATAATCCTCAAACGGAATATTTTTTGTCGCAAGCCATTCCTTTGCCATGTGACAAAAATGACATGTTGGTGTACTAAAAATTTCTACTTTTTTTGTTGCTTGTGTATCCATATGAAAGAAAGTATACAGAATTTACTGAGAAAAACAAACGTTCTGTTTTAGGTTGCCTATATGCTACTTTTTAAAATAATCTTTCCACCAAATACTCAACCGTTCCCAAACTGTCATTTCATTACGAACAGGACTCACAGGAACCTTATCGTCATCATAAATAACAATTACCCCTTCTCCACTCTTCACAACCGGATACGTAGTGCGTATATAACTTTCAAATCCACGCTCTGTACCTATAGCTTCTGTTTGTTTACTTGCTCTATCTACTTTTTTTTGTAACTCATCCCGCTCTTTAGCTGAATCATTACGAAGTTTTGTCACTTCAATACGTTTATTGTTAAGTTCCATAATTGAACGAAGAAGAAGAACAATAAGTAGGAAAAGTACTACAAGAGTAACTCGAGAATAGACAAGAGTCCGAATCATGTGTTTTTGTTGATATTCTCGCATAGCTTTGCTAGTATATAGTTTACCATGGAGCCCACACTAAAAGTGGCTACCTATAATACAATACCTATGATATTTAATGCAAAAAATAAAAAAACAATACAACGAGTGTGGGCAGTTATCTCGATTCTTGCAATCGTTGGAATGATTGGATTTTCTTTGATTCCTTTTATTGGATAACTACTACCGATAAAAATGCACGACGCCTACGGCGTCGTGCATTTTTATATATCAATCTAAACTAAATAGAATCTGTACCAGAGCTACATACTTTAGTGACATATCATACATAGACTATTTTTCGTTACGGTGTATTTCTAAGTATTTCTTAAATGCTTCTAGATGCGTCCTAACATTAAACTGTGAAGCGTACTCTTCAAATGGAAGAGTCTCTATTTGTTGCTCAAGAATAGCTTGTACTGTATCTTTTGACTCCCATGTAAGCACACATTCTTGTTCGCTTGCATCAGTAGTTGTCGGAGTCCCTTTTCCCCCTACTACTCCGGCTACAAAAAAATGAATCTCATATTTTTTTGCAGAAAGATCTCTATATTGATCGTACTGTCCGATGTACTGAATAATAAGAATCTTACAGCCAAGTTCTTCCTGACACTCGCGGATAAGCGCTTCTTCAAGAGATTCATTTCCTTCCACTCCACCACCCGGAAAAAGACTGTGTCCTCTTACTGAAAGAAGAGCAATATTTCCTTCCTCATCAAATACTATACCTTTGACAGTTGGTCTCTTTACATAGAACTTTGGTGCAGGACTTGGATTTTCAAAAATATCACTATCTTTAATTGTTGAAATAACTTCCATACACCAAAAAGTATACCACTTATATACTCTTGGAATTATAAAACTTACAAAAGTTTTGTATCTGTCTGCGTAGTTTACTTGTAATCTGCACAGTCTACGACTATCACTTCTCCCCCGGCTTCATCATGTTCAAAAATGTATCGTGTGAGATATGAACCTTTCCGTCACGTTCCATTCTTTCTTTTCCACGCTTCTGCTTCTCGCGAAGTTTCATCTTTCGTGTAATATCTCCACCATACATATATCCTGTAACATCTTTCTTCATTGGTGCTATTGAACGCGATGCGATGATACGTCCATGAACATAGGCTTGGATCTTTACACGGAATAATTCTGTTGGAAGAATCTTTTCAAGTTTCTCTACCACTTCTTCACTTTCTTCTCGTGTTCGGTGCTCAGGAATGACTCGTGAGAAAGCAGTAACACGCTCTTCTGCAACATATACATCAAGTCTCGTCACATGAGCATCCTTCATTTCCCCTGGTTCATAAACAATAGAAGCATATCCACTTGAAGCAGACTTTACTTCATTAAAGAAATTACGCATAAGTTCACGAAGTGGCATGTTAAGCGTAATCTTAACGCGATTATGACCCCAATCCAAAAGATCAATTACTGTGGCCTCATGTGGCGGAAATAGCTGCATAAGAGGACTTACGTAGTCGTGGGGGGTAATGATAGTCAATATAATCCATGGTTCCCTAACAGAAATGTATTGTCCATGATCAGGAAAGTGTATTGGGGTATACACCATCTCTACTTCACCATTTTTTAGCGTTACTTCATAGGTAATAGAAGGTGTAGTCACCACAAGCTCTTGATTAAATTCACGACGAAGACGCTCAGTAACAATTTCTAAGTGAAGCATTCCAAGGAATCCACAACGAAACCCTCTTCCAAGCGCACCTGACGACTCTTCTTCAAAGGTAAGTGACGAGTCAGAGAGTTTAAGTTTAGAAAGAGAACTTCGAAGATCATCAAACTCATCTTGGGATTCTGGATAGATTGAAGCGAACACAATCGGAACAGGTTCTGCATATCCAGGAAATGCTGGGAGTGGTCGTGACTGTGTTGTTACCGTGTCTCCAACACGCGCAATACCAGGCTCTTTAATTCCTGTAATGATATATCCAATCTCTCCAGCATTAACACTTTGTGCTTCACGTTTATCTGGTGAAAATCTCCCAACCTCACGAACGATAAACTTATGATTTGACTGCACAAAGAGAAGTGTATCCCCTGCTTTCACACTTCCATCAAGCACACGAGTGTAGAGAATAACTCCCATATGATTACTGTACTCGAAGTCAAAGATAAGGGCGCGGGCTTGTGAAGTGCCTTCAGCCCCAAACTCACTTTTTGGAGCAGGAATTCTTGCAATGATTTCTTCGATAAGCTCCTTCACCCCTTCACCTGTTTTACCAGATACTGCCAAGATATCTTTTTCATCACAGTGTAGCAACTCTATGATTTCATCCTTAACATCATCAGGTCGGGCAAGAGGACTATCAATTTTAGTCATTACGGGAATAATAGTAAGCCCTGAATTCTTTGCCATCTCAAGCGTGGTAAGAGTCTGTGCTTGTACACCTTGTGTTGAATCAACAAGAAGTAGCGTACCTTCTACCGCCTGAAGAGCACGAGACACTTCATACGAAAAATCAATATGTCCTGGGGTGTCAATTAAGTTAAGGATATACTCTTTCCCATTGTTACCTTTCCAGTTCATTCGAACAGGTGTCATCTTGATTGTGATACCTCGTTCACGTTCAAGTTCCATTGAGTCTAAGACTTGCTCTTTCATATGTCTCTTGTCAACAGTTGCAGTTACTTCAAGAAGTCTGTCTGCCAGAGTCGATTTACCATGGTCAATATGCGCGATAATAGAAAAGTTACGAATTTCCATAGATATCTTCCTATACTACACGAAAAACACCTATTAGTAAAAAGAAAGCTGACGTATATCAGCTTTCTTGAAGAACAAGCACTTTAATGTGCTCTATTGGCCAATCAGACATTTCTACAACATCATCAATGTCTAAGCAAAAAGCAGCAACTGACAACCAGACTCGGTGGAACACGTCACTTTCAAAAAAATACTCAATGTGGTAATCATACCACTCTTGTGCATTAATATATGAAGCATCATGATACATGCCGAGCAATATTGAAAGAATTAGTTTTACACGAGAATCAATACAGCCTTCTCGAAGACTAGATATTACCTCTTCAAGAAGAACAGCTCTCAGACTACGTCCTGCAGAAATCCCTCCTGAATCATATCTTTCCCAAAGATTACTCAAACACCTAACAGCGATATCAAGAGGTGGAGTATCAGTTGCCAAATTTTCTATTACAAATTTGCAGAAAAATTCCTTCTGTTTTTGTGGGATATGCGTATCGTGACACAAATGAACAAGTGATTTCATGGCAAACCCTCCTATATGTTATAGCAACACTTATCACATACCTCGTTCTACCATAAAGAAAAAATAATGGCAAAAGATTGATACAAGAGGTTTTTTAAATTACTTCAATCATCTTATTTATTCCCCATAAAAACCTTTGACTTCTGGAGAAAATGACTCCTTTTATACAAAATTGCATACAATACAGAAGACGTAAAAAAGTACACAACTATTCCATATACAAGTGAAAAAATGCCGAGCTCTCTAAAATAAAGACAGGCAGACACACAAGCAATAGACCCAGCAAGGTTGCCGAAGAACACTTTTTTTGTATCTTTCATAGAATAAAACCCTATTGCCAAATACTGTGAAGCCATAGAAAATGGCATTGCAATCAAAAAACCAACTAAAAATGTAGCAATAAGACCATTTGCATTGTTATGACTATACAAAAGTCCTGTAACTACATGCCGCAATGGATATAAAAAGCAACTAATACTAATTGCTCCAAAAAATAAAAGCGACGTGTACTTATACACTAGAGCTTCATGTTCCTTAATTCTCCCTTCCTCATGCTCACGAGAAAGTATAGGGAGACTTGCAGTTGTAACACTTTGTGAAATAATCTGTGAAATTGCATCAGTGATTCGTTGTGCAAATAAAAATGATGAGAGTACGCCTGGTCCAAGTGTTGTTGCAAACGCAGTAAGAAACATAACACGTAACTGTGAGACTATGTTAGTAAATGATCTTGGAAAAGTAAACATAACGAGTTCCTTCACATACATGCTGCTAATATTGTGTTTCTTAATTGAAAACTTGTGCGACTTAAGAGAGATTGATTGAATAAGGAGTGCAGTAACTGCTCCGAGTAATACTCCAAAAATAAGCCCTTTCACTCCATGGTCATGATAAAAGAATACAATTCCGAGAATAATTCCAAGAGAATACCCAAGTGGGGCAATTGCATAATACAAGAACTCATTTTTTATTTGCGCAAAACAAGAGATAAGCGATGAAATACCAAGCAAGAGTGGCTGGAACATGAGGATTCTTGTTGCAAAAATAAATTCTTGTAACTGTTCATCTGAAAACCCTGGAACAATTAATCGTGCGTAAAAATTAATTGTACTCATAACAACAATAATAATTACTGTCATCAATAAACTAAAGAAAAAGAGAAGCGATGTAAATCTTTTTTCTGCTTCAATAATTCTGCCATTTTTGTTTTCTTTTGTTAGAAAAGGAACTACAGTTCCAGCAGTAATAAATGCCAAAAAAATACCATATGAAAGATCTGGTAATCGAAAAGCTGCATTATATACGTCAAGCGTTGGTCCAACCCCTACATATACCGCAAGAAGTCTATCTCGTACAATACCAAGCAAAACAGAAGCAATACTAAATACAGCTAAGAGTACTGAATTTTTGAAAATCATTATTATTTCATACTAGCAAAAAAAAGACTGAATTAGAAGGCAAAAATAAGACCAGTATACTGATCTATACAATGTACTATTGCTTTTTAAACAATTTAGTTGTATTGTTACTCCTGTTCTACTGGGTAATTACTCTTACGGCTTTAAATGTAGCTTATGAGGGAGGAAAGTCCGAACACATAGTTTTTAATTAAACAAGCGTAGCGGGTAACGCCCGTCGTGAGCAATCATAGAGGTGCGAGCAGAGACGCCCGAGATGAAAGTCAGAGGCTCCATAGCAATATGGATGACACATGTGGTAACACATGTTTGAAACGGCTAAATCCTTACGTATGTGCAAGACCGTGCCCTTAGCAATAAGGGAGTGTCGCTTAAGCGATGTGGTAACATATCGCTCAGATACATGATTACACAGTGCAGGTAACTGCATGGACAGAATTCGGCTTATAGGTAGAACAAAGATGAAAGAGCGGTGCCAACGGCACCGCTCTTTCTTTTTTTATTAACCTTAATCCGTCATCTTCACTTTTGAACCAAGATACAGGCCAAATTTTTCTGAGAGACCCGCATTGATTTCAAGCACATAGCTTGCATCTGCTTGATTCATATAAATCTTTTTAGTATTTGTATATGACTCTGGTGTAACATTTCTCTCAATAGAAACAACAACACCATTTTCATTAATCCAAATAATATCAAGAGGGAATGCCATATCTTTCATCCAAAAACCATATCTCCCCGGCACATCAAAAGCAAAAAGCATTCCTTCATCGTCATTCATAATGTGACGACCAGAAAGTCCAAGTTCGCGAGAGGCTTTTGTATTAGCTAGCTCAGCAGTGATGGCACCTTTTGGCATAAGAATAGTCATATCGCTACGAACGAACTTATCAACAACAACAGAATCACATACTTTTGTAGCTAAACACCTAAACCCATACATACTCGAAAAGAATAGTCCAACACAAAGAAGCACAAGAAGTGTATTTCGTATCATTGTGCTTTTTTTAGTAGTCACTGATGAAGATGAACTATTCTTATGTTTTGTGTATGTATTCTTTTTCATGATATTTTCTAGTCCCTAATTTCTAGCAACTAGCCCCTATCCTTATGATTTTCGACCAGCACGTGAACGCTCAGATTCGGTAAGAAGCTGCTTTCGCAAACGAACTGATTTTGGTGTTACTTCAAGATATTCATCAGCGTTCATGATTTCAAGACCACGCTCGATACTAATCTCCCAAGCAGGAACAAGTACGATCGCTTCATCAGCACCAGATGAACGCATGTTAGAGAGCTGCTTACCCTTTGTCGGGTTCACCATCATTTCTTCACCTTTTGATGTATTACCGATAACCATACCTTCGTATACTTCTGTTGTAGGAAGAATGTAGATGACACCTCTATCCTGAAGGTTCCAAAGAGAAAATGCAAGTGACTTACCTGTTGCCATAGAAGTCATAGAACCTACAAGACGACGTGTGATCTCGCCTGCATACGGACCGAATTTAAGGAAACGAGCAGAAAGAATACCAAGACCCTTAGTGTCGATAACGAATTCTCCACGATACCCAAGAAGTCCACGAGTAGGAATTTCTGCCTTGATACGATTAATACCATTCTTCTCTGACATGTCTGTAATCATCGCTTTACGACGTCCAAGTTTCTCCATCACAACTCCTGATGACTCAACTGGCACATCAATCACAAGCTCTTCATATGGCTCCTCTTTAACACCGTTATTTTCATGGAAAATTACCTGTGGTTGTGACACTTGAAGTTCATATCCTTCACGGCGCATAGTTTCAAGAAGCACACCGATGTGAAGTTCCCCACGACCGTACACAAGATACTTATCTGTATCAAAATCTACACGAAGACCAACGTTAATTTCGAGCTCCTTCTCAAGACGGTCACGAATCTGACGACCTGTTACGAACTTACCTTCCTTTCCAGCAAACGGTGAATCATTAACAAGAAAGTTAAGTGCAATTGTCGGCTCATCAATATGAATAGCTTCCATTGCATCTTGAGATTCATTTTTTACGAATGTTTCACCAATGAAAATATCAGAAAATCCTGCGATCATCGCAATGTCTCCCGCTTCTGCAGTTGCAGCATCCACTCGTTCGATACCATTGAATGTATAGATCTTTGTAATCTTTCCTTTACGAGTTTCTCCTGTTGATTTCTTAACAGTAATTTCTTCTCCAACTTTTGCTACACCGTCATAAATACGTGCAATAGCCATACGTCCTAGGAAGTTATCGTATGCAAGATTGAATACTTGTGCCTTAAATGGGTTATTGATATCCCCTGTCGCTTTTGGAACTTTTTCAAGAATAGTTTCAAGAAGTGGTGTAAGGTCTTTTCTCTCATCATCAAGACCTTTCATGGCAACACCTTCACGCCCAATTGCATATACAGTTGTAAAATCAAGTTGCTCCTCATTTGCACCAAGTTCCATAAAAAGTTCAAAGACTTCATCGTGTACTCGTGTAGCATCCGCTGCTGGTTTATCAATCTTATTGATCACAACAATTGGTTTAATACCAAGTTCAAGTGACTTCTTAAGTACGAAGCGAGTTTGAGGCATAGGACCTTCCTGAGCATCAACAACAAGAAGCACGCAGTCAATCGAACGAAGCACACGCTCCACCTCAGAACCAAAGTCAGCGTGACCTGGAGTATCCAATATATTAATCTTCACACCTTTGTATGGCACTGAAGTGTTCTTCGCAGTGATAGTAATACCACGCTCCTTTTCCATAGGATTAGAGTCCATAGTCTGACCCTCTTGACCTACTCCACATTGTTTCATGAGAGCGTCAGTAAGTGTTGTCTTACCATGGTCCACGTGAGCGATAATAGCGATGTTACGAATTTCTTGTTGCATATATAAAAATCTTACTTATTTTGTCTATTTCCCTTGTATTCTATAGGAAGACAAAAGCGGCGTCTGCCTGCGGCAGACGCCGCTTTACTAATACCTGTGAGTATAGCACAACAGCACAAATATTGCCAGTACGTCAACTGCTTTTTATAATACAGCTCTTTCTTTTACAAAATCAGCAAGGTTATCAAAAATCATTCTAAATATAGAACCTATTTGCTTTATCTGTTCAAGAGTTACTCCATTTTCTTTCAAAAAATAAATAACTATTCCGATAGCAACAAGCAAGAAAAAAAATGGAAGTATAGGGACATCTAATTCTACATGTTTAACTGGAGTTGGATTTTTTTTAAAAGTCTCCCCACCTACTTGAAAAGAAGTTGGTTGTTTATAGAGCGGTTCAGGTGGAATCTTGGTAGCAATCTCTTTCAAGGTTTCAGGACCCCCAGAAATAGTGTGATATGAAGGGGTTGCTGTAGGGTCTCCTACTTGAGGAATCTCAGTGGTAAGTGGCGCAGGAGTACTAATCTCACCAATTACTTCTGATAATTGTTCATCAAGGAACTTGGTGTCTGTGCTATTTATTTCTGTACTATTGTTACCAATAACTTCACTCCCCACTTCTTCGACTACAGCTTTTGGTTCCATAATTAAAGGTAGTATATCCTACTTTTTTAATTTGAAAAATAGTTATTTAAGATCTTCAACCGCCAATAGAAAACATATTTAGAAAAGATATTCCGGTTCCAACAACAATTGCTATAGCAAAAAATCGAACAGCAAATTTTATAAGACGATTACCTCCTTTTTTGTATGTAGCAGCTCCTACAATTAAAAGTATAGTAGGAAAGATAGCTCCAGCAATTGCTGCGATATACCAAAAATATGTAGCCATACCAGGTTCAATAAGTCCCGTAACTGGTTCAATAAATTGAGATAATACAGAGTCACGACCCAGAAGCCTATTTACAATAAGATGCCTATGTATATTAATAATAAATCCAGACAATCCTGAAATAATAAAAATTGCCATCGTTACTTTAAAGACAAGTTTTCCAAACTTTTCCATTTTTGTTTCTACTACAGGTTCTTGTATTATATTTTCTTGCATATGTATTTACTTTTTACTGATACGATATTATTTAATAAACCAACTACTCATATTTACATAACATGTTCCAAATCCAACCAGTATTGATACAGCAAGGAAAAGTGCTGCAAACTTCATAAGATTCTTTCCTCCTCTATTAAAAGTAATAGCCCCAACTATGAGAAATAAAAAAGGAGAAAAGATTGCAAGAGGGGCACCAATATACCATAGAAAGACCCCCTGTTCAAAAATAAAGCTAGATAACGACGAAGCAATAAGAATAACCATTGTGGCTATAAAAATTATTTTTGGGATTTTTAGAGTATCTTTTTCTTTAATTGATTTAACTTCTGCTTGTATTATTTTTTCTTTCATGCGTATTTATTTTTTACTAATAATAGTATTAATAAAACAAATCGTCTATATTCCCCCAATATTTACAAAACAAGTCCCAGCACCAACAAGAGTAGTTACAAGAAAGAAGTGTCCTGCAAATTTTATAAGACGACTACCTCCATTTTTATAAGTAATAGCACCTACTATTAAAAAAATAATCGTGAATAAAGTTGAAGCCATTAGGGCAATAGCCCAGGAATTCATCCCTCCACCTTGCATAAACAGCTGAACTATAACAGAATCAGATCCTAGTTCTAAATGTCGAATTATAAAACCTAACAACGAAGGAATGATAAAGACTGCTATCGTAATTTTAATCAAAAGTTTCCCAAACTTTTCCATCTTTGTTTCTACCATAGGTTCTTGTATTGTATTTTCTTGCATAGATATAGTATATCCTAAACTTTTTCTTATGCGTATAAGTACTACTGCTGCAAGGATTTATATATTCTAGAAAATTAGAAAACATATCCCAACCTCTAACAAGAAGGACACAAAATATCTACCGCGGAAATATTTACAAAACATGTTCCAGTTCCAACTACAAGTGTTGTTATAAAAAAAAGACCAGCAAATCTCATAAGACGACCACCTCCTTTTTTATAGGTGATAGTCCCTACTATCAAAAATATAACAGAAAAAACAACAGAAACTGCTGCTGTAGTGAGGTAGGTACCAAGAATCAAATAATTCATTAATGATTGACTTCCAACCCCCATAGCAATCAAACCAATTAGTATTGAGATAACAGACACTGCTACCGTAACTTTTAATAAAAGTTTTGCAAACTTTTCCATCTTTGTTTCTACTATAGGTTCTTGTGTTATATTTTCTAGCATAGATATAAGTATATATCAAAATCTTTACTAAAAAGAAACTATTTCTTAAAAAACTGCATAACTGTTTCTTTTTGCATATCAAAAAAGCTTTTTTGTTTATACCCCTGTACTCCAAAACCAGCCACATTTACTTTTTCGTTATTAGTATACGTAGAAAATATCCTGTCCCAAATAGAAAAGACTGCACCGAAATTATGACCCTGACTATATCTATCTTGATAATGATGAATTCTATGATTTCGTGGTGTTATAAGAAAAAGATCACACCACTTTGGTAACTGTAAGTATGAAATGTGGCAAAAAAATTGATATGTCAATACAAAAAAATAAGCACTGATAATTGTATACGGAGAAATATGAAGAAAGACGAGAGGAATAAGCATCAGATAAATAGATGCTTGCCCTATCCAAGGCAGCATAAGTGCAAGAGCTAGATTATATGTAGTTCCAACATGGTGAATTTTATGTATTGTAAATAGTTTTTTATTGCCATGATGCGCTCTATGGTAAAAATAGTACAAGATATCGATAAGTACAACTGTTATAATAATTTGACTAGGCACCTTACTCGGAACATCTCCCCATATGTGTGTATATATTTTTGTTGTTACAAAAAGAAATATAAGAACACTTATTGTTTCTGTAAAAATAAGTACGACTCCGTTATAAAGAGCGTCTTTTATTTCTGTTGTTGTATATCTATCATCATTTTTAATAATACTGTAGAAATATTCTACAAGTGTATAGACAACTGTTGAAAAAAAGAAAACAAGGGTCTTACCTAAAAATAACATATATTTAATTGCATTATAGTATACCTTGTATAGATGGTATTGGCATAAGAAATCCCCGCAAGCAAGCTTGCGGGGATGTGGCTATAGTAGCCAGAATTCAAACCTTGTTCATTTACTTCGTACCGTAATAGTGACAGAAGCTATCCACCTCCCCCTCTGGCGTAAGCACATGGGTACAACAGCTCGCGATACGAGTCCAATCCCATGTACGTACATCCATAAACGGCTTGATGAACACCATCTTGATGTCGGATTTTTTAACGCCAATTGCTGCAAGTTCAGCTTCCAGATTCACATAGTCACACCCACACGCTGCAAGTGTGTCGTCGACATCAAAATTCATCCGATTGGCGATGAACGGCGCGAACCTGCTCATGTCCACAAAATTCGACACCGGCATCCACACCCCATCCTTACGAACAAGGAAGCCAACTGAACCACAGTTTGGATCACTGCACGGAAGAGGTGTCCAAGACTTCATATCCATGACACCGCCGCGTGCAACACTGTGCACAATGTCTGCGACATTGATTGGAATCTCGAGCAACTTCTTCGCGTCATTCCGTCCAGAGATGAACTCTGGCTGAAAGACAACCCAGCGGATATTGTCATCTGTGAGCGCTCTTGCGACCGCAGTGTGACAGTCAAACTTATTGTCATGGGATACCGTCATCACAAGGGCAACAGGCATGCCGTGCTTGGATGCGCTCAAGATTGCTCTTTCACGAACTTCTCGAAAATCTCCAGCACGTAACTCTTTCTGTCCATTCTCAACGTCACCATCGAACTGAAGGTAGACACTGAAGCTTCCACGCTTTACTGCCATCTCAAGATTGTGCATGAAAACAGGGTCTCCGAAGCGACTACCGTTGGTGTTGAGGAGTACATCCTTGATACCCTCCTGATCACGTAGCCAACGAACAATCTCAAACAGATCTGGATGAAGTGTTGGCTCACCACCAGAGAGTTGAATGATGTCGATAACCCCTCCCTGTTTATCAAGGACCATTTTGATCTGGCTCTTGAAATCTTCCAAAGAAAGGAAAGACTGTGAGCGTCCCGTTTTCGTCTGAGGACTATCTGCATAACATGTCGGACATGCAAGATTGCAATCATACACAATCTCTACCACCAATGTACAGGTGTGAAGCTGTGAAGCAGTGACAGCATTCTCCCCAAGAGAAGACGTGCCGCAACCACTTGGCCCACAACCACACGCTTCACCTTCCTGTTTGAGAAAGTAAAAATTCGCATCACTTGAAAGACGTGAACTCGTGCGACCGTGCTCCGGACAATGCTTCACCGCATATATACGAGCAGGTGTATCGTTTGACTTAAAGATCTCCGCACGACACCTTACCCCGCACTCATTGCAACGTGACCACGTATCTTTGATGCGTGATCCATTACCACAAAAGTGGTCATATGTGAGCGCATTTGCACAACATGCGCCTTCACTTACCACAACTTCCTGAGTATACTTTGAACTCATGACACAACCCCTTTCGTAGGTTAGTTTGGTTTGTACAATCCGTTTTTAATACTATCAAAGATATAGTAGAACACAAACATAAGACAACAAATCTGAATAGCAGAGAGGGATAGTACTGTTGGTTGCGTGTCCTTCAAAAACTCAAAAATGAATCTCATACCAAAATAAATGATGATAAAAAGCCTAAAAATAAAGCCATTTTGAAATCTCTTATTTTTGATGAAATGATGAGCAAGTGGTAATAGTATTAAAAGTTCTATAATTTCGTACAATGGTATTGGGTGACGATTAAAATCATCCCCTTGCTTGAAACACCATACATAATCACAAACACTTCCAATTGTTCCATCTGCTACGCCAGTTAACTGACATCCAATACGCCCGATGATAATTGCAATAATGAGTGGCACCACAACCGTATCCCCTGTATTATTTTTGATACCAAGTAACTTCTTTGTAATCTCTATTCCAAGAATCCCACCAGCAATACCACCTATGATCGTCTTGTTCAGGTAATAATAAAGCCATGTTGGAGGATGAAGAAAAAGATGAGGATCTTCAAGTGCTGCTAGTAATCGTGACCCGACAAGTGCTCCGATAAGCGCACCTAAGATATAAAAAATTTTCTTAGTATCATCAAGCTCTGATTTCTTATTCAAAGAATAATAAAGCTGCATCCCGATAAAGATAGAGAGGTAATCAGTAATGAGATGAACAGACATAGAAGATTACAATACTACTTCCCTATCACTTCCTTAAGAAATGCTTTTTGATTTGGTTCACGTCCTAGGAAATTCTTCATGAGTTTAATCTCATCCTCGCTACTTCCCTTCTCAAGCACTTCTCTTCGCCACTTCATACCAACCTCAGTGTTTGTCATAACATTCTTATTGCCTTTGGTCTTAAAACTTCCAAATGCATCACACGCATACACGAGCGCCCAGAGGTATGAGTAGTATCCAGCATCGTAGCCAACAAGATGACCAAATCCTGCAGGGAAGAGTGTCTCCTTCTCTGGAAGCTCTACATTGAAATACATCTTATTCATCTTACGATATGCGGCACGAGCATCCTTCACTTTTCCTGTATGGAGATCAAGATCGAGTTTCCCTTGGATAAGTTGACGTGTATAAAAGTATGCATTCTGGAATGTCTTACCTTTGATAATTCTCTCAATCATCGCATCATCCATCTGCTTTCCTGTCTCATAGTGACATGACAATTTCTTCATCACCTCTTTGTCCCAAACCCAGTTCTCCATAATCTGTGAAGGTGTCTCTACGAAGTCCCACGCAACATTTGCCCCAGCCTGTGACTCAAGACGTGCTCGTGAAAGCGTCATATGAAGTAGGTGACCAAATTCATGGAAAAGTGTCTCAACATCTGAAAGAGATAGGAGGGAAGGTACTTTTTTAGTTGGTGTAGGAAAATTACAAATCATACTTGCAAGTGGTGCGATATATTCATCAGTTCTATACCCATGTTCATGTGGAACAATCACATCTACCATACATGCATGTCCATACTTCCCTTCTCGTGGGAATAGATCAAGTGTAAAGTAACCAACAAGAGTTCCATCTTGATCATTGATCTGATACATCTTTGCATCCTTATGCCAGAGCGGAACAGAGTATTCTGCAATCACAATTCCGAAAAGATTCTCACAAAGAGTAAAGAGTTCTTTCTTTACATGTTCAAGGGGAAAGTATGCTCGCACTGTTTCAGGATCAAGATCATACAATTTCTTTTTGAGACTAGTCGCAACAAAGCTAATATCATAATGTTCCAACTTCTTGATATCAAGAGTCTTAGCATGTGCTTGAAGTATTTTCACATCTTCTTTTGCAAGTGGAGCAAGTGTTTTGAGAAGTGAATTTTGAAAATCCTCTGCTGCTTTAGCTGTCTTTGCCATACGAGTCTCGACACGGAAATCAGCATGATGCTTGTATCCTAGGATAGTCGCAATCTCATGGCGAAGCTTTACTAGCTCTTCAATGATCTTAAGGTTTTTTGCACCCCCTTTCTTTAAATTCTTAAGAGATAATTCTTCACGTTTTTTTCTGTTGGTTGCTTCTGCTAGGAATGGAAAGATATGAGGGTACTGCAAAGAGACGATATATCTTCCATCAGTATGTTTTGGAAGCGTTGCAACAAAACGCGGAGAAAGCCCTGCAAGCTCTTCTTCTGTACAAAGAATGTAGTCTTGGTAGTCGTTAATATTTTTTCTAAAGGAAATAGAGAGTGTTGATGTTTTTTTAAGGAGAACCTTAAGACGCTTCTGCTTTTCTGTTGGTAAATCAAATCCCATACGGCGATACTCACGAAGTGTTTCTTCAAGAAGTTTGATATCTTCTTTACGAAGTGTTTTCTTCTCATCTGCAAAGTTGCCTTCATAGTACTCAACAAGGGAGATGTAGAGGTCGCGATCATACTCGATATCTACAAGTTTACTTGAGAGTTCTGTGGCAATCTCAGTTGCTGCATCACGCACTTCTTTCTTAGTTGATACTTCAGAAAGGAATCCCATTTTACTGAAGAAACTTTCAAAAGAATCATCACATCGTTCAAGTGCATACAGTGTATTTAAAAATGTGCGATTCTCAGGAAGAATCTTTTTGATTTCTCCATATACTTTTTTCTTATGAACAATATACTCGTCAGCTTTTTTCTTCATCTGTGCCGGTGTCATTTTCACCCATGTAAAATCTTTTGTAGTAAGTGGCAGTGTTTTCATAGTGAATGTATTTTACCATATATATAAAAAAGAATGACCCCGGTCGCTTACGCGCGACCGTGGTCATGATTCAGAAAGATTCACACATCACATGCTTGAGCGTAAACATCTGGCCGAATACATCTGGCGAGACGACGCTCGTGTGCCAGAACGCGAACAGCAGCACAAGAATTATCCTGACCTTGCTTAAACTTCTCAGAGTATTCTTGATCAGAAGCCATTCTGTTTCTGTGGGCATTTATGGCAGCACACACTTGTCGGCGCACTTTTTCAGACATAGGGAGCTTTGGCATATCCATCCTCACTTTCAAACTTTTGAATATTGTGAACAACTTACACATTATTCTAGTACACATCTTTTCTTTTTACAAACAAAAACTAGCCAGATAATTGTGGCTAGTTTTTGGAGCATGTAGTTCGTACACTACCTTCCTCATGTATATATTCTTTTGTTGATTACCTTTATCTACTTAATTAAAAGTTAGAAGTTCCTGCTGAAGTCTCTGTTTGAGCACTTTCTTCACCACGTCCCATAAAATGCATCTTGCCTTTGTGTGACGCCATATCAGCAAGTCTCTGATCAGCTTGTGCTTGAGTAAGCGTTCCTGCAGCAACCTCCGCAGCAAAACGAGTCTTTACCTCTGCCTGACGAAGTGCATCCATTTTGGTTCTAAAATCTGTTTCAGAAATTCCTGCAGCGGCTACAATTTCTTTCAAATCTTTCCCTGTAGTAATTTGTGCCTGAAGTGCTTCTTTTGTTGTGCCTAATATAGTTGCAGCATTGGCGAGCATTTGTCCATTATCTTTATACATCCCCTTTCCGCCTTTTCCTCTCATCCCTTCATGATTTTTCATATCTGAAAGCATTTGATCAGCTTGCACTTGAGTAAGCTTGCCCGAAGCAACATCTGCTGCGAGTCGTGCCTTCATATCTGCTTCATGAGAAACCTCAAGCTGAGCTTTAATAGTTGCCTCATCTAATCCGGACGCTTTGATAATATCTCTTGGCGACTTGCCAGCATTAAGCTGAGACGTAATAGAATCCACAGTTGTTCCTAGTGCTTTAGCGAGCGATGTCGCCATTGCAAGTTGATGTTCTTTTCGTTCAGTTTCTGTTTCTGTATGTGACCCTCGGCGACCAAATGACTGCTGTCCTGCTGTAGTTCCTGTATTTGTTGTAGTTGTTGTTCCTGCTGCAAAAACCGATGCTGCAGCTGTTGCTGCAAGTAATGCTGTTACCCCTATTCCGATGTTTTTCTTGTTATGTTTCATGTGTTATATGTACTGTACGTACGTTGATTGTTATTGGTTTTATAATTTTTCAAGTTATTACAGAGAATGTTCTCTATGTTCAAAATATTCATTGTTATGTGAGGTCCTTTGGATACGTATCGTTTGTCCTTCACACTTTATACTACGGAGCTCGCAATACTTTTATTTCATTTTGTGAATAAAAAAAATGAGCGTCAGACGCTCATTTTTTATTTATATCGCACACATTCTTTTCCATGACTTCCTGGGAGCATTCCAATACTCATCAAAAATTCTCCAACAATTTCTCCTCCTACAAATTTAAAATTCTTTTTAAAAAGTTTCACCCACGCAACCTTGTCTTGTCCACATTCTTTTGCTTGTATATCTAACCAACTCCTAAAGCTTCCAAACTCTTTTTGAATCATACGTAACTGATTAGCGTTATAGATTGCTGCTGCTATCTTAAGACGATTACGAATGATACTCGCATCACTCATCAGTCGATCAAAGTCTTTCTCTTGATATTTAGCAACTTTTGCAATATCAAAATTGTGATATGCCATTCTAAATCCTTTTTCTTTTACAAGAATGGTTCGCCACGAAAGTCCTGCTTGATTAATCTCCATAACAAGACGGCAAAACAGTTCATTATCATCATGAATTGGAACACCATAGTGATTATCATGATACAGTTTATCAACATCATGAATATCTACAATTGTTGCCACATAGGCACAGTACGGATGCGACATATGATGTATCTCTAGTACTTTAGTTCTCTCACCTGTTGCTCCACAACTACATCTCCTTCACCGAACACGAACCGGCCAGCTACTTTTTCTCCTGCTAAAACTTTTGGTAACCAAAAAATATCATCTGGCCACATCTGCATATACGGAATCATATGAACACTAAACCAAGACGGATTCATTTCTTCGGTTTCAGTAAGTTCCCCTTCCCATTCTGTTGTAAGATACACATGTACGAATTGATCAAATTTTGGTTCATGTGGAAAGATGAACGTGAGCTCTCCAACTTTGTGTATCTCTTGTGCAGCTATCCCTATCTCTTCTTGCGCTTCTCGCCTTACAGCATCTTCTATTTGTTCACCAGTCTCCACTTTGCCTCCTACACCATTGTAACGACCAGTACCAAAACCTCGCTTCTTCATAGCAAGACAAATCTCAGTAATTACTTCGCCTTCTTTTCGTATTAAAAATAAAAGTGTTGTGTCTCTCATAATAGTTTATTACATAATAATATGCCCATCTTCTCCAACCTTATATAGTTCTATAGTAGCTTCAGTAAAAGGAATATCTTTTGGATATTTACCTTTTTGGTAATCACTCACTGCATCCACATGCGCATACTCTGTCTTATTAACGCCGTCCTTTTTACGCCTATAGGCACGAACTTCATACCAATACAAAGACATCCGTAAATGATGAAGTGCTTCGACTGTTTCGGAACATGGAAGTATTTCATTTAAGAATTTTGTTCTATCAATTAGTGCCCGCAAAACTTCTTGTGTCTGAAGTCCAGACCACTCTTTTTCATATGTTACTGCACCTGAAGAACGTTTAACAAAGGTAAGGGTTTGTGTACCTCCACCTAATTGCTCACATTCATATACATGTCCAGGATCTACTACTCTCATAAGAGAAGTATACTCTTTTCTACAGTTTATACACCTAAAATTCTATAGACTCCAATACCAAAAGCAATCGTTACATTGAGGGATTCTTTTGTGCCAAGCATAGGGATTTCAGCAATAACATCACACAGAGCAAGTACTTCTTCTGTTATCCCGGTTACCTCAGGACCAATTACAAATGCAATATTTTCTTTTCCTTCTACAGACACTTCTTTATAGTCCATAGACTTTTCATCTTGCTCAAAAGCAATCACATAAAAGTCATTTTGTCTTAAGATCTTAAGCGTCTCCACTGTTTCTTCTTGATATTCCCAAGACACAGTTTCTTCTGCGCCAAGTGCAACTTTTGCAAAATCTTTCCTTCTCTCACCTTTCTTATCCACTGGTGTTGGTGTCGTTCCTGTGAGAATTATTTTTTCTATACCTACAGCATTTGCTGTTCGAAAAATAGAGCCCACATTATAGACTGAACGAAGATTATCGAGTACAGCAATTTTCATATGCCTATACTATCATATGCTTGCTATACTTAGATATATGAACAAAGTAACCCACATATTTCTACAAGCCCTTCCTATACTTGTGATGATCGGCCTTATTCCTTTTGTTGGTAATGATTATATACTCACAGCACTATACATAAGCATTATCTTTGTAGCATTCATGATTACAAGAGAAAAACATGACCTGACAATCTTTGTGTTTGGTTTTGTTATGATGATCATTTCAGAATATCTTTTTATTAGTACAGGCGTTGAAACATTTATACGTAATTCTCTTTTTGGAATAATGCCACTATGGTTACCGTTTCTTTGGGGATATGGCTTTGTTGCAATTGCTCGCGGTGTTGCAATACTCAAAAAATAATCTTATATAACAACCTTTCCATTCTCCTTAAACTTTACCCCCTCTTTTGTAAGAATCTCACTTTTACTTTTCCCACGTAGTCCGTTGTACATACCTATACTTCCGTCTGACCTTACAACACGATGACACGGAACAGTTGTGTCAGCATTCTTTGCCATAATAGACCCAACTGCACGAGAAGCTTTTGCGTTCCCTGCTTTCTTTGCAACTTCACCATACGTAAGGACTTTCCCTTCTTTGATGGCTTTTACTACCTCTATTACTTTTTCTTGGAATGATTTCATAGTATTTATTTATTCCCCCACCTCCAGCCTAATTTTTATCCTTTGATATACGCGATTTGAAAGACATATGGGAAGTATACAATATTGACAAAATAATGAACCAATTTGCCTCCTTTCACCGATACAAAGTATTGTGATTATTTTGAGAGCGGAGGCGGAGAGATTCGAACTCTCGAACCAGTTGCCCAGTTGCCACCTTTCCAAGGTGGTGGAATAAACCGCTATCCGACGCCTCCGCTCTAAAAATAAACCCTTAAATTACTTTGTCCTGGATTGCAATTGTAACAAGTTGAGTGCAACTTAAAAAATTGGTTACAAAGTGGTGCACTAAACTGCTATCTAACACCTTCCATTTATATACACTTTTACTTCTAAATATTACTTTAGGAGCGAATTTTACACTCAAAAATCGAAAGAAAAAGAAACACTAGGGTGTGTTTCTTTTTCAGTATAGCATGATACTTTTGAACCCTGTTTACAAGATTTTAGGCTAGATGTTTATGTTCATGTGGAGTAGCTTCGTGCTGCTCTTCTGTTTCTGAATCATGCACATGATGTACTGGAGCCTTCGCATATTCATGTTTCTTTTCTGTAAAAAAATACACAGCAGCTCCTACAACAGGAACTCCAATAATCACAACAACCCACCAAAATCTATCTTGTTTACCTGCATCAACAACCATCCAAAACATAAACGCAAGAATAAGCACATAGACACTGTACGTAAATGCTGTGATTGCCATTGCCATTACAAGACTAAAGAATATCATAATTTTTTATGCAATGAATACTTAACGAAGTTGATTAAGTCTCGCAACACGTTCAGCAACTGGAGGGTGTGTCATGAATAACTTTTGTATCCAAGAAATCTTTTCTCCAGTACGAACTTCTGACTCATCATTGACCCCTGACGGATCAGATATGAAGAGATGCGCAATTGCTTGATTCTGTACTTTCATCGGCTGATGGAAATTACTAATCTTCTCAAGTGCGGAAGCCAACCCTTCTGGATAACGAGTGATGAGCGCACTAGTTGCATCAGCCAGGAATTCGCGTTCGCGAGAAATAGCTAGACGAATAATTGTTGCAGCAAGTGGGGCTAAAATAACAGCAAGAATAGCTAAAACAAAAAAGATTGGATTTTTCTTCTCATCACTATTCCCCCCGAAGATTGAAGCTCTCAGCGCCATATCTGCAACAAATGAAATCACTCCCGCAAACACAACAATTACTGTCTGTAACAACATATCACGATTACCGATATGCCCAAGCTCATGAGCAAGCACCCCTTCTAGTTCTGACTTACTTAGGAGAGGCAGAATACCTGTTGTCACAGCAACAACAGCATGATCCTTGTTACGCCCAGTTGCGAATGCATTCGGTGCAGGATCGTTAATAATGTATAACTTAGGCATTGGAAGCCCTGCAGTAATACAAAGATTCTCAAGTGTATTCCAAAGATCTGGATACTCGTCTTTACTCTCCACTCTACGGGCATTTGCCATTGAAAGTACAAGGGAATCCGAGAACCAATACGATCCGATGTTGATAAGAAGACTAAGAATAACTGCACCGTACAAGAGTGACGGGTTCCCATACATAAACGAAAGGATAAAACCAAGACCGATGATAACAAGTAAAAAACCTGTCATCATAAACCATGTCTTTCGTATGTTTGATGCTTGATTACTGTAGAATGTTGTCATAGCGATAGAAAATTAAGAACACAAAAACACAAATTGTTTTTGTGAAAATTCTTAGAATTTTACTTCAACAGGATTACGTGCCGCCTCCTCACCTTCTGCAAGCTCAAAGAATTCTTTTTCAGTAAACGAAAACATCTTTGCAATTATGTTAGACGGTACTGTTTGAATCTTGGTATTGTATGCCATAACAATGTTGTTATAGAAACGACGAGCAGCCTGAATCTTGTTTTCAGTATCGGAGAGCTCAGATTGCAAAGCAAGGTAGTTCTGGTTAGATTTAAGGTCTGGATAACTTTCTGAAAGAGCAAATATGCTCTTGAGTGCACCTGTGAGCATGTTTTCTGCTTCTGCATGTTCCTTGTTTGGACCAGATGTTGCCATTGCAGAGTTACGAGCGGTGATTACTTTTTCAAGAGTATCACTTTCAAAGTTAGATGAACCCTTTACTGTGTTAACAAGGTTAGGGATAAGATCATAGCGACGCTTGAGCTGCACATCAATATCCGCCCAGCCGTTTTTAACTTGCTGAGAAAGAGTAACCAAACTGTTGTACATACCAATAACGATAAGTACAAGAGCAACGATAATTCCAATAATAATATAAAGTGGTGTCATAGTTTAATGTAAGATACCTTCCATCTATTCATCTATCATATCTGTCTTCTGAAATAGCTGGAGGTTATTTAATAATACAAGAATGGGACTGGAAGTCAATGAAATAAGAAAGAGATGTGAATAACTCCTTTTGTATAAAAACTTCCCAAAAACCGTGTTTTTCTGATACTATAAGGAGACCATGTCACAACAAGCAGTAAATCATCTCTTTACAAGTCGTCATTCTCTGGCACACGTGCTCTTAATGGCTATCCACAAGCATTATCCTGGAGCTCTTCCTACAATTGGCCCAGTTACAGAAAACGGCTTTTACTATGATATTGACTTTGGTACCATAAAAATTGGTCCAGACGATCTTCTCAAGCTCGAAGATGAGATGAAGGTAATTCTTTCACGGAACCTTGATTTTATTGTAGAGACAGTAACAGGAGAAAAGGCAAAGGAACTTTTTGCTGACAATAAATTCAAACTTGAAATTATTGATGGCATCAAGAGTGAAGGTGCTGACATTACTCTTTATCATACTGGAAAAGAGTTTTTTGACCTCTGTGAAGGACCTCATGTTAATAACACAAAAGAAATTCCAGTAGACAGCTTCAAACTTACAACAATTGCTGGAGCATATTGGCGTGGAGATGAGAAGAACCCAATGCTTACTCGTATCTATGGGATTGCTTTTGAAAACAAAGCTGAACTTGATGCTTTCATTCTTCAGCAAGAGGAAGCGAAGAAACGTGATCATCGTATCTTAGGTAAACAACTAAAACTTTTCACTTTTTCAGAACTTGTCGGCCCTGGGCTTCCACTTTGGACACCGCGAGGGACAGTTATCCGCGAGGAGTTAAATGATTTTGTTTGGTCACTCCGAAAAAAGCGAGGCTATCAAAAAGTAACCATTCCTCACATCACAAAAAATGATCTTTACCTTAAGAGTGGACACTGGGCAAAGTATGCTGAAGATCTTTTCAAGATCAATACCCGTGACGGCCATACTTTCTGTATGAAGCCGATGAACTGCCCTCACCATGCACAGATATACGCAAGCGATCTTCGTTCATACAAAGAACTTCCAATTCGCTTCTGCGAGACTACTATGGTATATCGTGACGAACAGTCAGGAGAACTCTCTGGTCTTCAGCGTGTACTTTCTATTACCCAAGATGACGCACATGTATTCTGCCGTGAATCACAACTTGAGGATGAAGTTTCAAGTGTATGGGGAATTATCGAAGAATTTTATAGTACATTTGGCTTTACACTTGTGCCACGATTTTCTCGTCGTAATCCAAAGACTCCAGAAAAATATATGGGGAGTGATGAAGGTTGGAACAAGGCAGAAGGAGCAATAAAAAATCTTATTGAAAAAAATTCAAAAGATAACTGGATGGATGGCGAAGGAGAAGCAGCTTTTTATGGACCAAAAGTAGACTTCATGGCCAAGGATTCTATTGGACGAACATGGCAAGTTGCAACTATTCAACTAGACTTCGTGCAGCCAGCGAACTTCGGCCTTGAATTCGTTAATGAAGAAGGAAAGCGTGAACAACCTGTAATGATTCACTGTGCGATCATGGGGTCAATTGAGCGCTTCATGTCAACATTCATTGAACACACCGCAGGTAACTTCCCTCTTTGGCTCTCCCCTGTACAGATAGCAATTCTTCCTATCGCTGACAAACATCATGAGTATGCAAATACGCTCTTCAAAAAATTACAGGGATCAGATCTTCGCGTAGAACTTGATAGTAGTAAAGAAGGGCTTGGTAAAAAAATACGTACGGTGCGAGAGATGAAGACTCCGTACTGGGCAGTAATCGGAGATGCAGAAGTAGCCAATGGAACAGTAACCCTTGAACACAGAACAGACGGTAAAATTGGTGAGATACAGTTAGTAGAACTTCTCGCAAAACTTACAACAGAAATTAAAGAGAAGAAGTAGCACATATACAAGAAGAAAGGGCGGACGCTTCGCGTCCGCCCTTTTACTTGATTCTGACCCCTTCACTCAGGGTCACCTGCACCAGGAAGTGGAAGGTCCTTGGCTCCACCCTCAAGCGGTTGTTCATTTTCCGGAAGGAATGATTCTGCCGGAAGTGGAACCCCTGATCCTTTAGTGCCAGAACCCTCGTCATGATCTTCAAATGGGATAGGCATCTACAAGCTCCTTGTTGAAAAACAAAAACACTGCACTTAATGTACCATACATTGACAAAAAAGCAAGAAAACCGCCAGAAATCACTCTTGCGGTTTTCAGAAACAATTCATAGCAAAACTCTTCATACCAGCTCAATGAAATGCTGTTGACCAGCTATATGAAAAAGTTCTTCCTGAACATCTTCAGTTCTTGGCTGCTCATTCCAAACAGCACAGCCCCCAGCATAGCAAGGCGAACCTCTTTCGCAAAAAGCAGGCGCCGGCCCTTCTTCAGAAAGGATTGTGCAACTCATTTGAGAAAGTCGCAACGCAACCACTTCTTGATCAAGAAAACCTCTTCTTGAAAGAAGGACAGGTAGTGAAAAGTCGTCAGCCTTGGAAATAGGCAGTACGGCAGGTAAAAGAGCAATCTGTATGGTATACATAGACCCTCCACAGCAAAGTTAAAAGGACAACCAACTATATATCAGTGTACCTACTTTTCCTTTTTTTAAAAGTCTTTTTTGTGCACAACTAGAACAAAAAATTCCTATTTTAGGAATTTTTAATATATCTTTTTACACATTAAATATCAAGATTTGCCTGCTTGGCATACGTCTGGATGAAGCTTTTTCGAGGACCTACTTCACTACCCATAAGCATCTCAAAAACACGGTCTGCCTCTTCCGCCTCGTGAACAGAAACAATCTTAAGTGTTCTTGTCTTACGGTCCATTGTTGTCTCCCAAAGTTCTTCTGAGTTCATTTCTCCAAGACCTTTGTAGCGCTGAATAGAAGGCTTCTTGTTTGATTTCTTTACTGCTTTAGCTTCTGCCTCTTCAGTACTTTCATCTTCATTTACCTCCTCCGCAGCTTCTGCTTCTTCTAATTCAGCATTATCCACATTAGCAAAACCAAGTTTCTTGAGAACTTCTTCTTTTTCTTCATCTGAATATGCATAGTTTACTTCTTTACCAAAAGTAATCTTGTAGAGCGGTGGTTGTGCAATATATACATACCCTGCTTCGATAATAGGGCGGTAGTAACGATAGAAAAATGTAAGCAAAAGCGTTCTGATGTGAGCCCCGTCAACATCCGCATCAGTTGCAATAATAAGTTTATGGTAACGAACTTTTGCAATATCAAATGTATCTCCAATTGCAGCCCCCATCGCAAGTACAAGGTTCTTGATCTGCTCACTTCCAAGCATACGATCTAATCGCGCACGCTCTACGTTAAGAATCTTTCCACGAAGTGGAAGGATAGCTTGAGTTACACGATCGCGTCCCATCTTAGCAGTACCACCCGCAGAATCTCCCTCCACTATGAAGAGCTCTGAATCAGATGGGTCATTACTCTGACAATCAGCAAGTTTTCCTGGGAGAGAAAATCCTTCGAGCGCCCCCTTACGAAGTACTGAGTCTTTTGCAGCCTTTGCAGCTTTACGTGCACGAAGCGCAAGAAGCCCTTTGTTGATTATTTCTTTTGCATCATCTGGATTCTCTTCCATAAAAAGTGTGAATGCATCTGAGAAAACAGTAGCAACAGCACCTTGCGCTTCCATACTCCCAAGCTTTGCTTTAGTCTGTCCTTCGAACTGAATCTCACGAAGTTTTACAGAGATAACTACAGTAAGACCTTCAAGTACATCATCTCCTGTAAGGTTCTCATCCTTTTCTTTAAGGATCCCTGCTTTACGTGCATAACTATTAATGAGACGAGTAAGAGACGTCTTGAACCCTGTTACATGAGTTCCTCCTTCTGGAGTACCAATGTTGTTAGCATATGCTGCAATCTTTGTAGAAAGATCATCGATATACTGAAGCGCAATTTCTACACCAACATTATCCTGCGACTTCTCAACATAAAAAATATTCTTGTGAATTGGTTTTGAAAACTGATTATAATGCTTAACAAGAGACTTGAGTCCTCCTTCAAAATAAAATGACTGTGACGGTTCTTCGAAACCAAGATCTGTCATGTACGTTTCCCCATCTAATTCTATCTTTCCTTCATGTGCTCGCGCATCTATAACATGAATCGTAAGACCTCGCACAAGGTATGCTTGCTGACGAAGATGAGTTACTATTCTTTCCCATGTAAATTCTGTCCCTTCTTTAAAAATCTCTGCATCTGGTTTAAAGGTAACAATAGTTCCATGAAGTTTACTTTTACCAACCTGCTTAACCGCGGCCTTTCGTATACCCTGCTTATACTCTTGCATAAAAATTCCTCCATCATGATGAACTTCTACTTTTGTGTGAATAGAAAGTGCATTTACAACAGATGCTCCTACTCCGTGCAGACCACCAGATACGTTATACCCATCACCACCAAACTTTCCTCCTGCGTGAAGTGTACACATGATAGTTTCAAGTGCAGACACTTTTGTCTTTGGATGGATATCTGTTGGAATACCACGACCGTTATCCACCACGCGCACATAGCCGTCTGGAAGGAGAGCAACCTCAACACGATCAGCGTGACCATTCATTGCTTCGTCACGAGAGTTATCAAAAATTTCCCAGATAAGATGATGAAGTCCATCAGGTCCAGTAGACCCGATGTACATACCTGGTCGCTTTCGTACCGGCTCTAATCCTTCAAGAACCTGAATCGAACTTGCATCATATGTCCCTTTTTTTGCAGGAGTTTTTTCTTGTTTTGTTGCCATAAATAGTACTCTCCATTATAGCATAATTTGATGTATATGTCATGTTTACAAAAGGCAGGAAAATACCTAAATATATACTGTTTTTAACAAAAACTAGACATAAAAAAAAATCTGTAGTATTATTAGATCTTCTGCTCTTTACCTCATACAAAAAGGACTCGTCATGGGCAACAACAGTGTTGTGAATGAGTATTCCACAGTCATGCTTCTCCTCAGTGTTCAAAAAGGGGAAGCATCTTTTTTGCAATTCAAAATACCCACAAGTGAGTTTTGGACAATTCCAAAACACAGCCTGCAAGAAAATGACACACCTCGTAGTGAAAGTCTCCACAAACTTTCAATGATCAAACAGCTAACTGGGTGGAACATCAAGCCTGTACTGAAGCATGAAGACATGCTTGACTTGCCAGACATTGCAGTGAGCGTCTGCGTTATTCATGTTGAAGATGATGCCACTGTTCCAAAGGAACATGCAGGGATAATGCGGTGGACATCTTTTCTCTCAATGATGACCTTTGGCGGCGCAGAAGGCTCCAGCGAAGCTGATATGGAAATCATTGGTGCGTTTTTGCAAAACACCGCATTCAGTGAGATGAAGAGGTTGATACTGAAACAAAAAAAATAACCACAGGGCGGTGGTCGCGTACGCGACCAC
>JACCDG010242121.1_pt1 | contig 44759 bp, 77 predicted proteins | sample 7442471 | NCBI WGS metagenome assembly JACCDG01 (sample SAMN15323444, study PRJNA562643) | freshwater metagenome | isolation source: river surface water | place: USA:Blue River Watershed | collected 2017-08-17
ACTACCGACACCAGTGCAGGCGCATTCCAAAGGCCTGTAGAGTCTACAGCCGTATCTGCTAGCTATGGTCAAAAAGGCTCTGTATGGGCTGCAGGATACCACAAGGGAACAGACTATCCTGTGCCTGTAGGTACGGCTGTGTACGCCGCTGCAGAAGGAACTGTTAGCAAAGCGCATCATGGAAGCGGAAACCACTCTTTCGGTTTGTACGTTGCGATTGAGCACGCCAACGGGTACACCACTATTTACGCGCACCTTTCACAGGCTCTAGTTCACCCAGGAGACTCTGTTACTAAGGGTCAGCTAATCGGTAAGTCAGGTCAGTCAGGAAACGTAACTGGCCCTCACTTGCACTTTGAGGTTCGTAAGAACGGTGTTGCGGTAAGCCCTGGCTCTTTAGCAGGCGGTATTCAAGGAACAGGCGCACCTAACACAAGTAAGGGAAACGGAACTGCTAATGCAGTGACCAGAGGCTCTGAAGCCAACATTCTAGACTTGGTGCTTGGCAAAGGCTCTAGCGGAGTTGTCCCATCTATTAGCGTCTCTAATAGCGGTGTTAAGGGTAACTTCCAAACAAGCTCTCAGATGGTCGGTAACAGCATGAAGGGGGGCAGTTTATCGCTAGCATCTCCTGTTATTGCAGCTACGGGCACTGTTGCTGCTGTGGGCGGTGAAGGTAGCGCAATTGCACTTGGAACTTCCAGCGTGGGTGCTCCTTCACCTCTCTCGTCAGAGCCTGCTGTGTACGGCACGCCAAGTGCTCCTAGAGGAACCGCCCCCACAGTTCACATCTCAGTTAGCTTGAGCAACAGTTCTGCTATGGAAGCTAAGAAACTAGCTGAACTAGTCAAGTCATATTTAGAAGAAGACGCTGCTTTGAGCAACGTAGGTAGGAGATAGTCATGGCAGTAAGTGGAGTTACTCCAAGAACCACTAGGTCAGGCCAAAACCCTAGCGCAAGCAGTAATAACGGTGCACTTGTAGTCAAAGACCCTCGTCAAGCACTTGACTATGGGCGTGCTAGAAATCAACTTCCAGCTGTAGACAGCTCAAAAGTGCAGCTTGCTTCTGCAAAAAATCGGCTTGAAGACTTAGTAGCCGAAGAAAAGCTAGTTCTGGGGAAAATTAAAGTCATCTTAGCTGAAATAAAGCAGCTAAAGGAAGATAACCCAGGTGGCGTAAATGACCCTCTAATTGCAAAGAAGCAAAAAGAGTTGACTGCGCAGTACACCCGTTTGTCGGCAATTAAAAACCTAAAAGCAGCTACTGCAAAGCTAATTAAAGAGTACACATCTTCTGTAGCTGAAGCTGAAACTGCGGCTGCTGCAATCGCAGCCGCTCAGCAACCTACTGCGCTAAAGGAAGACAAGTCTGCAAAGATGAACCTTAGTGCCTGTAAAGAGCTGTACTTCCGAGGCACTGAGCAGTTCATGGCTGAAACTAAAGACATCTCTGCTAATTCCCCTGGTAAGCCTACTGAGTGGCGAGACTACTTAGCTGACACAAGCTACAAAACCGCAGAGAAGCTTTGGGGTCTAGGAGTCGCAACTAAGGGACGCATTCAAACGTTTGTGCCTCCGTCTACCGCGGGCACTGACAGCAAAGCTACTAAGCCTAAAGACTCTTCGTCTGGTGGTACGAACATCGCTTTGGGAAGGCGCATGTTTCAGTTCCACTACAACCCAGGCTCTGTCAGCATGACCTATGGCAGTGTTAGCGGAGTTGACCTTGGTCTGATTGCTTCAGGCGGTGGATTGAGTAACGTGTACTCTGCTTTGGGGCAAGTGCAGTTTGAACTGTTGGTCAATCGTATGCCTGACATGAAGTACATAAAGCCAAGCGGCAACTACCGTAAAGACGGGGTTAATTACTTGGATGTGTACGACCGTACTCCTTTGGTCGACCAGGTGGGCAGACCTAACGAGCTTAAAGAAATCTATAACAAGGGCACAATGTATGACATTGAGTTCTTATTAAAGATTCTTATGGGAGGCGTTTCATACAAGAGCTGGTTGCGTGGAAATGAGTTGACCTCAGACCTAGGCTTTGCAATTCCTCAACCTGTAGAGCTGCACATGGGAAATCGTTTGCGCTATGTAATCTCTGTAACAAACATCAGCCTTAAGCACGTCATTTTCAATGAGCGTATGGTTCCGTTGTTCACTACGTTGTCTATTACAGCTAACCGTATTCCTGCAGACGCAATCGGTACTACAAACACAGACCTAAATGATGTCGGTTCTACTCAAGGAGGTAGCCAGTGATTCTTTCAGACAGCAGATACGCAGACGGCGTTTTACAAACCAACTTAGACTCGCGTAAAGACCTATACTCCATCTCGGTTGGACGAGTATTCCCTGAAGATGTGCGTGCGTTCTTTTACTACACATGGACGAGTGCTGACCGAATTGACTTAATCTCCTTGAAGTTCTTAGGTGACCCTGAGCTTTGGTGGCAGATTATGGACCTAAATCCTGAGCTGTCTAACCCTCTGTCTATCCTTCCTGGAAGTCTGGTGCGTATACCAAGTGTCTAGAAGAATTGCAAAAGATGTCAAAGGCACTATTTACAAGGTGTCTTTTCCGACCTTACCTAATAGAAGTATTCAGCCCTCCTTGGTTGACTTACATCAAAAAGCAGGTCAGCACGACATCTTGATTATGGAGTTTGAGATTAACATCCCGTCTTGGCTCGCAACTTTAAAGACAGGTGTACCTGTTAAGTTTGAGTGGTCTCAAGGGAAGCGTAGCAACGTTTGGTACGGCTACGTGACAATCGTAGACAGCGAAAAGTCACCCCAAAAGTATCAGCCTATGCGAATCCAATGCGTTGGTTCTTCTTATGTACTAAAGCAGTCTGCTTCTCGTATTTTTAAGAACAAGACTATCCGTGAGGTAGCAGCCATTATCGCTGCTGAAAATGGGCTGTCATTTATCGGTGACAAAGTACCTAACTTGATTAGGTACTCTCAGCTCACCATTACTGGCGAAAGCTACTGGGAGTGGCTGCAGGTTCACGCAAATGAAATTGGCTGCGTGGCGTTTGTGTCAGGCACAAGGCTCTACTTCCGCAGAGCACAGGAAGTCCTAGACGTAGGAAGCAGTGACATCCCTGTATTACAGATGTGGGACACTGACATTCCACTTACAGACGTTGGTTACGACCGTACTTTACTTAGTTTTAAAGTTATGAGCGGAGAATACGTTGAAAGAGGCTCTAATACTAGAACCGCTAAAATTTCTTCAGGAGTCAACCCACAAACTGGAAAAGAGTTTGTAACTAGAACTTCTCAGAAAGACGTAGGCAAGGGTCTTCGCAAGACGGTTAGCGACGTGCTGTTTGAGGACCCTCTGACTACTTCAGTAGCGCACTCTCGTGACATGGCAAAGTCTAAAACAGCAGGAGCTGCATTGCTCTCTCAGTTCTCTTTACCAGCAAAGGCTTTGGCGCAAGGTGACCCTCGTATGCAGCCGTTCTATCCTGTATACGTTGAAGGAACAAACCAACTAGGTGACGGCTACTGGATGATTTCTGAAGTGGTGCACAAGTTTGTTATTAGCGGAGAGTACAAAGCTCAGCTTCTTTTGCTCACCGATGGTTCGGGACCTAACTTAACAACCCTTTATAGAACAGCCACTCCAAGCTTAGCTGGAACGGTAAACTTGAAAAAAGCCATTGTGGATAACACACCAAGAGCAGGCTCAGCTTTAAAGGGAGCAACCGCTCTTCGGTCAAATACCCGAATTATTAAGCAGGGAAACCAAGGGTTTTTAAGAACTCCAACTCGTTGGAAAGCGACTGCTAAGAGTAAGTCAGAAGGTAGACAATGATAGTAAACCCAAACGCACCAAAACCTGTCGCAGTGTCGCTACCTTTTAGCTTTGATGCTTTTGGAAACGTGGCCGTAACTACTTCTCAGGAAAAGATTTGGGGAGACCGCGTCCGTGTAGCTGTAGGTACAGCTCTGGGAGAGAGGGTCTTCCGCCCTGATTATGGTACGGCAATTCCGCAGTCACTATTTGACTCTCCAGATGCTGTAAAAGAAGTAATTGAGCAGGACATCTCGTCAGTGTTTGCACAGTTTTTGCCTGCCCTAAGTTTTTCTGAAGTAATTATTGACTACGACTCAATGCAGAACATTCTTGCTGTAGAGGTTTTGTACAGCCTTCCTGGAGAAGACGAGCTTGAGACCGTAACTATCGGCGTCGCCACCCTTTCTGGAAACAACCCAATAACTGAGGACATAGCATGACAACTCCTGCAAGTACGATTCCAGTCTCCGTTGACTACACCAGCAGAGACTATTACTCCCTAAGAGCGGCTCTCATTGAAAGAGTCCAGGCTCGTCTGGAGTCTGTCGAAGCATCTAGCCGTTGGCGGGGAGATGACCCTTCTGACTTCGGTGTGGCTCTCATTGAGGCGTTTGCTTACATGGGTGACTTAATGAGCTATTACATTGACCGTGCAGCTAATGAGTCGTTTATCTCTACAGCTACGCAGCGTCAAAACGTAATCAACATCGCTAGGTCATACGGCTACACTCCTGCAGGTTTCCAAACTGCGCTTACTAATCTAACTATCACTAACACCAGCGGTTCTACAATCACGATTCCAGCAGGAACTCAGGTAGCAGGAGACATCCTTGTTGCTGACTCTCAAGTAGAGATTATCTTTAGCACTGTTGCTGACGTAACTATTGATGCTGGAGTTACTGTTCAGAACGTACTAGCTAGCCATGGTGAGCAGGTTAGCTTGCGGTCAGAGTACCTTGTTGACGGTGGAGAAATTATTGGAGTATCTAACGGTACTCCTAGCCAGAAGTTTGAACTGGCTGAGACCACTGTTGTAGAAGACTCTATTCAGGTGTTTATTGAAGTTGGAAATGACTGGATTGAATGGGACAAGGTATCCCACCTTTCGGACTACAGCTCAACAGACGCTGTATTTGAGGTGGTCATTGACGCCGATAACGTTCACTCTATTCAGTTTGGCGATGGTATCTCTGGACTTATTCCAGCGCCTAATGCTCGTATTAAAGCTGACTATGTAGTGGGCGGTGGTGTTCTAGGAAACATCACTAGCAATATTTTGACTTCTATCAAGACTGCGCCAGGACTAACAGAGTCTGAGATTGCTGCGCTAGCGGCTAGCGTGACTATCACCAACGAGGTTGCTACTGGTGGAAACGACCCAGAGTCAACTGAGTCAATTAGATTGCTTGCACCAAAGTCCTTAACTGCTTTGAACCGTGCAGTCAGCTTGGTTGACTACGAAAGCCTTACTCTCGGAGTATCTTCAGTAGGAAAGGCCAAGGCAGTGGCGAGCAGCCGTACTTCGGTCACGCTGTATGTGTCTCCACTAAGCAGTGATACGTCAACGGACACTTACCCAGGACTTACTTTAGAAGACCCTGAGGACCCTGAGTCAGCCCTGATTCCAAAGGCAGAGTGGTACGCCCTTCGTGACAGAGTTCAGGAGTTCCTAGAGAACCGTACTCAGTTGGGTGTAAGTGTAACGGTAGCTCCTCCGACATACGTGCCTGTAAAGACGGTACTAGAGTACACAAAGCTATCAGGGTATTCTCAAGAGCAGGTTGAGTCACAGATTAAGTCTGCACTGCTTTCCATCTTCTCTTACAACAACATCAACTTTGGAGATGTAATTCGCCCTGAAGAAGTTGAGTTCCAGCTACGTCAGCTTCCTCTAGTCGACTCAGTCAAGGTGATTGCGCTGCACCGCGCGTCTGATGCTGAGGCTAGAAACATCTTGATTGCTGAGCCTAACGAAATCTTCGTGTTCAGTGACACTTCAGGCTCATTGGATTCCGTAGAGGTTGCAGAGGCATCTAACGTGTCGACCGCAAGCGCTTTGACGCTTAGCGTAGGCACGCTGTCCCCAGCATTTAGCTCCAGCATTCAAAACTACACTGCTACCGTTCCTAACGGAACTACGGCTACTACCGTAGGAATAACCACAACTAACGCTGGAGCAACGGTGTACATCAACGGAGCTACTGGTGCCTCAAAGTCAATTACTACTGCAGTTGGAACCACTGTAGTCAGCGTGGTTGTATTTGCTGCGAATGCTGTTGACAGCACCTCCTACACAGTAACTATCACTAGGGCTTCTTAATGGAGCAGAACTTTGGTGGCGTTTATTTAGGGTTGGTTCACGATAATAAGGACCCCCTAAATAATCGTCGCCTAAAAGTTCGTGTACCTCAACTCTTTGGTGCTAGTAGCACTGACTGGGCTCCAGCTATGCTGAATAACACCACAGACTACGAAGTTCCAAAAGTAAACCAGACAGTCTGGGTGATGTTTGAGGGTGGCAACCCTGCGTTTCCCGTGTGGTCTGCAGTACACGCTGTTCCTGGACAAGAGTCTAAGAAAGTGGTTATTAAAACCCCTACTACTGCTCAACTAGCAGAAGAGTTTATTGTAAGTAGTACAGCTAGCAATAGAACAGAGTTAGACCTAGTGGCAACGCTAGTAGCTATGTCTCAAGAAATTGAGAGCTTAGTAACACGAGTGACGAGCCTTGAGGCCCGCATGACTGCAGAGGAAAACAAACCAGACCTGACTTAGTTCAGGCGGTTTATTGGCGGGAAACCTTAGAAAATAGAGTAGAACTTAGGAGACCTTATGGCCGCTCAATATCCTGGTCAGATTACCACTCAGCTTGTCAATAAAATTGACCTCACTGACATCGTCTACGCACGTGACGTAAACGATGCGTATGACGAAATCAAGGCAATTCAAAGCACTCTAGGAGTTACTCCTACCGTTCCAGGCGGCTGGGGAACTGGCACGTTTGCTACTCCTGACAGCTTTGCTACTGTAGCAGCCCGTATCAAGAATCTTGAGAACCTTGGCGTTTCTCTAAACACCACTGCTGTACGCACTACTGGCGGAAGCACTATCACTGCGAGCACCGCTACTGTAGTTCCTCTGGTTCTAAAGGGAGCTGCTAGCCAGTCTGGAAACTTGCTGGAGCTACAAAATTCTTCTGGCACTGTTCTTGGCCGAGTTACTTCCGCTGGAACCCTAGTCGCAGCAATTGATGGTGGCACTGCTTAATGGCTATTTACGGTAACGTAATTTATGGCGCTGGCGCACGATACGGTCAAGCGTCCAACTTACCTTACTCCGTTGAACCACTGACTGCTAAAGCACTGTGGTACGACACTGTTCTACTTAACTGGGTACCTTCTCAAAGCCCTTACTCCGCTTTCCGACTACTGCGCAACCAGAACCACTTGCCAGAAACTCCTGAAGACGGTCTTCGTCTTCTTGATTGGACTTTCAATGACCCAAACTCAGATGAGCTAAAGGGTCAGAACCAGTTCGTAGACAACACCCAGCTAGTTTCAGGAAAGTACGCCTATTACAGGGTGTGGCTACTAGACGCAGACGACTCATGGGTAGTTGCAGGAGAAGCAGCCGTTCTTGTGCCAAAACAGTTTGGCGCAACCGCAATCGGTGACAAGACTTCTCACAGAAAGCTCATGGAGCTACTTCCACGAGTTATTACAGGAACTGGTCGTTCACCATTTGACCCTGTGGATTACGACTCCGACCTTTCAAAGTTTTTAGAGTCCTTCTCGTTTACTTATGACGAGTTACTGACTTACATTGAACTGCTTCACCCTGAGACTTACGGTGACTACGGCAGCGCTACTGCTTTGGCGCTAAAGAGCCTTGAGCTAGGAGTCACCCCAGAACTTCAGACTGTAACTCAAACCCACATCAAGTCTGTCCGTGAAGCTGTGTACGCGTACCAGCGCAAGGGCACCCTAGTTGGTCTAGGCGCTTTTGTTGAAGCAGTCTCAGGTTACGAGCCAGAGATTACTACCTCGCCAAACATTCTCCTGTCAATTGAAGACAGCTGGTTTTACAAGGGCACAGGTTCTTGGCAGCCTCTAAATGGCGTAACTCTAACGGCTGATGGCTCTGGTATTTACTCAGGTGAGTCTGCTTCCTGTGACACCATGTACGTTGGAAAAGCCGTAGTAGGAACTGCAGGCGCTTCAATCATCAACGGTCAGACTGACCCTATTAAGTTGGGTGCCCCAGTAACTAACGGCACCAAGTACTTGTTTAGCTTCAAGGCTGCGACTGTAACAGGCACTATGTCTATTACACCTAAGATTCACTGGTTCAACTACCTTGGAGAAAAGATTGCCACATCTACGGGAACTGCATACAGCGCCACCACTTCATGGGGCACTGGAAGTATGCAAGCATTTGCTCCTGGGTACAGCAAGACTATTACAGCGTATGAAGCCACCAGCTCAGTTACCACTATTACTTTTGATGGTCTTCACCCGTTTGTTATTGGGGATTCTATTTTTATCTTTAATAACACGGACGACCTAAACGGCACCTACACAGTCACCGCTGTAACTGACACCACTGTTTCTTTTGCTAGAACTGCTACTACCACTTCTAGCGAGCTTATTACTTCTGGTACTGCTCAGCTCAGCACTTGGCGCTATGCCGACTCTGCTACCTATGCGGCTGTAGAACTTGTCTTTGGAGACACTGGCACGGTTTACGTCGATGCCTTGCAGCTCACCACTGACCTCAGCGGCGACTACCGAGACGCACGTTGCATCTGGGTGACCTTGAAGCCAACTAAGACTAACTGGGTAAAGAACCCTTCGTTTGTACCGACTGGAACTCCTTGGGATGTGGTCGCAGAAGACAGCGAGCAGGTTGGTTCTACTTTAGTAGGAGTGAACTCAGGGCTTAATGCGCTTCGTGTCACCCCTCTCGCCTCAGGAACAACTGTCCTTAGTACAGAGACTTCAGGCGGCATTCCAAACCTGGGAAATTTTTACACCTTCTCCATTTACGCACAGCTAGCCAGCGGTACTCAGGCGGCTACCTTGGTATTAAGCGCCCTCAACAGCGCCACTGACGCCGTAGTAGCAACTGCCGAAGCTGATGTTACCTTGACCGACAACTGGGCTCGCTACTCCGTCTCGTTGTTTGTCCCAGTCACCTCAGTGGATGTAAAGCTAGAGGCTCGTGTGGAGATTGTGGACGGCACCTCCGCAGTCGACTTTGATGCTGCCCAGATTGAGCAGTCTCTTGGTGCAACTGACTACTTCGATGGCTCCCTGCCAGGCACGTCAGGCGCAGGTTGGTATGGTACCCCTTACCAGTCCGAGTCGTATGTTTACCCCGTCAAGAGCGCCCGTATCTCAAGGCTGCTAAACGAGATTGAAAAATATCTGCCCGTAACAACCTCGTACAAAGTATTCACTTTGGATGGCTTAGAGAAAGCCAAGATTACCTACTAAGCTGTCCTTATGGACCTACTAATCTCTGTAATTATCGCTGGGATGGTTGCAGGGTACGTGACTGAGTTAGTTGCGATGCTATTTGACCGTCCCTTTCTTCGCCTCCTAACAGGACTTGCCTCGTCTGGCGTGTCGCTGTATTTTATGGGCTACTACGAAGTGCAGTTAGCCTTGCTAACTCTGGCCTCTGCCTTCTTAACTGCCTCTTTCCTAAAGCTAATTAATCGACCAGTTGTAATCAATAATTCACTAAGACGCTAATATAGCTGTCTATGTGTACGGCTGAGGAAAAATTCTTTACACCATTGTCGGCAAGTGAGTACCGCTTGCTTGACATACTTTGCACGCTCTCTAAAGACAGCAAAGTCAAGGTGACTGTTGCGGAACTGGCCCGCTATGCCCAGTGTTCTGAAGAGTCAATTCGACGTGGACTGCGTGGTCTTGAAGCTGCCAATCTAGTTGAGACGGTGCGCACAAAACGCAACCTTGGAAAGTTCTCTTTCAGCCATTATTCGCTGATTTCACCATCCCACAAAACTGTGGGGTGGACTGAAGAACCATCCCACAAAAATGTGGGGTCAACAGCTGTAACAGGTAATATCAGTATTATTAGTAATGACTTAAAAGTAAATAAGACTACGTCTTATTTAGTGCCTGACGGCACAAAAGAGGAGAAGAGGAGACCATTCATTTTGGTTAATCGTTGGAAAGATGATGATGACGTTGGTGGCTTTGGCTTGTTTGAGGACGAGCTAGTAGCTAAGGCTGCTGGACCTGTAGCAAGCAAGAGAAACCCAAAAACTAGAAACCAGAGACCACAGGAAGACTGGACTACAGCAGACGTAGCCTCAGAGTTTTCTTCTAGGGTCTACCGAACCATCCCTGGAGTTCCTAACCTAGTCAACACCGAGAAGGTTCGTGGTGCGCTATCGAAGATGCGCAAGGACTACGACAGCAACGCTTTGATTGAGCTAGAGATTATGAAAATCTTCTTTGAAGACCCTTGGCTTCAGCGTGAAGGTGTCGACAAGCCTCAGTACATCGTGGGTAGATTCTTGAAGTCTTTTGCCGCACACTACGACCAAGCTTTGCGCAACCTAGGACTGCCAGAGCGTTCAGCACCCACCACCGAAGAGTTGGATTTGGTAAATCCGTCAGAGTTTGTGTATGCTTCTGATGGGCGTCGCTTCGACAACTCAATGCCAGGGCGTTTGGCAATGAGTAACTACGAAGACAAATTGAGGAGGAAAAATGCCATATGACCTAGGGACACTTAGCTTGCTAAAGCGTCGCTGGCTTCTATCAGAGTCAAACATCCCTCACCGCTTCTTAGGGCTAGACCCGAAGGATGTTGAGAAGCGCATCGGGACATTTGCTCCTGAGATTGAAGACTGGATTGACGACGTAATCACGGGCAAGGTAATCAAGACTATTGGAGGTCTTGGTAAGACTGGTGTCGGACTGTTGTTTGACGGAGCACCTGGACTGGGTAAGACCACCCACGCTGTAATGGCGTTGACTGAGCTAGTCCGTGCGTTGCCAGAAGACGAGCAGAAGTCCCGTGAGATTTTCAAGTACAAGACTGAAGACTACGGAATTAAAACTCGTCCGATTTACTACATGACAGTCCCAGACTTTATCTACCGCAAGAAGGCGTTGATTGATGCTGAGCCAGAGCAGCGTCGTGAGCTTAACTACGTTCTGGAAGGACTGCACGGCAGGTCGAAGTTTGACCACTTGAACGTCCGCGTGCTAGTGCTGGACGACTTGGGCAAAGAGTTGTCGTCCGACTACAACGTAGCTGGTTTTGACGAACTGCTGCGTTCTCGTTACGACAAGGGGCTACCAACAATCGTGACGACAAACCTGACCCGCGAGCAGTGGGGAAGAAAATATGGAGAAGCAATGGGAAGTTTCGTATTTGAAGCTTTCAATCGTGTAATAATTGGAACTAAGGACCTGAGGAGGAACTAATGAAAGACGCAACTATGCTGAGTGACTGGAGAACTGTCCAGCTATTTCTAGGTGATGAAGGCATCGCAGAGGTTGAGGTTGACTCTCTGCGCCCATACCAGGCTCGCTGCAACTGCAAGGCGGGTAAGGCTAAGGGCAAGTGCGCCCACATCAAGCGTGTCAGAGAAGTCATGGATGCTAACAACGGTCACTACACCGTGCACATCCCTGTGGAGATTGAGGAAGAAGAGGCAGACGCTGCAATGGCGAGCGCTGAGGCTTTCCGAGAGTTCATCATCAAGTACGCAAAAGTCGAAGTTCTTTAATGATTAATGGGGACATCTCTAACGAGACTCCTCCACGAATCATTGTCACTATTGATGTCGTGGTTCAGTCCGACGTTAACACCACGAAGGGCGTCTTTGGTAAGTCCAAGACCTCTCGCACTGTTACAGGATTGAACAACGCTCAACTCTCTAAACTGTGGAACGCATCGTTCAACTACGGGCTGGCAATTGAGCTGGCGGCTTTCTCAGCTGATGGCTGGGTGCAAGCAGACGTAGACAAGCTGATGGCACGTTTAGACAACCGTGGTGGTAACCCGTTTAACTACGCCGAGCTGTACGACAGCTTTCAAGACTTAGTTAGTGAGTTGCCCTACCGACCAAACTTAAAAGCTGTGATAGATTTACCGAACCAAGTTGCAAGATATGGGTCTTGGGGCTTAGACCTAAACAACTTGTAATAGTTCCTGTGGAGGGCAGATGGCATACGACAACGAATATCGGTTAGTTAGCAAAGTAATTGCTGACCGAGTAATCATTCCTGTTATTGAGCAGGGCATTAGCGACGAGTGGATTGTGGACGACGACCTACGTCGTGTCTGGAAGTTCGTTCGTGAGCACTACGCCAACTACCGTGAAGTGCCCTCAATTATTGCCGTCACCGATAACTTCCCTAACTTCCGAGCCATCAAGGTTGAAGATAACCTTGAATACCTAATCGACAAGATGGTGGAGTTCCGTCGCAACCGCTTGACCCGTAATGGTCTTGAGCTGGTTGTGGACAAGATGACTCAGAACGACCACGAGTCTGCCCTTACCGAAATGAGCAAGACCATTACGTTGGTCAACGCTCAAGGTGTCGTAGGTACGACTCACATTGACGTCACCAAGAACTCAGACAAGTTCTGGGAAGACTATGAGACGCTGCAGAACCACAAGCTTCTGGGAGTCCCTACTGGTTTTGAGAAGATTGACGAAGCAACTGCAGGCTTGCAGGGTGGCCAGCTAATCACCATGATTGCGCCTCCTAAAACTGGTAAGTCCCAGATTGCTCTACGTATGGCTGCAAACGTTCACGAAGCTGGCTTGGTTCCTATGTACCAGTCGTTTGAGATGAACAACCACGAGCAAGAGCAGCGTTACCTAGCTATGGCATCGCACGTTTCAAGCAACCGCCTGCGCCGTGGTCAGCTGACAGCTTCTGAAGAAGACCGTGCTCGTAACTTCACCGAAGAGCTGAAGGATAAGCAGCCGCTACACTTTGTGGATGCCATCAACGGCTTGACCATTGACTCGCTGGTTGCTAAGGCAGAGCAGCTAAACCCAGACGTGCTATTCGTTGACGGTGTGTACCTGATGCTAGACCAAGTGACTGGTGAGGCAAACACCCCTCAGGCACTGACCAACATCACCCGTGGACTAAAGCGTGTGGCTCAGAAGCTAGACATCCCCGTGGTCATTACCACCCAGACTCTGCTCTGGAAGATGCGTGGTGGAAAAGTTACCGCCGACTCTATCGGTTACTCGTCTTCGTTCTTCCAGGACTCTGACGTAATCCTTGGTCTTGAGCCAATTGAGGAAGACGAAAACATGCGCCTTCTAAAGATTGTCCAGTCACGTAACTGCCCACCAAGTGAGACCTCAATTACTTGGAACTGGGACACTGGCTGTTTCCACGACGAGTCCAAGGCAGCTACTTGCAAGTTCTGCTCGCCATGGGGCATGGTATGAACCACAACGTAGAGAAGGCTCTTGAAGCACTAGAGATTGAGTATCAAGACCGTGGGGAGAACGCCCAAGCGCTCTGCCCAATGCACGAGCGTATTACAGGAGACCCTGACCACAACCCCTCGTGGTTTATTCACTTAACCTCAGGGCAGCACATTTGTTTTTCCTGTGGTTATAAAGGCAACCTAGTACAGCTTGTCTGCGATGTAAAAGAGTTCTACACCCCGTCATGGGATGGAGTCCCAGCCCAGTACGACTACAACATGGGCAACAAGTGGCTAGCAGGTGCCATTGAGGTAACCATCGAAGAGCTAAAGCAAGCTCTAGGGAAGATACCTCAGTACATCTCCCCGCCTCCCCGCCCAGTCCCTATGTCAGAAGCACGGTTAGCAATTTACGTATCACCTCCAGACGAAGCTCTTGAAGCCCGTCAAATAACACGAGAAGCAGCAATCAAGTATGGGGTTCAGTGGAACCGTAACACTTCTACCTGGATTCTCCCCCTTCGTGAACCTCACTTCCAGAAGTTGATGGGCTGGCAAGAAAAGGGAACTGTTGACCGCACGTTTAAGAATCGCCCAGCAGGACTTCAGAAGTCTAAGACTTTGTTCGGTGGCGAGATTCAGCGTGAGGATATCGCCATAGTTGTAGAATCTCCATTAGACTGTTTAAGAATTTATAGTGCAGGATACGAAGGAGCAGTCGCAACATGCGGAGCTATCGTCAGCGAAGAGCAGGCGAAACTTCTGCGGTATTCAGAGAAAGTAATTGCGGCGTTCGATAACCCCAACATTGACTCTGCTGGAAAGAAAGCCAGCGACCAAATGCGTATCTGGGCTCGTAAGTTTGGTATGAACCTGTTCTTCTTCAACTACGGTGACAGCGGTAAGAAGGACCCAGGCGACATGACCAACGACGAGATTCAGTGGGGTATTGAGAACGCCAAGTCTGCAATACTAGGCGAATCAGCATATGTTTACGGGAACTCTCAAGCCATACCAAACTGAGGCCGTCACAAAGATGGTTGAGAACAAGCGCATGCTTGTTGCTTACGAAATGGGTCTGGGAAAGACCCCTATGACCATCGCCGCAGTTGAAGCGCTTGAAGTCGAAGGGCCAACCTTGGTGTTGTGCCTAGCTTCCCTAAAGTATCAGTGGCAAAAAGAAGTTGCCAAGTTCACAGACAAGACCGCCATAGTTATTGACGGCACTCCTAAACAAAGAGCCGAGCAGTATGCTCAGGTCAACAACCACAGCTACACCGTCATGAATTACGAGCAGATTGTAAATGACTGGGAAATTGTCAGGCACATTCCGTTCAAAGCAATCGTCTGTGATGAAGCTACTGCAATCAAAGGCTTTAGAGCCAAAAGAGCTAAAAGAGTTAAAGAACTAGCCAAGCCAATTCCAATCAGGTTTGCTTTAACAGGTACACCTATTGAGAATGGTAAGCCAGAAGAGATTTACAGCATTATGCAGTTTGTAGACTCTACTGTGCTAGGTCGTTTTGATTTGTTTGACCAGACGTTTATCGTCCGCAATCACTTTGGCGGAGTTCAGCGCTATCGAAATCTAGCTACTCTTCACAAAGTTCTGTCGGACCACGCTGTACGTAAGTCCCAGAAAGATGAAGACGTAAAGCCGTACCTGCCAGACGCTGTGTACCGAGAGCCGCTCTTAATTCCCTTGGACTCAAAAGCTCAGAAAGTGTATGACTACATTGCTACAGACTTATTAGAGCTTTTAATAGAGGCTCGTGAAACATTTGGCTCGTCATTCAACCTGGCTGCACACTACGGTCAGCTGTCTGCTGATGACCCGATGAACGAGATGCGGGGGCAAGTCATGTCCAGAATCACCGCTATGAGAATGCTTTGTTCTAGTCCTCAGGTTCTCCAAGCAAGTGCTGCAGAGTTTGCCGCTCACTCAGGCAAAGGCAGCGCCTACATTCACTCTTTGGGAGAAAAGCTAGACGAGTTAAACAAAGCTCCTAAGTTAGACGCCACCATCAGCTACCTACAAGACCACTTAGACATTGACCCAAGTTACAAAGCTGTTGTATTCAGCTCCTACATAAAGTCAGTAGAAGAGATAGTCTCAAGGTTGAATGCTTCAGGGTATGAAGCAGTGGCGTACACAGGAAGGATGAACGCCAGTGAAAAAGAGTCAGCTAAAGTCCATTTTCAATCTAGTGCAAGTTGTCGTGTTCTTGTCAGTAGTGATGCTGGTGGTTACGGTGTGGATTTGCCTCAGTCTAATCTTCTTGTCAATTATGACCAGCCTTGGAGCGCTGGTCTTGCTGTGCAAAGAAACGGCCGCATCAATAGGGCGTCAAGTACGTGGTCGACTATCACGATTCAAGACATCCTTGTCAAAGGAAGCATTGAGCAACGACAGTACGACACGCTGAGACAGAAATCAAACATTGCTAACGCAATTCTTGACGGTGAGGGTATAAACTCCAAGGGAGGAGTTGACTTGACTGTAGGAAGTCTTATAAACTTCTTAACGGATAAGTTACTGTAGGAGGGAACATGCCAAAGGCAATCGACGAACCAAGAGAGTTCGCAAATCCAGATGATTCAGACTCACAAATCCGTGAGTACATCAAGCTATCACAAGCTATTGACTCGCTAGAAGAGCGCAAAAAAGAATTGCGCACCAAGCTTTTTGACTTGCTTGATGCTGAGGGCGAAGAAGACGAGAAGGGCAATGTGCTCTACCAGTTCGACTCCCCTATTGAAGGTGTCACTCGTCTTGAGAAGCAGCGCCGTGCTACCCGTAAGCTAGACGAGACTGTCGCAGAAGAAATCATTACAGCCCAGAGTCTTGAAGACGAGGTCTACAAGATGGTGCGAGTAATCGATGAAGATGCGCTCATGGCTGCTTACTACGAGGGCAAGATTACCGAAGAGCAGATTGACCAGATGTTCCCTACTACTGTTGTATGGGCACTGAGAACACCAAAGAAGTAACTTATGCCAGGAATGCGTAGCGAAGAGGACATCCTCAAAGCGTTTGAAGGTCTGGACACCGTCCCAGGCTCACGTAAGCCACGCCGTCCTGACTCACCTGTCGCACAGAAGAAGCGTGCACAAGCTTTCGGGGAGTCTAATGGTTGGGATGAAAACCCAATTATTAAAACCCTGAATGGAGTGGAGACAGAGCTGTTTACTGTAGGAGCGCTAGCACAGGCCCTAGAGAAGCAGATTGTCACCATCCGACTGTGGGAGCGAAAGGGATACATCCCCGTAGCTCCTTACAGACTCCGCTCAAAGCAACTGAATGGGCAAAAAGTAAACGGCAACCGTGTTTACACACGGGAACTTATCGAAATTACTATCGAAGAGTTTGCAGCTCGTGGACTTTTGGGTTCAGCTCGTGTAGAGTGGAAACTGCTAGGCGATTTAACAGAGGCTCTTGTAGCCCGATGGAAGACCGCTGTAGCCAAATCAAAAACCGAGTAACGTCTCCGATTAGAAAGAACAGTACATTATGGCTATTTTAGAGCCCGAAGTTGATTCAAACGACTACTTCATCAACGATGAGGTAGAGGCAGCCCCTAAGCACGGCACCACCGTGCAGGCAGGTTGGGGTGCCATCACCGCAGTTTCCAAGCCAAAGCGTGAGGCTGGAGACTACCCTACTGACTTCAAGTTCACCGAGCAGGCTCAGCTTGTCCGCTTTATTGAGGACGAGCCGTTTGCGGTGTACAAGCAGCACTGGGTACAGGTACCAAACGACAACGGAACCGTCTCATGGCGTTCATTTGTATCGCTAGGAGAAGACGACCCGCTAACCGTAATCGCTGGTCTGACCCCACGTGCCAAAGCTGCATTCAACATCCTGAACCTGTCTTCCGAGACTCCAGAGGTTCAGGTGCTGACTGCTTCTGTAACACTTGCACGCCAACTACAGGCTGCTAACGAGGACCCACGCCGTGGACCTCTAAGCAAGTACTACTGGGCAATTTCACGTCAGGGAACTGGCCGTGACACTCAGTACACCGTTGAGCGTGTGCGGGCTTCCGAGCTCGCTGAAGAGTGGGACCTAGACCCAGAGAAGATAGACGCTGTCGCAGCAGTCGCCCCTCGCTACGACGCGAAGTCTATCTACGTTGCCCCCTATGAGGAAAACCTCAAGGTAGCACGCCAGCTCGTAAGCTAGGTTACACACCACGGGGGAAGCCACAGTCCATCCCTCCTCTCCGTATTGTGGCTTCCCCCCTCTTAAACTTCATGGGGCATTATGAACATCATTACAACACTTGAGCAGCTGGACGAGTTCGTAGCTGCATACTCTAAGGTCGATGGCTTTGCGTTTGACGTAGAGACAATCGGAGAGCACCGCATTCTTCCCGTCATTAACGACGTAGCTTGGATTGCATTTGCTACTGACGGACGTGTAGACGTCATTCCTATGGGCCACCCTAACGGTGAGTTCCAGTTTTACACCAAGCCACTTCTAAAGGCTGGTCAAGCACAAGTTGCCAAGGGCAAGCCTTTGACCGACGCTCACTTCTCTAAGAACAAGGCTCACTGGAAGCCGCAGTTTGGTGAGCCACCAGTACAGCTTCTACCTGGACAGGTCTTCAAAGCAATTCAGCCTTTGATGTTTGGACCTCAGCTCAAGGTAGGGCACAACCTAAAGTTCGACCTCAAGTCGATTGCAAAGTATTACAGGAAGAGAGTGCCTGTAAAACCTTACTTTGACACCTTGATGGCGAGCTTCCTAATCAACAATCTCAACCGCTTTGACCTCAGCTTGCAGGCTTGCGTAAAGCGTGAGCTGGGTATTGAGATTGTCAAGGGTGTAGGTGAGGACATCTCTCAGCACTCTTTTGACGACGTAGCTAAATACGCTGCTATTGACGCAGACGTAACGTGGAAGCTTTACCGTGCACTAGAGCCGAAGATTACTGGCTCACTTAAGCAGGTATGGAAGCTAGAGATGGACGTGCTTCGCTCTCTGTGTGACATGGAGCTTACAGGTGCTTACATCGACCAAGAGCAGCTAGACAACTTGGCAGAGCAGATTAGCGAAGACCTTGAGAAGGCAAAAGCTAAAGCCTTTGAGATTGCTGGTGAGCCATTCTCTATCAACTCGGTTCAGGTTAAGCAGCGCCTGTTGTTTGCCCCAGACCCTGTGACCCAGAAGCCACGCATCAAGCCAAACCCAAAGGTAAAGGTAACCTTCACCCCTAAGGGTCGTGAGATGTTTAACTCTGGCAAAGACGTCGACCACACAGCCTTCTCTGTTTCAGCAGAGGCGCTGGAGTTCTACCGCGGTAAAGACCCGCTGGTAGACACTCTGTTGGAGTACCAAGACCTAAACAAGCTCATGACGACATATGTAACACCCTATAAAGGTGGAGAAGTAGAGCGTGAGACTAACGGCAAGAAGAAGATTATTCAGAAGTCTTCCCTGCTAATCAACGGACGAGTCCACACCAACTTCAAGGCACATGGTGCTGAGACTGGGCGCTTCTCTTCGTCAGAGCCTAACCTTCAGAACATCCCGTCTTCTGGTGACTACGGAAAGCTAGTTCGTAACCTATTCATTGCACCTCCAGGACACAAGCTGGTTGTTGCTGACTATTCTCAGATTGAGCCACGTGTTATTGCGTCGTTCTCAAACGACCCAGTTATGGTGGAGAACTACCGAACAGGCGGTGACATCTACACCGCTATTGGTGACACTATGGGTGTAGACCGCAAGGCTGGTAAGGTTCTTGTATTAGCTATATCTTATGGAGTAGGTCCAGACAAGATTGCTGCAAGCATCGGTTGTACTCTGAAAGAAGCCAAAGACCTTTTGACTAACTTTGAGAAGAAGTTCTCGTCGATTGATAAGTACAAGGCTAAGGTCGTGAGATTAGCAAAGCAGCAGGCCCCAATTCCTTACGTAGAAACTTTGTTTGGTCGTCGTCGTTACATCCCAGACCTAAAGAGTAAGGAGCAGGGACTTCTAGCTCGTGCAGAGCGTCAAGCCTTTAACACTGTAATTCAGGGTTCAGCTGCTGACATTATGAAACTCGCCCTGGTGCGTGCCCACTCGTGCTTTGTAAATGAGCCTGATATAAACTTGATTCTAACGGTGCACGACGAACTCGTGACCATTACTCCAGAAGATAGGGCAGAGGAAACAGCAGAAGCTATCCGAAAGTCCATGGAAGGAATTAAGTTGGGAGCTATCACAGTGCCGTTGGTTGCAGACGTCAAGATTGTAGACAAGTGGGGCGAAGCTAAGTGAGACTATTTAAGAAGCCAAAGGCTGACCTTACTATGGCTGAGATTAGCACTCGTATGCGAGGCTTCCTTCTGGACTCTCAGATAAACAACGCTCACGAGATTAGTATGATTCTAGGGTGCGCTGCAGAGAGCGACGAGCTTATGGAGAAAGAAGAGGAAGAGAGCGAAAAGCGTCTAGAGCGTATCTCTCACCTTATTCCACTTCTTTATGCTCACGCACAATCGTTATCTCAGGGGGCAGTTGAGTATCAGCGGACAAACCTGCCCAGCTCCATGGCAAAACTCCCAGATGCTGTATGGTGGGATAGTAGAAAGTTACTTGAACAAGTGTCGGTGGCGGCTCTTTTAGGAGCAATCTCCCAGCTTGTAGACATGGGACTACTAGAGATACCAAAGAGGTACAAATGACAAACTCAGACTGGTGGGCAAAGAAGCTCCAGCAACAACAGCCTACCCCACCCCCAGCAAGGACCCAGAGCGTCCCTCAGGCACCCTCTCAGGTGCCTATGACTGCTTACCAGGCCCCAGCACCTCAGCAGCCTACCGTGAAGGCTCAGAGCGCCTCTCAGACCGCTGCATGTCCTGACTGTGGTTCTGACAATTACTTCGGATTTAATGGCTCCAAGCCACGTTGCTACGAATGTGGCTACCCTATGGAGCAGTCAGGCAGCAAGTACGGTTCCCTAACAGGAGCACGAGTAGTTGGTGACACCAAGGGCGCTCGTGGAAATGATGCAACAAACAACTACAACCCGCAAGGGATTATCGGGAGGGTTAACTAATGAGCACACTTGAACAACTAGTTCCGCTAGACATCGCAGCTGAGCACTACGCTGCTGCCATGACCAGAGGAGCAACTGCAGGGAAGCACTCTGAGTACCTACGTATTCTAGAGTTGCTAAAGAAGAACGGTCACTACGACGCTGTACTGACCTTGAAGAAGAATGAAACGAAAGCACCAATATGGGCATCTCAAAAGAAGGCGTGAGCAAAGAGTACTTTGACGGCTATTACATGGGGCGAGCCGACGAGCAGGATAGGATTCTGACTGTTATTAAGCTAGACTTGCTTCTACCAGACAGTGTAAAACCCAGGATTCAAGACCTGATTAGAGGAGGAAAGGAACTTGATGATTAGTCCAGAAGCCATGAAAGTCATGGCACAAATCAACAAACGATTCGGTGAGAACACCGTAGTAATCGGCGAGAACATTCGCACAGACCTGATTCAGAGAATTAGTACAGGCTCTACTACTTTTGACTACGTTCTAGGTGGCGGGTTCCCTGCCAACCAGTGGAACGAGCTAATTGGTGAGCCATCCCACGGCAAGACCGCAATCGCTTTGAAGACCATTGCTGCTAACCAGCAAGCAAACCCAGCACACATCACTGTGTGGGTAGCTGCCGAGCAGTGGGTTCCAGAGTACGCCGAGATGTGTGGCGTTGACACCAGCCGTGTCATTGTGGTTGAGACCAACATTATGGAGCAGGCATACGACGCTGTAATTGCTTTTGCAGAGTCTAAGTCCGTAGATGCAATCGTCATCGACTCCTTGCCAGCACTATCCCCTGCTCCAGAAATGGAGAAGACCATGGACGAAATGACTGTGGGTAAGGGTGCGCTGCTAACTAACAAGTTCTTCCGTGTCGTAGGGTCTGCAATGAAGCGTTCCCTAGTAGAAGACGAGCGACCTATTCTAGGTCTGGTTATTAACCAGTACCGTATGAAGATTGGTGTAATGCACGGAGACCCACGCACCACTCCTGGTGGTGAGGGTAAGAACTACGCCTTCTTTACTCGCTCAGAGGTTCGCCGTGACGAGTGGATTGAGGAAGGCTCAGGAACTAACAAGGTTCGTGTAGGCCAGCGCATCAAGATTCGCACTATTAAGAACAAGACTGCCCCACCACAGCGTGTAGCTTATGTCGACTTCTACTTCCAAGACTCTGGTATTTACTCAGCTGGTGACTTTGACTTCGCTAAGGAAGTTGCTGCCATGGCAATTGTGAAGCAGATAGTCGACCGTAAGGGTGGCTGGATTTATTATGCAGACCGCAAGTGGCAGGGTCAAGAGTCATTTGTTGCCTCACTACGTGAAGAGGTTGACTTAGTAGACGAACTCCGTGCTAAGGTATTATCAACACCTGATTCATTTGTAGGAGGAGGAGATGGCTAAGATGAACGAGCTGTCATTAGCTGAGCAGGAAGCTCTATACGACGAGTTTGTAGAGGCTCAGAAAGAGGAGCTTCGCAAGGAAGGCGCAGAAGAGCTGCGCATTGAGATTCTTCGTGAGCTAGAAGTTCAGAAGAGCAGGGCTGTTACTAGCCCACAAGCATTTGGTCTTCAAATTGCCATGGTCGTAGTGGAGAAAGCTACTCGGTAATGAGGTCTGAAGGTCAGAAGGAATCCCGCAAGCACGAGAATCGTCTAGCGAAAGCTATTGGCGGTTCTCGTACTGCGGCTTCTGGAGCGTTCTGGTCGCGCAAAGGCGATGTGAGGTCAGAAGAGTTATTGATTGAACACAAGTGGACGGGCAAAAAGTCCAAGACAATTCAATCAGCAGAACTCAAAAAGATAACGACTGAGGCAATCATGGATGGGCGTATGCCTGTATTTGGACTGCACTTGGACGGGGAGGACTACGTAGTTATGTTAGAGACCGACCTGTTGGAGCTAGTTCAGAAACGTGATAATTAACGAGCCTTACCGTTTAAGTACGGAATGGAGGGCGGAAGCAAGGTGCGCCGATGCAGACACCGAAATCTTCTACCCACCACGTGACAAAGATTTATACAACAAAATAGCGGCTTCAGCCAAAGAGTACTGTAATGGTCCTAAGGGAAACAACCCTTGCCCTGTTAGAGCGCACTGTCTGTGGGAAGCCGTAATAACTGAAGAGCAGCACGGTATCTGGGGAGGGCTATCCCACAGAGAACGAAACGCCTTGGTACGAAAGTATCAAAAGGAATATAGGCATAAGATGTCGTTAAAGGACTTCATCTTTAAAGAGCGGGAGAGGGCAGTATGAGTGTAGTAAAGTCAGACCTAAAGAAATTCTTGGACGCAACAAGGCAGAAGCACCGTCTTGTGGGGCACATTGAGCGCCACCTATTATCAAGACCTGTGGGAGACCGTCGTACAGACGTGTTACACCCTTCTGAGATTATCAAGAAGGACTGGTGCCTTCGTGCTTCTTACTTCCTTCTACGTGGTCACAAGAAGATTCAAGAGAAGCCAAACCTTCGCTTGCAGTCTATCTTTGACGAAGGCCACGCTATCCACGCTAAGTGGCAGAACTGGTTTTACGAGATGGGCAACTTGCACGGCAAGTTTAAGTGCCTATCCTGCGGTCAGATTACCTGGGGAACTTCCCCTAGCAACTGTGAGCACTGCAACCACAACGACCTAGAATACGCTGAAGTAACTCTGGTAGATGAAGACCTACGTATTGCAGGGCACACTGACGGTTGGATTAAGGGAATTGGCGACGACTGTCTGATTGAGATTAAGTCAATTGGTCCAGGAACGATTCGTTCCGAAGCACCAGACTTGTTTGAGGCAGGGCAGGACTTCATGGCTGCATGGAGAAACGTGCGCCGTCCATTCCGCTCTCACTTGCTGCAGGGCCAGATGTACCTAGAGCTGATGAAGCGCATGGGGCACGAAGTAAATGAGATTGTGTTCTTGTATGAGCTGAAGGCTGACCAAGACTACAAAGAGTTCACCATCAAAGCTGACTATGAGCTGGTAAAGCACATCTTTGAAAAGGCCGAGAAGGTTATAAACTCTGTAGAAGAAGGTGTAGCACCTCGTTGCAACAACAACGTAGGTGGAACCTGCAAGCAGTGTGAGGGATACGAGGAATAAATGTCAGACGCAGTTTCTAAACTACAAGAGCTTGGGCTTAGCATCAATCGTCCAACCATGGACGTAGGGTCACTGCCAAGCGACATCACCGCTTTGTCCAGCGAACAGTTGGGCGAGAAGTTTACCGTTCTAACAGCATGGGCAGACTACGCAGCAACTCAGTTGGCTGTAGCTCAGATTGAAGAACGCTCTGCCCAGCGTAAGCTAGACCTGCTAGAGAACACTCTATTAGTCCGTAAAATGGGCACTGCTGTTAAAGGCGAGCGCATCACTTTAGTCAAGGCACAGATTGCTACTGACCAAGATGTGCTGGACTTAGCGCAAGATTATGAGGATAAGTACGCTTATAGAAAGCTAGTAGAGATGATGCTGGCTAACTATGAGCGTGACATTGCCCTTGTTAGCAGAGAACTGACCAGAAGGTCAAATGATTTGAGGTCAACTAGAAAAGAATGGTCTCTATAATGGAGAACTCATTGTCCATTTTTCCCTCTAGGAGACCCCAAATGCAGGTTACTGTATACACCACGCCAACATGTCCACAGTGCGATATGACCAAGAAGACCCTGACTAGAGGCAAGATTAACTACGACATCGTAGACCTTTCCGCAGACGCAGAGGCTATGGAGTACGTTACTAAAGAGCTAGGTTACAGTGCAGCTCCTGTTGTGGTGGCAGGTGACCAGCACTGGTCGGGATTCCGTCTAGGCGCTATCCAGAACTTAGTCAAGCAGATTCACGGCGACGAAGCTAAGAAGTCAGCAGCCGCTGCTTAAAGTAAATAGGAGGGCACTATTAATACTTGGGTATACTCCCTTACGCCTCAAGAAGAGGCTATTGCAGCACGGGTAGGCTGGGAGCGCCAGCTTCCTATGTTGGGACAGCCAGAGCGTAACCGCAACTACTCCGAAGGCGACATCTGGGAGGCATGGCAGCACATGATTGCGGCTGCTTCCGAACTAGCCGCTGCTCGTATGTTTGGGCTAACTGACTTTGTTCCACACGTTAATACCTTTAAAAACAAGCTAGACATTCCTGGCTATGAGATTAGGTACTCCTTTTCTAAGCGTGACCCAGAACTTCCGAGGTACACTCTGAGGTATAAAGACGGCGTCGATGACCCAGACCAAATTTACATTTTGATTGTTGGCGGGCCAGAGCAGAAGACCCGAAGAAGTGCCAGCGAAGGCTACCGCACCCCTCCGTTTAGAGCGGTGGGTTGGGCGTACGGGAAAGACTGTATACAAGAGAAGTACAAAGCCCCTTATGGAGTTAACAATTACAGTGTGCCTATAGCTGGGTTGAATGAGATGTCTAAGTTACCAGAGGTAGCTCGTGTCTGAGAAAGTGTTTGACGGTGGGTTGCTCCCAGGAAAAGTTGCGGTGGGGATTGACCAGTCGCTAACTGGATTTGCTATGACCGCCCTAAACACAGATAAACCAGAGTGTTATGAGACGTGGGTTTATAAGTCCCCGAAGCACGGAGTCAAAAGGTTGGCAGACATCCGCTGGTGGATGATGGATAAGTTTGACTTTTTAGATAAGCAAAGTTGCAGAGTAACAGGCATTGCCATGGAAGGCACTGTTCTTGCATCTCATTCCGCCCTGAAGCTTGGAGAGCTGGCTGGGTTAGTAAAGCTGACTATCTGGGACTATTTTGATGGCAACCTGTACAGTGCCATTCCCTACGAGGAGCACCTCAGGACTCCGCTGCAGATTCCCCCAATGACCTTAAAGAAGTACGCAACAGGCAAAGGCACTGCTAAGAAGCAAGAGATGCTGATGCAGATTTATAAGCGCTGGGGGATTGAGTTCAATGATGACAACGCCGCAGACTCTTACGCCCTAGCTCGTCTGGCTGCAGGTATTGCCACAGACGCCGTAGAGAAAACTATCGTAGAACAAATAAAAGACCCTAAATATCGGGACAACTAGACCTTTTTCTGTCACCATTGTTGTTGAGGACGGCACACTAATACGACAACAAAGGTACACAAATTGACTGACATCGAAACAACTCCCTCAGCCGAAGAACCATTCCTAAGGGTATCCGCAGGCTCTAACCCACAATCCGTAGCATCCGCTATTGCACACGCAGTTTACGACAACAGGATTGTCAAGCTACGTGCCGTAGGTGCAGGCGCAGTAAACCAGGCTGTAAAAGCTATCGCAATTGCTCGTGGATATGCCGCTCCTCGTGGTCTAGACCTCACTTGCAAGCCTGGATTCACTACAATCACGTCCCACGATGGCGAGATTAGCGCAATCATCTTTACCATTACAGCGAGCTAAATTCGCCGTATTCTGGTATTACAAATTATTTTAAGGAGTCTTTATGGGTAAGTGGACTGACATGGGACACGCAATGCGTCGTCGCCTTGGAGCCCCATCCAACCACCTAGAGTCGGCAGGTCCGTCAACAGGAAGAGACCACGATACCGCTGAGGAGCAGTACGACATGGCAAAAGGCCAGAACAGCCCACGAATCGCCCTAGGTGAGGGTGCAATCGACACTCCTCACGAGGTGATGTCCCCAGAGCAGAACGCCCCACAGAAGGGCACTCTAGTTTCCAAGAAGAACGTACAGGCAGGTGACCCTACCGCAGGTGGTCAGGCTGTCCGTTCCAACGTTTCTCAGGAGACCCTAGGTGCTTCTTACCGTGTCTCGGTTCCTTACACCCCAACTGTTGACCCAGTAGCAGGCCCAACCATGGCTAACGCTCGTGTCATTCCATCAGTACAGGGCCGTCAGAACCCTGACTTCCGAGGCGCAATTAGCGACCAGTACTAGGAGTCGCCATGAATGGGCACTCAGCCTTTTCACTAGCTCAGCGCTACGGAGTAACTTCGCAGCCTGACTTCTCCGCTATTGACGGAATGCAGCACCACTCTGGTCCAACCAGTGGTGGCGCTGGTTTGCAGTCGGGTAACCGCAGTTCAACATCGTTCGTGTTTGAATCGAAGGCACTGTCCCCAGACAAGCCACTAGCGCTTAGCTCTGACACAGGCACTAGCCTTCTTGGAGCTCGCTCTGAGATGGGCCGTTTGCCTGGTATGGAGGTCTAATGCCTGGAGATTACAACTCTTTTGCCCCCAACCAAAACTGGCAGTCCCTTGGTGCTAATGGTCTAAACGGCTATAACAACCAAGGTGGCTACGGTGGCGGTGTCGCACGCTCAGACCTTGATGCTATCCGTATCGGAACAGGTAGGGTACCGTCAGCCGAATATCCAGACGGGTATTTGGGCACTATCCGCTCGCGTCGTGATGACCGCCTGTTGGATAGCATCAAGTCAAGAGTAGGTCAAAAGCAATACCAACGTGGTGTCCACAAAGGTGAGCGCATTGAGGCGTCGTCGTACTTCTGGTCCCCAGAGTTCAATGACCAGATGGGCCTAAAGCGTCAGATGAGAGCTGTATACGATGATAAAGCAGGTGTATACCGTGCTCTACGTCAGTCTCCACAGTGGCAGCTAACTCCAGCGCCTCACCTTGTAAACGACGGTAAGGCCAACATGAGGTCTGACTCTCCAGGCACTATCAACGTCCGCAGAGCAGACCAACTCTCGTATTTAAAGCCTGTTTGGAGGTAGTATGCCACAGAATGTTGATGGCGTATACGACTACACGAAGCCTTGGCGCACAGGTGAGCCAAGTGATGTAGTACAGCCTCGCTGGACTTACGATGGCCCTTGGGCCAGTAACGAGTCCAGGTTAACTCAACAGGCGCTAATGGTCGCCACTATGCCTGGAAAAGTATTACAGGAAAAGGTACGCCCTCCGCTTCCTCAAATCCGTTTGTTCCCTGGTCGATTCGGGTTTGGAGAGCGCACGCAGCCCACAATTGACGATGTGGTAAGTGTCGACAGAGTGTACACTGAACCAAGAGTTTCTTGGTATTCAGGAGGAGTTGGCGGCTACTCAGGGGCTTCTCGCAATAGTCTTCAGGATATTTAAGGATAGAACATGGGTGTAGAGCACTTCGAAACAGGCCGAACCGAGGGTAACAAAGACATCGGAATCATTCAGCCGAGCGCAGGTCCAGAGCCTAGAATCATGCCAGTCCGCAGAGTCACAGCGGCAGACAGTGTTACCGACAAAGAGCGGGAACAGGGCATCATGGCTAAAGAGACTATCGTAGAGAGCGACGCTCCTAGGCCATCAGGAGTCAAGGCTCCAAAAGCACCGAAGGCTCCAAAGCGAGAGTCTGTTATCCCAACCGCAGCACGTGGTGCTGCTGAGGGACCTCGCCCTTCTTCTCAGCAAGTAGGTATGCAACTAGAAGGTCACATTACAAAGTATCAAACCCTTCTAAACAATGCTGCATCAGTAAAGAGCCTGTCGGAAGACCACAAGGCAGCAATTGACACTGCTCGTTTCCACTTGAGCAACGCACTAGCCTCTCACAGAAACGCAATTGCAGCAGCCAAGGTTGGTCGTGAAGATGAGCCAAACCCATACAAGTGGAGCAATACTCTAGACCGCAATGCTGTTCACGGACATTTGCAGGATGCTGCTCAGCACCTCGCCTCTGCACACGAAGCCATCGTTGGCTCAGGAGTGCACACGGAGCTAGCTAAGCACCACCTAAACGGTGAAGTTCCAAGTGACTCCGCTATTGCTGACTTAGCAAGCAAGGCTTACCAGCTACCTCGTACTGGTGTAGAGGGTGTTGCAGGCGCTAAGAAGCCATTTAAAGAGATTAAGTTTGGACGAGGAACCCTTCCAGGCCACTTAATTGACGACGACTTGATTGACCGAGCACGTGAAGTAGGCGGCAGACAGAATGTCGGTGTTCAGAAGCTTGAGGCAGGACAGGGAACTCTACGTGACCCTAACCGTAGAAAGAAGCGTAATGCCGCTATTGAGCAGATTAATAAAGTTATTGTACCAAAGGGTGCAGCTGCTATTAACAAGCTGCCAACTGGTGTAGGTGGCCAAATCTCAGGTATCGACAAGGACGCCCCAGTCAACCCTAAGCGTAGAGGCCGTGGTGTTCGTATTGACACTAGGTTCTCATCTGATGCAAACAAGATTGGCCGCACTCCAAGGTTTAAGGGGTAATAATGGCAGACCGTAAGCGCAAAGTAGAACAGGCCATTAAAGAGTCTGTTGAGATGTCCGCAGCTCCAGCCCCTAAAGCTGAAGCCCCAGCACCACTCACTCCAGCCCAAAAGCTAAAGTCATTCACCCTTAACCCTCGTGAGAAAGCTGAAGCTGCTGCCCCAGAACACCCTCGTGCTGTAAAAGGCCGTGGAGTTAGGCAAGCAGAGCTGAACGCAGCTGTAGAAAAGGCCCGTCAAGTACGCACCAGAGCTGAAGCAGCAGGAGCTGCACTGGTTGCTGAGGGTAAGGGTATTACAGGTCACAAAACAGCAAAAAACTCTGCCCCATACCAGTACGGTGCAACCGATAAGGACAAGATTGGGGATAAAAACTACAAGACTGTTCCTGCCGTTAAGCCTATTGAAGCAGAGCAGATTGCGCCAGCACCTACCAAGAAGCCTAAGCCATCAAAGCCAAAGCGAATGAAGAAGGCGTCAACTCCGCAGCTACGTTTTAAAGGAGAATAAATGGCGTACAACATGTTAGGTACTGGTAAAGGTGCGGCAACAGCCAAGCCCCGTCCAGAACCAAAGTCAACAACCCCTAAGGTAGACCGTAGAGAAGCAACGGCGCTAAAGCCGAAGTCTGTTGAAGACACTATGGCAATGAACCGTATTAAGAGGTTGACTACCAAGCCTGATGAGTGGAGCCCTCACGACACTCACATGCACCATATTCTAGACGTTATGTCTCACGGTGTAAACGCGCTAGAAGACCGTGGAGACCACCCTAGAAAAACCATTGCAGAATTGCACGGAAGTCTGCACAGAGCGTCGTTGCACTTGAACGCGCACGTTGACGCCCACCGTATAGGGGATTACGGACAAGCAGCAGGTCATCTAGAGTTAGCCGCAAAGGAACTCAAAGAGGTAGGTTCTACTCTAAGTAACAAGTTGGGCAGTCACGTTACCCACCTAGGCGACAACCAACAGTACCCATTAGGGTTCTTAAAATCCCACGCTGAGACCTTGGCTAACCACTATCGGGTAAAGGTAGCAGGTATAAACGGGCCAACAGCTATTCCAAAGGCAGGCAAGTCCCGTTTCCAGACCGAGGACAACTACAGACTTGGCCCAAACAAAGCTGACCAAGAACTAGCCGCCGCTAAGAGTGAGACAGGTAACCTAGACAAGCTTGACACTTCTCCTGAAGCAAACGTACTTGGGCGAGTAACTCACCTAAGTGAAATGAAGTACCCAGAGCCTCACACCCTCCCAGCCGCTCTAAGGGAAAAGGGACCAACCAACACGAATGCAGTACGAGCCCTAAGTCCTGCTGAAGAAAAGTTGGCAAGCCTGCCTCCAAAGGCACCAAAGATGAGTGCACAGGCGCACTATAACAAAGCCCGTTCAGACCTAGAAACCAAGGGCAGGATTCACAAAGACCAACTAGAAGCTCTTCGTGGCAAGACCACTAAAGACGGAACCAATGTTCTAAATTATTTATACGAGACTACTGGTGTTCCAAACCCTGCCAAGGCTGGCAGCAAGATGTCAAGAACTGCCCCAAGCCCAGCCATTAGAGACAGAGAGGTCAAGTAATGTTCGGTGATGGTGACGGTTCAGAGACCATGGAGTTACAGGCATACAAGATTATGCAGAATGCTACACTGTATAGAGGTTCTAGCGCATGTCCACAGTGTGGAATAGTCATGGACCCTGTACAAGCGATGTACAACGCAGGCATCTGTAATAGTTGTAAGAACGACAGAAATGCACGACGAGTGAAAGGCAAGATGGCCTAATGGCAGTAAACACCAGCCGTTCCATGAACGCAGGATTAAACGAAGGTTCTACCGACGGTAAGTACCGCAAGATGCGCCCAGACACTGAGCTAGGTTCAGATGTAAAGGGCAACGAGCTGACCCTTGACAACCGTCAGTCCCTACACCCATTCTACGGATACGGGTTTGTAACATCTGAGTTCCCAGACGCACAGAAGGTAAATCCAGGAAAGTAAGCTAGAATAAAACCCCACCACTAACAAGGAGCATAACATGGGATTTTGGAGAAACTTGTTCGGCAAGAAAAAGCCCGACTTACTTGACATGGACATCGACACAGAGGCAACCCCAGTGGTTGTCCCAACACCAGTGGCACCTGTTTTAACCATTGAAGAGGTTGAAAAGCAGGTAGAAGACCTACTGCGTGACCTGTTTCCAGGTGCAATTGAGACCTACGAGGCAGAGAAGTCTGAGGCAGACGCCCTAGAAGAGAAGAAGCGTAAGCGTTCTGAGGCCGCTAAGAAAGCCGCCGCTACTCGTGCAGCAAACAAGGCCAAGAAGAACTGATGTCTGACGCACCACTAATTGGTTCTAGAGACATAAAGGACGGGCCAGTTATTAGACTGGTTTTATGCCTAGTATGTAACACCATTGATGAGCTGCCCCCACACGACGGGCCTCCAGAGACTGACGTCCTGCTAGAGCTGACCCTTGAGAAGCATGAGTTCCCAAGCGGTGAGCGTCACATGGGAAAGATGTTCCTACTCCCTGTAAAGACATGGGGTAACCTAGCTCACCGTAAAGAGATTATTAAGCAGTTAAAGGGCGGCGGTTCCGCTGGACTTGACGAGCTAGACCCAGACAAGTCATTTTACGACACCAAAATGACGTTTGCAGAAGACGCCATGGAGTGCTGGAAGTACCACCTATACCCCAAAGACCCTGGATGTTCTGACTACGAGTCGGAAGCCAAGAGGTTGTTGCCAAAGACTGCCAAGGAGCGCATGGAGCTGGGACTACCAGACCCTGCAAGTTCAGGAGCTCCAAAGGTTTATTTGTGCCATTTCTGCCCATTCCACACTGTAGCAGTTACTAAGAAGCGAGCCATGAGAGGCATGTATGACTAATCCGATTAAAGCAGAGACCTATTTCATCGCAGTTATTGATGAAGAAGGAAAGATTCTGACGTTCCCAGAGATGCCAGAAGAGGGTATTGAGGCTAAGCGTCCAGTAAATAACTATGATGTGTATACCACTGCAAAGCAGGTTGTCGATGAGTTTGAGTCATCCATCTTGGCGCAGAAAGTAGCAGAGACAGTGCTGCGTGCCATCAACCCAACAGAGCCAAGCGTGTCCGATAGGGTAAAAGACGCCCTAAAGGAACGTGGTTTTAAGACTGAATAGTATCTAATAACTCTATAAACTAGACATATGTCTGGTCTGGGTGAGTATTCGACGTCGTATTTTAGCGAGCCGTCATCAACACTTGACCCAACCCTGTTTGAAAATCGCAAGATTAAGAACTGGGTTCGTCAAAGTATTTTAGAGTTATTGCAGACGTTTTTCCAAAACTATTATCGTCATTCTGAATTATGGTCACACCCATGGTTGGCTGGTTCAGGAGTAAGTTACCAGTGGTCAGCTCATCGCAGTCCAGGTGATTTAGATTGTTTGGTTGGTGTAGACGCCGTTCAATTCCGTAAAGCCAACCCAGAATACGCTGGTTTAACCGATAAAGAGATTGCACAGGACATCAACGAGAAGTTCCGTGCTGAGTTGCAGCCAAAGACCAGCAACTGGCACGGGTATGAGTTGACATTTTACGTTAATCCAGGCGCTACAGACATCCGTAGTATAAACCCGTACGCAGCTTATGACCTGAAGTACGATGAGTGGACAGTTCCTCCAGACCCTACACAGCACGCCCCGTCCAACCCAGAGTGGGATGTTGTGGCAGATAATGACGCCAAGACCGCAAACCAGATTCACATGCGGTTTACCAGCGCATTACAGGACGTTAAAAACTCACACGCAGACGCCTACCGCCGCAATGCAGAGGTCAAGATGACTGCAGCCAAGCAACAAGCAGAAGCGTTGTTTGAGGAGATTCATGGCAACCGTAGAGAAGCGTTTTCTAGCGGTGGTGCAGGTTATTATGATTTCAATAATTACAGATGGCAAGCCAACAAGCGCAGCGGTGCCATCGACATTTTGCGTAAGATAAAAGAGTTCCAGGATGACACCAAGCAGTATGGTGTTGAGTTGCCAGATACAAGCACATTAATACGACGAGCAGCGTTATACCGTAATAGTATTTAATTTATGCACATTGTTGTTGATTTAGACGGAGTACTACGCGGGTTCAGAAATGATGAACCGATTGCCGCGGGTGCGTTAGTCACGGGCGCACTGAGTGCGTATAACCAAATTACATTCATTACAGAGTTGTCACCAGCACGTGTAAAGCAGTGGTTGGATGAGAACAAGGTAGTAGATTTCGATAACATCATCGACAGTTCAGTCGGATTAGAAGGCGAAGAGCTGAAGAAGCGACAGATTCGTCACGCAAGAGCCCGTGGGCCAATTGATTTATTAATCACCGCAAACCCCTCATTATGGGCATTTGCATTTGAGCAGGGTATTCCAAGCATGATGTTTGGTGTACCAACGTATTTAAGGCCAGAGTTCAGGCCAGACGCCCCCAAGAAGGTAAGAGCCTGGACAGAGATTGAAGAAGCCATTTCTAAACAAAATGCGTTGATGACACAGGATAAGAGGTTGATTCGAACCGAGACAGTGAGGTTCGGAGATTGATTATTTTCGGTGGCGTAGAGATTCCAAGTAACCGCACCATGTTGGAGCGCAGTGGTGTTACCAACGTGATGTTGAATTACTGGGGATTGTGTAAACGAGGTTTACCAAAGACCAAGGCGTATTTAATCGGTGAGCATTTTTTGCCCCACATGAAAGTGTGGGTAGACAGCGGAGCAACCCAAGCAGACAAAGCAGGATTATCACAGCGTGAGCTGGAGGAGTATGCCGCAAACTACGAGGAGTTCGTAGCCCTAAACTACGACAGAATAGAGGGTTGGGTAGAGTTCGATTCCCAAGTCTGGGGACTGCCCAAGATAATCCAGAACAGAGCCGCATTCCAGAATGACCCAAAGATGTGGGTTGTATGGCACCAAACGTATAACACGTTGTTATTGAGAGACTGGGCGCAGGAGTACGCAAACGTAGCGATACCTGGCGATGCCATAGAAAAGGTAACGTCGTTGTCAGGATTAGTTCGTAATGCCAAGGCGCAGAATGACGTAAAGTTTCATGCCTTAGCCACAGCCAAGCCAGATAACCTACGCCAGATTCCATTTGATACTGCCAGCACACTGGCGTGGACATCGCCCATGCGACGAGGAGAGACGATTGTATGGGACGGCACGAAGCTAGTTCGATACCCAAAGAAAATGAAAGACCAAGCTCGTCTACGGTATAAGAACGTAGTAGCACAAGCAGGGTTAGATTTTGATAAGTTCGTAAACGACGATACGACAGAGGCGACCAAAGTTGCAGTCTGGTCGTACCTACAGTTAGAGGCAAAAATGGATAAGAATAAGCCAGACCTACGTGTTATAAAAGGCGGACTGCCCTCATTAGAGGAGATGTTAGCAGATAACAACGAGGGACCCCTATATACGGGTTTGATGGATTTCGACACTACCCCTTCTAATAACAGGGACATGGAAGTGCGGAAAAAAGTAGAGCCTAGAGACCCCTCCGAAAAGGTTAATCTACCTGTTTTTGGGTTCGAATCTAAGACGATTGTAGACGCTGACGATACCCTCAGAGATGTGCCCGTAGTGCGTTCGCAACAAGCGTCGTTAAGGCAGTGTAATACCTGTTTTGTGGCCGCAAATTGCCCTGCATTTAAGCCAGATAACATGTGCGCATTTAACTTGCCAGTAGAGGTAAAGACTAAGGAACAGCTCAAAGACCTATTGACATCTGTAATAGAGATGCAAGGCCAGAGGGTAATGTTTATGCGGTATGCAGAGGAATTGAACGGTGGCTACGCTGACCCGAACGTGTCGCAAGAGGTGGACAGATTGTTCAAGTTGATAGCAAACATGAAGGACTTAGAGAGCAATAAAGAGTTCGTCCAAATCACTGCTAGTAGGGAAACTAGTGGAGGTGTTTTGAGCGCTATTTTCGGTGACCGAGCAAGCGTCTTGAAGGAGATGGAACAGCCTCTAAATGAGGAGCAAACCACCCGAATTATAAAGACTTCTATAGAAGACTAATAGCAGATAACAATGCAGGCCCATAGCATGGAAGCATATGGACCCGCATTTTGTTTGTGTTGGGCTACTTTTTGCGTTCGTCTTTTAACTTCTTCACGAAGGTTATTGCCTGAGTTCTAGTCTTGATAGCTCGGCGGTCTCTTGGGCTAGAGCCTCCCCAAATGCCATACTCTTCTTTATTCATTATTGCTGTAATAAGGCACTGCACTGTGTAATCGCACTGGGCGCAAATGTCCTTTGCGTACTTGGTGGTGGTGTACCCGTCTCCCTTGCTGTCGGACGGGAAAAACATCTCAGGGTCAGTCTGAGCACACAGAGGGTCTTTCACCTGGATGATAGTGACTGCTTGACGGTCAACTGGTCTTTTTGTTCTTGCCATTCTTACTCTCCTTTGTAATGTGTAAACGTAAACGGCTCATTGCATTTGTAGCATTTAATCTCTTCTTCTACATTGCCCCAATCGTCTACATAAAAGTCATCTGCCCATTCGGTGTCACAATTTGGGCAGGTAACGTGAAACAGCTTTATTGTACTGTTGACCCCTGACCCCATCCATGAATCTCTCACTTCTGCTCTCCTTTGATTAGTAAAAAGTCCCTAATAAGGTCAGCGATAAACTGTCCACTTGGAAACTCATCCTCACGCTTTATGCACCACCAAATGTTGTGCATAATCTCGTCATCATAGGTGCGGTCTAAAATCATGTCATGCTCTATTGCCCTGCCATAAGCAACTGCCTCATCCCATAATTCCTTTGGTGTTTTTGGTGGCTGTTCCATGTAGTAGGGATTGGTTGCTACTGCTCCACAATTACAGGTGGCGGTTGCTAAGCCTTCGCTAAAATCAAAGCCACAATGATGGCTAGGACTTTTACGCCTATACGGCATCTCGGCACCATGAGCAGCGAACATGTCATCATCCATTGCATCCCACCAAGATGTCACTTCTGCTCTCCTTTGATTAGTCCGTTCAATTCTGCCATCTTGCGAATAACAGGTCTGTGCTTGATGAGTTCAGTAAACAGGTAGCTATCGTTGTTTGCCAAATCATCAAAGTCAGTTGCCTCAAGTGTCAGGTCAGTATCTCCAGTGTGACTCCATGACTCATCAGCCAGTTTGCTTGCTTCCGCCTTTGCGTTTCGCATCATCATTTTGATAGTTTCTTGACGGTGCTCAAAAGTCATGTCTTCTGGGCGAATCTTTTGCCCATCTCTTGTTGTCCAGTAAATGCTCATTTCTGCTCCTTAGCCCATTCCAACGCTACCTCATGCCCAGCGATTGCTTGCTCACGGGTGGTGTACCTTTCCATGTACATCTCTTCCCAACTACCTTCTGGGAAAACCATGGTCTCGTAAATAAGAGGCTCTCCTTCTCCGAAGTTGTGGTTCATGCCAAGCCAAACTGTAGACACCAGTAATCCATTTACTCTGTCTTGCTTAACTACTTTCTGCTCAACATCCTCCATAATCTCACCCCATTGTTCTAAGGTGATTGGTTCTCCATTGACTCCGTAATACAGGCTCACACTGTCTCCTCTGATAGTTCTGCTTCACTCAACTGTTTAATGTCTGTAATAACAACAGCGTCACAATAAGTATTATCGTCGTAAGGCAAGACAGGGAACTCGGCACCCTCGTTAATCTTGCGGTAGGCATCCTCTAGCGATGCGGCGTCTATCTTGTAGACAACGTGTACGTGTACTTCATAGCGGTTCATTAGTTATTTTCTCCATTTGTTTGTGTTGGGCCGACCTTGACCAGCCCTTTGTACTCACCACATTGTAAGCACTTCATAGCCATGTCGATGTTCATTACATAGTCTTCACAGAAGATGCAATAGTATTCTGGCTCTGTATTCATTTGTATTCCTTTCTATACAAGGAGCGCACGCTGTGCACGCTTGGTAATCGCTTTGGCTACGTCAACAATCTCTAGTGGGTTGGTAAGGTGCTGCACGAACTCACACTTGTGCCCGTCAACAGCCATACTACCGTCAGCACCGCGAAGGTAATAAGGAATGTTCTCACTAGGTTCAGTCAAGAACACAAGGCTTGTCAGTACTCCCGATGTACGCATACCAGTAATCAACTGGTCGCATGCTTGTGGGCTACCCCATGCACCGTCAGTAACAACAAGCAGCAGCTTGATTGCACGTGGAGAGTTAGTCAGGATTTCTTTGGCAGCTTTGAGACTAGAGAACGGGTAGGTAGAGCCGCCGACACCACTAGGCGCAGTCTTGATGTATGTCTGTGCACGCTCGTCAGCTTTGTATAGCCAACCACCCATGTCAGCAAACTGTATAACAGTTGTACTAGCGTTGATGCTATCTAGTGCACGCTTGATTGTCCACATAGCTTCGTAAGCAGGGGTCAGCATGTCGTGCATTGAACCAGAGCTGTCTACAAGAACCACACACTCAATGTCACTGACATCTTGGTTGCCCTCAGACCACTGGTCAAACATCTCGTCAAAGTCAGCACCCTGCATGAACTGTCGAACATTGACCTTGCCTTGGCTAGTCTTGCGCAACCAACCTGGGTCATGCTCAGCCTTGAGATTGATAAGCTCATTAGCAAACCTACGTGATGCTTGAATGCTAACGGCAGAAGGGTAAATCTTTCTCCAAGACCAGCTCGGCATGTTGACCACACTCCTACCTTTGCCCCTGTCGTTGTCGTGGTCATGTACCTCGCCAACACCGTCATCATTACGTACGTTAGCAATGGTGTTCTTTACATCCTCTAACACCTCAGTATAAGCCTCGTCAGCAACACGCTGTAGTTGCTTAGTCAACGATGGGGTGTCCTCTGTGTCTTCCGAGTCAGAGGATGTGTACACAGCAGTTGACTCATCTTCTTCAGGCTCAGACATGTCGACCTGCTTGAGTAGCTTGCCTTGCTCACTACGTGACTCAGGCTTCTCACCATTGCTCTCAGGAGCAGATGAAGACTGACCATGAAGGGAAGAGGTGGGAGCAGCCAACTGACACAGTGTGTGGAACGCAGCAATAATCTCCTGTGCTTCTGTGTAGTTCTTAGTGTCACCAAGGTTGAGCTGTACGTATCTGTCCAGATACTTGCACACCTCAGCAGCATTCTCAGCACCATACTTCTTAGCCCACTCATCACGAGCAAGCAGTCGGATGTTGGAGTCAAGATACTTGCGACCCCATACAAGCGGAAGCAAGTCTGGGTTGCTGTCAGCCAATAACTCTGTTGCAACAGTGTGTACTAGCCATGGTGCAATACCAGACATCTTGGCTACCATCATGTTCTCAATACGATTGTCCTCAAGAATGTTGAACGAGGAGCCGTAGTTCTGTGCGTGCACCCACTTGACTAGACCAGTCAAACTACGTGGCGTAAACAATAGGTGAGATAGCTCATGAATGACCAAGCCCTTGAGTCGCAGCAGGTTGTTTGCAGCAAGCACACTCCCTTTGCTCTGGTCGTAAGTAACTACCAGACCGTTGTCTGTGCTCCATGCAGGTGCTGGCTGAAGCCCTCTCTGTTGCGGGACGATAGACACAGAGATGTCTCGCAAAGCAATTGCACGAGCAAACTTGCCAAAGCTCTGCTGCAACTTGGCAGCGTAGATGCGCTGCACAGATTCTTTGTCTACTTGATTGTTGTATACGGTGATAGCCACAATAACCTCCTCAGGTTTATTCTAGGTTAGGCAGTAGGTGCTAAGTCAACACCGAACTCACGAGCAATACGTGGTGCATCAGCATCGATACGAAGCTTGACAGCGTCACGCTCACCAGTGTCGGTAGGGAAGTTGGATAGCAGACGCTGGACAGCGAAGCTCCAGCTGAACTCCTTGACTTGTGCTACGAAGGTCTGTAGTAAACGAGTGGACAGTGGGACAGTGAAGTCTTCCTGACCTAGCTCGGTCGCAGTACGGATACCAGTGGCAAAGCCTAGCAGTGCAGGGTACGGGATGAACTTGGCCTCAAGCTCAGCGTCGTAACTGAACGGAAGCTTGATAGCAAAGCGGTCAAGCAGTGCACCGTCCTGTCGCATGGTACCGCTGTAGTTGTTACCTACGTTGGCATCAGCAATGAACAAGCACTCTGGGTGTACCTTGATGACTTCGTTGAATGGCTCAATCAACAGCTCACGCTCCCAGATAAGGCGAAGGAATAGTGAGGATGACTTGGGAGACATACGGGTCAACTCGTTAAGCAAGATAACCGAAGGCTGCTGGATAGCGGTGGCTAGCTGTGAGTACACCCACTTGATAGACGTGCCGTCCTCAGCAGGTACGAAGCGACCCTGAGTAATGCTGTTGTCAATCTGTTGAGTACACTCAATGACTACGAATGGGAGCTTGCGCTGTGCTGCATAGTTACGGGCAGATGATGTCTTGCCTGTACCAGCATCACCAGTCAGTAGTACATTCCACTGGTTCTTACGTGCAGAGTCATAGATACGTGACTCAGAGATGTCTTCGAACGAACGCTCAAAGTACGGCTCAACGTCTGGGATGTTCAAGGTGTTGAGCGAGCGGTTAGTCACAGTAACTGTGGCTGGCTGTGGTGCAGGTGTAGCCATGTTGATTACCTCTTCGGTTACAGGTGCAGTCGGAGTGAGCTGCTCTTGTACTACCTCATTAGTCTGTGGGTAGTGGACGCTCACTGTCACAGGGTGTGGTGCAGGTGCTACTGAAGGGACAGTCACAGTCACTGACTGCTTGTGTGCATACTTGGCTAGTGATGCAGGGTTAGTAGAACAAGCGGCTAGTACATTGTCTAATAGCTCACCTAGAGTGGAGTTGCTAGGGACGAACGCTGTGGCTAGTCGCTTACCTAGTGCTTGCAATACGTTGTTAGGGGTACGAGCCATGACATCAGCGTCACGTACATGAGCTGGGGTCATAGCTAGTGATACAGGAGCATTGAGTACATACTCTTGCAGTGCTTCTGCATCTGGGTAACTTTCGCTCCAGGTTGCAGCTAAGCCACGACCGAAACCGCATCTGTGGAAGATGCGTACACCGTGGCTAGTGTGAGGGACAATAGCAGTCTGGCGTACACCGTACGGGGACTGGCTAAGGATTAGTGTTGCGTACATGATTATTCCTTTTCTTGTTGTTAGTAGTTTTCTTTGTGCATGCTTTTGGCGGTTGCTAGTGCCTCTGTATCGGATGAGTCACTCTCGTACTCTTCCTGCCCCTCACGAGCTTCAGCTTCTTCTCGCATGAACTCGTAGAGGTCGTTCATGTCATCATCTGCGTGATACATGGTGGTTCCTTTCTAGTAGTTGTATACCTCTTCAACGTAAGGACGGCCTTCGTCCCACTCGCCTTGGTTATCCAGCCAAGTCTGTGCTTCTTCTGGTGTCTCAAACTCAGGTGCATACCACACCCTCATTGAACCTTCCCAACCATTTACGAACACTGAGTACACAGGTGGTTTATCTTCAAAGCCTAGGTACTCGTTACACTCAGTACAGTGCAGTGACCAGCCACGTGAGCTTTCGGTTGTTCGTGTCTCTGTGTGTGCATGTGTCATTACTTCTCCTCTGTTATACGGAGCTTAGCCTTAAGGTCAAACAGTTGTAGGTTGTCGTGACCAACGAAACGGTCTATTACAAACCAACTACGAAGTCCCTTATTGTCTCTGTAGCCGTCTAGCCACTCTACGTAATCTCTACCTACATCACCTTTGCGTAGGTCATACGTGACTGTGTAGGTCACTGTTACTTTGCGACTCATTACGTTCATCCTCTCTGCCCATGTTGTATGTCTCACGAATGATTAGGTGCAAGGTGCTTACCCTAATCGTTACGTGTTCATCGTTGTTTTGTTTGTGTTGGCCACGCCCTGCCCAGCGACTCGGCACTAGCTTGAGCCATCGCTTACCCATAGATAACATCTCCGAACACCGCCTGCTGTAGCACGATGTCACTCGCACACTCATCCATGTTGTCGATGTCAACTGTGCCACCACAGTGGTAGTACGGCTTAGCTATTACAGCTTCGTATGCCTGTACTAGGTCTTCAATGGTTAGTGTCTTGGATACTTCTTCCTCACCATTGTCAGCGGTGATAGTTACGCTGCCTGGCTTATCCCAGTCAGACTCACCGTGGTACTTGACCTTGAGCCATTGTTCACCCATGAACTCTGTGCTACCCATGATGCTTGACCAGAACTCAACGGCATCAATCGTACGGGTAATGGTTACTGTTTCCATACTGCTTTCCTTTACTCATCAGGTAGGGTCATTACCCTACGACAAAGCCTAGGTACACACACTGACCTAGGCTTTGTTTCGTAATCAGGAGAGCCTCTCCACTCTCATGTCACGCTTGTTGGTGTCTGTTACACGAACTCGTCGAATCGTTCTGAGTCGTTGATAACTTCCCACAGGTTATAGTTCTGGTCTTCATCCCAGTCAATCTCTCCATCAGCATTGAGTGTGGCACCTGCTGCTACGTACATGGAGGTAGGTATCTCGTTGAGGTAGTTGTCTTCAACTGACCCTTGATAGAACTCTGCTTTACCACAGAAGCCCATGCCTTCTTCTAGGTACGCAAGCTTTACGATTGCACTAGAGAAGAGCTCAGTGAACGTAGTGAAGAACTCAATGGGTGGTGCCCATGCCGTAGACATGTCCATGCTTATCGTTAGGGCATCATCATCCGTCTCAAACTTGTTGAAGTTAGGGTTCCACTTGGTGCCCCAGTTACTGATGCGCCAGCTCCACCAGCCCTCACCTTCTAGCATCTCAGGTGGGGTAGGCAAGAACCTGTCGAAGAACCCATAGCCATTCTTCTCGTTGTCATACTCAAGGTAAGGGCTAGTGCTTTCATCTACCCCAGCTTGTGTAATGAACTTGTCATACTCTGCTTTACTCTCAAAGGTAATCTCTACCTCATTCTCACACCAGTTAGGCATTTACTTCTTCCTCTTCTTTGAACGCTGCAAGGTAGTCTTCCCTTGTAGGCAGGTTGTCTAGGTCATACACCTTTGTTGGATACGGGGCGTACTCACTGATGAACGTGTTGCGGTCAAGGTCTACTGAGTAGATGCCCTCACACATCAGCTCATCTTTACTGAACTCATACTCGTTGACTAGTGGCACAGGCTCAGTTGCTTCTGCAATTACATACAGAATCTCTGCACCAGTGTCACGAGTAAGGCTTGGGTATGCTTCCCCAAATGCTTTGCCCTCTTCAAAGGTCATCCACCCCGACTTGTCTGAGCTAGAGAACTCACCAATAAGAGCTTCGTGTCTGTCTTGTGGAATCCAGTAGCACTTGTCCATGTTCTTGCGTAGTTGCTCTACGTTCTCAGGGTTACGCAAGAACTCTAGAGCTGTAACACCTTGTCCAGCAGGGTAGTGGTCCCACTGTCCATACTGTGCTACACGTACTTCATTGTTATAGGTGACTACTGTCAGCCCTCTTGTTCCCATTGTTATTTCCTCTCATTTGTTAGTACGAACTCAAACTCATCTGAGCTTGGGTCAAAGGCACGTTGAAACTCTGCTTCATCTTGGAAGTAGAACCAGACACGTGCATCATAAGCTTCGTCTTCTACCATCTGCTCATACTTACCACAGTCATTGAGTATCACTACCAACGCACTGGTGTCACCTGGTACATCTGAGTCTTTCCATTGGTAATCAACGTATGTAACACGCTCACTCATTTGGTTTCCTTAGTTACTAGTACATCTATGTAGCCGTCATGTATGAACAGGTCTGCCAACTGCTTAGCAAACTCTTCAGTCAGGTAGTAATCGTTAGCTTCTACCCCACCTACCCACACGCTGTAAACTGCTTCACTCATCGTCTTCCTCCTCATCTTCATCAGCAAAGAACTGCGGCACTAGGGCATAGAACTCAGTACCTGTATCCGTAGTGCTTGTTATATCTATGAACTTGAGTCCACATGAATCGTTGTACCACTTGAGTACTGTGCCTAGCATCTCTGCTGGTGTCATCTCGTCTGATGTAATAAGTGGGTCATACCCATACTTACGCATCTGTTCTACCTCTTGGTTATCCATCATGATGTAAATCTTGTGGCAGTTATCCCAAGCGATACCTTTTGCTTCTTCTAGGTATTCATCAAGCTCACTGAGCTTGTCGGTAATGCTAGTCATCGTCTCCCTCTCCATAGTTGTCAATCAAGTACTGCTCTACAACACTTAGGTTGTTACCCTCAAGTATCATCTCTGCTACCTTGAAGTCACTGCCTGCTTCCCCATACCAAAGGTTCACACCTTTGCTAAAGGTCTTGTCGTGTAGGTATGTGTACTGCCTAGTGAGTTCCTCTAGAACTCTTGGTCCGTATGCCACTTGTTATTCCCTTTCTAGTTGTGCTTTGTTGTTGAGTATGCCTAGTGCTAAGTCATACAAGATGCGGTCTTCATCTTCAAACCATTGCTCTTTGTCGGTGTCGTAATAACCTTGGGAGTAATCAAACTTAGCTGCGTAAGTGTCATCATCTATGGACACGGTGTTGTTATCTACATCTACTGCGATAACAAAGTGAACTTCTCTACCCATTAGTTATCCTCCTCATACGTTGGCTTCCATCTGCCAATGATTGCTTCAAACACAGGGTGTAGCACACTGTGCTTGGCGTAGTCTTCCTCTAGCTTCTCGGCTATTACATCCTGTAATACTTCCTCCTGCTCAGTAGTCAGACGGTATTCGTTCGTGCTCATCTGCTTGCTCCCATCTTGTATGCGATTACTGCTGTGATTGCTACTAGCACTAGGTCTACTAGTAGGTTGAACCCGTTATAGAAAATCATCCGCTGAAGTCCTCTCCGAAACGCTTGGTTTCTCTCTTGGTTGTCCACTCACTGGCGTAGTAGTGGTCAAACGGTGCTTGGCTAGTGTTGAAGTGCTTACGCTCTACCTCATACCCTGCCTGCTGTAATACTTTGACTGCTGCGTCTAGGTCAGCACTCTCATACCCATACTGAAACGGCACGAACAGGTAGTTAGCTGTGCCTACTTCAATACGGGATGCGAAATAACTCTGCCCATTTACTTTGTCACGCCAACGCTTAGTGTGAATGAACACGCTCTTTGGTATCACTTAGTCCTCCTTGACTAGCTCTAATGCGGTGTAATACCCAAGGGTTACACCTGTGTTGTTGAACTTCTCAATCTCTAGGTTCTCTAGCTTGTTAGCTAGGCGGTTACGCTCGCTGTTCGCCCCTCTTGCTAGCCCTAGGTTGTAGCCTTCTAGGTATGCCTTAGAGATAAGGTCATCAGCTAGGCGGTTCATAATACGCTTGTATAGCTTGTTCATTTGTTTTCCTTTCTTATGCCCAGCAGTCATCACACAGGTTCTTACCTGCGTCTTCGTCATACATGCCAGGGTCTCCACACTCATCGCATGGAACACTTGTTAGATACTCGTGGGTAAACCAATCTTCAATACCTGTAACGTCTTCTTTACAGTCGCTACATAGCCAGAACCACGCAAGTTCTGCCTTTACCTTCTCGCTTACCACCTTCTCAGGTATGGAATAGGCTCCCATAACTGCGATAGGGTCTTGGTCACAGTATGTGCTACACGCATCACACTGAATCTCGCCTCTTACTCTCACTTGTATTCCTCCTTGAATCGCTTGATTGCTTCACGCTTGGTGTACTCGTAGTACACCTTGGTGACTAGATAGCCACCGATGATGTCACTTACACGCCACGCACCTTCGGCGTTCTTATCTACGGTCATTAGTTCTCCTCATAGGTGATACTGCCGTCTAGATACTCGGCATCTTGATACTCGTAAGGCAGGCTTGCTGCCTCATAGTTATCGGTGATGTACTTACGGGTGTTGTTGTCTAGCTCAGGTATGTCTATCTCATACCTTGTGACTATGGTGACTGTTACGGTCATGCTTGTTCCTCCTCCAGTAGGTGTAGTTCAACTTGAGTTACTACCCAGTCCACTAGGGTTTCTTCAAACAGGCTTACTTCACGCTTAAGCACGAGGCTTAGTTTGGCTACTAGCATGTCGGTGACTTCTTCGGTGTTCATTTGCTTTCCTTTCGGGTTGTCCTAAGAACGCCCCTATCACTGGGGGGTCTTAGGGGGGCTTGTCCCCCCTAGCTCTTTGGCTATGGGGAAGGTCTTATGTGTTACTTACATAGAGAGAGAAACACTAGAGAGATACTCTGTCCACGCTTCACGCTCTGCTTCACACCTAGGGCATACACACCTAGGGAACATAATGCTCTCGGATAGTTCATAGACTCTCATACTTATCTCCTTG
>JACCDG011218974.1_pt1 | contig 44712 bp, 59 predicted proteins | sample 7442471 | NCBI WGS metagenome assembly JACCDG01 (sample SAMN15323444, study PRJNA562643) | freshwater metagenome | isolation source: river surface water | place: USA:Blue River Watershed | collected 2017-08-17
CCCAGCGCTCGAGGTTCTGCGCGAGCGTGCCGTCCATCGGCTTGCGCGCGAGGCAGATCGGCTCGATGGCCGGCTTCAGCGCCGTATTCCATCCACGCCACGCCTCGGGGATCTTGGCCTTGTCGGTGCCCTTCGGGAACCCACACCATTCGGTGATAGGTCCGCGTGCCGCCGAAGGCGATCAGGAAGCCGCCGGGGCGCAGCACGCGCAGGCACTCGGCCCAGGTCTCTGGCCGGAACGCGACATCGCCGCCGTCCCACACCTGGCCCATGAAGCCCTTGTCGCCGATGCGATGTCGGCCGCGCGGGGACTCCGGGCTGTTCGTGCGAGCGTGACCGCCGCGGCTCGCCTGCGTCAGGTGATACGGCGGATCGGTCACGATCGCGTCGACGCTGCAAGCATCCAGCGTGCGCAGCACGTCGCGACAGTCGCCGGCAATGATCCGCACGGTCATTTTTTTCGACTCCTGCACGCGGCGTGGAGCAGTCGCACGGTCATTCTCCTTTCAGCCGGCGCGGCTGTAGTCGCCGATGGCCACCATCATGCCCGGCAGCGCGCCGCGGATCAGGTCCGACAGCTCCTTGGCCATCTCCTCCAGGTGCTGTTCGGCGTTGACGATTCGCAGCACCAGTGCCGGCTTGTCGCCGGTGGTCGTCACGCTCACGCGCGCCTCGAACGCGCGCGACAGCAGCCCCTTGTAGGGCTCGGTCACGAACCGGATCCGCGTCGGCAGCGTCTCCGAGCTGCTCGCCTGCACGCTCTCGAACGTGGACTGCTGCGTGCGCAACTGCTGCTCGACGTTCTCACGCTTGCGCAGCGCCTCCACCGTGATGGAGCGCACCGCCGCCACCGCACGCCGCGGCGGGATGATCTCCGGCACTTCCTTGGTGTCGTCGATGCAGGTGATCATGTAGGTCCAGTCCTCCAGGAACTCGGCGAGTGCCGTCTGCTTCAGCGGCATGCCGTGAGCCACGCCCATGAGCGCCTTGTAGGCCGCCGTCTGGTGCGCTTCGAACTTGGCCCTGTTGTCCGCGTGCCCAGGCGCCGTCGGCGTTCCGAGGTTGAGGATGGCGGTCGCGCTCAGGCTGTCCATGTTGACGAACACGCACGCGCCCTCTTCACGATGCTGCGTGACGTACGCGGCGAAGTCGGCGACAACCGAGGTCTCCATCATGCCGCGGGCGCGCCTGCGGATGGGCATGTACGGTTCCAGGTCATGCAGCCTGAAGTCCTGCGGCAGCGCGACTGGCTCCGTGCCGGCGACTTCGATGGCCTCCCTGGCGGCGCGAATCGCGTCCGCCTTGGACAGTTCCTCGATCACTTCCTTGTCGATCATGTTCTCACTCCGGGATCTTGGATTGACGATCGTCGCTCAGCAGCGAGGGCTGCGCGAGCGACAGCTTGCCGAAACGGCCGACGTGCAGGACGGTCGAGCGCTTCTCCTTCTCGCCCGCCTCGCCGTCCTTCGTCGGCTTGGTGAACGTGAGCGTGTGCTCGCAACGCACCTGCGTGGTCCCCTCGATCCGCTTGAAGGCGAACGAGATGGACACGGCGCCGGCCTTGTCGTGATCCACCACTGCCGCTGCCACCTGGGAGAGCGCGATCGACAGCTTGCGATCGAACAGACCTCCGTCCAGGTCGGTGACGAACTCCGCAACGTCGGTCGCGGCGGCGGTGGTGTCGGGTTTCTCGTGCATGGAGAACCTCTCTTTCAGTGCAGTTCGTGGAGGGGGATGTGGCCCGCCCTGATTGTCATGCCGGTTGGCCACGCGGAGGAATGCCGCGTCGTCTGTTGGCGTGCCGCGAAACGGCGCGGCGCCGGTTGTTCACGTCTTGGTGCGCTCCACGTCCGTACGCGTCGGACCGAAGCTCATCAGGTCTGCCTTGATGCGCGGCGGCTCTTCCTGATCGCAGTGGGTCAGCACGAGCTTGGAGCCCGGACCAAAGTCCTTGTCGCACCGGTGGAGGAGTCCGTTCACGTCAAGTGGCGCGAAGCGCAGCTTGCCTTGGTAGGCGTGATCATGGTTCGTGTCATCGTTGTACCGCAAGCCCGGGTCTTCACCGGGCAGCGGTCCGGCTCCATGCCGCGTGAGGTACGTCCTGCTGACGTAGTAGGCCTCGATCGTGTCGATGCCGGCCTGCGCACACAGCTCGCGCACGTTGCGGATGCCGGTGTAGGAGCGCGTCACGTGCGGGAACATCGCCTTGTTGTCCTGAGAGAGCAACAGACCCTGCGCACCCTCGAACACCGGATCCAGCTTGGCGCACTGCTCGATGCCAGCCGGGTGGATGCGAGCGGCCGTCTCGTCGCATGCGCGACAGAACGCCTGCGACATCTTCTCTATCGCATCCTCCGTGTCGATAGCCCCGCCCGTCCGAAAGGCCGCGTACTTGGTCGCCGCCTCGAACAGCACCGAGCGCAGATCGCGATGGTTCCAGATGTCGGCCATCGTGATCTTCAGGTTCGGCAGGCTGCTGCGCTCCACCGTCTCGCCAATCCCCAGGCCCACGCTTCCGTGACGCTTCACGCCACGCTTGTCCTCCAGCGCCTGATTGATGATCGCGTCGACGTGCGTCGACACGAGGCAATCCGGGTGCGCGAACACGGTGGGGACGACGCCGATCTTGTTCAACGCGTCGAGTTCCTTGAGGAACGCGATCGGGTTGACGATGAAGTGTCGGGACAGGTAGGTGGGCACCTTCTGGAACGCCCCCGAACCGACGTGCTGGAACACGTGCCGCAGCCGATCGGGCGTCTGCACGGTGTGCCCGGCCTGCGCTCCGCCGTTGAACCTGACCACGACCCCGGCCCCTTGTGAGCACAGGTAGTCCGTGATCAGCCCCTTGCCCTCGTCACCGAAGTTTGCTCCGATGACTGCTCTTGCTCGCTTCATAAATGCTCCTCTCCGGCCACGGCCGTCCAAACCGCGCCTTGTCGCTCCTAGCCTCGCCGGCCGTGTTTACTTGCCCGTGGTGTTGATGATCGGTTGGCTTGCCACCACCCCCCACGAAGTCAGGCATGGTGGCGATTCGTTCACCAGTAAGCGAGGGGGTTGTGGCATTCCGGGAAGCGCTCGACGAGCCAGTCCCTCGCCTGCTGGTGGAGTAGGTCGACGGCGGCATACCCAGTCGCTTGTCCAACCTCATGCATGACCGTTCCGTCGGCGTCTTTCACCCACACGTTGCGCGTGTAGGTCTCGTCTTCCACAGCGCCGCTGTCTGCAATGGTGTAGCGCGGCATCATCCGCAAGTCCGCGTGCCGATCGTAGAACGCCGCCTTGTAGAAGATCGTCGCCCGGACGCGGCCTTGTTCGTCCAGCACCTCCGAGTTCATCGAGTGATCGGTCGCGCGCTTGGTCCACCCGGGAGGCAAGCGTGCGCTGACGAACACGTCGTCGATGTCCGGACCGAACACGAAACCGAGTGCGGTCAGTTGCTCGCGGGTGACACGCTTGTCGATATCCCTCGGAAGCATGTCGCTGCTCACCAACGTGCGCTGGCCTTGCGCCTCCTGGGCGAGGATGCCGCCCGGTGTCGACGCGAGGACCGCGTTGTCGATGTCGCCGCGCAGCAGCGCACCGAGCGCGGCCATGTTGATCCCACCGCCGCCCATGATCACGCCCCCAGCAGCGGCCGCGCGCCGCCGCTCAGGTGCCCGGTGGCCCGGTGCACGATCTCCGCGGTCACACCGCCCCAGGCGCCAGCGCTCTTCGTCGCGTCGCCGCCCTCGGCGATCTCGATCACGCTGACGATGGTCTCGGCGAGCTTCTTGTGGTCGGACAGGCGGATCGCCTTCTGACCGAGGAGGTTCGTCCAGCCGCCGACGACGCGAGGCAGCGCATGCCGGGCATTGTTTCCTTCCTCGATGATGATGTGGTACACGTCGTAGGAGCGCTGCGCCATCTCCAGCATCTGCGCCGTCGTCAGCTCGGACTCGGTGCTGTCGCCGGTGATGCGCAGGATCTGCGAACGCGTCAGATCCTGCGGCACCTCCTCGTCACCGACAGTGAACAGGTAGCCACGCTTGCCTCGCTTGGCCATCGCGTCGTGCGTCGTGTGGAACGCCGCGAAGAACCACGCGAGGTTGTAGGACTCGAAGCAGTTGCCGCCGCCGCCCTTCTCCAGCCAGAGCTTGGTGAGCTGATCGAGGATCGGCGCGGTCGCGGCCTCGAACTGCGACACCTGCAGCGGCGCTTGATCGAAGTTGGCGTCGCCGATGCCCATGAACATCACGTGCGGATCGGTGATCGGCTTGCGGTCGAAGATGCCCTTGAACAGCGTTCCCAGGCCTTCGCGCGCGATCACGTCGGCGATCATGCCCATGCTGCCGGTCACGTCCAGCGCCACGATCAGGGGCGTCGAGTTCGGGTTGTCCGCGCTGTCGCACGACTCCCGGAAGCGCACACCCATCGGATTCAGCACCGGATCCATGTGGCGACTCGTGTAGACCTCTTCCGTCGCCTTGCCGACGGTGCTCGCGCTGAACGAGCGATACGCCGCGTGATCGAATGTCCCATGTCCCATGTTCAAACTCCTGCTAGCGGCCGCGCATAGATCGAGGGCGGCCTTCTCGTTCAGGGAGCGACTACGGTGCTGCGAATCCAGTCCCGCAACCTATCTCCAGCCAAGACGTTCCCAATCATTCGTCACCTCGCCCATATCTGTCCATGCCGGCCGGGCCGTGCCAAATCCGCCCTTGCCAGATCTTGCCGTTGCGCACCTCTGCACGCCAGCGTCACCGTGACTCGTCATGCCAGCCCCATCCATGCCTAGTCGGCCTCTGCGCGCCGTGCCCCGCCCATGCAGACCGTTTCCGTCCAGTCCACACCTTGCCGGCTGTTGCCAGCCCCACCTGACCGTGTCACGCGGCCTCGCGTGTCCAGTCCGAGGCCATACCAAATCCATCCAAGTCTTGCCGGCCATGTCGGTCCCTACCAAGCGTTAACGGTCCTAGCCGGCCCCATCCCTGCCGGCCATTCGTGACCAGACCACCCCTACTCCTGACCCCGCGAGTCCTCGCCTGTCGGCGCCACGCCGTGCCAAACCCGACCATGCCTGCCTTGCCGAGCCTTTCCCGGCCTATCCAATGCAACGCCCGTCCTGGCCGGCCTTCTCTCGCCAGTCCCGGTGTATCCATGCGTAGTCGTGCCGGCCATGCCCGATCTCTCCCACCCGGATCACCCAGGCTTTCCAAGCCCGACCGCTCCTACGCGCCACCTCGCCTTGCCGGCCAACCCCAAACCTCTACATGCCGCAAGCACCTCGACACGCCTATCCCTGCGGAACGCTGTGGGGAGCTACTGCCTCGCCTGTGCAGGCTGACTCAGCCACACGATCGCGGAGCCCGACGACACCTTCGAGCAGCTTGTCCACCGCCTCGCGCTCGTTGAGCGCCGTGGCCAGTTCGCGAGCCCGCCGCAGCATGGAGGCGACGCGGCCAAACTCCTCGATCAGCACGTCGCGCGCCAAGTCGGCGTCGGTGCGCACCGTCTCGACGGACACGTACCCCTGTTCAACTGGGCTGCAGCGCGGATCCCGCACGTAGGCCACCGCGCGCACTTGCGTGGTCTCGGTCCGGTACACGTAGTGCACAGACACGATCAGATCGCGCGCCTGATCGATCCAGTGCCGGGCCGCCGCCTTGCGCACGTCCCACTCGAAGTAGCGATGCAGCGGCGAGTCCTTGCGCTTCGCGTCCGCGACGACATCGTCCGGAGTCAGCCGCCCAGCGTTGCGGGCGGCGATCCGCTCCAGACGCTCACGCACCGCGGACTTCTCCTCGGGAGTGAGCGTAGCCTTCATGCCGCCACCTTGAAGCCGCGCCGCTTGATCTCGACTTCGTAGAAGGCCATCAGCTCGTCGGTCTCGTCGTCATAGCTCTCGGGCTCTTCGAGAGCCTTGAGCTGCGCCGTGCGGCCCATCGTCTTGCAGATGCGGACGAAGTCCGGGTCATCGGCCGAGCACACACGGTAGGAGCCGTAGCTGCCGCTGCCCTTCTCTTGCCGCCAGTCGCCGCAGCCGGCGATGTAGCCCGCGGCGACCAGCAGGTTCGTCACCGCGGTCTCGCGCATGATGGGCCGGATGAACTCGATGCGCATCTTGCAGGCCCATTCCGGCAGGATGGCCCGGGTACGGATGTCGGGCGTCTTGTTGATGTCGGCGCTGCGCACGACGGACATGAGCACCTTGGGGATGCCGTAGACGGGCTCGTTCTCCCACGGGACGTTCACGAGCTGGAGCATCGCCGTCTTCTGCGTGCCCGGCAGCCGCAGTGCGGCCGTGCCCATGCCCTGCTTGAACCACGACGGCAGCACCGCCAGCGCCGTGGGCGCCTTCGGGTCGCGCATCCGGTACGGGCTGTCGCGGAACTCCGCCAGCGGGTCGTGCTTGGCCTGCGCGGCCTTGACGGCGGCATTCTTCTTCTCTCCGCCGAGCAGCAGCACCTCACGCGCCTTCTTCGCCATCCGGTTGAAGATGAGCGGGGACGTTCCGACGATGCAGAACTCCATCACGCCCTTCTCGACGTTGACGATGGTCATCACCTCTTCTTTGGCTTTCGCCTGCGTTGCCATGGTTTCACTCCAGTGTTGTGCCGCGCATCATGGATTGACCGGCGCGGCTACGGTCATGCTTGCTCGATGTGCCTGATCAGCGCCGCCTTGATCGCATCCCAGTCCGATCGCTGATACAGCACGGCCCGGCGGATGTTCCCGCACGGCTGGAAGCCGAGCTTGAGCAGGAACTCCTCGGTCAACGAGAACTGCAGCCGCTCCGCGATCTCACCCAGGCGCATCACCTTGCTGGTGTCGACGGCAGCCGCTGGCGGCTCCGGCTTCGACACCGGTGCCAGTGCGGCCGCGGCTTCCTTCAGGTTCGCGGCCGCGTCGAGCCGTGCCTGATCGTCGGCGCAACGCTGGTGGACCACCGCGGCGAGCGCCTCCGGATCCATCGTCACCAGACGCGCCCGATCCGTGAAGAGGTACGCCTTCCCGGTCGCCTCGATCCTGGCCGCGTTGTCCCTGACGATCCGGTCGACGCGGTCGGCCTCGATCTTGCAGCGCGCGATCTCGGTGTCGATCGCGTTGCGCAACGACTCGATGGTCTTCAGGCCCCTGATCGCCTCTCCGAACGAACCAGCGACACCAGGATGCAGCGGATGCATCTCGGCGACATGGCGGCGAACCGCATCATCGCCGCGGCGCACCTCAGCCGACCTGATCTGCTCTTTCCGAGCGTCCACCAGCTTGCTCGTGGCCAGCCTCGCCGAACGCGCCAGCGCGAGGCAATCTGCGACGCCTCGGCGCATCGCCTCGACATCCGGGATGCTGGCCAGCGCGCCGGCCTCCGCCACAGCAAGAGCCTCTTCGGCTTCTTTCAGTGCCTTGACGGCCGCGACACATGTGGCGAATTCGTTGTCCGTCTCGGGCTGCTTCGGAACCTGATCGATGAACTCTTTCAGGCGATTGGCCAGCGGCTGCAGGTTGCTTCTGACGACGAGGTTGCCGTCCATCCGAATGAACGCGGCCGGCAGCGTCTCCACCACTTCCGCGACCACGGGAGCCCTCGGCTCGGCCGGCACGTAAGCAGCAAGATCCTTCTCGAACTGCGCCCAACCATCGAGGATGCGCTGCCGCAGCGCGGGATCCGGCGCGTACCAGCAATGGTGCGCCTTGATGAGCTGGCCGTACGCCGTCCACAATGACGCCGTGAACAAGCACGCCTCCGCGATGGAGCAGTGAAACTGTTGCTCCATCTGCACCCGATAGTGCAAGGGAAGCTCCTGTCCGCGCGCGGCCGCCGCTGGGCGACAGAAGAAATCTTCCAACTCGGCATTCAACAGCTTGTGTTCCCAGTTCTTCTCACCGGTCAGCACTGTGCCATCCAGCGATGCCGACAGCGGGCCCTCCGTGACCGTGACCGGGTACAGCGCCTCGCCGATGACCCCCTCCGCCAGAGGCCGCGCCAGTGCTTCCGCCCGGTGCCCTTCCGCAAACAAGCGCTTGGTCGCCTCGTCGTGATCCCTCGGGACACCGGTGCTCAGCCGATGCAGCAGTTCGTTCCGGCTTTCGTGCGGCGAGCAGCCCATCATGGCTGGAGCATCGGATGCGTTCCGGTGATTGGCGCGATGCGCGTGCCATGCCGGGCTGCCTTGGACGATGTCGACGACTTTCATGCCGAGGGCTCGCTCGCCTTGCCGGCCGCGGCCGCATCCATCCCCGCGACCCACGCGGCGGCCTCAGCATCGAGCGGCTGGCCGTCCGGAGCGGGAGCGGGAGTTGCGGCCGGCATGTCGACCTTGATCGCCAGCAACGCCGCTTCCTGCTCCTGCGTCAACGCTCCCTTAGAGCGCGCGAGCACGAAGATCTCGGCGACGGTCTTCAGGCCGGACTTGATGGCCTTCTCCCACCGCGGGAACTGCTGGGCGAAAGCGTCCGCCGGCCACGTCGTCGGGCCCGGAGGCGGAGGCGCTGCGGTAGGCGCACCGTGCTCGTCGGCGAGGTGCTCGCGCAGCGTGGCGTCCAGCTCCTCCCAATCCTGCGTGAAGCAGTCGCTGGCCGCGGTGGCGTTCAGCACCATGGCCATCTTCGCGCGCTTGCACGCCATCTTGAGGACTGTGTTGGCCAAATCGGCCGGCTCCATCCTCACCTGCTCCTGCGTGTAGTGGCTGCCACCCTTGCCACGCGCGTACTTGATCCGGCGCATGTTCGAAGGCGTGGCCTCGAACTCTTCCTTGCAGATCGCCTTGCGCCAGCGGAACTTCTCCTCTGCGGTGCTGCATTCGCCCATGCCAGAGCCCAGCGTCACGCCACTGGTCTGGTGGATGCCGACGCACGTCACCCGGTAGCGAATCGAATCGGCGGTGCTCAGATCCTCCAGCCGGTAGTCGTCCGCGATGCGGAAGGTCATGCACAGCTTCTCTGCGCCGGGCTTCAGCAAGGTAGGCTTGTCGGTGCCGGGGATCTTGCCGTAGTGCTCGCCCTCGCGCATCACGGCTTGCATCACCTCCAAGACGGTCTTGGAGTGCTGGACGACCTCCGCAACGGTGTAGCGGCCGGACGTGGCCACGATGCCCGGGCGCGGCGCTTCGATGATCTCGTTCATGCGGCTTCCCTCAGCCAGCGCGTGGCGCAGTCCAGGCACGGCCGTCCCTTCGGGTGCGGCCACTTCTTGTCCGGCACGCGCACCCAGCGCTCCCACGGCGCCACGTCCACCACCTTGACCTCGCCGTCAGTGGCGCGCTCGATGTCTGGCGCGCGATGCGACGGAATCAACCGCGCACCCGTGATCCATTGCGACACGATGACTGCTGACACGCCCAGCTTGGCGGCGAGCGCAGTCCCCCTTCCGCGCTCGGCGCGCGCCCACGTTTGTAGATTCATGCGGCTATGATGAACGAAGCGCGAAGCAACGTCAATCCCGACCGTGGTTGTCGTTAACACCTAGCATAGCAGGTTAAGCACGCGCTACGATTGCCGCCATGGACGCACGAACCACAACCAAAGGCGAGATCCTCCAGCTAAACCCACAGACGGTGAAGAACCCCATGTTCGCAGGCTGTCTGTTGGTTGTCACCGATCCGAAAGCCTGGGGCGTGCAAGGCTACGTGCATGCGCTGGGAACTGGCGGGCAGCCCGGCGGGCAAGCGTACTACCGCGCGACGTGGCCTGAGCTGGAAGAGACGGGCGGCCGCGCCCCGTGGGTCGCCGAATGACCAAGCCTCTCTACATCTTCGATCTGGACGGCACCCTTGCGCTGATCGATCACCGCCGGCCGTTTGTTGAACGACCGCCATGCCCGCATTGCGGCTGGGTCAAGGACTGCGACCACCATCGGGACGGCTCCCGGCCGAAGTTCAAGCCGGACTGGCCGGCGTTCTATCGAGCCTGCACGGAAGACCTCCCGAACCTGCCCGTTTGCACGACGTTTCAGTTGCTTCAGAGCACGGGCGCGGATGTCTGGATCTGGTCCGGTCGCAGCGACGAGGTTGAGCCGCAAACCCGCGACTGGCTCCGCAGCCACGAACTGCATCCGCGCGAGCTGCGCATGCGGCCGGCCGGCGACTATTCCGCTGACGACACACTGAAACGCGCGTGGTACGAAAGCCTTCGCGGGACGGACCGCGCGCGACTCGTCGCGATCTTTGATGACCGACAGAAGGTCGTCGACATGTGGCGCTCCATCGGAGTGCCGTGCTTCCAGGTTGCGCCTGGAGCCTTCTAACCCCACCCCCCGGAGATCCCAAACATGAGTCACTTCAGCGTCCTCGTCATCGGTCCCGATCACGAGAAGCAGCTCGCCCCGTTCCACGAGTTCGAGTGCACGGGCGTCGACGACGAGTTCGTCAAGGACATCGATCGGACAGCGGAGGCACGCGCCCAGTACGAGGGCGCGACCGAGACCCGTCTCAAGCTGGAGGACGGGACTCTGGTGGAATTCTTCGACGCAGGCGGGCACTGGGTTCCCGCGTACTCGCAGGAGGTCGCCGGTGAAAACCGGCGCACCTACTTCGTCCCGCCCGGCTGCGAGAAGGTGGAGGTGCCCGCGAAACAGGTCGAGACCTTCGCCGACTACATCTCCTCGTACTATGGCTGGCCGATCGTTCCGTTCGGCCACCAGCCGGCCGTCGGCAACAAGGGCGAGCATGGCCTCGATCTCCCGGCAGAGCACAAGTACGGCTACATCATCGTCGACCAGAGCGGCGAGGTCGTGAAGTGCATCGACCGCACGAACCCGAATGCCAAGTGGGACTGGTATCGGGTCGGCGGCCGCTGGTCTGGTTTCTTCAAGCTCAAGCCGGGCGCAACCGGCGCTCTCGGCTCTCGCGGACTGATGGGCGCCTCGCGTAGCGAGGAACCCGGGCGGGCCGATGTGCTCACCAAGGGCGCGATCGACCTCGAATCGATGCGCAGAGATGCTGCGCTCAGGGCCGCGGCCGACTGGGATCGGCACGCGTCCATCACGAACGGCGCCCGGTGGGAACCGTGGGCCATTGTCCGCGAGACGCACTCTGACGATTATGAGAAGGCGCGCGAGGTTTACAACAAGCAACCCGCCGTGATGGCCATGTGGAACGACGAGGCCTTCAACTGCAGGCACTTCTGGGACGGGTTGGACGAGTTCCTGACGCCTCGCGACAAGTTCATCGAGCGGGGCAAGGGCCGCGCCGTCACGACGTTTGCTGTCGTATGCAACGGCGAGTGGTGTGAGCGCGGCAGCATGGGGTGGTTCGGCGCCGTCTCCGATGCGATCGACGAGGACAAGTGGATCGAGCTGTTCAACGCACTGATGGACGGCCTGCCAGACGACACGCCGCTCACCGTGGTGGACTGCCACATCTGAATAGGGGTCATGCCGTGAAGCATTCCAATCTGCAAACCCCGCGCGCGCAAAGCGAGTGCATGTGGACAACCGGCTACACCTCCACGCGCCAGCACGAGCAGCATTCACCGGTGAAGGCGGTTTCCTGGATCGCCTTGGCCATCGTCGGCTACATCTGCTTCGTGGTCGTCCAGAACCTCTGAGCCGGGCCGCGCCATAGTCGATTGAGCCAGCCTATGGAAGCGTCATCTTCGATAGCTGACGCACCGCGGGCGTTGGTGCTAGGCTCGATCCTCCCGCCAAGTTTCGGTGCACGCGCCCGGCGCTCGCCTCGCGCGCGTCGCCACATCCCTGGACATCCGATGCCGACTCGGCTTGTTCGCGAAGGAATCCTCTCCAGCGAGGCTGTCTGCAGCCTGTCATGGCCTGCGGAGGTGCTCTATCGGCGCCTGATGTCCGTGGTCGACGACTACGGCAGGTTCCCCGCGTCTACGAAGCTCATCAGGTCGAAGTGCTACCCGCTGCAGTTCGACCGCGTCACGCACGAAGAGATCGTGGAGTGGATCCGCGAGACCGTCAGAGCCCGGCTCGTCGTGGTTTACCCTGCCACAGACGCCAGCGGCACGACGAAGCTCTACCTGGAGATCCAGAAGTTCGGGCAGACCACGCGCTCGAAGAGCAAGTGCCCGGAGCCGCCGCCGCGCGAAGTCTGCGAGCAACTGTTTGCAGATGCGCGCAAGCTGCCAGCAGACGCGGAGCAAGTGCAAGTCCTATTCGTATTCGGATTCGGATGCGTATTCGGAGACGTATGCGGGAAAAACAATACGCCAGCGCCTCCGGCGCCGGCTGACCCTCCGAAGCCCCCGGAAGCCACTTCTCCGCCCCCACCGCGGCCCGCGGCGCCCGCCCCGAAGCCCGCCAAGACGCCCACCCCCGCCGATGACGTGATCGAGCTGACCCTGTCGGATCTGGCCCGCGAGGGTGTGGACAGGACTGTGGCGGCGACATGGCTCAAAGTCCGGAAGGACAAGCGGGCGGCCAAGCTCACCCAGCTCGCCTGGGATGCCGTCAAGCGGGAAGCTGCCCTCGCCGGCATGACTCCGGGGGATGCGGTCAGGGTATCCGCTGAGATGGGCTGGGTCGGGTTCAAGGCAACCTGGGCTCAACGCGCCGGCCAGACCGCGGCTGCTGGCGCCCCACAGACCGCGCTCGAAGCGCGCAACGCGGCCGCGGCCGCACAACTCATCGCCAACCATGCAGACGACTGACAACGCCAAGTTCTTCGACGTTCTGGCCGGCGTGTACGGCTTCTACGGCAGGGATCTCACCACGTTCTCTGGAACCGTGTGGCTGCAGGCCATGAAGCCATTCGAGATCGACCGAGTCACCGCCGCGCTCTCGGCGCACCTCGTGGACCCGGACAACGGGCAGTTCCTGCCGAAGCCGGCGGACATCGTGCGCAAGCTCCACGGAACGGCGGGCGATCGGAGCCTCGTGGCCTGGGGCAAGGTCTCTGATGCCATCGCGCGCGTCGGAGCCTGGGAGTCGGTGGCTTTCGATGACGGCGCCATCCATGCGGCGATCAGCGACATGGGCGGGTGGCCTGCGGTGTGCAGGACCAAGGTGGACGAACTGCCGTTCCTGCAGAAGCGCTTCACGGACCTCTACGCCACCTACTCGCGCAGGCAAGGCTTGATCTACCCGTCCCACCTGATCGGCGACACGGAAGCCATCAACCGGTCGAACAACCATCGCGTGCCAGAGCCGGTGCTCATCGGAGATCCGGCCTTGGCGATGCAGGTTCGTTCCGGAGGCGGACAGAAGACCCAGATCACCCACAAGGTGTCTTCGACGCTGAAGGTGATGCAGTGAGTGGACGCGAGGCGTGGCGCCGCGACGAGGCCGCGCTGGTGTGCGAGCTGGCGCAGATCCGGCCGCCGCACTGGCCCTCCATCGCGCTGGCCAGCGGCATCGGTGCCTCGCTGGCGCTGGTGCTGGTGTACGGAGGTGCAGCGTGATGGACGGCGGGCCGGCGTTCGTGTGCTCGCGTTGCGGCGTTGGTGCCGTTCGCAAACAGGGACATCAATGGCTATGCGCAAGGCACTACCGATTCGGTCAGATGCGCAGCAAAGCCAAGAGGGCCGGTAAGACAGCCCCAACCGACGACACGCTTGAATCGCTTTTGGGCAACGAGTGCCCTGATTGCGGCGTGGTGATGAACCTTCTCACAGCGCGCTTCTTCACTAAGATGACCATCGCTCCAGCACTACCGCGATGGGACGTTGGCCATCGTCTGTCTATCGTGCAACAGCCGGCATGCATCAATGCCTGGAGACAGCTACCGCCAGATGCCCAAGGACCACAAGCGCTGCCCGCGCTGCGAAACGGTCAAGCCGTTTTCAAGCTTCGGCGCAGATCGTGGGCGAAGCGGTCCGATGAAGCTCAAGAGCTGGTGCAAGCCGTGCGCCAGCGCATCACACACCGAATGGCAAAGGAACAACCGTGAGCACTACAACGCAAAGCAACGAGAAGCCCGTGCCGCTCGTCGCGCTGCCGGTTGATCTGCGCGACTACTTCGCTGGGCAAGCGTTGCCGATGTTGATCGAGTTCTTGAAGCACGACTCGCGCGACGCCGGAGTTCGTTACGTCGACTACTGCGCGCAGCAAGCATACGCAACCGCCGACGCCATGCTGAAAGCGAGGCAGCAATGAACATCTCCACCATGACCGGCGAGGCCATCGCCGCCGCGCCCACCTTGGAAGGCTGGCGCTGGGTGCCGGCGGAGGCGACGGAGGAGATTGTCGAGACACTTTGCCGCGAATCGACCCGCGCGGACTGGCCGGATGATTTCGGAGCAGAAGCGCAGGCGATCCGCCGTCACAACGCAATCGTTGCGTACCGCAAAGCTATTGCCGCCGCGCCGCACCCCTCGATCGCGCCCGATGCCGACCTCGCCGCCCGCCTGGAGTCTCACGCGCGCATCCACGACGAGCACGTGCCGTATGACGACGAGCAGGCGCGGTGGGCGGCTGATCTGAGGGCTGCTGCGGCAGTGGTGCGGGGGCCCGATGCCCTACGCGCAGCCGCCGAGAAGGCCCGCGCTGCGCTGTCTGACCTGCTGCTGAAGCGCGACCCGATCGTCTACAGCGACGCGCTGCGGGCGCTGGATGAGGCGCTGGCCCAGACTCGGCAGCCGGCCGACGCGCGAGGCGCTGGTGATGAGCCGATCGCGCAGCCGCAGGCAGCGGGGTGGGCCGACGTTGTGGAACAGCGCTTGCTGACGTGGCGCACTCGGATGATGAACGAGGACGGCGACCGCCCTGCGCTGGACGACTTCATGGACAAGGAATCGATCGATGACTTGATCGACTGCGTGTGCGCGCCCATCACCGAGCCGCAAACAGCGGGGTGGAGGCCGATCGAAGAGGCCGTGGACTGCGCGGAGTGTGACGGCACAGGCAAAGTGCCGTCTCCGGAGACGTGCACTCGATGCGGCTACGTTGGGTGCTGGTCTATCACCTGTGAGAAGTGTGGCGGAAGCGGAAGCAAGCCCCACGAGCCGCCGAAGGAGGGGGCGTGATGAGCGGACCAGTGCACATCGAGGTCGTCGCCGAGGTGCGAGATGGCGATGATGGGCCGACGCTAGATTGGACCGTCGAAGGAGGCATCCACGCTGTGCCGGTCGGATGCGTGCTGCTGGTGGCAGACAAGGCCATCACCGACGACACCGGCCGCGGCGAGGTATGGACCGACCACACCCCGCCGCCCGCGCCGAGTGCGCCTGCACCAGAGATTGGATGGCTGATCGAAATGCGGTTTGGCGACGGCGGCCTGCTGTGGTGGAACGGCGAGTTCGACCAGCACCGCGAGTACGGTCGGGCACGCTTCAGCGCCCGGATGGTGAACGATGCCGGGAAGGCTGTTCGCTTCGCGCGCCGCGAGGACGCGCAGCGTGTGCTCGACGCGATGCTGGCAGCACGGCCGTGCCCGATACTCGGTAACGCGCGCACGCTCTACAGCGTGCATGAACACATTTGGCCGCTGGCACCGCGGGAACTACTCGCCTACGCCGCCGCCCGCGAGGCCGCAGCGAAGACCAAGGCCGAAGAGCAAGGCCGCTATGCCGTTGAGATGTTTGACGCGCTGAAGAAGGCGCAGATCGCTCAAGCGCAGGCCGAGGATGCGGTGGAGCGGGTGCGCGGGGTTCTGCGGGAGTTGGTGGAGGCGCATGACGCTGTAGAGGCAAGGTGGGTGCCGCTGTCGTGGGCACGCCATGAAGCGGCCCTCGCAGCCGCCCGCGCCGAGCTGGGAGAGGGGCGATGAGCGGATTCATCTGCATGTGCGCGTCCGAGGACTGCCAAGTCAACGGGTGCCAGCGAATGCGCGCCTTGCAAACGCGATATGCCCCGAACCCGCCGTTCACGCAGCCGGTGCGGGACTTCGGGGCTCGCGTCGTCTCCCCCATCACCGCCGACGAAGTGCGCGCCATCGTGCGCGAGGAACTGCGCAAGGCACTGGCCGAGCTGGGAGAGGGCCGATGACTCCTCCGCGCCACCTTCATGCAGCGCTTGCCGCGGCGATGCTGATGATTGCCGGGCAGCCGTCTACGCCGCTGCCATCTACGCGGGCCAAGCCTCGCCAGGACCCACCGCCACGCGCCCCACAGCAGCCGCACCCAAAGTCCGCGATGTACGCCGACATCGCCAAGCACAACAGGGCATTGGAAGAGCGCAGGGCTGCGAAGCGTGCGCGGAAGTTGGCTCGGCGCGCCGAGCTGGGAGAGAAGACGTGAAGCGCGCCGAACTGCTTAAGCACACCATGTGCGACGTGTGCCACCAGAGAATCGGCAGCAGCGGCCTGCCGCTGTTCTGGCGCGTGCGCGTCGAACGCTTCGGCATCGACCTGAAGGCTGTGAAGCGGCAAGATGGTCTCGGCGCGTTCATGGGCCACGGCATTGCAGCGGTTATGGGCCCCGACGAGGACATGGCGACGCAGATCCTCGACGTGACGCTGACGGTGTGCGAGCCATGTGCGATGGAGCAACCCGTTACAGCCGTGGCGATGGGAATAGCCGAGCTGGGAGGCAAGGCGTGAGCCGCGAGCGTCCGATCCTGTTCTCGGCGCCGATGGTGCGCGCCTTGCTATCCGGCGCCAAGACGCAGACGAGGCGGGCGGTGAAGCCGCCTCGCGGCTATCGATGGCTCGACCTGGCGGTTGGCACGATGGTCAACGACGGCGGCCACAAGAAGCACATCAGCGACCTGCGCTGCCCCTACGGCGAGCCCGGCGACCGGCTGTGGTGCAAAGAGACGTGGTGCCCTGATGTCGGTTGCGTCACGTCAACGTGGTATCGCGCAACATCGCCTGAGCTGCCCCCAGGCGCCGGCCACCGCTGGCGCCCGTCGATCCACATGCCCCGCTGGGCCAGCCGCATCACGCTGGAGATCACCGGCGTGCGGGTGGAGCACTTGGGGCAACTCTCAGACGCCGACGCAATCGCGGAGGGCGTTGGAAGTGTGGAGGCATATCGCAGCCTCTGGTCTGCAATCAACGGCCAATGGGAGCCTGAGTTATGGGTGTTGGTGATCCTGTTCCACAAGGTGTAGATCTGCTTGATGTGCCGGGTTTCGGCGGCAAGTACGCGGCCGGCACCGACGGGCACATCTACTGCTACTCCGACGCGAGAGTGAACGCGCGCAAGCCGCGTCCGTTCCAGCTTGCTGAACAGCACGCCACTAACGACTACCCGGTTGTGCAGGTGCTTCACAACGGCCGGCGGCGGACAAAGCACGTCCACACGCTAGTGTGCGCGGCCTTTCACGGCCCCAAGCCAAGTCCGCTGCACGAGGTGCGCCACGGCGATGGAGACCGCAGCAACAGCCGACCATCAAACTTGTGCTGGGGCACACCAGCCGAGAACGAGGCCGACAAGCGACGCCACGGCACCGCAGCCATCGGATCAAAGCACGGCATCGCCAAACTGAACGAGGAGGCCGTCCGCATCCTTCGCGTTGCAATCCCGCAGGGACTTTGGAATCCGGTTGATGCGGCCAAGGTGTTCGGCGTAGACCCAAGCGTTATTCGAGCCGCCGTTCGCGGCAAGAGTTGGGGCCACGTCGAATGATCGAGTTCCGCAGGTTGGAGCGCCAGGGCTGATGCTCCCCGCCGCCACCGTCGCCCCATGATCCACTACCACGGCACCCCGATGACGCCGGCCGATGACATGGCGCGAGCGTTCGCCACGAGGCACGCGATGGTCAGCTTCGAAGACCCGCGCCAGATCGAGGTGTGCGCCGAGATTTGCCAGTCCGTCGTTCTGGACAACGGGGCCTTCTCGGCATGGCGACAGGGCAAGCCCTATGACTTCGCCGGCTTCGCGTCATGGGCCGAGAAATGGATTCGGCATCCGTGCGTCGAGTGGGCGGTGATCCCCGACGTCATCGACGGCGACGAGGAGCAGAACGACGCCCTCATCGACACCTGGGCGCTACCGCCTGCCGTCAGCGTGCCGGTGTACCACATGCACGAGAGCATCGACCGACTCGTGCGGCTGGCCGAGCATTTCCCGCGCGTGGCGCTGGGCAGCAGCGGCGCATACGCGACCGTTGGCACCGATCAGTGGTGGGCGCGCATGGCCGACATGATGGATGCGGTGTGCGACGAGCAAGGCCGACCGCTGGTGAAACTGCACGGGTTGCGCATGCTGGACCCGGGCGTGTTCTCGAAGCTGCCTCTCAGCTCGGCAGACAGCACGAACGTCGCACGGAACGTCGGCATCGACAGCGCATGGCGGCAGTCCTACGCGCCGGCCTCACGCGCGATGCGGGCGCTGATCCTGATGGAACGCATCGAGAGGCACGCGAGCGCGGCCTATTGGGACCGCGAGGCGATCGGCGCGTACCAGAACATGCAGTTGTTCGGATGATGCTCTCTGCCGCCAACGTCGCCCTACACGTCGTGCCAGTTGACCTGAAGACGGCGAACGAGTTCGTGCGCCGGCTGCATCGCCACAGCCGTCCGGTGGTGGGGCACCGCTTCAGTGTCGGCGTCGCTGATGCGGACGGCGTGCTGCGCGGGGTCGCCATCATCGGCCGTCCCGTGGCGCCACGACTGGACGACGGCAAGGCCGCCGAAGTCACGCGGGTGTGCACGGACGGCACGCGCAACGCCTGCTCGATGCTCTACGGTGCCGCCCGGCGTGCTGCGCGGGCCCTCGGGCATGCCCCCATCTACACCTACACGCTGCCCGATGAAGGCGGCGCCAGCTTGCGCGCGGCCGGCTTCCGGCTCGACAAGGAAGACGCCGGGGGCGCTTCGGCCATGTGGCACAACCGGCCCGGCAGGACCGCGCAGCCCGTGGGCGATGACCTCGTGGGCGGAAAGTGGCGGTGGATCGGATGATGAACGCCGCCACCGTCGCCCAGCAGCCCAACATGGGAGAAGCATAGATGGCATGCCCAAACTGCGGATGCAAGGTCACCTATCAGGGGGAGTGTCGCCGCGCCTACGATCGCGCGCGCCGCGATGCCGCTTGGTGGCGGGCGTACCGGGAGCGACGCCAACGGAAGGACGCGCGATGACGGAGTCCGAACGCCTCCTCCAGATCATCCGCTGCCGCTGCAAGGTGACAGCGCACGATGGCTGCTGGACGTGGCAAGGCGCCACGACCGGCGTACACCCACAGATGAGCTGGAAGGGCCGCGGCGGCCAGATGGTTCGCCGGCTCGCCTACGAAGCTCACTTCGGTGTCACGCTCGGCGAACTCCGGGTGAGCCCCAACAACTGCGGCAACGTCCTGTGCGTCAACCCAGAGCACCTCACATGCTGGAGCCGCAGTGAGCACCTGCGGGAGCAGCACCGCAGCGGCTCACGCTCGACACCGCTTCACTACATCCGTCGAGTCGCAGCGCTCAAGCGCAAGGGACGCGTAAAGCTGGACCTGGAGAAGGCGCGCGAGATTCGGGCGTCTGAAGAACCCTGCAAGGTCCTCGCAGCACGTTACGAAGTTCACCATAGGACCATCAGCGCCGTTCGCTGCGGCCGCATCTGGAGAGACATCAACGCTTTGGGCAACGTGTTCGCCGCGCGAACCTTGCTGCCATCGACTGATCTGCTACATGACGAAAAAGACCACACGCAACCGCGCATCTGAGCATTCCGATCGGCCTCTCGCCGCATTCCCGGAGACACAACCGGCGCCCAGACCGCGGCGAGCACCGGCTCAAGCCGAGTTCCCGGCCGGGCACTTCACCGCACCGTTTCGCGACGGCGTCGGCTGGCCGCCGTTCTTTGACTATGACCGGGCCGGTTCGCTCGTGGTTCCGCGCTTCGCAGGCGGGAGTGCGGGGTCGGCCAGCCATGGCGGCTGGGGCAAGGGAACGCTGGCGATGCCAAACACGCCAAAGTGGGCTGACGTGTGAATGCTCTTGACGTGCGACCCGTTCGTGGTTTACGCTTTGCTAAACGTCCAGTGAGCTTGGCATCATGTTTGTGTTGCAGTCAACGTACCGTCGCCTAGAGGCTGAACACGCGGCGACGCTCCGCGCCTATCGCTGCCTGAATGACAAGTGGAACTCGCTGGTCAGACAAGTCAACTCGAAGGGTGGCGAGCGCTTTCTTGTCGAAGGCAAGATCGACGGCGGCAGCCCGTTCACCGTCGCCGACATCAACCGGCTGTTGAGCTTGTGCCACCCGGACAAGCACGACGGCAAGCGCGTCGCGATTGAGATGACGCAACGTCTACTGGCTCTGAGGAAGGATCTCTCGTGATCGCCGATCAACATGAACACGACGCGCCGCCGTCTCCGGCCGAGCTTCGGATGGGCGTCTACCTTGCCGCCTTTGCGATCGGCGTGCTTCTGCTGGTGTTCCTGCCGTGAGGCCGCAACACATCCCAGTGATCCTCGAAACCGTCGTGGGCTCGACGGTCCACGGGACCAACGTCAACGATGGCTTGGAGGATCTCGACCTCATGGCCGTGCTGCTGGAGGATCCAAAGACCTTCGGCGGGTTCAACACCGCAGACACGTGGACCGAGCGCACGAAGCCGGAAGGTGTGCGCTCCGAGGCCGGTGATGTCGACTGGGTTGGCTATGGCCTGCGCAAGTACCTGAGCCTCGCGCTGAAGGGCAACCCGACGATCCTTCTTGCGCTCTTCGCGCCAATCACCGCGGTCCGGACCATGACGCTGGGGGGAAGCCAGTTGAGGACGCTGGTGCCGCACATCGTGAGCAAAGCCTCCTACATGCCGTTTCGTGGCTACATGAGGCAGCAGCACGAGCGCTTGCTGGGCCTGCGCGGCCAGCGCAACGTCACGCGGCCGGAACTCGTCGACGCCTACGGGTATGACACGAAGTACGCGGCGCACGTCGTGCGGCTGGGGCTGCAGGGCGCCGAGTTGCTGTCGACGGGCAGAATCTCTCTACCGATGAGGGACGAGGAACGCGAGCTGTGCGTCAAGATCCGCACGGGTGGCTTCTCACTGGCACAAGTGTCGGAGATCATCATCGACGCGGAGCGCAAGCTCGATGCCGCTTATCTTGCGTCGCGGCTGCCGGACTCGCCTGACATCCTGGTCGTCGAGAGGTGGATGCTATCTACGTACCTCGCGCACTGGAGGCCGTGATGCTGACGCTGTACCTCTGGGTCATGCTCGCATGGTTTTGCCTGATGCTGATCGGCACGCTGTCTACGCCACGGAAGGATCACGACGTTTACGCGGCGTGCATCTACACGCTGTTCGCCACTTGGACGGTGGCGATGCTCTTCACTAGGTGAGCAAGCATGATGGGCGAGCATCCTGCTGATCGCCTTGCGCGGATGTTTCCTGACGTTGAGTTCCGCTTCAGTGGCGCGGAGGCGCAGTTCGGCCACGGGTTCTACTACCGGCGCAAGCGGCCGCCGTATCAGTGGCAGTTCGTGGTCAATCCATCGACCCAGTTGCTGAGCTGCAGACGTTGCGGCCTCGTGAGCACTCCGAAGCGAGTGCAGTGGCGATCCGATGTGCCACCGATCTTTGGAGGCACGTGGTCCGACAACTATCTGTGCATGAGCTGCTGGGCCAAAGCGGCCGCAGCCTTCCGTATGCTCCGTGGTGCGGAGGATCTCGATCGCTTGAGTCGAGAACTTGAACGCGAGGCGGGAAAGCATGGGAACGAAGTTCGGCGAGATGAGAGAGACCCTCATGGAGGCGATTGAGCGCGTCAAGGCCGGGACTCTTGAGCCGCAGAAGGCCGTGGCCATCGCGAAACTCGCGGCTCAGATCACCGAGTCCATGAAGGCCGAGGCGAACATTCGTCTCGATGGCATGATCGGCGAGAAGTTGCCGCTTGGGCACATGGCCATCGGCCACGAGCAAAAGGCGATCGACGGATGAAACGTTCTGGCATCCGGAACACGCCACCGAAGCCGGCGAAGCAGGTGCTGTACACGCCGCGGGCGCGTACACCGACGATCACGGTGTGGCCAGTTCAAGTGCCGCCTCCGCCCGAGGCGCAGCCCGAGACATCAACCCCGAGCGGCCGCGCTCACATGGGGCGCGTCAAGGCACTTCGGTGCGTGCTGTGCGCGCGCCTCGGCCTCGTGCAGGAGGGTGTCACGGACGTGCATCACCTCCGCCACGGTCAGGGCATGGCCCAGCGAGCTTCGGACTGGCTGACTGCTGCGCTTTGCCATGGCCGGTGCCATCAGGGGCCTCGCGGGATTCACGGCGATCGGTCGCTGCTCAGGCAAGCGAAGGCGACCGAGATGGACCTACTTGCCTGGACCTTGGCCGATATCTACGGTGACGGAGGCCCGAAGTCATCGCACGTGGCCGCTCTCTTCAGCCCTCGCAGTCCGCGCCGTCCGGAAGATGACGAGGCGTTCGACGCAATGGATCGGGACGCACCATGGTGACTTCCACACCCAAGACGAAAAGCGCGGTTGTCGCGCAGCGGATGCTTGCAGATCTTGAAGACCTCCTCGCCCGCGAGCCCGTGTTGCGAGCCGCAGCGCGCGGCGAGGCCGTCCAGGTGCTCAGCTACGATGAGACTGATTGGACGGAGTCGACGGAACTGGAGTTCACCTTGCCGCCGGGCCACTATCGCATCAAGCCACCGCCACCGGCGCGCGTGTTCGTCGGCTGGGAAGCTGTCTATGCTTCTGGTCAGAAGCGAAGGGTCGATCGGTATGACTACGTCGTCTCGTGGCATCCGGTCTTTCGGGAGGTTCTGCCATGACTTGCGAGGATGTTTCGTCAATGTTGTTCATCGCCGGCATGTGCGTGGGCGCGATGCTCATACTGGCCGGGCGCATATTGGCGTGGATGTGGGACCGGAAGCCATGACCGACCGTGAACTGCTGGAGGCTGCGGCGCCACCCGCCGCGCCATCGTCCGCATGGGGGGCAGGGATGAGCACGTCGCGCGAGGAGTTCGAGAAGTGGGCACGCCGTCAAAGCATGCAACTTGAAGCGTTTGGAGATCGCTATTGGCACGCAGAATCCCGGTGGGCCTTTGATGGCTGGTCCGCCCGCGACGCCGAGCTAGCCGCACTCCGAGCCGAGTGCGAGCGGCTGCGGAAGGATGCGGAGCGGTATCGGTGGCTGCGGGATTGGTCCCCGAAAGAGTGGGAACTGAAAGTTGCTGGGCTGCTATGTTGGAAGTTTGACTACAACACCGCCATCGACACCGCCATGACCGACCCTAAGCCGGCCGCACCAACGAGCGCGGGCGGAGAAGCCGGGTGACCGATTTGGAGAGACCGTCGTGGGCTGTCGGCAGCTTTGCCGGCTGCCGTGTCGTCGTGGAATCTCCGCGTCCGCGCTACCAATTGCCGAGCGACTTGCCGCTGCCGGATGGCTTCCGGGAGGAGTTCAACGACTGGTCCCGCACGTGTCTTCGAGACGCTTTGGATGGAGGACGTTGGCGATGCAGCTAAGCGACAAAGACCTGAAGGCTTTGGCCGAAGCGAGTGGACTGCGTGTCACTTTCGTCGGACCGCCGGGCAACATCCACGAGGGCGACAGTGCGGCGATACGCCGATTCGCTAAGGCGATTGCGTCCGCCCGCGACGATCGCGACGCAGACATCGAGGCGCTGAAGGCTCAACTGGACCTCGCACCGTTGTGCGCCGAGCACAGCAAGCCTGGGGGCAAGCGCGCCTTGTGTCTGGTGTGCGCCTGCCGAGACCTGAGCGCCGCGCTGAGCCGCATCAGCTACCTATGCGGCGAGCCCAACGAGATGCAGTGCGGTCCTTACGATCTGCACTGCGATGAGAACGCAGTCGTTGAACAGGTGCGAGCGTACTGCGAACAGTTGCGCGCAGAAGCGCGCAAGGAGGGTTGACGTGCGCATCTCGATGATCGACAGCGGCGCGATCTTCAGCCCCTGCAAACAGTATCGCTACTCGCTGTGGCGTCGCTGGGCGGCCGGGCCCACGGTCATGTTCATCGGACTGAACCCGAGCACCGCGGACGAAACGGTGGACGACCCGACCATCTGCAGGTGCATCGGCTTCGCGCAGTCGTGGGGCTTCGCCGCGTTGCACATGACGAACCTCTTCGCATGGCGCGCTACGGATCCGGACGACATGAAAGCCGCCCTGGACCCGGTCGGGCCTGCCAATGACCACACGCTGCGCGCGGTGTACCTGAACTCGACGACGGCGGTGGCCGCCTGGGGCACTCACGGAACGCACCTAGGTCGCGGAGCCACGGTGCGTGCGCGGATGCCTGCGCTGTGCTACCTGCGGCTCACCAAGGACGGGCACCCGGCCCACCCGCTGTATCTCCCGAAGACGTTGCGTCCGACTTGGTGGTGCGAGCCGTTGGGTGCGTGGGACCGCTGACCCACGGTCTTCATTGCGGCGTACGTTCGTCGCATCTGGCGAAGTACACCGCCTTGAGTCCGGCCGTGCGCAGCGCGTCACCGCGAGCCTTCCCGCTGCATCCGTTCGCCTTCCATGGCTTGCACAGCAGGCACCCGGCCCGGCTGTTCTTCGGTCGCTTGCGCTTGTGGTTCATGTCTGCCCTTTCGCGGCTTGAGCCCTTGCGATGACCGCCTGCGCCAGTTCGAGCGCACGCTCGGCCTCTGGGCCGAGGAACACGTAGAGCCGCGTTCCGTCCATCGCGGTCTCTGGAATCTGCATGTAGCGGAACGTCCGGACGAACTCCCCGCCGCGGACGAAGGGCAGCTCGATGAAGGCCGCTGCGGGGGCCTTGATGTCACATGGCTTCCCGTCGAGCGGGCCGCCGATGAAGCGGACGCGCATCACGGTTCCATGGGCTTGCTCGCTGCGCGCGAGGCGATCCAATGGTTCGTGCAGTACCACGTGCCGGCGCCGAAGTAGACCGCATCCTCGCGGCATTGCGAGCAGTAGAACGGCGTCGGATGGATCCTGCCTTCAGCGTCCCGCCGAGGCCCCTCCAGGTTGGCTCGCAACGCGTCCAGGTTCAGCGGTCTCGTGTTCATGGTGCTCCACCGCGCTCATCGATCGCAAGCGCCGCTGAGTTGTACAGGTAGTGCGGATTCTCCAGCGCAGACAACGAGCGCATGATCCCAAGGAACCCGAACTGCTGTTGGCGATCACGATCCTCGGTGTCGCGAACGTAGACCACTTCCTTGGCGATGCTGTGCGTCCGCATGATCTCGTGCAGGAGACTGCCCTTGCCATCGGATCTGGCCATGGCCGGCATGTTGAACGTGGCGCTGCGCAGCTCGGTCCGTTGCGTGACCCAGTCGGCCCCGCTTTCGGCTCGCTCCACGCTGCTGGCCACGTCGCGCCATCCGTCCGTCGAGTTGCCATACTCCGGGTTGTAGTACGGCACGATCATGGGGCCGACGAAAGTGCGGCCGATCCGCTTGTAACCGGCGTCGACGTAGGCGATCTCGATCTTGGTGTAGCGCGCCGTCGACGGCGCACCGGCGATGACGAACAGGCCGAAGTGGCCGCCGTCATACTCCAGCGGCGTGAACGGCCAGCAGGCGAGCGTACCGCTGTCATACACGTCGCTCCCGCCGGATGTGGTGCCTCGCGTGACGCGAATCGTGGCCGCAGGGTTGGTGATCGAGTGTGCGAAGACCCCGAAGCACTGCGCCACCTCCGCCGTCGTGTGGTCATAGATGATGTCGAGCGTGGAGACGTAGTCGGTCTGCGCGTAGATGGCCAGCTCGCGGTCTTGCACGTTACTCAGCGGCTGCCCGGACTGCCATCCGTTGGAGCTGCTGATCGTCGCCGAGTCGGTGAGGTTGCCGTATCCGATGGCGGTCTTGCCCATGTGCTACTTCTTCCTCTGGTAGCCGATGACAGTCACCGCAGCGCCCTTGCCGCCGGTGCCGACCGCATCGATGTGGAACGTCATTCGATCACCCTTCAGAACGGACGGCGCCGAGATCGCGCTCCCAGTCGCTGCGGTGATGCTGGAACGCTCGTTGTTGTCGATCGTGATCTTGACCGAGAGGATCGACACGGTGTTCACCTTGACATCGATGGTCAACGTGGACCCGCTTGCCTGCACCGTACTGACCTCGCCGATGAACTCGGTGAGCGTCATGTCATACGGGACGATGAAATCCTGCGCGCTCTCCCCGGTTGCCAGCGCGGTCGTCTTGTCGCCGAGGTTGACGTAGAACGATTCGAGCTGCGGAGCCGCCTCGCCTCCGCCGGTGACGCCGCCTCCGCCGGCACTGCCGCCAGCGCCGACCTCAAGATCGTTTTGCGTGATGTAGATGTTGGTCGGCTCCGGCGGCAGCGCGGCCACGACACCGGTCGTGTAGTGGTGCCACACGCCGAACTCGATCGTCCGGCGCTTCAGGTTGGCTGAGATGCTGTGGATGACGGCCGGCCGTGTGCCGAAGCGCTCGCTGATCAGCGTGACGCCGTCGAGCAACTCCAGCGCCATGGTGTCCAGATTCAACGGGGCCTCCAGCGTCACCGCTGTCGACCGCGCCGCATGGACGTTCAGGAACCTGTATGCGAAGTCCTCCATGTCCGTCTCGTCAGCGCAGTCGTGGCCGACGATCTCGACCTCAGCGATCTCAGCCGTCGGGTCCACGTCGCGCACATAGCGAGCGGAGAACCATGGCGCCCCGGTGTTGTAGATGATGTCCGCGGTGAAGTTGGTCATCCACGGCTCCCGCGACATCAGGTCTCGGATCTCGTCGTCGACGATGCCTGCGAACGCCGACTTCGTCGTGGCGCCGACGTGCGCGTTCAGCTTGTAGACGCGTCGCTCCAGGCCTGCGATCTTCCCGAACTTCCAGTTCCGGCTGTTGCCGTCGCGTCGGCTACCGCCGTCGATGAAGTCGTGCTGGCTGACGGCAAACTCCGACGAGATGATCGGCTTGGCGTAGAACTCGTCCAGGCGCGTGAAACCGATGCTGGCCACCTGCCACGCCGCCACGTCCGCGAGCACTTCCTTGACGGTCTGGTTCTCCACCACGCGGTTGCCGCAACCGTAGTCCGTGCTCCCTTCGGCCATGCGCGCCGCGTCCACCGTGACCCCGGCGATCGTCGCAAGGTCACAGATGGTCCAAGGCCTGGGGCTGACCGTCGGAGACGAAAAAAGGCCCGTCGTGATGAGTCTCAACTCGACGCGCAACGGGCTGATCGGCTGGACCAGGACGGGGCCGTTTGTGGCCGAGAGGACGTTGAAGCGGCCGGGCGTTTCTCCTCCGCCGATCGTCGACCCGCTGTCAAGTTCGACACCGCCATCGAAAGCCCGGATCGTGCCGAAGGAAGCGTTGCCATGAGCCCAGAACACCTGCTCCAGGTCGTTCGTGAGGATCGGCCTGTACGGCGGCGGCGTGCCCATCACCACCTGCTTGAGATGTGAGCCCGGGATGCCTTCGCGTTCGAGCAGAACGCTGCCCGATGAGCCCAGGTCGTTCGTGAAGCCCAGCGTCACCACCTTGCGATCGAACAGCTTCTCTCGACCCCGGATGGCCAGCGTCATGCGCGCCGACGTGATGGACGGGTAGCCGTCCACGTAGGCGACAAACACCCGACGGAACTCCGATGGAAAAGCGCCGCCGAACGGACCGATGTAGCACGTCAGCTTCCCGCCGTCCGTGGCGTACTCCAGCCAGTCGTCGAAGAACCCATCGTTGAGGTAGCTCACCTGCCCCCATGACGGGGACACGACGCCGGGCGACCTTGACCCGCTGAAGACCTGACGCCGATAGGTGCCCGGATCATCGATCAGCTCGCGCAGGGTTTGCGAGGCCGGCCTGTCACCCGACGCGGTGATCATGGCCTTCGTGGAGAACCAGTGCGTTTCGGCGTTCCCCGCCTCGTCCGTGATCTCCAGCTTGTGCACAAAGATCGTCTGGTCCGAGATGCGTGGCGTGACCTCCGTCTCAGCGGCTGCGTAGCCCGGCAGGAAAGGTGCCGGCGGTGCGCGGCGCGGGGTGCCCGGAGTTGGTCGCCGCGGCGGATGAGGCCGACGCAGGACGTGGACGCTCATGAGATCAGTTCTCGCGCACCCAGATCGTGCCGCTCATGGTCAGGGCGTCGGCCGGCGCGCTGGTGCGAACCACGATCGTGGTGTTGGCCTGGGATGCCTTGAACGGGCCATCGACGAAAGAGCGGATGCAGCCGGCGCGCACGTTCCACGCGCTGGTGAACAGCGTGACGGTCGTGCCACCGCTCGCGATCGTGGTGTTGTTGATTTCCGCTGCGAAGCTCGCCGCGCCATCGCCCGGATCCACCGCGCCGGGTGTCGCAGTGTTGCCACCACTGCCGCTGCTGGTGTGGCCACGGATGATCGACAGTTGCAGTTGCTCGTCCTGCGCGTCACCGGTATCGGATGTCTGCCCGAGATCGATGGCCAGGATCTCGATCGACTTGTCGTCGGCCGGGCTCAGCTCGAAGAGATCTTGCACTGCTGCTCCGACAGAGACTGCGGAGAAAACGACTGTGTAGACTCGGCTCATGCGTACCTTTCATCATGCCGGCACTTGGCCGGTTTGGATCTCGGAGAGGATGCGAGCCTCGATGTCTTCGAGAGCGCGCACGCGTGCGATCAGCGCGAGGTAGCCGTCGCGATCCACCGTCACGCCCGCGGCGATCGGCGCCGTGTTGGCGACCAGCGTGGTCATGCGGGCATTCAACGTGATCAACTGCGCGTTGAAATCCACCATGGCTGCGCCGATGGCATCGATGCTGCTGTTGTCGATGCTGTGGATAGGATCGTCGACCCCGCCACTTGTCGTCGGCGTCACGACGACCGTCGTCGTGGGTGTGACGGTCCCGGTCCCGGTCGGCGTTGTCGGCGTCGCCGTCAGCGAATAGCGGCCGCCAAGCGCACTGTCGATCGACAGCAATGCTTCGAGCATTTTCTGGCTGCTGTTGTCGATGGAGTCCAGCGTGGCGATCTGCTGGTTCAGGGCTTCGATCTGCGGATCCAGGCCCGGGCCGATGACGGAAGAGAACTGCTCCAGGGCTGTGGTGACGCGGCCGAAGATCGCTGCCGCCTGCGGCCCGCTCCCGTACGCGGAGATGCTTTCCTGAATCAGCGCCTGCGCGTTCGTCTGCAGGTTCTGAATGGCGACCTTGTCTCCGCCAGCCGCCTTGATCAGAGTCGACTCGAACAGGCTCTGCGCTTCCGCGAGCTGCTGGCGCGGCGACAGAGGAGACAAGTCGGAGAACTTCAACGAGGAGATGAACTGCGGCAGCCCGGCGATCACATCGCGCAGCGCCTTTGCGGCGTCGAGCTGCTCGTTCAGGGCATCGATCTTCTTCTTGCCGAGATCCTCTTCGAGCTTTGCCTCCAGGCTGATCCGCGACGTGATCACCTCGGTCAGCCGCTGCGCCACCTTCACCGGATCATCCGTGGTCGCGAGTTCGGCGAACAGGTTGCGCTCGGTGGCCTTGAGCCGATCGATGCGAGCTTCGGGCTTGAGCGTGCCAAGCCGCGCCTGCTCGATGGCGTCGGCCAGCGTGGTCTGCCGATACTCCTGGACGGCGCGTGCGGTCCCTCGGATCAGTTCGTCGAGCTTGCCCCACAGGCCGTACGCATCGAGGATCGCTTGCCGGCCCGCCGTGCCGACCTGACCCCACAGCTTGATGATGTCCTCTCGCGTCGATGCCAGGATCCCGGGAACGGAAGACTCGATGCCGCCGCCGGCCAGGATCGACTGGATCCGCTCGGCGAAGTAGCCCGCGAGCTGCGGCCCCTTGAAGAAGTCGCCGATGACGCTGTCGACGCCGCTCACGACCCTCGCCGCCGCTTCTTCGGCCTGATCCTTCAGATCGGCGAGCGCGGACGCGGCCTTCGTCACCGCGATCTTCGCCTTGTCGCCGTTCTCCGCGGCCAGCACGAACGCGCGCGCCATCGCGAAGATCTGGTCCTTCGACGAGTTGATGAGCGTGTTCACGTCGACGTTGACGCCAGCAGCCGACAGATCGCCTGCGATCTGACCGTACTGGAAACGCTCCGCCTCGGCCGGCTTGAGGAACTTCGGCACCGCCGAGCGAATCTCGTTGGCCAGCTCTTCGGCGAGCTTCTTCGCTGCTTCCGCCGCTTCGTCCGCAGCGTCCGCAACAGCGTCGAACGCCTCCGAGAGACCCAGCACCTTGCCCAGCAGCTCTTGGCCAGCCGCGGTCGTGGTGTTGATCCCGGCCACGAGGTCGCGGAACTGCTGGCGCGAGGCAGGCAGATCGAACCCGAGATCCTCGAATCGAGCCGTGACCTGACGCTTCTGGATGGCCTGCTGCTCTTCCTTGCTGAAGAACTCGGACAGGAACGTGTTCGCCGATTCCGAGAGCGCGTCGAGCCCGCCTGCGCCGCGCAGCAGAGATGCCGTCAGCGCTTCACCGGACACGCCAAGCGTCACCAACGCGTCGCGCACATCGACCAGATCGCTGTAGGTCTGCGCGATGTCCGACGATGAGCCGTCGATCGTCTGCACGAGGGTGCCGACGCTGCTCACGAACTGGCCAACGCTCTCGGCCGCCACGATCGACTGCCGGGTGATCTCGGCTGAGACATCGCCCTGCTTGCGGATGATCTCGGTGTAGTCGATCGCCGTGATCCCGAGCTTGTCGAGTTCGTAGTTCGCCGTCTCGACGCCGGATGCCACGCGCACGAGGGTCTCGTAGTAACCCTCGCCGACGTTCTGGAAGTCTTCCAGGCCCGGGATGACGCTGGTGGCCAGCGAGTCCGCCGCCGAGCTGATGGCCGCGTTCAGCGCGTCGGTCAGCTCCTGCCCCTTCAGATCCTTGAGGCTCAGGCGGGGGATGTCCACCACGAACGACTCGATGGCCGACTGCAGATCGCCGCCCTGCCTGTTCAGCACGCCAGCAGTCGCCTCCAGTGTCGTGCCGATGTTGGCAAACACGAGGGAGAACTGCTCCGCGATCTGATCTTCGACGCTGCCGAACTGCGTGCTCTCGCTGGTCGTCTTGCGCAGGCCGAAGAAACTGCTCTTCGTGGTCTGCACGTCGACGAACTGGCGCACCCCTTGGCCGCCGGCAAGCTGCGCGATCGTCCCCTGGATGGCGAGGCCGCTGTCGACGATGGACTGCGTGGTCTTCCCGAACAGGCCTTGCAGCGACACAAGGAAGTTGCCGATCAGTGGCAGGTTCCTGACCGCGTTCGAGTCGTTGATGCCGAACACACCCTTGACCAGTGGATCGCCTTCGTTGCGGCTGAGCACGCCAGTCTGAATGCCGAGGTTACGGCCGGTTGTCAGAGCGCCACCAGACACGCGCGAGACCAGATTGGCCAGCCCGGCCCTGCTGTTCTCGATGTTCTTCAGCGAGTCGAGCATGCCGGACTGGTACTCCAGCGCGATGTCGGAGCTTTGGGAGATGCTGTCCAGGGCCTTCTGCAGCGATGCGGACTTTGCGTCGCCGTCGCCCAGAACGGTCCCGACGACGAGGGTGAGGCTGTTGGCGTCGAGCTGGTCCTTCGTGACCACGCGGCCCGTCGCCGCGCCGCCTTGGCGTTGCGCTGCGGTCGCCTGCGTGCCGCCGCCACTGGAGCCGAAGAATCCTGTCGCGTACCCGAGTGCCGCCATCGCGGCCGCCATGGCCGCCATGCGCGGGAACGCGCTGTACGGATCGCCGCCCGTGGCCTGGATTGCCACTGCGCGCGCAGCCGTGCTCGCGCCCGCCACCTGATCGAGGGCCAACTGCGACGCCGTGCTGCTGGCGATGGCCGTCGTCTTCGCGGCCTCGCCGGCCACGACCGCAGCGGTCTCCGCGCCGGTGAAGAAGATCTTGCGCGCAGTGGTGGCAATGGCTTGCGCGAGCTGGAACGCCCGGAACGCCGTCTCGGCCGCCTCCAGCGCCTTGTAGCCCTTCGAGTTCTCTTCGAAGAACCCCTTGGCGGCGCCCGCCATCTTCGCGTACGAATCGAGCTGCAACTGTTCGCGCTCGACAAGCAACTCGTTGATCGCCTGCTGCCGGTCCTTCTCGTTGAGCAGCGGGTTCGATTGCGTCTCGCGAATGATGCGAGCGTTCTTCTCTTGCGCCGCCCCGAGACTGGTCAACGTGTTGACCAGACCCTGAACGGCGGAGCCGCTTGTACGGAAGGCCTTCGTGAACTCGATCCCGAACTGGCGCGGCCGATCCGGATCCAGCAGCGCGTCGATCTCCCGGAGGTTGCGCAGTGGGCCGACCTGGGCCGACTCCGATGCCGCATTGCTGTTGATGCCCTTGATCGCCGCTTCTGCCTGCGGCGTCTGCCCGAGCTTGATGCGGATCAGGCGGATCTGTTCGAGGCGGTTCTGCTCGATGCTGAGCAGGGCCAGGGCATCGGACCGAACCGCGGACGACTGGCCGATGAGCTGCGCCTCCAGCGCGATGGCTTGGTTGTTGTTGTTCAGCGCGCGCGTCTGCGCCTCGATGTCGAGCGTCACCGACTTTTCGAGGTTCTGCCGTTGGATGTCGCCGACGATGGTCGCCGCAGCCTTGTCGCGCTGGGCTGCATCGATCTGCGGGAGCAACTGCCGGTTGCGGGTCTCGGCGTATTCCTTCTGGAGCGCCGCGATCGTGACCTCGATGGCCTGCACGCGGAACTCGGTCGTGCGCCGGATGCTTTCGAGTTCGCTGATCTCCTGTCGTTGCTGCAGCCCGGCGACCTGATCGATCGCGATCTTCCAGGCGTCCTGATAGGCGGCGGCCTCCGCGCGGATGCGCTCGACACGCCGCTTCTGCTGTTCGATGGCGACCTTGTCGGCCGCCTCTTCGATGGCCGCCTGCGCCTTCGCGCGCTCGACACGGGCTTGCCCGGCCAGCGCGACCAACGTCGGCTCGATGTTCGGCAGATTGGCCTGCGCGCCAGCGGTGGCCTGGATCGCGGCAGCGGACCGCTTTGCAGCGGCCTCCTGCACGGCAGCCACACGCTCGATCAACTCGATCTCGTCGATCTTGCCTTGCTCGCGCAGCGCCTGAAGCCGCTGGATCTCCTGCGCCGACTTCTGCGAAGCCAGCGACTCGGCGGCCTGGATCGCGTTGACGGTCTGCTGCACGGCCAGCCCGTACGCTTCCGAGCGGCGGGTGGCTTCGAAGATTTGGCGGCTTTGCTCATCGTCGCCGGCCTTCAGCAGCTCGCGTGTCGCGACGCTGCCGTCCGCACCGCGAAGCGGCTTCTGCGCGATCTTGGTGTCTTCGATGATCGTGCGCAGCTCGTTGGCCAGCTTCTGCTGCGGAGACTCGAAAGTCTTCGCGCGGTCCACGAGTCGGATAGCCGCCTCGCTGGCGGCGGCAAGATCCCGCTGAGCTTGCGCCAGTTCGTCGGTGGCTCGCTTGACCTCGCGGAGCTTCTCCACCTGCTTCTCGGCGGCCGCGATGGCCGCCTTCGACGCAGCTTCGCCAGCGCCACCGGTCAGCGCATCATTGGCGCCCTGTGGCCGCGCGGCCGCGGCCCGGCGACGCAGTTCGGCGAGTTGCTTCTCGGCCGCCTCCAGGTTGCTCTGAGGCGTCTGCGTGGTGCGACCGATGTTGAGGATCGCGTTCCAGAAGCCCTTGGCCAGCTCGGTGCCGCCGCGAAGGAAGCGCTCAATGTAGCCGAGGTTCTCCGTCAGTTCCTTGGTGCGCTTGATGCTCTCGGCAGCATAGGCGTTCTGCGCGAGCGCACCCGCCTCCTGCACGCGGCCGACCTCCTCCAGCGCGCGGATCTGTTCGTACAGCGTGCCGTTCAGGAAACGCGTCTGCTCGTTGAGCTTGCGGCTGGCCTCCGTCGGACGGCGGCCCAGTTCGGCGAACTGCTCGACCGTCTTCTCGACGGCAGGGCCACCCTCGCGTTCCAGGCGAATGGCCGCCTCGGCCAGCTTGCCCAGATCCTCGCGCGCGACGCGCCCGGTCGCAGCGAGGGCGGCCAGCGTCTCCGCGGCCTTGGCCTGGGTGCCGACCACTTGGCTCACCGCCCGGGCGACGCTGTTCAGCTCGGAGACCGTCGTGCCGGCCGCGTTGCCGCTGAACACCAGCGCACGGCGGAAGGCGGTGAGTTCCTTCTCGGCGTTGGCGAACGCCACACCGACCAGCGTGGCCACGCCGCCAACCCCGCCGATGAGCACGCGCGTCGGCGTGAGCACCGACGCCAACCCGCGCACGGCCGCGCCGATGCCGCCGAACTGGTCCTTGATCTGGCCGCCCTGCTGGATGAACACCAGCAGTGGGTTTTGCCCCCCGGCCAGCGACGTGGCGATGTCGGTGAACTGCGCCGGCAAACCCCGGAGCGCCTGCTTCAGCAGGTTGGCTTCCACCCGGGCATCGCGCGATTGCGTTGTCTGCCCGTGGAGCTTGCTGATGTACTTCTCGACCTCCGGCGTGAGCACGCCGAGGCTCGCAGCTTGTTCCCGGAGCAGCACGCCGTAGCCCTTGTCGGCAGCGTCGGCCTGAGCCCGCAGGGACTTGACGAAGTCGTCGGCCTTCTTCTTGGCCAGTTCATCGGCCTGGGCCTTCTCGCGAGTCGCCTTCGCCGAACGCTCCACGGCTTCGGCTTCCTGGATGGCGCGCAGCTTGAGCTGCACGCCTTCGGAGCCGCCCTGCTTGTAGGCGGCCGCCAGTTGGCGCTGCGTGTTGCTCTGCCCGATGAGCGCGATCTCCTCCCGCAGTGAGGCGAGGTACTGCTCGCGGTTGGCCACCGCGGCGGCCGCGGCGCTCTCCTGCGCCTTCTGCGCGCTGGCGGCTTCTCGCTGGGCCGCGGCGAGATCGCGCGCGGCTTGCGCGGCTTGGCGCTCACGCTCCTCCAGTCGAGTCAGCTCCGCGATGAGAGGATCAGCCTCGCCAGCAACGCCGAGATCCACGGCCTGCCGCGTGAGCTTGACCTGTTGCGACTCGCCGGGCCGGATGGCGATCTGCTCGCGCAGCGTGGCAAGGAATCGCTGCTGCGCCGCCGTGTTGGCGTCAGTGGCGGCCGCGGCTTCCCGCGTCGCCTTCGCAGTCTGCTCCAGCGCTTCTTTCTCTTGGATGATCCGCAGCCGCAGTTGCACGGCCTCCGCGCCACCGCGGCGTTGGGCGTTGGCCAGCGCGATGGCGGTGGAGGTCTGCCCGACCAGCGCCAGTTCTTCCCGCAGCGACGCGAGATACGCATTGCGATCCGTCGCGGCTTGCGCGATCTCCTTCTGCGCGCGGGCAGTGGCCTTCTGGGCCTCGGTCAGTTGCTCCTGTGCGGAGATGGCTTCCCGAAGCGTCGCGATGCGCTGCTGCGCAACCTGTGGATCGACACCCTTCTGGAGCGCCTCGATCTCTCGCTGCAGCGCCACCCCGCCGGCAATCGCAGCCGTCTGGCGATCGATGGAACGAACGAAACGCTCCGTCGCCGCCTCGGCCTTGGCTGCTCCGGCCGCCACGCCGTCGCCGACCTTGGATCCGGCGCCGGCCACACGTGCCAAGCGCTGGGCGACGTTCGTCTCGACTTGGTCGACAACCGTTTCCATGCGGCGCATGGCCGCTTCGAACCCGGTGGTATCGCCTTCGAGTTGAATGACACCCAGGCCAACAACGTCGGTCACTTCGGATCCTTGCTTTCGTCAGCGTTGGCGGCGTTGATGCACGCCACTTCCATGATACGCAAGTGTGCGAACACTTCGGCCCTGTCCCGCTTCCTGATTGAGCATCCTCTCCACACCTCGCGGAGCGAGGCATAGTTGAGGCCCGTCTTGACGCCGCCCATGCCGGCATACAGCCACTGGGTCTGCATGTTCAGGAACACAACGACAGCGACCCGGTTGTCCGGCCACACCCGCACCATGCCTTCGGTCGCCGGGTCTTCCCCGAAGTCCTCTGGCTCAAACCCCCAGGCGCTGCGCTCTTCCTTGGTCTTGTCGAGCCGCGCGCCGAACGCGGCCCCGACCTCCCTCAGTTTCCCAGGCGGCCCTCGTGCATCGAGGTGTTGTAGTGGCGGAGCACCGTGCCGGCGGTGGCCGGGTAGAGCTGGCACAGCTTGAAGATGTTCTCGCGCGTGAACGCGTAGCCGTCCACGTCCCAGCCGCACGCGACATCGAGGATCAGTTCCACGTCGGTGTTGGTGACTTCCGCGGACTGGGCGAGGGCCTGCTCCTTGTCCATCGGGCGGTCGTCTTCCTTGGACTCCGCGGCCGCGGTGCGGATCTCGTACGCCTTGTGCGCGTAGCTGTTGCCGAGGATCGCCATCTCGTCACGCGTGCGGTGCTTCAGCTCCCAGGTGATCTGGAGTGCCTTGCCGCTCGGCGTGGGGATGTCGATCTGACGCTTGAAGGTGATCGGACCCACCGGGTCCAGATCGATCTTGGGCTTTGCCATGGTGAGAGTCTTTCTTCTGTCTCCAACACGAAAAAGGCCCCGCCCAGCCGAAGCCGGAGCGGGGCACGAAAACCCGCCGCCCGAGAGGAGACAAAGCAGCGGCGGGCATGGCAACCGCGCGGGGGGACGCGCGGCGGCCGACCAGGGTCACATCAAGACGAGTAGCGGATCGGCTTGGACAGCAGCGACAGGGTCGCCTCCACCGTCATGATGTTGTTGACGTTCAGCGTCGGGGTCTCGCGCAGCGACACGTACGCGTTGTAGAGGATGACCGCACCGCTCGCCAGCGTGACCTTGAACGCGCGCTTCAGGCGGTCCTCGGCCGCTGCCTTCAGCAGGACGTAGCCGGACAGCGACGAGTCGTCGGCGATCGTCAGCGTCATGCCGTAGGCGGACTGGATCGTGGGGATCCGCACCTCGGTATCGCCTTCGAGCAACTGGTAGGTGGCGAACTGCTGCTCGCCGCCCTGCGTCGCGGTGCCGACGATCTGCGTGATCTGGGTCCACCCCGAGATCTCGCGGATCGAACCCGTGCCGCTGCCGGCGGGGTGCGTCGTGGTGCTGCTGGAATCGTAGCCCTCGTACGTGATCGAGCTGCCGGAGGCAGCCGCCGCGCGGAGGATGCGCTGATCCAGCCGCGTCCACCCGGACGTGACTTCGATGTAGGCGCCGGTGGTGATGCCGTGCGACGCCGAGGTCGTTGCCACCGCCGGGCTGGCGTTGGTGACGGCACTGACGGTGTCCGCGGCGACGTAGCCACTGGCGATGGCGATCGTCGAACCGTTGGGCAGTTGGACAGACATGTGGTTCCTTTCCGGCGGTTGTCCGCCTTTGGATTGACAGTGATGGAGGGAAGAAAGCCGCTTGCGGCGGCCGGAAAGTGGCCCGTTGCCGGGCCAAGAAAAAGGCCACCCGAAGGTGGCCCTTGCTCTCAGTGTTCGGGCTGCTTACCCGAAGAATCCGAAGTCTTGTTGCGCTCCGCGGTTGCCGTCGATCTCGTTGTATCGAGCGATCAGCGCGCCGAGGACCGTTGCGTTCAGCGGCGATGCGCGCACGGCGTCCTCGATGGTGCCCATCACCGTGTTCGCCTGCTCACGCGTCTTCGCCCAGACGTTGATCTGGATCCGGGCGTAGCGTCGGCCCGGCACGGCGCCGTTGAGGTAGTTGATCGCGTCACCACCGACTTGCGTGTAGGTGGCGTAGGGAGTCGTCGTGGTGTACGGGGCCACGTCGGGCCACAGGCCGCCGGTGAGCAGCGGGCCCACCACGGACTTGAGGGAAGTTTCGATGGTCATCAGTCGAAGCCCACAGTGGTGATGCCGGCGAGCCGTTCCTTCATCTCGGCGAGGATGGCGGCAAGCGCTTGCTGCGCCTTGGCGTCCCAGGCAGGGCGAACGTACGGCCGCGGCGGCACCCAGACCTTCGCCGGAAGGCGCGTGGTGAAGGGGATGAGAACGCCGTCCCCAGTGACGATGACCTCGTTGATCCGCCAGTGCCCGTACTCGACCATGGCCCAGTGAACGCTGGCGTTCTTCTTGGGGCCGATGACGTAGACATGCTTGGGGCCGCGGCCGAAGCCTGACTTCTGCCGATCGTAGGCGTAGTAGATCGTCTCCGAGAGTGGTTCGTTCCCGTCGTCACCCTGGATGCGCGTGACTGGCCCGGCGTACTTGCCCTCATAGCCGCGCGCGCGAATCTTGATCTCTTCGTACAGCACCTTCGCGCCAGCGGCGACGGCCTTGCGCACGAGCTTCTCCGTGACCTCTTTCCGGAACTCGATCAGGCTGTCGAGCATGGACTCCGTCCACTGCGCGCCGGCCCGTGCATTCGGGGCGAAGACCTTGGCGCGAGACCTCTTTGGGCGACCCAGGGCTGCCATCGTTCAGGGCTCCGTCACGCCGAGCACGCACACGAGGTCCACGTACTCACGCCGCGCGATGTCGGGCTGCACGCTCTTGATCTCGAACAGGAGTTCTTCGCCGTCGACCATGGCGCTCACACGCATCGCCGCGGTGATCCCGGAGCGGTATCGGATGCGCATGCTGCAGGCCACCTGACTCACTTCGCGATTGCCGTCAACGCGCTCCGCCGCGACGGACATGCCGGTCGGCCACTTGAGATGGGCTCGCGTCTCGCACACCGTCGCCCACGTCGTGCTCACATCGCCCCACGATGTCGTGCCCGTCGAGCGGCTCTGCACCGTGATCGGCGTACGGAGGAGTCCGGCTTCCATCAGATGTACCGGCGATAGCGGTCCAGCAGGTGCGCATGGAACCGGTTGGGCAGCGGCATCAGCTTGCCGGAATCGGAGAACTCGCCGCGGTGCTCATAGAACGTGTTGACGCGCAGAAGGATCCACGCGCGCACCGACGCCGGCAGGCTCGACGCCAACAGCTCGCCGGTCAGGAACACCACGCTGACGGTGCTGTATGTCGCGAGCGTCGACGGCCACGATGTGCCGTAGGCCGGATAGACAAAGCCGGGCTCGCGATCCGCGTCGACCACGTACAGCGACGGGCTCAGGGTCTGCGTGTCGCCGTTGCCATCCGTGTAGGTGATCGAGGAGACCGAGACCACGCGCGGCATACCCAGTTCGATGCGCTCCTCCGGAAAGCCATCGAGGATGCGCGTGTAGGTCTGCCGGAGCAGGCTCCGCTGCAACTCGTGCTCGCACTCTTCGCGAGCGGCCGGGATCCAGATGTCCTCGATCAGCGTGTCGCTCGACACGTCGTCCGTGTCGATGCGGCAGTGCTCTCGCACCTCTTCCAGCGTGACAGGTTCAACCACTGGACCGGTCGTCAGCTTGAGGGTCATGCCTTCCCCCTGCGTGCCAGTTCGTCGATCACCATCTGCTTGCTGTCGCTGCCGCGGCTGCTGCCGAGCCAGAACTCGCGCACGCCCGTGTAGCCGGCGATCAGCATCAGCGTCACGATGGCGCCGAGCAGTTGATCGTTCAGCTTGCCCGCCAGCCCCAGCCACAGTGCGCCGCTTGCGGAGATGGCCACCAGCAGCAGCGAGAGGAACTCGATGAAGCTGAGGTGCAGCCACGATCCGAAGCGCAGGAACATCCTATCTCCCGCCAGCATCACGGCGCGGCGGCTGGCGGCGTCCATCGACGCCTCGTCCGCGGCGCGTCCCTGCATCTGCCACTGGTGCACCTTCTCCAGCAGCGGCGCCAGACGATCGAGGGTGTCCAGCGCGCTGGTTTCGATCTGCTGGATCATCTGGGCGCCCGTTCCGGCCGATGCCGCCTCGCGCACTGCTGCCACGGCTTGCACCGGATCAGCCTTGCCGGTTGCGGTCTTCGCGGCTTCGATGATCGCCGTGGAGACTTGAGCCGCCACCTCCGGCGTGGTGTGTCGGCCGAGTTCCTTCGTGACCTTCTCTTTCGCCAGCGGACTGAAGATCTCGATGAGCGTGCCGGCGAGTCCGGACAGCAGCGAGCCGCCAAGAGCGGCGACGATGGGGATCGGCATGGTTTGCGACTCCGGTGCGGGCCGGTCGAACGGCCATTCGATTGGTGGCGGCTCCTGAACGTGTTCAGGTTCCGGCGGTACAGCTTGCGTCGTTTCGACGGGGGCGCTTTGCAGCGCAGCCTTGGCCTTCTCCCAGCGCGCCAGCCGATCCGCCTCGCCGTTGGCGGGCTTCTCGCTGTTGCGGTTGCCTCGATTGATCTCACGCCCGATGGCGACGTACTCACCGCGGTCGGCGAGATCGTTGAGCTTGTGCGCGTCCCACCACGCAGCGGCGGACAGCGCGGCCCAGCGGGGTTCTTCCAGCGCCTCCGGGAGAGCCTCGAAGGCTGGGCACTGAGCCCACGACAGCCACTGCGCCATGGCGCGGTAGTTGGCCCGCCCGGTGCACTGGATGAGGCCTCGCCCGCGGTAGCGGGGGCCGTCCCCGGGCTGATCGTTCCCGAGATCGCGCCGGCCTTCGTACGCTCTCCCGTTGGCGATCTCCCGCACGTAGCGCAGGCTGCCCGACTCGTGGCCGATCTGACCCAAGAACGCGGCCAGCCGCTCCGGCGTCGTGATGCCGTAGTGCTCGCAGGCTTCGGTCAGGTGTGGGGCGAACGTCTCCGCGTCAGCCGCGGAGCAACCGGTCGCCGCGCGCAGGATCTCAGGGGTCATTTCGGGCCCGACGTGGCCCACCAGAAGGCGAGCTTGCTCAGCACGGCGCCGCCGGCTGCGGCAGCCCCGCCGATGAAGACCAAGGTCTTCCAGCCGCCCTTGGCTTGGGCGAGCTGCTCACGCATCGCTTCGACAGCTTCGGCCATCTGATCCAGGCTGGTCGCCATGCGATCCAGGTCACGCCGTTGCGCTTGCACCTCCGCCTGCAGACGACCGAATTCCTGCGCGTTGACCTCGTTCATTCATCGCCCCTTGCAGTAGGTTTGGGTCGGGTCGAGCTTCCAGGTGCCGTCCTCCATGCAGAAGTACACCGCCCGACCGACGAACACGCCATCGCGGAAGCCGTTGACTTGTGCCATCTTGCCGACCTCCGCCGCCGCGCGGATCTCTTTCGTGGCGGGGAAGCAGCTACCGCCGTTGATCTGATCCGCCCACGGCAACGTACGCCGGGCAGCGCAGGCCGGTGGCATCTTGCAGCCGGTGTGCCAGCGTCCGTCGCGGCCGACACGCTCTCCGGGCGTGCCCACGAGGCGCTGCTCAGCCCGCCACGTCTCAGCGCCCGAAGCAAAAGAGCGCACGAGGCCGATGCCGGGCGCACCGCATGCCGTGTCTGGAGTAAGTTCCAGTCCCTGCGCCGCAGCCACGAGGTGTAGCCACACTCCAATGAAGAGGAAGGCACTGCGCTTCATGTCACATCTCCTTTGCTGTCAAAAAACCTTCAGATAGCAGCGATCGGCGAGCGAGGCGCCGGAGTTCCCGCTATTGGGGGATTCGCTCCACACGACGATCGAGCCATCGCGCGAAATGCCGACGCCTCGCCCGTGCTGCTGATTGGCCGTCGGCGAGGTCGCGTCGATGTTGCTCGACAGCGCCCACGCAGGGCCGCTCCAGCGGCGGACGCGCCCTTTGGCTCCGTCATAGCCGTAGTCGCCGAGCACCGCAAACGAGGCATCGCCGGCCATCGCCATCGCAGGCGCGCTCGACACTCCGGTGCCACCGAATCCGTCGACGAGCGACTGCAGCACCAGGCTGCCGCCGCTGCGCGTGTAGTGCACCGAGTCGTCTCCAACACCTCCGGCGTCAGCGGTCAGAATGTTCTCTCCCGACTCATCCATGCACATCGACTGCCCGCCGCGAGAGAACGAGTCCGACAGGATGTTGTAGACATCGTCGGAGGGGTAGGCGATTGCCTCGAAGCTCCAAGTGGTGCCTGATCGGGCGTGGCTCTGAATCCAGCCCAGTCCCCGAAAACCGGCCGACAGGCCCAACGGGCTGCCAAGCACCGCTACGGCCCCGTCGCCAGAGAGGCAAACGCCGGCACCGAACGCGCCAGAGAACCTGCCACTGTTGTCCGCGAGCGTGGCCTCTAGCGCAAACGATGACCCGCTGTCGAGATATACGTGGCCCTGTCCGTAACCGGTCGGGCTGTAGCTTGGTTCGCCGACGACGATGCGCAGGCCATCATTGGTGATGTCGACATCAGAGCCGTAGCGCCCGGCGTGGCCGCCGCTGGGTGGCGCGATGCGCTGGTACTGCGTCCAGGTGTCCGAGCTGGTCTCGTCGAACACGTAGACGCGCCCGTCGGCAGAGACCGCGTCGGGCATGCCGAGCACGACTCGGCTGCCATCTTCGCTGCAGGCGAGCGTCATGGCCGTCTTCTGGACCGCGGCCGTGTAGTCACCGGGTGTGCCCAGCGCGATCACCTGCAGGTTGGGCCACGCCGAGGAGCCATCCCAGCGCCACACCCACAAGCCCAGCGCCGCGCCATCGTCGCCGACCGCAAACACTGTGGAACCGTCTCGGCTGATGACGATCGGGCCCGCGTCGACGAAGGGCTTCGCCGTCGCGCTGATGGTGTCGATCAGCGAGTAGTCGCCGGCTCCTGGGGGTGTCGGTCCGCCGCCGCCGGCCGCTGCGATGAAGTTGATGAACGTCATCCAGCTTCGGCTTCGGTGCGCGGATCTCTACGCTCGTGCGTGAACAGCCTGAACAGCACGCACCCACGCCCGGCCACACAGTGCTTGGCCACGTACGCGTCGGCGAGCGGCCCATCCCTCAGCAGCACCTCACGCATGTTCCCGTCGTGGTCGATGTACGCGAGCACGTAGCGGCCGCGAGTCGTCACGTCTTCGATGAGGTGCTCGAACGTCATGAACGCGGCTCCAACTGCTTCGGTCAAGTCTCGGTGACGCCAGCTTCATCATCCTGCCGCGGGATCTGATGGTCATAGCGCGCCTCGATCTCCTCCGCAGATGGGATGTCCTCCGGATCGCGCTCGGTCATCGTGACTTGAAGCTCGCCTTCATCGTCGCGACGCATGCTCACGCGCACCGTGTCATAGCCGTAGAGCCGCTCGCTTGGAGAACAGGCGTCGAGCAGGCTGGACACGTGCGGCACCTTCACGTCGACGCCGTGCGCGATGGCGATGCCGAGCCAGAACTCGACGCACGCGCGACCCTTCTCCGCATGGTGTGCGTTCGGGTACGTGAAGTCGAACCCGTACAGCTCGATTCGCTTGACCCCGAGGTGCAGGGCATAGGCCACGGCATAGGCGGCCGTGCTGTTGAAGTAGGCCTGCCCGAAGTGCGCGACGACATCGCGCAGCGGGAACTCGACGAGGCCGTGGAAGTCGGGATGCGAGCGGCTGGTGTAGATGGGGCCCGGGTGGACCCGCATCCACTGCAGCATCTTGGCGATGTTGCTTTCGGGTCGCAGTGCAGCGCGCGAGATCTGCACGCGCACGTCGTCCATGTGGAAGATGCGGTCGCACGCGAACACGTTGCCCAGAGCGTTGATGCCCCAGACTTCGTCCACGTGCTTGCCGCCCAGCCGCTTGGACAGTTCCAGATACTCCGTGACAGAGGGCCCGAGCCCCAGAATCGCGACCGACTCCGGAACCCGGGCCTGAGCTTCGTTGCTAGGGCGCTTGCTGCGCCTCTGCCGCGTGCTCACGGGTTGGACGTAGGCATGAAGTTCGCGTTGAACAGCACGGCCGTTGCGGCCATGCAGCCGACCGACGTGGTGCCGGTCTTGACGAAATCCAGGCTCACGTAGCGCTTCGTGCCGAGGTAGCCGATGCGCTTGGACACGTTGGCGCCGGTGCCCGACGTGGTCGCGCCGCCGAGCCGCGAGGCCAGCGCCTCGGTGCCCAGGAGATCGGCGTCGGCCACACTGGTCATCGTGCCGGTCACGTCGCCTTCCTTCACGACCACGGTCACGACGGTGCCCGTGGTCACGATCGCGCCGTAGCTCGTGATGAACTCGACGCCACCGTAGCCCAGGCGATCGATCACCTTGCCGGCCACCGTCGCGTTCGCGCCGATGGCCACGGGGCCGTTCGCGCGCACCGCGCGCACGTTGTTGTGCAGATCCTTGTTGACTTCCATGATGTCTTTCCTTCGGGAGAGTTGTGCGGGACTGACGCTGAAGGGGACTCCGGAGAGTCCCCCGCTCAGGAGGTCAGGTGGAGAACTTGAGGAACTTGATCGCCTCCGTGTTCACGACGGCGCCGCCGACCCGACGGGTGCTGTAGAACTTGATGTACGGCTTGTCGGTGTACGGATCGCGCAGGGTGCGGATGCCGATGCGGTCGACGATCTGGTACGCCTCGGCGAAGTCCCCGAACGCCAGCGACAGCGAGTTGGTCGCGATCGTGGGCATGTCCTGCGCCATCACCAGCGGATAGCCGAGGAGGCGATCCGGCTGGCCGGCTTGCAGGCCCGGCTGCCACATGTAGGCATTCGTGGTGGCCTCCTTGAACTTGCGGATCAGGGAGATCACCTCACGGCGGGTCACGAAGCGCGCGTTCTGCAGGTACTCGGACTTGAAGGCGCCGATCAGGTCGAAGAGCACGTCGGCCGGCGAAGACGCGGCGAAGGCGCCGTTGGCACCCGTGACCACGTGCTCGATCTGGCCCCACGCGCGCGACGCGTCAGCGGTGGCTGTGGTCGTGTACGTGGTGAAGCCACGCGGCTGACCCAGGCCAGTGCCGGTGATGAACGCAGCGGCTTCGGCGCGGGCGAACTTGTTGGCCACCTTGTTGGCCAGCCAGCCTTCCACGTCCACCGCGGCGTCGTCCAGCAGCTTCTGCGTGACCTTCGGCTGCGCGTACATCTCGAACGCCTCGATGCGGTACTTGCCGACCGTCGGCGTCGTGGTGTCGCTGCGCGTTCCGGTCTCGCCGACCCAGCCGTAGGCCGCCTCGTCGAGATCGTTCACGCCTTCCAGCGCATCGCCGGAGATCGACATCACCGACGCGATCTGGCGGATCGGCGACAGTTCGTAGACCTTCTGCACGATGCGGCCGACCGTCGGCGCCGGCATGAGGTAGCCGCCGTCCGCGTCCACGCCGACCGACATCGCCTCGCGCTGCGCGGCCGGCAGCCAGTCGATGTTGCCCTTGCGCTGGTACTCCCAGTAGGCGTCCTTGTACTCCTCGTACTCCTCCGGCGTCACGTCGGTCTTGTCGGAGCCCTGCACGCGAGACGCACGGCGCATCGCGTTGAAGCTCTTGCACTCCGCTTCGCGCGCGTCGCCTTCTTCGCCGCCTTC
>JACCDG012040330.1_pt1 | contig 44690 bp, 71 predicted proteins | sample 7442471 | NCBI WGS metagenome assembly JACCDG01 (sample SAMN15323444, study PRJNA562643) | freshwater metagenome | isolation source: river surface water | place: USA:Blue River Watershed | collected 2017-08-17
CAGGTTCAGGTTTCTTCTCAGGTTCAGGTTTCTTCTCAGGTTCAGGTTTCTTCTCCTCTCTATTGACTGGCGCTGGGGGCACGAGTGGTACTCTGGTCCTGTTAAAACGTTCATTAGTAACTTTGAGTTCTTTCTCTTTTTTTTCATTCTGACTTAAGATGGTTGTCGGTGAAACAGGTGGTTTCTGGGCTTCTGGTGAACGAGGCTGTTCTCATCCTCCAGCAGGGGTTGGAGGTGGCACGGGAGTTGGAGGTTTGCGCGAGAAGATACCCATTTTTAGTATTCTCACATACATGCTTCCCTGTTTCAAAAGTAATACGAAAAAGAGCTCCAAAGAGCTCTAGACGACTGTGATTTCTATTGGATTATCGAGGTCGTAATGCCTTTGACATTGTTTTCGTTGGTTTGTATGGGTTTTTATCAGGATCTTTGCCATGATAATCGACCTCAATTGGTGTACCAAAAAAACCAAATGTCTCACGGAGGCGGTTTTCCAGATAACGTCTCCAGCTGAAATGGATAAAGTCGGCCTTGTTGACGTTGATGACAAATTTCGGAGGGTTGATTGCTACTTGAGAACCATAGTAGACCTTTGGATTGTGAGTTTTTCGGCTTCCACTCGGTGCATGTTCGAGACATGTTCGCTCGAGAAATCGATTAAATTCACCAGTTGAAATTCGTTTTTCTTGCTCCGCCTTGATACCAATAGCATGTTCGAGGATTTCTCTGACTCACTTTCCTTCACTGGCCGTAGCAAATACCGTGACGGCCCATGGACAGTAGGCGAATTCTCTCTGGAGATACGCCAAATATCGCTTATGAAACATATCAGGTTCCATGTCGGTTTTTTCGAGAGAGAGATCCCATTTATTGACCATGATGATGATACCTTTTTTCTGTTCCAACACTTCAGCCAAGATGTGCTTATCTTGCTGGACAATACCCTCGACACTATCGACAAGGAGGACACAAATATCAGCACGTTCGACAGCAGCTTTGGTTCTGAGGACTGACCAACTCTCCACATTGTAGACACCGATTTTCCCAGGCTTTCGAAAGCCTGCCGTATCAATGAGTGTCATCTTTTGTCCTTGGTAGGTAATCACAGTGTCGGTTGCATCACGAGTTGTGCCCGCCTCAGGAGAAACAACGACTTTGTTGTATCCGACAAGTGCATTGAAAGTACTGCTTTTACCGACATTTGGACGACCGACGAGAGCGATTTTGATACCTTCATCTTCCTCTGCACCAGTGTGAACAGGGAATTTCTCACGGAGATATTTCACTATATCCGCCTCGAGTTCGTCGATTTTGCGATGTGTCGCGCTGACGGGGTAGACAGGGAGGCCAGTTGAGAGATGTTGGTAGGCTTCGTTGACGCGTGTGATATTGTCAGCTTTGTTGGCGACGAGCCAGACAGGTTTACCAGTTTTTCGTAGGACATTGATAATATGATCATCGACATCGGTGAGTCGGTCATAGTCTACGACCATGAGGATGATATCTGCTTGTGCTGCACATTCATTGACGCGTTGATTGACGTCCTGGAGTATCTGATGCTGTGTTCCGAAATTGAGACCACCACTATCCGCGATAGTCCATGAGAAATTTGTCTCAAAGTCGCGAACAGGGTACTCGAGGATATCACGAGTCGTATTCGCATTTTCATCAACAATAGCTATCTTACGACCTGTAAAAGCATTGAAGAGGCTACTCTTGCCTACATTGGGACGTCAGACGATGAGTACATACGGGATTTTCATTAGGCGCAGTATAGGAAAAATATACAAATAGCAAAACTGGTATTGTCAAAAATTATCTTCTCGTCATCTTATTTCAATTCCCTGATTTTCATGGTCTATGACGGAGTTTTTCTACGAGTAATCGTTTTTGTTCTCTCTCGTCTGCAATAGTATCAAAGACTTGAATTCCATCTTTAGTGAGACACTCACGAACTCGTTTCGACATAATATCTATTTTCCCTGCGACACCTCATAACACAGCCAAGAGTCGAGTCCGAACTTCGGGAACTATCAAAAATGGCTCCAGTTGCGTTCGTTGTTCTGGAGTAATTCGTTTACAATCAATTCGTTTTAAAAAGGCAGGGCGAGCTCAATTCATAAATATATATTATATATAAATTATATTATGTCAATAATTCTCTCCATCTTGTTTTATGAGCATTTTTTACTACTATTTTAGACATGAAAAAAGACTACTACGACATCCTCTGAGTCAGCAAATGAGCGAGTGAGTCTGACGTTAAAAAAGCCTACAAAAAACTCGCGATGCAATGGCATCCAGACCGACATCAGGGTGATAAAAAAGCAGAAGCGAAATTCAAGGAAATCAATGAGGCCTACCAAGTCCTCGGGGACAAAGAAAAGCGACAAAAATATGATACGTTTGGGACTGCGGATTTTGGCAATATGGGCTGAGGCGGTGGTGCGCAAGGCGGTTTTGGGGGATTTGATTTCGGTGATATTTTTTGAAATGCTCGTGGTGGTGCATCACAGGGATTTGAATTTGATCTCGGAGACCTCTTTGGGAATTTCTCTGGTGGTCGTAAATCATCACGAAAACAGCCCATCTACGAGGAATATGAAGAAGAAAGTCTCGATATGGAACAAGTGGTAGAGTTACCAATTTGGGATTTCCTCCTTGGCACAAAAATCTCTATTGAGTCACCCTATTCTGGCAAATTCAAAGTAACAGTGCCAGAATGTACCAAACCAGGGACACGACTCAAAGTCACCGGAAAAGGTCGTACATCCGGTAAAAAGGCGGGGAATCTCTACCTCAAACTCGATGTGAGAATGCCAAATAAGCTCACAGCTCATCAGAGGGAATTGATAGAACAATTAACCAAATAAATTATGACCAAGAAAACAACAGGTACACTGATAATAGCCCTGCTCATGATAGTAACGATGGTGGCATATGTTGGATTATTAAAAAAATGAGCCCCCGCAGTTTCGCCTGATATTCAGTGGACTTATGATTCCAAATATGGTGATGATACTGATCCGACCACACAGGTAACAGTACATATTGATGGCAAAAGACACGATGTAGGGACGTATATGGGGAGTTGTTTCGAGCGTGAGGAGTTAGAGAAAAATATGGGCGAAATCGCCGGCATTCGTTGCTGGTGGGCTGGAGCAGGCGATGATGTAGGAGTATTTCAAGAATCAGAAAAATTGTCCATAAAACACAGAGAACTGGATGAGGGAAGTGCAGAAGATGGACCATTTATTGGTGATTTTAAAATACTCTTTTCTTTTTAGTGAGTGCAAAACATATTTGACAGAATTTTGGATTGCCTAAAATTAATCTTTAGAAGTATTTTCTAAATAAAAATTTATGCCCGATATTCCATCAAACTGAGACGGAGCGCTTGAGTTTCTTATACAAAAGGATGAAACGGGAGTTATTACGAGTTTTAGTGATTTAACCAAATATCCAACGTTTGTTGTGATTAACGAGCAAGATGCTCGTGGTTTATTGGAATGATTTAGAGCATTTTATGGTTTCTTGGTTCGGGCATATAATGAATGAGAGGTGGTGGAATTGCCACAGGCAATATATCTGCGTGATACATACAACGATCTTGCAACGGCTTATGCCCATGTTGCTCAATTTGTTCCTGGCGAAACAACAAGACTTGTACCAATCAACTGAGTTCCTGACGCAATCGATGCTATTAAGTCAGCGTTTCAGAGTGTGTGGTTACAAAATGATACAGGCGAACATAATCCTTTGTTAGAAACACGATAATTTTTTGCTTTTCTGATATTTTCTCTACAATCCCACATGTTCGGGTGAGGCAGTAGAATTGACCGAATGTACATTACGGGTGATTAGCTCAGTTGGTTAGAGCGCTTCTATGACATGGAAGAGGTCAGTGGTTCGAGTCCACTATCACCCACCATTTTTTACCTAAAGGTTACCTTATATAAGCCATTTTCATGGCTTTTTTTATTGCAAAATTAATGAGAAATTTGTGATTACTTTCCCCCGAAAATCTCCTTAAAAACCTCAGTAACATTTATGATAGTTTTTATATCTGTAATGTTCTTATCATCAAAAAATCCAATCTCAACACACTCATCTGAAGGTGAGAAATTGAAATCTTTAACCTCTACTTTATAGCAAATATTTGATATCCAGGGTCTAGATTTGCTAGATTCTTTATGAGCTGTAATAAAACATTCTGGTTTTGTACTAATAGAGGTTACTTCAAGTCACATTTCTTCAACGAGTTCTCTCTTAATACAGGTTCGAGGATCCTCACCATGATCAAGTCATCCTCCAGGTATATCCCATATATCATTTGGTTCTTTGCAAAGCAAAATCTGTCATTTTTCATTATATATAAGAGCTTTAGCACTAATTCTGTACCAGGCGTCATTTATATCAATCATATTAGATTATTAAAATTATATTGGTTCCACACAAGTGTGTAAGCCTGATCAGCATTTTAGGAATTTTTTTAAATTTGGTACTTTTTTACCACTCATTATGTAACAACGCATTTTTATCCTATCTAGAAGGTCTGGCAAAGTAGTATCAACACAAGTTTTCCCTAAATTTCGTAACTCGGAAGTGCTAATTGCTGAAAAAGGTAGTCATTCTCATAATTTTTCATATACACCGTCTACATCTGTTAACTTAATGAATTTTCTAACTTTTAATAAATCAGCAAAATAGGCTGATGTTGTATCGGTGGAAAGTCATCTTATGATAGGGAATGGTCTGAGACTTTTGAGCAAGTCATATTGTAATAAAATTGGAACTTTACCTCAAGATAATGCTTCATCAATTCAGCCAACAGAATTTACTGGCACAAACTTATTACTAGCGTGTGAAAATGCTAGAGCCATCATATCTCTTGCCTGCATAGTTATATCTACATGTGTTTCAACTGAAATTGGATCAGGCAATGTATCGGCTACATATCTTCTTATAACATTGGAAAGATCTTTTGAGCCAGTAGTTACAATTATTCTTTTTCCATCTGATTCCTCTTCTATAGTTTGAACAAGTTCTTTCATAGAATCATCTTTTCACATAAGAGAACCTCATATTTTTATTAGATAATCGGGATTTTTATGCATAGAGTCATTTTATAAATAATTCAATATCTGTAGTACTAATAAAAGAATCGAAATCCAAAATATATCATCTACGAATACTCATTTTATCCTTTCATGAATCAACTTTTTTAATTCTAAGTCGCTTATAGTAGTCTATGTAGGCATATATACAGCGCAATTTCATGAAAAGTATAAGTAAATTCAACATTTCCTTGGAAATAATCTTTTCTTGAGAATATCAAATTAAAAAATCAGACAAGAAAGTTTTGATAAATTCACTTCTTTCAGCAGTATTCGCTCAATTCTCAGTCTCATGTAATGCTGCAACGGCTATGTCATACATGAACCAGTGATGACAGATATCATCAAAGTCAAAATGCATAACTTTACCATCTTGATATGCAAAATTACGAGGTCTCATATCAGTGTGGACTAATCAATAATTTTCGGAATTAGTAGTAACTCACTTTAAAGTGTCCGTGACTCTCTTTAATTCAGCCAGTACTTCTTGATCTTCTGAAGGTAGTAGTTTCTGGGCTTTTTCAATGATGATTTCCTGATCCCAAATCAATCTATTATTCTTATGAGATAAATGTTCTTGAGACGTTATACGATGTATATGTCCCATTGTTCTTCACCATTCTCGTACCATAGTTTGTCGTTCCAGGCTATTATTAATTTCAGGGTTTACTCATTTCAATCTTTCAAAGACCGTAATATAAAGTCTTCCATCAGAAGTCGCAATACCTTCATATAGGTTTCATCCTTGAGAACGAATTATATTTGCCACACAACATCAATGACGTTTTAAAACATCTAATAATTCTACTTCAGCATCTAGCTCTTGAGAAGTTCGGTGGTTAGATGGAGTTATTCGAACTACTGATTTTCATAAACCAAGTACCAAGTTTTCGTTATTTCACAAAACTTCATAATTACCTCATTTTATACCATATGAATCGTGTATTGAAGGAGCAATTTCTGGATAAATTTTTTCAGGAGAGAGCATAATTTAAATTACCAATTTTTTATATCAGTATCGATGCCTAAATGGCATGACAAATAATGTACAAATAGCTGTCCTGAAATTATTATAAGTCAGGCGTCTAGATACCTATTAACATGTGGAACAAGGACATTATGACTTCATTGATTTCCAAATGAAAGAACTTTGCATCACCTTGATTCTAGATCATTTTTAAATGTTGAAGAACCATTGAATAATACGCAACATACTTCTTCTCAAAGAGAGTTAATACCTCAATGTTTTAATATGCCCTGAGTATCATGAGTGGCATGTATTCATGTAGTTTCTCGAATTTTCAAGGCTATTTCTTGTGCGCTATAGGAGTTTATTCAATTTCAAACTACAACAAACTTATTTCAACTAAATGAATCAGCTAAATCTTTTATTTTTTGTTCAAGGTGCTGAAATATATAGGCAATTCACTCAGCGAGAGCATGGACATCTCGAAGTAATTCTTTTTCTTTTGTTTCAGTAATATTTCATCTTATTTTTCATAAAAATATTGCCAACTTATATAAAAGAACAAGTTGAAAGGTGATATATTTTGTACTTACAGGCGATTTTTCAGTACCTATATTTTGGTAAAGTGATAGCTGCCCAAGGCTTTGACAAAGAGAATCTTCATTGTTGTGGAAACCACAAGTAATGGCTCATACATCGTTAGCTTTTTTAATAGCAACGATAGTTTCTTTACTATTGCCTGATTGGGACAATCAAAATAAAACATGATTGCTTCACAAATCTGGTATTTGATTGATTAACTCATCACCTTCGACACAGTATGCATTGGGAACTCCTGCAATATGTTTTAAGAAAAACACACCGAATTCTGATAAAAAATAAGAACTTCCCATTCCACACATCACTGGAGTTTTATCCTGCACTTTGGCGGCTATATCTATAAGCAGGGATTCATGGGCTCTATTTTGAGCAATAAGGATACCAGGAATCTCCCTTAACTCTTGTATCATTTTGGATTCACCTTGCTTTAGCATATCAAGAATTGGACTTAATTAATATTTAATTAAAAATATAAGTATTCTGCTAAAATGCAAATATTTAGTTTCTATATTACTGGGAATAAGTAACTCCCCATTACTCTAATAAAAAAGACTAAACATTAGATTTCTCTAGATTACTGTCTATGAGGCTTTTCTGAACATTCCTCATGTCTCCAAATCTACCTTGGAACTTCATTACTTCTTCTCTGGATAGATATACAAAAAACGTCTTCCACCTTCATCAGTCCTTGCGTTTCCGAATCTTCGAATACAATGGCAAAACGAAAGTAACCTTCGCGTCTTTCACTACCAGATTTTCCACATTCTCACTCGTGACCATTACCACTCGAAATGCCGTTTAAGGCATTTCTCCGGCCACAGGTTGAGCCCACTATCACCCACCATTTAGATTTTAGAAAAATTTAAAGCCAAAAATTGATATTGAAATAGGTGACCGAATAAAAATATTCATGGATTTTATCCCTTCTCTTGCTCTCTTATCCCGAGGTTTTCTCCTCGGTTTTATACTTGCTGCCCCTGTCGGTCCGATAGGTGTTCTCTGTGTCCATAGAACTCTCGTGAATGGGCGTTTATCATGATTTTTTACTGGATTGTGAGCCGCGACAGCAGATGTTATCTATGCGAGTATTGCTGCGTTTGGACTGACATTTATTTCAGACATACTCATCTCTTGGCAAAATTGGATACGGATCGGAGGTGTTTTTTTCTTGATTTATTTTGGTCTAAAAATCTATCACACGCCACCGGTTCATCTCCATGGAAAACCTCATAAAAATCTCATAGCCGATTATTTTGGCACTCTCCTTATGAATCTCGCCCATCCATTTACTATCATTGCATTTGCGACGATTTTTTCGAGTGCAGCACCACATGTAGTAGGTCATATTTGGCTGAGTAGTGTGTTACTCGTATGAGCGAGTCTCGGATCGATAGCATGCTGGTCTCTCCTCAGTTTCGGGGCGTCACTATTTCGTCATAAATCACACGAATCCAGCATCCTCAGCAAAGTAAATAAAATATCAGGAATAGTTATTCTCGTCTGTGCGGTGGTATTGATAGGGGATATTTTGTGGCATTTGAAATAACAGTCCACTCTCCTATACTCTGTCTATTATGACAGCTCAAAAGCATATTCATTGCATTGGCATAGGAGGTATCGGCATATCAGCGCTCGCTCGCTATTATCTCGCGCAGGGCTATCGTGTGACAGGGACAAATATGGGACATTCGCCACTCCTGGATACGCTTGCATCTGAAGGGATTGAGATAGTTCAGGATGGCGCTTCAACTATTTCTGAAGACACTGAGAAAGTTATCTACACAGAAGCAATTATTGATGACGACACACTCGGTCTCAATGGTGTTCGTGTGAATCATAAACCAGAGATAGAGGCAGGTCAAAAATTTCACGCTCAGATTCTCTCCTATCCCGAAGCACTTGCAGATGTCCTCCACACATTTCCGATGAAAATCGCTGTTGCTGGCGCGCACGGTAAATCGACAACCAGTGCTATGATAGGGACGTTTCTTCATGATTTACAGGCCCAAGGGACGACAATTACTGGCACACTCGTCAAAGCCTTCAATGGTCGAAATATCTCGTCAGAAGGGCAAAAAATCATGAATATCGAGGCGTGTGAATACCGTAATGCATTTCTGAAATATCATCCCGATATCGCTGTCGTGACCAATGTCGATCCAGACCATCTCGACTTTTTCAAAACAGAGGCTGCCTATACAGAGGCATTTCATGTTTTTGCTCGCTCTGCGAAGTGTCTCGTTATGCTCACTGATGAAGCACAAAAAAAATGAATGATTGGGCTCGCTCCGACAACAGTCCTTGTCTCTGATGATTCTTTCGAAGTTGTTGGTAATCCGTTCAATACTATCCAGCCAGGAAAATACTCCTATATACTCCCAACCCTTCTCGTCCCAGGTGATCATATCCGTCTCGATGCCCAGCTCGCGTATGTCGTGAGTCAGCTGCTCTGACTCGATGCAGAAGCTGCGAAAGAATCTCTCGCACAGTATCCGGGAAGCTGGAGACGCATGGAAGTGATTGGTACGACCAAAAATTCCAATCTCGTGATGAGCGACTACGGTCATCATCCGACGGAGATTATTGCAACCCTCTGAGCTCTCAAGAAAGCTCATCCAGAGAAGAAACTTATAGTCTTTTTCGAACCACATCAGTATTCTAGAACGTACGAACTCAGAAACGAATTTGCAACGAGCTTTGCGAGTGCTGACATGACGTACATATCTGATATTTATGCAGCCCGTGATATCGATGAACGACGCGATATGATTACTTCAAAAATCCTTGCTGAGATGGTGGCAAAAAATTCCCCATGTGAATACGTGGGGACACTCGATGATGCACGAAAAAAACTTCGAACCGTCGACACAGAACAAAAAAATTCCCTCCTCCTTCTCCTCGGAGCAGGGAATATTGACGAATTGCGAGATTTGTTATAATAAATTTATGCCGTTTTTTTACACGAGTCCGGATGTTCTCTGAGAGAGACAAGATATCGAAGGAGGTTTTTATCAACCTACAATTTATAAAATTGAAGCTGATGTCAGAGTTGACCGTCATGTTGATGTTGTTGATATGAGTAGAACCAGAGTACTTGATACTATTACTCCTTCTGAACGACTTTTTTTGTCTCGACCATGTCAAAAAGAACATAATCTCGATGCATTATCGAGGTTACTCAGGTTTATGCCAAAAAGTGCAAGAGACTTCACCCCTGATTCTACATCGAATCGACAGTATTTGTGGTCCGATAAAAATTGAACAACGAATATTGGTGAGTTACGCTTTATTATGCGGAGAGTTATGACATGAAGTGTAGAGAACCAATTTCCCCCATTTTGACAGTACTACACTGATATTGATCCATTACTCGAAGCTCTAGAAGCTACCTGGAGAAAACTCGATAGAGGAGATAGGTCTTCTGTCTTATGACAAAAGTGACATACTTTTTATAGTGGTTTGAGTCTCTAGTTCTAAGCCTCAACAAGACCTAAATCAGCTGGTACAAGAGCATCGATAGCGGCATAGGTTGCCTTGATATCCTTTGGAATGCGAATAGATACTCTATCACCAACACGAGCCTGGATGTAGGTGACAGAAGCAGGGATAACCTGATAGATACCACTCTGAGAGATAACGACAAAATGGTCACCATCCTTGATGAGAGTTCCCGTTGTACTCACATAATCAACTTCGTGAATGATTTTGTATTGAAAAGAGCCATCAGCTTTGATGGTTGCTTTGAGCTTACTTCCTTCTACTATTTTTGATTTACTGGCGTAGTTTGCTGGAACAGGATAGATTTTTTTATCCGATCCGAGCATATCACGACCATTAAATACGCCTTCTACTACCTGAGATTTGCCATGTTTATAGGCATGGAGACCAGCCATATCTGGCGCAGTTGTGTGGTCTATAGCTTTTTTACCTGTTATTTGCACCATGAGATTTTTAGCATGGTGGAGCGAACGTTCTGCTGTTGAGAGGAGTTCTTGCAAAGCGTGAAGAGATGCTTGCTGTGAGGACTTAGAGTCTTTTGCCATAGTTTTTGGAAGTGTTACTCTTATCCTACACTTCTTTTTTTTCATTCTCAAATCCATGAGACTGTACCTTTTTGACTCTATGTTTTAATATAATTTACTCTTCAGAAACACCTATTTTATCGCAACAAGAGTATGAGCCAAGTCGCACAGAGACCGATGAGGAGGAGGGGTGCCACGGGGAGTATGTCGAGTTGTTTCGCTCGAAATACACGAGCTATTGACCAAAATAACACTCAAAAACAGTATCCAATACCCACAACCCACCAGAAATACAGAGGGCCAGCAATCATACCGATGAGGATACCAAGCCGGATGTCACCACCACCTACCCATGTTGGTACAGTGTCTATAGCACTGATTGACGGTATCCATTTGTCAGCTCTTTTTTCACCGAGAAACATTTTTACTACCATCCAAAACGGAAAAAAGAATGGAAGCGTGAGCACTTCAGCCATAATTCGATAGTTTTTTTCTCTCCAAGCGTAGAGTATTCCAGGTATCATAATTTGCAGAGAATAAAAGAGCATACCTACAATTCCACCAATCAGAGCAAATCGCGCGCTCGGTATGAGCCAAGTTTCTATGCTGTAGTGCTCGAGCAAGACCACCATAACAAGTGTTGTAGTAATCATCGGCAATGAGAGATCGTCGGGTATGGTGAAACTTTTCAAATCAGCGAGCGCGAGTATAAGCACAAATGATAAGAGGAGGAGATGAAGCGTCACAAAGGCGAGTGAATAACCCTCTAATATCAAAAGCGTTCCAAATATCATCCATACTACACCCATCACCCACTCAATATGAAATACCCATGTTGGTATACTCTTCTGACACGCCCTACATCGCCCAAATTGGATAACATAAGACACGAGGGGGATGAGTTCATACCAGTGGAGATTTTTGCGACATGAGGGGCACTGACTACGACCAGTCCAAAAGGAACGATCACGGATTCACTCCTCCAGCAATACGCCACAGAAGCTCCCACATGAGATGCCGAGTAAGAAAAAACCAATAACAATAAAAAATATTTCAGTCATAGCGATATTCTATACAGTGTCATTATGAAGCAAATAAAAAACCCAGATTTCTGGGTTTTTATGAGTTATGTTTTTCTGTTTTTGGGCTGAGGGACGTATTTGCCTATTTCATTGATAATTTTTTTTCGAAATTCTGTGACTATTATTTTTTCTTTCTTAAATTCTGTCATGAACTTTTTTTGGCGAGCCGATATGCTAGATTCTAATCATTCTAAAAAAATCTCTTGAGCCATTTGGTGCAAATAAAAAAGTTGTTCTCATCGTATTTTTATATAGGGCCATACATCGTATAATTTTTTGATTTCCCGTAAGTGATCCATGACCTCACGAGATGCGTTTGGATGATATCTCACGCTCATAACCCGAACTCTATCAAGCCCAATAATGAGATGACTAGAGGCGGCATAACCATAGGACAAAGTTTTCTTTACTTCATCTGTGACACAAATAATTTCCAGGACTCTTTCTACAATATCATGAGCAGGAAATAAGGGAAAGTGAACAGTTCCACAATGAGCACAAGCATTGTTTTTGCCTCAATCAGCATCGAGACAAGAGCACACTTTTTGGCGTACATTTTTTCATTTTCCATCCACCCCTTCTTCATGATCATTCGTACAAATTTTGACAGTGATTTCCCAGAATGCATCGAATAATTCTTCACGGGAGAGGGATGCTACATTCATATACTATTTCAAAAACTCGGGATTCATCGCGATTTTGATATCAAAATTTGGTTTTGGGAGTTCTGGAGCCATATCTTCGAGTGCTTGGAGGATAATCTCACTCACCACGAGATAACGGTACCATTTGTTTTCACCAGGAACGATAAACCATGGACAATCACTGGTCGAAGTGTGTTCAATTGCCTTTTCAAAGGCATCCATATATTCTGGCCATTTCTTTCTTTCTTCCATATCTGATGGGCGAAATTTCCATGCTTTATCAGGTTTTTCGAGACGATGCTTGATGCGTTTGAGTTGATAATCAGCTGATATGTGGAGCATGATTTTGACGACTTTTGTATTGTGATCAGTGAGCATACGTTCGAAATCATTGATATGATCGTAGCGTTTTTTGATGAGTTCTTTGTCGATGAGTTCGTGGACACGAGTGATGATGACGTCTTCGTAGTGGCTGCGATTAAATATACCGATTTTCCCTTTTGCAGGGACTTCTTGATGGATACGCCAGAGAAAATCATGAGCAAATTCAGTAGAACTTGGCTGCTTGAAAGAGACCACACTACATCCCTGAGGATTGATGCCCTGAGTGACTGCCTTGATTGTTGAGTCCTTGCCCGCTGCATCCATTGCTTGGAGGACGACGAGGAGTGATTGTTTGCCTTCTGCATAGAGTGTATCCTGGAGTTCGATGATTTTTGCACGATTTTTCTCGAGACGATGCATCGCTGATTCTTCATCCCAATCGCCGACATCATCAGTTTTTATTTTACTCATATGGATATTTTCGCCTGGTTTTACGCGAAAATCAGAGAGATCAACTCGTCGGTGCTTTGACATAAGAAAACGTGAGAAAGTAAATTACCCTCTCAGTCTACACTATTCAGAAAGCCAAGTCAAAACAATTATACCTCGTATTTTTGTCTCTTTTGGAGCGAGAGCTGTTGCTCAGAGAGAGTTCTGTTTTTTGCCATCAAATCACCGATAATACCAAGAGAAAAAAGAGTGATACCAATCGTGATAGAAACACCAGAAATAATCAATGACTGTATCGCATTGCGTCCAATTTCTGTGAAATAAAACAGATACGTAAATCGTATAACCCCAGTCATACCGATGATGAGCGAAGGGAGACTCAGTACAAAAAACACTTTGAGTGGTTCGTAGAGAATGTAGACTTTTATGATATTAATCATCGATTTTCCTATGTGTTCCCAGATATTTCGGAAGAGTCGTGATGGCCGAGTGGCAGCGTGTGTTTCAATTGGTATCCATTTGATACTGAGTCATTTTTTATACGCCTGTATCAGCGTATCGAGTACGTAGGAAAATCTCGACGTCACATTGATTTCATAGAGTGCTTCACGTGAATATGCACGAAAGCCACTCACAGAGTCGGGAATACGTGTACCAGCGACGAAGCTCACAACTTTATTACCAAATTTTTGCATAAAGCGCTTAAATGGCGAAAAATGCTTATTGAGTCACGGTCGACGATCGCCGATAACCATCTCTGCCCTTCATTCGAGAATAGGACGTACGAGTTCAGCGATTTTTGCACCAGGATATTGATTGTCAGCATCAGTATTGACGACGATATCTGCACCGAGCATGAGACTCTGCATCACGCCATGATGAAACGCTATTCCGAGTCCACGATTTGCCTTGAATTGTATGATGTGATGGATACCGAGTTTTTTTGCAACCTGGTATGTAGCATCGGTGCTCCCATCATCTATCACGAGATACTCGATAGTATCGATACCATCGATATGCTTTGGCAAATCAGCGAACGTGACAGGGAGTGTCTCTGCTTCATTTTTACAGGGAATTTGGATAATGAGTTTGACCATACTAGACTGTTGATGGTGAAGGGGAAGCAGGTTTCGTTTTGGTGTCAGTTTTTGCTTCTTCGACTTCTTCTGTGAGTATCATGGTGCTCACGAGGGCTATCAATATACCGACACTGAGAGAGATAAAATAGGCTACACGACCTATCTTCGCAATTTCCACAAATATAGCCCACATACCACCATAGGACAGGAGGCAGATGAGTAGCAGAGTGAGACTGTTATTGAGTTTCGAATGATGTGTATTTTCGTAGGCATTATCGGGGAGCCCCGTGAAATTAGCTAATACAGCGCTGATCAGTGTCACCCAGAGGAGTTGGAGTGTCTCAATCGCTGATGTCGCATAGGCCTGCCAATCAGGAGTTATAATTTTTACTTTTTGCACTATGAGGAGGATGAGATAGATCGTGAAGAGAGTAGGAAAAACTATCTTTGCTTGCACAAATAAAACAGCCCTCCAGAGAGAGACTTTGCCTCCACGTACATCAGCAAACATATCATGCCAGTGGTGTGATTGGATGGGGGGTATAGGTTCCAGTGTATCTATCAAAATCGAGAGAACAATCCCCAAAATCACGCACATAGAGGGGAATTGAGGATATATATCGTATCCCAACGACATCACACCGAGGACGAGTGCAAACAGCGCACCTCAGAGATACCAGTATTTATTTGGATTTGAGAGCATGACGTCTATCGATAAAAATAGTTCCACCGATGGAAGCAAGAGTAACTCAACAAATCGTAGCATAGACGCTCCAGACAGAGAGCGGCACTCAGAGGAAATTGACATAAAAGAGCACCAGCGGCACAGCTGAGATAGAGAGTGCAACCGAGAGCACAAATCGCTCTAATCCATCAATAGTATCCGACTCAGTGTCATCTTTTGATTCCACATGTTCATCTGTTGGATCAATGAGATTTTCTCTGCCGGTGAGCGGGAAAGTCCAACGGGTAATCCAGTATCCAGGGAGGAGTAAGACAACAACTGAACCCATGACCATCCTCATGAGATGAAGCTGTGGAAAACGTCATTCGAGAGAGATAACAGCCCCCATCAAGACGAGGAGTACGAGGGACCAGACAATAAGAGAAGAAAAAATGCGTTTCATTGCATTCAATTATAGCAATCAGTATTTTTTCGCAACAGGCTTTTTTGTCACGTCTGTGTATTTGACAGCAACTGAAACCCCTCTATCATTTCGCTAATTCACCCTATGTTTCAAAAACAGATTTGTGTGTTGGTCAGTGCGAGTTTTCTTTTATTTAACGGTGTTTTTGCCGAAGATATCGTACCTGTCTCGGCTCCTATAAATACAGTCAGTGGTGGGTCATGAGACGGGCAAAATGCCCTACCTACAACACAGAGCAATTCCTCTGTCAATACAAATTCTCAACTTGAAACATCTCCAAGTCCGACTTTTTCTGAAAGAGTTCAGATATTTCGTCCTGAAACTGATCCGGTATTTACTCTCGATGGTCGTGTCGTACTCTGAACAGTGAAATCATACAACACTTCTTCGAGTGCAGTTGGCCAATGTTCACTCATAGCACGCAAAAACCTCGATATGCTCGTCAGTCATCTCGGGAATGGGCATCATAGAATATTTCAGGGAGACGCCGCCGAGCTCATAGTCTATGGACTCATCAACAAAACTATCCAAGCGTTTGACGATCGGGAGTCACTCATACAGGCACTTGATGAGCGGAAAACGAACAATATAGAAACAGTATTTGATGCGTATAGACAAAATACATCTTCTCTCACGATGGAACGCCCTGATGATCGAGGGAGAGGTTTCTTTATGCAATGACATAGAGCGGTGATATTTCTCGGTGATGACGAACAGTGGTATATTCTCGATCCGATAGATGGCGCCAAAACTACTGAACCACAACTACTCTCAACGTATCTCCCAGAGCATTTTGACACAAAACAATGGCTTCTCCGTATCCCTGGATATACATTTATCGATGTTGTAACAACAGACGAATTTCATGAGATACTTCCATTTCTTTCCTCAGAATTGCAGCTTCTCTTCACGAGCGGACAAGAATATGTCACAATCCGTGATGAAAGTGGTTATGTTATTTCAGGAACAGAAGATGACACACTCGATGTCCAAGATCTCCAAGGGATTATTCTCTAGTTCTGTAACTATTGATGAGTGGCGGTTTGGATGAGCATCTCAACAAAGTCGCCCATTGTTTTCCCTGATTTTCGCCACATTTTTGGTATAAACGAAGCCTTCGTTGCCCCAGGAAACGTATTGACCTCGAGGAAGAAAATCTCATCACCACGGACGCGATAATCAACTCGAGCGACACCACTACAACCGAGCTGTGTGTAGATTTTTCGAGATGCTTGTTGGAGTCTCTCAGCGAGCGCAGGATTCATATTCTCTGGGAATATCTCATTACTCCCGTCAGACTCATATTTTTCTTGCCAGTCAAAGAGCTCTGCTTTGATATTCACGATCTGCATGATGGGCAGCACTTCAGGATTTTTATTTGGTCCCACGACACCCACTGTGTATTCATCTCATTCGATATATTCCTGTATGAGCGGTTTATCGGCGTAGTCTGAGAAATGCCTCATAAATGTTTTTGTTCCATTGCCGAGGAGACTGATATTTTGTGCAGCGAGAGAGGCAGTATTTTGATAGACTTCTTCGATACTGTGGAAGAGTTTATCGATATTCGTAGCCTTGTTGGTCGCTACCGTGCTCCCACCGCTGTTCGGTTTGACGATAACAGCGTGAGAAAGATTAGTTGTGTCTCCAGCCTGTATGTGAGATTCTTCAGGGATACCCAGGAGACGTGGAGAAGTCATCCCAGGGATCCATGATTTTGGGACTTGGACGATGCCGAGTTTTTCGACCACAGAATTGGCGAAAAACTTATCAATACACAACGCGTGCGCCATGCTCGGACTCCCTATATAGCGGATACCGAGAGCTTCACAAAGACCTGAGATAATACCATCTTCCCCGTATCGACCATGAAGGTAAGGAAACACGATATCGTACGACTGATATTTCGCCAGAAATTCATCGATTTGTGTTGGTATATCATAGATATCACAGGTGTGCGATGTTTCTGCGATAAAGCTCTGCAAACCTTCGCTACTTCTGAGACTAATAGGGCGTTCTGCAGAGATACCACCTGTCAGGAGAGCGATGTGCATAGTATGAATTTATGATGTATGGTACTGTCTATTTTCCTTCTTCTTCATCGAGACCGAGAGACTTTTTGAGGTCATCTATTTTTCCAGCATCTTCGTTTGATTTTTGACGATTCTTGAGTTCGTCGATATAGATTTGTTTGAGTTGTGTCCACTCTGCACGCTTATCGACGACGAGTTTCTTGATTGTTTCACCTTCTTTTGGCATGAGTTTACGGAATTCTTCACGTTCTTCTGTGAACACCTTTTTCAATTCATCTATTTGGTATTGAGAGAGTGTTGGGATAGCATCGACGACACGCTTTTTTTCAGCCACTGAGAGTGAGAGAGAGTGCTCGAGGAGGTCGACGAACTCTTTTTCATCAAACTGTGTCAGTGGGTGAAACGACACGAGGTCCATGATAATCTGATTGTCATCAGTGTTGTAGCGACCGATGAGGTCTTTGAAAAACGCTTCAGCAGCAGCTGGATCAAATCCTGGAAGTGGTTGTCCACCTGTACCAGACTGGTCACCTTGACCACCCTGAGCTGCACCTGTTGTATCCTCTGCCATATGTAATAAATTAAAAATTACGAATTACGAATTACGAATTAATGTCTGCTTAAGTTCGGAATCCGTTTGAATCAAGGAATGATTCTATTTTCTCGCGCAGTATATCATCGAATACGCCATTTGTCCAGACTTTTTCTACATCATCATCTTCATCCAAATCCTGGAGGAGCTTCATCACCTTCACTCCTTGTTCAAAGTCAGTGACCTCGAGTTCCATATTAGGGAGATATTCGAATCCGCTGGATGTCGGTTCGATATTCACACTTTTGAGGAAATTTGTCACTCCAGAGAATTGTTCTCGGAGACAGAGAAGTCGTGTCTCATCACCTTCGACAATATAGTCATCACAACCTGATTCGATAATTTGATCTTCGGTGATAGCACTCGTCGGGATAACGAAAACGCCACGGTATTTGAACATATGATTTGAGAGTGAGCCAGTTTCTCAGAGATTACCGCCATTTTTGTTGAAATATGAGCGAATTGAGCTCGCTGTACGGTTACGATTGTCAGTAAGCGCACGGATGATAACACCGATACCACCCGCTGCCATACCTTCGTAGATGATATCCTCGATGGCTGCCGCGTCTTTATCGAGACCAGCACCACGACGGATAGCCTTGTCGATAACATCCTTTGGTACACTGTCTTTTTTTGCCTTTTCGATAGCGGTGAAAAGAGTAGGATTTTCGAGTGGATTGGCTCCACCTTTCGCTGCTACAGCGATGAGTTTACTATGCATGCCATAGATTTTTCCTTTTTGGAGAGCACTTGCGGCCTTTTTATTGGCCATAACTGGTCAGCGTCACATAATTTCTAATTATAATATGTAAATCGAGTGCATAGTCATAGAAAAAGTGCATACAGAAGAATTATCAAAATAAAATTCCTGCGCATGCACTATGTGCTTTTTATTGTGCACTTTCTCTACCATTTTATCGAGATTTTTTATTGGGCAAGTTCATCGCGAACTATGAGCCTTATTAATGCTTTTTGATCTGAATCTTGAGAGCGTTGTTGATTTAGAGTTCTTGAGTGATTGTGTCAGCTCATCCGTACTATTTTCATTTTTTGTTCTTTTACATCCCAGGCCCAATAACTTTTTTCATAGATATGGATATCGAGTATTTTTTTGAGCGCATCATGCCATTTTTCTCCTCCGGGGAGAGCATTAATGATCGATTGCCATTCATCGAGAGTTGGTACCCAATATCGATTTTCATATGCTGCCTTTTCTTTCATACTCCCACTATTTTTTCTCTCTACTTTTAGTCCAGCTATAGTGACTGTTTCTGCATCAATAATTATCTCTTGTGCTTTCTTGAGCTCTCTTTGTCAGTCATCTGTGAGCACACGACCATAATAATCCTCCATTAATCTAACATATCTGACAACTTCATCAGCATCACCAACACTGTGTCGAGCTGTATTTATAACTGGCGGTACTTCACTGAGAAGAGTTGCAATTGATCATCTTGAATCGGATGCAACCAGAGGAGCAGTCTGTAATTTATCAAAGAATCAAAGTTGTTCTGGCTGAGAGCGTCGAGAAGGCATAAAATTAATTTATGTAAAAATATGTAAATATAATAAATGTCAAATTATCACAATATTCGCCTCGTAAAACACAGAAATTCTTTGTTTCAGCCTGTGAGTATGAACCTGCGCAGATTCTCTCTATCCCACTTGCTGAATTGTCCAATAGTGAGTCTATAGGCAATAGGTTTACTTGGTTTTATTCTTTTGGTACTGGTAACTTCTGATTTTTTCTGCACCCAGAAATGAATCAGAGGATACACTTCTTTTGTTTCATCTCGCTCAAAACCATGATAAGGGCCAAATAATATATTGATGATATTTTCTAACTTTTCTAACTCTTTTTCTCCTGGAATACTATCAATAATTTCAGTCCATTGTTCTTCGGTGGGTAAATCTGCAAACCATTTTTGAGCTCTTTCGAAAGTCATATATTCTTCCTCCTCTCACGTGAACTCATTTTTTCGAGAGAGTTTATGCCCACCAATAATGAGATAATCTTGATGCACTTTGATAGCTCGTGCCAGTGCTTCATCCGCTGTTTTTCCTTCGTTATCATACTCATCTGCGAGTCGTTCGAGAAACTGTACCACTCCGTCAGATGGATCTGCGAGAGGTGATTCTGATACTGGCTTAGGTACGGGCTTTGTAACCGCAGGAGGAGGTGCTGTAACCACCTCCATTACTCCATCAGCAACCACTTTTTTTGTCTCAGAAACATGTGTTTCCGGAGAAAAAATAGGCCTACCTGGAGGTAATACTTTTTCTTTATTTCTTGGTGCCCAAGTAAATAAATCAGGTTCGCTTGGTTTTGGCATAGTGTTTAAAAAAGTTCTGCTTGTATTAGGGGCTTGACGCTGCCTATATTGATGATTCGTGCGCTAAATTTTTCGAGTGCAGCGCGTATGAGCGGATCTTCGACTATGGCTCTTAATTCAGCTTCTGTTCTTGCAGTGAGTTGTCCTGGAGGTACATCCCTGAGGAGTAGTACCAAATCAGCTGGTAATTCCGTTGGATGAGGAAATGATAGGCCAAGGTGTTGCTGCATAAATATAAAATAATCATGAAAATATATATGTCAATATTCTATCAGTGTAAAATCTATGACGAGACCTAAAATATACGTCATGAAAAAAATGTTTCTTGCTCTATGAGTCATTGTGGTTCTCACCGTAGTCGCTTTAGTAGCCACTGGACGTCTCACCCTGTCTGGCCTCAAATCAAGCGCTCTCAATACGGACACCTGTAGTCCTGCGTATATCCGAGAAAAAGCTGAAGCCTATCATCAGGCGGCTTTTGATCAGCAAGAAAATACGAATCAGATAGCAGCTATCAAAGCAGAACTTCTGAAACTCGAAGCGCAAAAAAGCGTCGCGAGCGAAGCTGACATTGAGTCTATCACTGCTAACATCACCGCACAAGAGACAGCTCTCGAAACACTCGAAGCAATGGCAGTAGATGAGCTCATCGCTGAATACGAAGCATGTAAGCAAGATTTATTATTTAAGTGACTTATCTCTGGTGAGGCAGTCGTCTCTGGTGAAATCAAAACCCTTTCCGCAGAAGTAACTCTCTAGAGTTGACACACTCTCTGTAACTCTGTTGCATCTGCTGGTGTGAGTGCTTCGTGTTCCCCCTGGTTGAGTCGATACATAATCGCTCGTTCATCCTCGACATGTTGGAGACCGAGGGCATGTCAGAGCTCGTGTGTGAGTACTCGGATGAGCTTCGTGTCACTCCCAAATTCGTAGATATTGATGTCTTCATCGATGCCATCACGCACGTATTCTCCTTCGTTAAATTCTTCACCCTGCGCACTCCTCGTGGTGTTATATTTTTCGACATTGAGATGGAGTTCTTCGATCAGCGCATTGATGCGCGCAGCCAGGGAATTCAGAGTATCAGCACTGGTGTTGAGAGCATGTATCCGAGTATTGAGAGCGGTGATGAAATCCTGTATTTCTGCTTCTTGCTGTTGTAATCTCTCAAATTCTCCACTCGGTGCGCCACCTCGCTCATTCCAATACGACACATCTCGATTGAGTGCTCGTTTCATGGTTTCGAGCTTTGTTGTATCGCTATGGTATTGTGCTTTTTGTGTGACAAATTTGTCACTGAGTGCGTCATATTCTGCCTTGAGAGATTCGTAGCTGGATTGCTTGTCGGTGATAACTCCATTGATTTCTTTGAGTGTATTCGTGGTCTCTTGTCGGCTATCATAGATGAGGTTGATAGTGAGCGCGCCTCCACCTTCTTTGTATCGAAAGAGCTCCTTACCCGCAGCAGTTTCCCATATTTTTTCGGCTTTGGCTATATCTCACAGAAATTCTGCCCGTGATACGTCGAATCGACTATCAAATACTCAAATCGAGTAGGTGATTGGGAACGTACAGGGGAAGGAGTGATTGATAAAGCTCGTCCCACGCTGGATCCAGATGTCACGCGAGAGATAGAGTCCTGCTATGATAATAACAGACAGAGTGATGCGAAAAACAGTTCTCATAGATCTATGCCAGTATAGCGCTTTTCTGATTTTGGTAAATCACCTTTTGGAGAGGTCTCTCTGGAAAAATTGGATATATGATTATTGATGGAGGCCCTGAAGAAAATATTTTTTCATAGTATTGAGCATAATATTTTGACTTTTATGAAAAATAAATTTAATAGTTACATATAAATAAATTATATGATTCAAACTATTTCTGAGCCACTTCCAATTACACCTATTGAGAAGCTTTGAAAAACTGATAAACCATCAGTACTTGTGATGGGTGGTGGAGCGATAGCTCCGTGAGTCATAACTGCTACTGTCGCTATTGCCACAGGACTCATCAAACAATGAATACGGCCACTAGGTCTTGTGGAAAGTTGGGATGGTGTCAAAGAAGAGTGAAAATTGGGGATGGTTGATTTTGCAAATGTACCTCCTCAAGTCCTGGCAGATATATACACCGATGGTGGCACTGTTCTTGGTCCTGGTCGGAGCATGCTTACTCGTGATGAATTCATAAAGATGTATCGTCTCCGACAGTCACTGGGGCTCCTCGGTGCTGCTGTTGTTGGAGGAGATGGAACCATTTCTGGATGTCAGGCACTTCAATATTCTCTTGCTCCAGATGGTCAACCAGTGCTCAATAGTGTCGCCTGCGTGAAAACAATCGACGGGGATGCAGAAGAAACTCTCAATATCGGATTTATGACGTGTGCTCATGAGTATGCTCGAGTCGTGAAAAGTGCGCTCAGAGAGATTCCCTGGGAAAATGGTGTAGGTATCGTCAGTGTCTATGGTCGCGATAACGGTCATCTCGCTCTACGGGCTTCTGCGATGGCTGCTCGAGAATGAGGTCCAGTGATCACTCTCCTCAAAGAATTTCCTATAACCCGAGAGCATCTCTTACGAAGAATTCAAGAACTCAAAGCAATACACCAACATGTCTGTATTGTCGCTGCAGAGGGTTTTGCTTTTCTCGGAGAAGAACCACATATTGATCCAGAGAAAACTGATGGTGCCGGCAACCCAAAACTGCTCGGTTGTATAAAACCACTTACGGATTTTATCGCAACACATGAATGAGCTTTATGAAATCCAGCTCTTCGAAAACTAGAGCCAGGTGTTGCAACGAGAAGCTGTGATCCCATCGAGCCTGATATCCGTCTTGCTCGTGCTGCCGGAGAAGCCGTGGTAGATGTCATAGACCGAGGTGGTTGGTGACATGTGGTGGATATGCAGGGAACTTTTCGGGATTGATTCTGACCCGTCATAGAACCGCTCTGGAGAGTACATACAGGTAATCCTGTTACCGAAGACCTCTACAATTCTGATACACTTCAAGCCACACCAGCATATCGTGAGCATATTGCCGAGCAAAATCCGCAATTTTACCCAGGTAACTATGGCTCACTCGAAGATAAAAAAAGAGAACATGCTGCTCTTATAGCGAAAATCGCCGGTGGTTCCCTCGTGAACAGAAATGGCGTTCTCATCCCAACATGGTCTATCCAGGATGAGCCAGCAGGGAAGGAGTTACCAACAAAATGGTTTCCAAATGTCAGAAATTTTCTTCAGAGTTAAATTGCTCGCGTTGCCTGGCCAATTGCGTGGTCGTCCGTATTGATAAATTGTTTGACATAATTTATAATTATATTATAAATAAATCATGAAACCTCTCGGAAATATACGTACTCATGATTGCACTGACTGCCAGGGACTCTGCTGTGTGGCGAGTGGTAGAACAGCATTACCAGGCAAACTCTCTCGTGCTCCTGCTCAAGCGTGTCCAAATCTGACTCACATCGGAGATTGTGTCTCATGTTCCGTGCATGAAACTCTTGCCTGAGATCCTGCGATGATGACGTGTCATCTCTTTGATTGTCTCGGTCTCGGAAATCGATTGTCTGATATTATGAAAAAGTCTGGAGTACACTGGATGAAAGATGCACCTCTCTCAGCCGAGAAGCAGGTCGTGTTTGATAATGTGGTATATTATTTCGATATTATATCGACCGTGCTTTCGTTTTTAGCAAGAGCAAAACAAGCAGGATTGCAGAACGTTCATGATATGGGCATGGTTCATGTCGAACAGATGCTCTCAGCTATTGAGGCTGATTGTCAGCAAGGTGTCTCTTCGCGCGAGAGGCTCGTAGATTTCTGGATGGGTGTGATACTCCTCAAGATAAAACTCCCACCACAAATTTCTGCTGGATATAAAATGCTAGAAAATACTCAGGTTCTCTATGACGCCGTAACTCGAGACGTCTTTGAGCAAACTGAACAAGTACAGTCAGGTCTCTCAGAACAAATCGCTCCAGTATTGCGAGAATATGCTTTTGCATATGCAACTATCACACTCACTGAAGTCGCAACTCATGGGAAGAAATTTGAAAAATCATTTCACGATAGAGCAGTACATCAAGTGTGTAAAAGGCTCCAACCAGAGGAAAGCGGTATTTATATAGCTATTCTCAATACACTCTATCGTCCGATTACACTCGGATTTCAGTCTTAAATTATTTGCGTTGCCTGGCCAATCCCTAGGTCTTCGCGTTTTATGGTCTTGGCCCTACTCTGTGTCCATTTGGTAGTATTGACCCAGCAGAAATAGAGTTATTCCATGGTTTTCTATTTCATCATTTAAACGAAGAATTATCAGCGGATGTAATCTCCAACTCTCCACGAAAGATTGTCTGCTCGGAGTGGTGATCCGTATGTCCATGGATAATGCGTCTGATTTTGAGTTTTGTTTTGAGTTTCTGGGCTACTCCATGAGAGAGAAGAGGTCTATTTTTCTCATCCGTTCTTCTGTTATCTACATCGAGAAAACATCGACGAATACCGAGTACTTCGCGGAGTGCATCTCTTTCAGGAATTTCGCCTTTTTGAAGAGTTTGAACGAGATAGGCTCGGAATAGGTCATTTACCTTCTCGATATCCCAATCATATTTTTCAAACATAGTCATCATACCATCAACAGGATCCGTGTGGATAAAGAGCGTGTCATCGATGATTTTGCCGATTTGAAGACGACAGATATTTGAGAGTACTGTTTGTCATTTTTTGAGTGTACGCATTCTCTTGAGGAGCGCTCATGTTTGAGTACCGATGAGTAAGTTTTGCCAGCTTGGATGTTTGATTCCCTTTTTGAAAGTAGCGAGTTCTTGCAATCCACTAAATTCATCTATTTCTGGGCCATCTTCTAATAAATATCATGCACAGAAGTGTGAAACTGCTGATATTTCTGGCGTATGAGCATGATCAAAATAGCTCACCATCACATCTTCATGATTTCCAGCGAGTTGTTCGATTTGAGCTCATTGTGCTCTCAATTTTTCTATATGTTGAGCAGTTTGGAGGCTCCCGAGATTTCTGTCTGCATAGATATCCCCGAGTAGTACTAGTCGTCTCTTTTTACCAATCCAATTTCACTTCATGTCTAACAGTCACAATTTCCCCATATTAAAGAGAAAACCTTCGTAATTTCCGTGAGTATCTCCAATATAATCCACTCTTGATGTTCGCTTTACCGTGCTCGCATCACGAAGTGCATGGGAAATTCAGAAGTCCTGAAAATCTGATGAAATGGTGTCCTGTGAGGGCATAAGGAGGAGTAATTCAATATATTATATATTAAATTACAAATAGTAAATTTCTTCTCGCGTCGCCTGAATAAATAAGGGAATTCTAGGTATTATATAATTTTCCCCACAAAAACTTGAGTTCTGGATGAATCTTGTCATGCGTGGTGATGAGTTTGTGTGCTTCTTCAGGTGTGAAAAACTGTGTATTTGAAACTTCCTCACCAACTCTGATATCCTCATCGGTTGTGAGTTCAAAAATAGTGAGATATTTTTTGAGTCCATCATCTTTTTCATAGAGAAATTTTCCAAGCTCTCAAAGTTCTCCATCGGTAATGCCGATTTCTTCTTCCAGTTCTCGCCACGCCGCTTCCTTATAGGTTTCGCCTGTTTGGACGTGTCCACCAACTGCGGTCGACCAATGCAGAGGGAGATATTTCACTGTTTCAGAGCGAATCTGAAGGAGAAATCTCCCAGCACTATCCCGCACGATGACGTGCACGATACGGTGCATATGTTTCTGAGCATACACATCTTCTCGCGTTGCCTGACCAATAACCTGGTCGTCCATGTTGATGATGTCGAGGATTTCGGGCATAATTATTCAGTCCAAAATGTTCCAGTAGAGTATGTTTTTGCCGTTCCTTTTATGAGAACTCTATCTCATTTATCTGTGCAATATAGTGTACCTCATCTTTCTGATAGTTGTTTTGCAACCATTACTTCTTTATGGAGCTCTTCACTCCAATAAGGAATTAATGAACAATGAGCAGAACCTGTAACAGGATCTTCTAAAATAGAAGATTGAGGTGTAAAATATCTCGATACAAAATCTACATTCAGTCCTTGTGCTGTAACAACTACGCCACCGGGGTCAAGATTGATAGTATCAAAAATCTGTCTGTTTATAATTATATCTCTGATCTCTTTTTCAGTTTCATAGATCAAAACATAATCTCTCGCTTTCAGAGTTTTCTTTGGCTGTATATTGAGAGAATTTTTTATGATTTCTGGCAATTCTGCGTGCGTGGGTTTTCTTGATGGGAAATCGAGTGTGTAAAAATCTTCCTCAATAGTAATATGTAATTCTCCACTTAATGTCTCAAATAAAATAGTATTTTTCGAATAGTTTAAAATTGTTTTTAATACATGCGCTGCTGCTAATGTTGCATGTCAGCATAAATCCATCTCAATTTCTGGTGTAAACCAGCGGAGATGAATTTTTTTATCATTGTCTACAAAGAATGCTGTTTCCGCAACGGCATTTTCTTTTGCTATTTTCAGAAGCACATCATCAGGTAACCATGTTACTAATGGCACAACGCAGGCAGGATTACCTTCAAATATTTTATCTGTAAAAGCATCTATTTGGTAAATATTGAGTTTCATAAGTTTCTTAAAAAGAATATTACCCCCACATATAACCCCGTCCAAAATGCCCATAACGAGCGGTTTGTTCGTAGATAGGACGGCAGAGATCGAGAGAGGTGATGATGCCTTGAGGTGTGAGGTCATCACGGAGGATGTCCTGGTTTTCTGCGACACCGTCTATCCATGCGACGCATGAGACAGGGTGGCGGTAGCCGATAGCGTAGGCGATTTGTACCATGACTTCGTTTGCTCCTTTTTCTTCGAGGAGTTTGACAGCCATTTGGCGAGCCTTGTAGGCAGCAGAACGGTCGACTTTCGTTGGGTCTTTTCCTGAGAATGCACCACCACCGATAGGCACACGAGGTCCGTAGTTATCGACCGCGAGCTTGCGTCCTGTGAGACCAGTGTCAGCAGTGAATCCGCCCATATTCCAGTCACCAGCAGGGTTGAGGTGGAGCTTCGCAGCAGCGATATCGTGACCTTTGAGGAGTTCTTCTTTTTTGAGAAATTCTGTGACTTCTTCTCGCAATATGTCGTGAGGAACTCCACACCAAGAGGCGACGACTGCGACGAGTTGATTGCCGTCGAGCGTGATTTGAGTTTTACCATCATTTGGATGAAGTTTCCAGAGGAATTCATTGAGTCGGCGTGCGAGTTCGTATTCGAGTGGCATGTAGTTTGGCGTTTCGCGAGTCGCGTAACCGACCATGATACCCTGATCACCAGCACCACCAGTATCGACACCTTGTGCGATTTCTGGAGACTGTTTCACGATATTCGTGAGGACACCGATATTTTCACCACAGATACGCTTCACGATGGGTTGGATTTCGACGAAGGCAGTGGTGGTGAGCTCGCCGATGACGACGACAGAACCATGTCCGCCCATCACTTCGATAGCGGCACGGGCAGTAGGGTCTTGCTCGAGACAAGCATCGAGGATGGCGTCAGAGATCTGATCACACATTTTGTCTGGGTGTCCTGGGGACACGGATTCAGCGGTTTTGAACATAAAGAAGAAAGTTAAATTATAAGTTTGACAAATTATAAAATATAAATATAATAATATTGTTTTTTTAAATTATTTATTTTATGAATATGCAGAGAAGCCCATCGGAAGTATATTGAGGTGGCTGGAGAGAAGTTTTAGCTTGGTTCAATGAAAACCCAAATGCATGAGAGGCTGAAGAAATTATTGAATTGATATCGAAAGATACATCAGTAGGAGCGGGAGTACAGCAAGCCAGAATAGATGAAATTAGATCTATTTTTACGTGCAGCACAAGAGAAAAAGGAAGATGATGACGATTTAGAGACTCTTCGAGTTATGAGAGAACGTCAACTTGCTACATTAGCAGCTCTCAGAAAGATGAAGTGAGAAGGGTAAAATGTAGTTAACATATAAAAAAGATAAGGCTTGCCTTATCTTTTTTAAATATTTGGATAAATACCAATTATCTATCGAAAGTGGAGCACTACCCCTCTCATTTTTTTGTAATTCTTGAATTGAACTCTTGTTTTCAAAAAAAGGAGCGGGGACTTGCTGCAGGGTCGTAGAGTTTCGTCTCTCGCCTGCTCTTGATAAGGTAGGGGTATTGTAGAGAGAAAATCGGAATGTCAAAATAAAGAGAACATTATTTGACATATTAAATTATTGTTTATAATAATTTTATGAATGCACTAGCAACATTAAAGCCACAACACAGTATATTGTTAAATAGAGACGATATAGTCGCTGCTATCCATGATCTCCGTCCTAATGTACTCCAAACAATAGCAGATTTGGTAGCCTATAATCAACTCCATCCAGAGAACCCTATTACTATTGATTCATGCTATATGGATTTTTTACAGAACTGCGGTATGTTTCTCAATGAATTGGACAAGAGAGATCCAGAGCGCGCCCAAATACTGGTAGTTGGTTTACAGGCATGTCTCGGGAGCACTAGTCACGTTATTTTCTCAGTTTGGTGTGATGTCGACGGAGTTATCCACCCAAATTATTAGGCGAAAAAAAAGATAAGCAGTAAAAAGTTGCTTATCATTAAATCCACTGTACCAAAGTTGCTAACTAATTTTTTTTGTTAGCATCATCGATCAAATTGAGCACAGCCCGAACAACAGTTTCTGGAATTCCAGCAATGATGTTGAGCGTATCTTTCCATTCTTGGCCTGACTCACGGTCAGGGCTTGAACCGACAACTCTCATAGTCTGAGGGGTTAAAAAATAAAGTGCGCGAAATATAGCGAGATTTTTTTATTGTCAAGAGCTTCGTTACTATGGATTTTTGCAAGGACAGAAGATAACAGAAGATAATTTTTGTACTCACCGAAATATCGTTTTTCTGGAGCTTTTCCTAATATTTACAAAACATAAAAAAATCTTTTGACAATCGTTCTCTTCTTTTTATACTTCCGACGTTTTCTCCTCCATTTGGTGGATGATACAATTCCTAGTTTGGCCCTTATACTTCACCTCTTGAGGTGTCCGTAAGAGCCTCATCTTTCTTTTTATATGTCTGGACTCGTTGCTCAAAAAATCTCAATGACACAAATCGCTCGCGGTGATGCTCTTGTCCCTGTGACGCTTCTCCGTGTCCCTCAACTCTCTGTTGCTCAGATCAAAACACCTGAGAAAGATGGTTACTCTGCTCTCGTTCTCGATGCAAAAAACGCAAAAGGAAAAACAGTACAACGCAAAGAAGTACCGTACGATGCAGCAGTTGCCATGAATGTCGGTGATGCTCTCGATGCGGGTTCGCTCGAAGGTGTCGCTACAGTAAAACTCACATCAGTTTCAAAAGGTAAAGGTTTCACAGGTGCTATGAAACGATGGAACTTCAAAGGAGGTCCTGGAGGTCATGGTTCAAAATTTCACCGAGCTCTCGGTTCTATCGGTACTCGTAAGCCTCGTCGTACAAAACCAGGTAAGAAAATGCACGGACGTCACGGTTTCAAAACAACAACACTCGCTTCTGTTCCAGTCGAGCTCATCGATCGTGAACACAATATCATAGCAGTACGTGGTCCAGTACCAGGTGCTTTCAATACATTTGTTTATCTCGTTTTCTAGTATGACTGCTCTCTCTACACCTACACCTGATACACTCGACCAATCATTGTTTGGTATCATCCCACATCTCGATGTACTCTCTCGACTCATGCTCCTCCAGGGATGCAATGGTCGTTTTCCTATAGCACACACGAAGAGCCGAGCAAATCGCTCTGGTTCGACTCGCAAGCTCTACAAGCAAAAAGGAACTGGTAACGCTCGTGCTGGTTCAGCTCGTTCTCCAGTTCGTCGAGGTGGATGAGTTGCGTTTGGTCCACGAAGCAAAGCCAATTTTCATCTCACGATGAATGCTAGTGAGCGCCGTCTCGGTCTCGCATCTGCTCTTACACTCAAAGCGCAAGATAATAAGATCCGTGTTATCGAATCACTCAGCCCAAAAACAGCTGACATGATGAAGGTCGTAGCACCTCTCATCGCAGAGGGTTCAGTATTGTTTGTCACAACTGCTGCTGAGAAACTCAAAAACAAAGGAATCCAAAATATTGCTCACACACATACTGATGTTGTGACTCACTTGAGCCCAGCAGAGATCCTCAAATATGATTTCTGTGTCTTCACCAAAGGAGCACTCGAGACACTTTCTTCTCATTTCTCAAGCTAATTTTATGAATATCTATAACGTAATACTCTGACCCGTCGAATCACAAAAAGCTCGTGAACTCGAGCTGACTGGTGTGTACACTTTTCGTATCGCTGGTGATGCGACAAAAACTGATGTCAAAAATGCATTTCATACACTCTACGACAGAACAGTAGGATCTATCCAAATTGCGAAAAATTATTCAAAAACTAAAAATGGAAGAAAAGGCGCTATCCGACGTCGTGCTGCTTTCAAAAAAGCATATGTAACACTCGATAAGCCTGTTACTCAACTTGCTAAACTTCATCTCTCAAAAGATTAAACTATGCCAATCAAACTCTATAAACCTACTACAAATGGCCGACGTGGAATGTCTGGTAATACATTTGAAGAAATAACAACAGACAAACCATTCAAAAAACTCACGACAAATCGTAAGAGTAGTGGTGGTCGTAACTCTCTCGGTCGTACGACATCACGTTTCCGAGGTGGAGGACACAAGCGTCGTCTCCGTATGGTAGATTTTATGTTTGCCAAAAAAGACGTCCCATCAGTCGTAGAAACAATCGAATACGATCCAAATCGTTCTGCTTTTATCGCTCTCGTGAAAGACGCAGATGGTGAGCATCGTTATGTCCTCGCTCATACGACCATGAAAGTCGGTGATACTATCGTGACATCACCAAATGCGAAACCAATTCCAGGAAATCGTCTCTTATTGAGCAATGTTCCTACTGGTCTTTTTGTTCACAATGTCGAACTCATCATCGGTAAAGGAGCTCAAGCAGTACGATCAGCTGGTGCATCTGCACTCGTCGTATCACAAGAAGGTGAATATACTCAAATCAAGCTCAACTCTGGCGAAGTACGTTTCGTACACAAGCAGTGTTATGGAACAGTTGGTGTCGTCAGCAATGTCGACCACAACCAAATCGTTATTGGTAAAGCTGGTCGTAGTCGATGGAAAGGACGTCGTCCTCATAACCTCGGTACTGCCATGAACCCAGTAGACCACCCACACGGAGGATGAGAAGGTCATACTTCTATCGGTCGTCAGCCGACTACTCCATGGGGTAAACCAGCACTTGGTGTGAGAACTCGCAAAAACAAACGTACAAATCGTTGGATTGCTACCAACAAACGTGGTTCTATCGTTAAATAATATTTTATCTTATGTCACGCAGCTTAAAAAAATGACTTTTCGTACCTGACTTTCTCATGAAGAAAGTTGCGGCTTTGAATACAACTGGTAAAAAAAGTGTTATCAAAACTTGGGCACGAGCATCTGTTATTCATCCAGACTTCGTTGGTCACACATTTGGAGTGCACAATGGAAAAGACCACGTCCCTGTTTTCGTTACAGAAGATATGGTTGGTCACAGACTCGGTGAATTTTCTCCAACTCGTATTTTCCGCAAGCATGCTGGTAAGGCAGTTGCTGCACCTACTGCTAAATAATTTTCTCCACTATGAAAGCTACTCTCATGAATGTCCGCATCTCTCCGAAGAAACTCCGAGTTATCGCTAATCTCGTACGAGGTAAGTCTGTCAATGATGGACTCGCGATGCTCCGACTCTTCTCAAAGAAAGGCGGTGATATCCTCTACAAAGTCCTCTTTAGTGCTACATCAAATGCTATCCACAATGACGGAGCAAACAAAGATGATCTCGTTATCCACGCACTCTCAATCGCTCAAGGTCCAGTCTCTCAGCGCGCTCGTCCAGTGAGTCGAGGTCGCAGTCACCGTATCTTGAAACGAACGAGTCATGTATTTCTCGAACTTTCTCATAAATAATATCTAAAACCTTTTCTTATGTGACACAAAGTTAGTCCCATCTCATGGCGTATAGGAGTCACCCGTTCTTGGGCATCGACTGGATACTACGATAAAAAAGAATACACAGCTGCTATTCAACAGGATGTCATCATCCGTGATTTGATCCGCAAATTTTTCAAAGGTCTCCCAGTAGGACACGTCAATATCACTCACAGTGATACAGGCATGAGAGTTATCATCTATACTTCTCGTACAGCTCTTCTCCTCGGTAAAAATGGTGAGAATCTCACAAAACTTCAAAAGAAACTTTTCGCTCTCTACGGTGCGAAGACTCAAGTAGACGTCAAAGAAATCAAAAATCCAGATATTCACGCGACTCTCGTCGGTGATAGTATCGGTCGTCAGGTTGAACGTCGTCTCCCATATCGTCGTGTTATCAAACAAGCAATCGCAAAAGCAATGGAAAAAGGTGCAAAAGGAATCAAGATTCGAGTCTCTGGTCGTATCGGTGGTGCTGAAATCGCTCGTCATGAGGTTTACAAGGATGGTAACATCCCAACTCAGAGCATCAAGGCTACTATTGATTACGCTGTAGAGCACGCACTCACACAATACGGAATCATCGGTTTCAAAGTGTGGATTTATAAAGGCGATGTTGAAAAAAATTAATAATGATCATTAAAAATTAAAATTTACTTGTATGCAACAACCAGCACGAACAAAATATCGAAAAGCAATGCGTGGCACCCAAAAGGGAAATGCTACCGTTGGCTTTATGCTCGCTCATGGATCATTCGGTCTCAAGGCGATGACATCTGGATTTCTCACAGCTCGTGAACTCGAAGCTGCGCGAAAGACTATCGCTCATACACTTCAGAGAGGTGGAAAAGTATGGTGCCGTGTTTTCCCACACAAACCATTTACAAAGAAACCACTCGAAGTACCAATGGGAGGTGGAAAAGGAGGCGTAGAATACTACCACGCTCCAATCCCAGCTGGAACTATGCTCTTCGAAATCGAGGGTGTCACTGATGCACTCGCTCGTGAAGCATTTACTCTCGCTGGTGCGAAACTCTCTGTACGAACCTCTATCGTTGATAGTACTTCTCTTCTCGCACTCGCTGCTTAATTCCCTCTAGACTATGCCTAAAAAAACAACTACATCTACGACCAAGACAGCCAAAGTCGCTCCAGTCAAAAAAACTGTTGCTAAAAAAGCTGCTCCTGTCAAAAAGGAAGGAAAACTCTCTGATCTCCGTGCTGAACTCTATGTTCTCAACATGAAACACGCTCTCCACGAACTCAAAGAAACTCACAAACTCAAAGCAGCAAGAAAAGCTGTCGCTCGTTTCCTTACGAATCTTAACGTCTAATTTTTATGCGAACTAAAACTGGTATCATTACCTCAAACAAGATGCAAGGAACTGTCACTGTCAAAGTAACAGAGTACCTCAAGCACTCAAAATACAACAAAGAAACTCCTGTTTCAAAGAAATTTCACGCTCACACTGATGTACCTCTCGAAGAAGGAATCACTGTCACTATCGAAGAAACCAAACCACGTTCAAAAACTGTTTGCTGGAAAGTAGTTCTTGATCAGGCCGCATAGTTTTACTACCAAATTCAATTTTTATTTATGATACAAAAAGAAACAAGACTCGTCGTCGCTGATAACACAGGTGCTAAACTCGTGCTGTGTTTCAATATCCCAAAAGGAACTCGACACCGATATGCACGTGTAGGCGATATCATCGTCTGCTCAGTGAAAGACGCAGCTCCAGATGGTCAAGTCAAAAATCACGCTGTCGTACGTGCAGTAGTTATCCGCACAACTCGTCCAGTGAAGCGAGCAGATGGCTCAACAGTTCGATCAGATGATAATGCTTGTGTTATCGTAGATGACAAAGGGCAACCAGTTGGAACTCGTGTCTTCGGACCTGTTTTCCGAGAGCTCCGAGCTGACAAGAGATTCAAAGCTATTATCAGTAAAGCTCCTGAAGTAATCTAATTGAAATTAATACCTATCACTATGAAAATCCACACTTGAGACATCGTACGAATCATCGCCGGGAAAAACCGTTTCCGCGTTGAGACAAATAAAGATGGCGCTGAAAAGCGTACACCAGTTGAGGCAAAAGTTCTCAAAGCGTTCCCAAAAGAACAGAAAGTTATCGTCGAAGGTGTCAACATCGTCACGAAACATATCAAGAAGCAGGGTAATACTCCAGGTCAAAAAGTTCAATTCGAAAAACCTATTCACGTATCAAATGTTATGCTCATCTGTCCTCAGACAAAAAAGCCAACACGAGTACGTATCGAACAAGGCGCGAAAACAGTTCGCATTTCTAAAAAATCTAATAAAGCTATAGATTAATCTCTCACTCTATGTCACTTCACAAACACTATACATCTACTGTTCTCCCTCTCCTCAAAAAAGAGCTCAAGAAGAACGTCATGGCCCTCCCTCGTATCGAGAAGGTTGTCGTGAATATGGGTATCGGATCTCTCGTCACTGGTGGACAAAAAGATTATTCTCTCTTCGAGAAGCATCTCACGCTCATCACTGGTCAGAAGCCAGTACTCTCTCGATCACGTAATTCTATCTCGAATTTCAAACTCCGAGAAGGACAACCAGTAGGTCTCACGGTGACTCTCCGTGGAAAACGTATGTATGATTTCCTTGAGAAATTTATCAACGTCGTTCTCCCACGTGTTCGTGACTTCCAAGGTCTCAAACCAAAGAGTGTCGACAAAGATGGTAACTTCAACCTCGGACTCAAAGAACAAACACTCTTCCCAGAAATCGTACAAGATGACATCGTCAAAACACATGGTATCCAAATCACTGTTGTGACTCGTACGACTTCTCCTGAGGATTCATTGCTCCTCCTCCAAAATATAGGTTTCCCATTTCATAAATAATATTCTATGACTCGCAAAGCACTCATCGCAAAATGTTCTCGCAGACAACTCCGTGCTGCACGCCAGAGAGCAAACGGGCAAAAGGTAACTTTTTCTACCCGTATCTACTCTCAGTGTATAGTTACTGGCCGTCGTCGTGCTGTTATTGGTCGATTCGGACTCTCTCGTATTGAGCTCCGTGAACGTATCAACAAAGGCGAGATACTCGGTGTTCGTAAATCTAGCTGGTAATTAACTTCTTCTATGACTACAGATTCTCTCTCAGATCTTTTTGTTTCTCTCCGCAACGCTATTGTTGTCGGACACGGTACTCTCGTAGTTCCGCACTCTACTCTCAAGGAGCGTATTCTTCATATTTTTAAGAAGAATAAATATATCATCGACTATAAAACAGAAGGTGATGTAAAAAAATCTATCGTGATCACTCTCGATAATTCTAAAAATAGGAAACTCCCTACATTCCGACGTATCAGTACTCCTGGTCATCGTGTGTATGTTGCTTCTTCAACTATCAAAAAATCTCGCAACGGTGTCGGTATTTATATCCTCTCAACACCGAAGGGTGTCATCACAGGATACGAAGCTCGCGCACTCAATGTTGGTGGAGAAATTATCGGTGAAGTTTATTAATTATTTGTTTATGTCACGTCTCGCAAAAAAACCATTTACTCTCCCAGCTGGAGTTACAGCAACCCTCAACGGTTCTACTCTCTTGTTGCAAGGAGCGAAAGGAAAACTCGACTATACGCTCCCAGCTTCAGTCGAAGCTAAAATTGAAGGAAATGTTATCACTCTCAACAGTACTGTTACGGAGGGGAAACAATTCGCTCAATGGGGATTGTCTTGGGCTCTCATCCAGAGCAAAGTCAAAGGAGTATCAGTAGGATTCCAAAAATCTCTCGAAATCCAATGAGTTGGTTACCGTGTCGAAGTCGCTGGTAAAAAAATCACTCTCGCTGTAGGATTCTCTCATAAAGTTCCTATGGTCATCCCAGATGATGTAACCGTTGTACAAGACGCACAGAATCCAAGTATTCTCATCGTCAGCGGTGTCGATGCTCAGAGAGTTGGCGAAGTCGCTGGTAAAATCCGCGCAGTCAAAACCCCAGAACCATACAAAGGAAAAGGAATCAGATACGTCGACGAATACGTCCGTCGAAAAGCTGGTAAAACAGGTGCTAAATAATAACTATTTTTATGACTCTCACTTCTCAACAAAAACGAACTGTCAGACACAAGCGTATACGAGCTCGTATACATGGTACTGCTGAGTGCCCACGTCTCTCAGTCTATCGATCAAATCGATTTATCTATGCTCAACTCATCAATGATGATGCAAATGCTACTATAGCTTCATCACATGATTCTGAAGTGAAAAAAGGTACTAAGATTGAACGAGCAAAGACTGTTGGCTCAGAAATAGCAAAAAAAGCACAATCAGCAGGTATTACAAAATGCGTGTTTGATCGAGGAGGTTTCCTCTATACTGGACGTATCTCAGCACTTGCTGATGCGGCTCGCGAATCAGGTCTCATATTCTAATTTTTATTCTATGTCAGAAGAGATAACTCAAACACCAGCACCAACTTCATCTGAAGGAACTTCAGAAACAGGAGCATCAACAGCGGCAGCTACACCTTCATCAGGAGGACGTGGTCGTGGTCGTGGAGATGATCGTGGAGGACGTCGTGACGATCGTCGCGGTGGTGGTAAAGGCGGTTTTGAACAAGTCAAAAAAGAATTCGAAGAAGTACTCCTCGAGGTCGGCCGTGTTACCAAAGTTACGAGTGGTGGACGTCAGCTCCGCTTCCGTGCTGCTGTAGTAATCGGTGATCGCAAGGGTCGAGTTGGATTCGGACTTGGTAAAGCTCAAGAAGTTTCAGTCGCTGTCGAAAAAGCAGTTAACTCAGCTAAACGACATCTCATCAAAGTCCCTCTCGAAAATGGAACTGTTCCTCACGAAGTAAATGTGAAGTTCAAGTCTGTCAAACTCATGATACATCCAGCAACAAAAGGTACTGGTATTATCGCAGGAGGTTCTGCTCGTCGAATTCTCGAACTCGCAGGTTGCCAAGATGTTCTCTCAAAGCGACATGGTGGACGAAACGTCATCACAACTGCCTACGCAACGATGGAAGCGCTCAAAATGTACCAGACTAAAAATTAAAAAAGGATAAATTATTAAACTTTCACTGTATGCTTTCTCACTCTACACTTCGCCCTCGGGCAACATCTCGTACATCTACCAAACGACTTGGTCGCGGTTCTTCATCTGGTAAAGGTGGGTTCTGTGGTCGTGGTTGTAAAGGGCAAAAAGCTCGTACTGGTAAAAAACTCCACGCTCTCTTCGAAGGAGGACAGACACCACTTCACATGCGTCTCCCAAAACTTCGCGGAGGAAATGACTCACGTAAGACACATTTCTCTGTTGTTCATCTCGCTGATCTCGAAAAACTCGCTCAGGCTGGTACATCTGATATCACTGTAGAAACACTTTTTGCTGCTGGTATTATCCGTGGGAAAAATTCACTCGTGAAACTCCTCTCAGGAGGTGAAATCAGCGCATCAGTTCGTCTCTCTGTCCATGCTGCTAGTGCGTCAGCTCAAAAAGCTCTCGAAAAAGCAGGTGGCACTCTCACTATTGTTGAATAATTATTTTTATGAAGAATTCTTGGAAATCATTCCTACGTTCTGCGAGTCTCAGAAAGAAAATCGGGGTTACTCTTGGTCTCGTTGCTATATATAAATTCTTATCTGTTATTCCAGTACCAGGTGTTTCAAGTGAATCACTCGCTGCTATGCGAGATGTATTTTCAGCACAACCAGGATTAGCTTTCTTCAGCTCGCTCATGGGTGGAAGTCTTGAGAGATTTTCTATTATTTTGATGGGCCTCTCTCCATACATCAATGCCTCTATTATCCTCCAACTCCTCTCTGTCGTTATACCAAAACTCGAAGAAATAAAAAAAGAAGGAGCACAAGGTCAGAAGAGAATCAATACGTATACTCGTATCCTCACAGTCCCTCTTGCTCTCGTACAGAGCTATGGTATGATCCTCCTCCTCAATAGTCTCGTATCAGGATCACAACTCGTCGATACATCGAATTATAGCAATCTCTTTGCTATGATGCTCACTATCACAGCTGGTACAGTATTTCTCATGTGGCTCGGTGAACAAATCAATGAAGTAGGTCTCGGAAATGGTATTTCTATTATCATCTTCGCTGGTGTACTTTCTGATGTCCCAGGTCGTATCATGACACAGCTCGCTAATGTCGAATGGACAGGACCAATCAATCAAATTATTGTACAGACACTCCCATTCATCGCTCTCCTTGCGGCGACACTCTTCGTCATCTATATCATTATTCGATTTACAGAAGGATACCGCAGGGTCCCTCTCGTCTATACTCGAACCGGCCGAGATGAGCGATCATATTTTCCTATTCGTGTGAATCAGGCAGGTATGATTCCTATTATCTTCGCTATGTCACTCGTGACATTCCCATACATCATCGGTCAAGCAATTGTCTTGAGAGGAGGAGGTATGCCAGAGTTTGTCCGTAGTATAGCGAATCTCATGGTACAAATATTTAATCCAAATGCTCCAACATGGTGGTTTGTCATTATATTCCTCGCTATGGTTATCGGATTCTCATATTTCTACCTCTCTATCACGTTTGATACAAAAGAAGTAGCAGAAGGTATACAGAAACGAGGAGGATACATCCCAGGTATTCGCCCAGGTCGCCAGACAGCAGATTATCTCCGCAATGTATCAAATCATCTCAATCTCTTTGGTGGTACATTTATCGCTGTTATCGCTGTGTTCCCATATGTTGCGACACTCACGAATAATCTCCTCAAAGCTAACAATATCCCATCACTCAACATAGCACAGATTGACTTCCTTATCTCAGGATCAGGTCTCATTATTGTTGTCGGTGTTGTGCTCGAACTCTTGAGACGCTTTACTGCCGAATCACAATCACACGATTACCGCAGATTTTTTTAATCAACCAATTACTTTAACTCTTATAATTTATTTTTTTATGGACGCTCAACTCATCGCACATATCCAGAATCTCGCCGCTGGCAAGAAAGATTTCCCTACTGTCCGAACTGGTATGCAGGTAGAAGTCGCACAACGTATCACAGAAGGTGATAAATCTCGTGTACAAAAATTCGAAGGTGTTGTGATCAAAACTGGTGGTAAAACACACGGTGAAAAAACATTTACTGTTCGACGTGTTACGAGCGGTCTCGGAATTGAAAAAACATTTCCAGTTTCATGCCCTACTGTTGAATCAGTCACAGTTATTCGTCAGTTCAAAGTTAATCGTAAAAATATCCGATTTATCCGTGAACTCGAAGGGAAGTCTTCACGTCTCAAGGAGGTCAAAAAAGAAACAGCAAAAACTGAAAAGGCTGCTCCAAAGAAAGCAAAAAAGCCAGCAAAAGCTGCATCTGCAGAATAATAACAATTATTTTAAAAACCCCCTCAGAACTGAGGGGGTTTTTGTTGGCAGAAATATATGTATGTCAATCGTAACCACAGTAGGTCATATTTGTTTACAGTAATTCTGGTTATAATCAGAAATAGCCAGAGCTGTTATGAATCGAAAGAAGATATTTTTCTGGAGTGTTTTTTATGTCCTCTTATTTATTTGAGGGTATTTCTCGGACAAAATTATTACACGTATCTTCCCATCGAATCCGAATAGACCAGAGGTAATCGTATATTCACCTCCTCCTGCAAATCCAAAACTCGATGCTGCGAACGAGCTTCGATCAAAATATACCGATGGTCTTGCTGTTAACGGTGATGTCCCTCCGGGGGGCGTAAGCACGTATCTTACAACAAAGAAGAGCATTATAGATGCGTATAGAAGTGGTGATCGTTCTAAAAATCTGATTCGTGCGTACATATATCTCACATCACAAGAGTGAAATTTTATAGAAAAAGAAAAAGCCCTCAATGAACTTTGTCGAAATCCACAGGATTGTACAGATTTTTTGACAGAGGTTCATGTAAAATGAAATGTGAAAGATCCACAATGAAAGCCGATTGTAAAAGCGTCTATAGAAATACTCGGTACTTCATATAAAACCTTCTCAGACCTAAAGGGTGAGTACAGTTTTACATTCAAGCACATTTCCCCTGCTGTTCTGAGATTGCAGGCTTCTTTCCCTAATTCCATGATAGGAGTGAAAAGAATTGCTCTGCTGGATAATCTCACTTCATCAGCCAAAGTTCAGTCGTTTGAGAAAAATTTCACCCTTGCAAAAGCCTTCACAGAAATTCTTATTGATACAAAAAAAAGAACTATTTCCTGAGAGGGTGCTAGTATAACCGATAAAGGTTATTTTATAGTAACACCATATACAAAATATAGTATTCCATTTAATGGAATTGTGGAAGGGGAAACCCCTTATATAGGAAAAGTGAAAGTTCTTGTATTTGAATTTGATAGGCAGTCTTCGAGTTATTTGCTCGATGCGGATATTTTTGATCAAGTAGCCTGATTGGTCAGTCAATCAATGGTTACCTACGGTATGCCATATATTATATTTAGTGCTGAAAATGGCACAAAATTGGATGTATTGAGTAGCAATCCTATACATCTCGCAACTACAAATAGAGAATCGGATGAGACAGATAATTTATTGTTAAGAAAAGAACACAGAGAGCTTTTTGAAAAGGCATATACAGATTCTCAAAAATCACCCGACACCTACCCGATTGATAGTCTCTGGGAATATAATCATGGTAACAAAAGAATTGTTCCTCTCTATTGGTCTTTTGATCGTAAAAAAGGTTATTGGAATAATGTTGGGTTTCGTTTTGTCACCAATCAATTCACAGCGCCATACAACATCGAGAGTATTTTATATACTGTAAATAATCAAGAACAATAAAATATGTTTTTATTTCTTAGAAATTATATTTTTTATTTTGCATGTGCTCTTATTTTCGCCGTGAGTATAACTACTTGGGCAAATGATGATCAGACAGAACAGACTCTATCCTGTTATGAAACACGAGAGAATACAGCTTTGGGATATAAAACAAATGGTACTTGTAATATAACAGAAGCACATAGCGGGACAAGATTAAAGATTACAAAGTTTCACATAGAGCCCTGTCCTGGAACCAATGCTGACGGTACCAAGAAAGATAGGGATTGCACTCCTCATGTACATTATACTGGTTGCGATTATGGTGGCTGGTACCATATTTCTACTAACTATTGTTGGCCAACGTATACTTGTCTTACTTCTGGTATTAGCACTGCAAATGCACATATTATTTCTCCTTATGAGCTTCCAGATGTAGGAGGTGTCTATCCACTCGCACAGAATTATTATTACACTATTGTGCCCACAGGGAGTGGTGGTACGTCGGCAGGTTGTGAATATGCTTGTGATGGCGGATATATACGAGATGCGAGCACGATTTTTTGTCGATTACCTGTTTGTATACCAACCCCGGGAATAGCCTCAGTCGTTATCGGAGGTCTTCATTACATAGCAAATGGTGACTTTGTGACACCTTCAGACAATCCTGCCAATTTACAACTCAATCAAGACTGGCAAATCGCCATCAATTGGTCTGCTTCTGGTGACGATAAATCAACCATCAATAAACCGAATAGTAATAATGGTTGCGAATTTACGTGTAATGATGGATTTATAAAAGCAACTGATGCTGGCACGACGAGTTGTCGCCGTGCATTCTGTCTCCCAGGTGTTGGCATGGGAATATCTACCAATGATACTCCTCCTGCAAATGCGTATGCATTCAGTGCAAACGAACTCCCCCCGTCTGGTATGCTCACGATGGATTATGTAACGACAATCAACTGGGCAGCTTCTGGTGATTCCAAGGCGAGCATCACTCGACCGAGCTCAACGAGATGATGTGAATATACGTGTAATGATGGATATATAAAAGCAAATGATAGCTGATTGATTTCTTGTCGTCGGGCGCGATGTCTCCCAAATCCGAGTATTCAGGTAAGCGTGACTGATACAGCACCACCTCATGCGAGCCCACTTTCAGCCGATGAGTTACCATGATCAGGGATGCTCACGATGGACTACACCACCACCCTCGTCGACCCCATCACCCGACCAAACTCGACAAAAGGTTGTGAATACACCTGTGACAATGGCTACAAACTCGTCACTGAATCAGGCATCACAAAATGTATTCCCATTGTCTGTATCATCGATCCAGCTAAGTGACAAAAAGCATCCACGAGCACTCTCTGTGATGGAGACGATCTCCATGCAAATATGTCGTGACATGTCGATCTCCCATTCACCTATGTTGGATATGTCGGAACTGTTCCGAGCTGTACTGGCCCAACAAAATGCGAATGGTATTGTCCATCCACAACACCCTACTATTGCTCCCTCACCAATACCTGCCTCACTCGTGCAGCTGATTGTTGTCCATCAGGCCAAACCCTCTGCCCTAATACCGGCAAATGTGCAGCTGACTGTACGACCTGTGGCACATTTGCCCCTTCTGAACTCAAGGCCAATGTCGACCAACCGTACATCAAATGCGACCCCATCGATCTCCAAAAAACTCATTTCCGTTACCAAATTACACAAGGCACCAACGTCATCTATACATCAAATGCTTTCCCAACAGGCACAGAAGTGAAACATCCAAATACATTTGCCACACTAGGTTCCTACACGGTCACCTGTCTCTATGGTACATTATCTGAAGCAAATGATAGTTCCAAAATTAACTCTCTCATCAAAAAAGATACCTGTGCAAAAACTATGGTCGTAAAAGCTGAAAACACAGCCACACAATGATGTAGTAACATCTATGCTTACCGAGGAAGCACACTCTCCAATGAAATGACATCAGCTGATGCATTTAATGGTTCATTTCGTTGCGGGAGTCGTATCAATCTAGGAACTATCGAAGCACCATACAAACTAAAAATTGGAACGAGTGGTACAGCATCCTCTCAGACACTCACGAATGATGCAGGATTTTTAGCTCTTTTTCCAGAGTTTGGTTTTGGTATTTCTACACAATCAAATCCCTACCAATTTACAACCATCAATACTCCCGTTGAATGTGCCGTAAAAGTCTGAGACTGATACAGTACCAACAGTCTCTGTCAGGCAACAGCTTGTGTTGGCTCCAACTGTACAGCGCCTCAAACCTTTGTTGTTTCTCCATCTTCTGAATCTGTCTGTACACCTGATCTCAAATCCAGTTATGATATCGGCTGTAATCCCCTCGATACAGCGAACTATCCATGATGTGTGAAGTGGCTCTACGATTGATTCAAAACTTGTACTATCGCTGATCAAACAGCCTGCCCAGTCATCAAGCGTACCATGAATATCAAGAAAAATGGTATCCCAGATACCAGCGAACTCACGTGTAAAATTACCAAACCAGCAGGCGCAATCAACTTCGTCAAAGAATGTAGCATGCTCCTCCCTTCTGGAAATATACCAGTGACTATCTTCTGAGGCGACGATGACAGCTACCAGACAACGAGATATTCTCTCCAACAAGATACAGCATATCCCACTGCAAAACTCGAATACTTCGTAAAAAGCGGAACAGGTACAACACTCGTCACGGCTGAGTACTGGAAAAACAAACCAGTGACAGCGACCATTACCTGTAATGATCTCCCTGGAGCAAGTGACGGAACTGAGTGTGCCTGTGCCCAGGCGATTGATGGCGATACAGGAAATCTCTGGTCATTTGGTGTTCCGAGTGTGACTGGATGACCTGATATCATGACCTACAATCGTACTATTGCCAGCAGCTATTGACCATCAACGGCTGTGAGAGTGCAAGATACAGCATGACTCAAATCATCTGACATCATCGTCAACATCGCTGTTGATACAGCTGCTCCACATGTCACGCCAACCATAACAGGGACGACAGTAACGCTCGCTGTCACTGATACTGGAGGTTCTAGACTCTGGAGGCCAGGCAAAGCAGGAAACACTCTCCCAGCAGGTATGTCCCAAGACAATGCTGTCCTGTATCGAGTGTGACCTCTCGCCAACAAGGCAACACTTCAATTTGTCGACAATTGTGTGCCAGACAACAATGGAAACTACTACAAGTATTCAGAAACAGGCTCAGCAGCAACAGGTCAAACAGTCACTATTCCAGGCGTGGATGCAACCAAAATTCTCGCCTACTGCGTCCAAGACAACGCTGGTAACGTCACACGATGAGTCTACCCATCTACTCCTGTTGCTTGTTTCTCTGCGAGCAATATGCCAACAGTTCCAAAACTCTCAGTCACCAACAACTA